>Ga0116223_10000117_pt1 | contig 99818 bp, 93 predicted proteins | sample Sb_taG_3_FD_90092 | JGI IMG/M metagenome (GOLD analysis project Ga0116223, IMG submission 90092) | Peat soil microbial communities from Weissenstadt, Germany - Sb_50d_a_PC metaG | ecosystem: Environmental > Terrestrial > Soil > Wetlands > Peat | place: Germany: Weissenstadt | collected 2010-09-21 | reverse complement strand
TACATGCTGCTCCAGCGCAACCTGATCTACACAGGCATCACGCGGGGCAAGCGGCTGCTCGCGCTAGTTGGGCAGAAGAAGGCACTGGGCATCGCGGTCCGCAACGACCGCCCACAGAGGCGGTATTCGGGGCTGCTGGCTAGTCTGAGAGGGGATGGACGAGACTCTCCGGCTGCTGCGAAGAAGAAGTCAACTGTACCAGACTGATCCGTGGCTTGATCGTTGCTTTGCTTTTTCGACAAGCGCTCTAAGTTCTTCACGGATCGCAAGGACTCGAAACTCCCGCTTCTCGTGCTCTGAATTCTCAGCTAGTGAATGACTTCTGTTATTGCGGAAGAGTCGCTCCTCTTGTCCGATCAGTTCGATCTCTCGACGGAGTTTTTCAGTCCGTCCCGCGATTGAACAATCATCCATGTGAGAACTCTACGCCTATGCTGGAAAAACAAAAAGGTGCAACTAGGGCCGCGTAGAATGCTCGATGGAAACAAGAAGGGATGTGCGGATAATTCCTCCATGAGAGCTTTCACCAATAACGAACCTCTTACCGACACCGAACTCGACCGCCTCGGCGATTTCCTTAAATCCTGCAAAGGCGGCAAGGCGATGAACCTTGAAGAATTGGACGGTTTCTTCTCCGCTCTGATTGCCGGGCCGGAGCCCGTGATGCCATCCGAATACAATCGGGAGGTCTTCGGCGGCGAGATGTCGGAAGTTGTGGAGTTCTCCGGTCTCGACGAAGCACAGGAAATCCTGAATCTGATGATGCGGCACTGGAACAAGATTGCCTCAACGCTCTACAAGGACGAAATCCATATTCCGGTCATCTTTGAGGACGAGAACGGTGAGCTTCATGGCAACGACTGGGCACGCGGGTTCATGCGGGGGATGCACATGCGGCACGATGGCTGGGCTGAACTTGTAAATGACGAGGAGCACGGCGGATGCCTGATCCCGATGATGATGCTGCATCACGAACACGACCAAGACCCGGAGATGCGTTCGGACCCGATCACGCCGGACAAGCGCGAGCAGGTGATCGCTGGAATGGCGGCGGGACTATTGGGCGCTTACAAATACTTCCGGGAGCAGCGGGAAGCTGATCTCGGCGTTCATACACCTGAAGCTCGGCGCAATGTTTCCAAGGTGGGACGGAACGATCCCTGCCCGTGTGGTTCCGGGAAGAAATACAAGAAATGCTGCGGCGGGGCGACGGTGAACTGATGCCGCCTAGCGGGTTCCTCAATGTCCCCCATGTCTCTCCGCACGAGTGTCAATTGGGACCGCTCTCGATTTGGGCTGGTTTCGCGGTGATCGCTCCGTCGTCCGCTATGCTGATCTCGCGAGGACTAAATGTGGAACCGCACTCCAACTTCGGTTCACTTGCGAGCCATTGCTTGTGGTTCCATTCGACATCGACGGAATAAGCGCACTGATCCTCGACCTTTTCACCATTCTCGGTGTCAGGAGGCTCGATGCCTTCGGTAGCCTCGGTGCTCGTGTGTGATGACTCGACATCAACTAGTGCGTGGAAGCTGACTCCCCTTTCAATCGTGACTACGGCGGCGGAGGCTTCCGTGCGCTGCCGGGCGCACCCGACGTAGGAGAGCCCATTGCTTGCAACTTTGGTCATGCCGAAACAAGTTCTATCCTCAGACTGCTGGTCTTCAATTGCCAGCCAGTAAACTGCTCGCCCGCCATTTCCGCCGACTGTCATCCGATCTCTGCCACTCGTGATCTGATCCTCGCGTGCTGTTATTTGATAGATGTGGGTTAAGGCATCGTTGAACAATTCCTTCACCCCAAAGCTAAGTTCTCCACCAAGTTTGATCTCGCTAGCCGGGGTGGGCAGGGTCTGCTTTTCGGAAACGCTGTTCTCAAACGTCGCTTCCAAGTGTCGAGCTTTACCCTCAGGATCGTGCTCGAAGAAAGAAATGCTTGGAATATAGCCAAGTTTGGCAGCGTGGTCTCTGCTCAGCACGACATAAAAAAACGACGCTCCAAAGGGAGCCGGGTCGCCATACGCTCCGAATACGTGGATGACACGATCCTCAACCACGGGTAATCGCAAGATGTCGGAAGTCTTGCCGAGTCCGGGAAGTTCAATTTGCCGGGCTCGCCAACTTGGATCGCGCTCGGCAAACTCCGCGAACTGTTGAAGCGTTGCGGGATTGCCGGGAGGTACGGAAAACGGGATGTCCTTGCCGCTGAGCAACTGGAACCAAGACTTCGTCTGCCGTTTCGTTACCCCGTCATTCCAGACCGTGGCTTCACAGCGAAAATCGTGATCGGCTTTGATCCAGTCGCATTCGTAATTATTCCGGCTCTGCATCTGGGCGTCCCATGCGCCACAGACACCAAAAGCCTCAATGGAGTTACAGGAAAGGTCGGCGGCGATGTGCGGCTGTGGCAGCCGGAGATCGAGCAAGATGTGAGCCTCGACCGCAGATACCGAAGTACCCTGCTGCAAGCTGCTCCATTGCACATCAAAAAAGGGAATCGTTGGATCGCCAGTGGCGGGCAGGACGGTCGCGGGAGAATCCGGCTTTTTTTCGTCGGGGCTTGGCAGGTCGGCGAGTAAAAGGTTTTGTTGGGGTCTATCTTGCTCAAGCTCAACCACCTTCCACCAAAGGAACTGATCCGAGACGCTGAGTCGCACATATATCGTAAGCGGAGAGTAGGGGAGCGAGCCCGCATCTGGCGGTCGGTCGTGATGGATGTAGAAATCGATCCGACTGATTTTGTATCTGGCAACGTCGATCTTGATATACGAAGTATGGAAGGGGTGAATTTGCGCCTGTTGGATTTCGTTCTGCTCTGTGGCGGAAACCAGTTGGAGCCTCGCAGGACGTTGAAGCTCGGCGTTAAAGGTGCTTTCGGCGGATGTGCTGGAACAACCGAAGGAATGCGGGAGTTCGCTGTTGTCCTGAGCCACAACCACGAGTGAGCCAGTAGACAATGCGGCGACGAGGGCAATGATTCTGAAGGAGCGGAGGGTTGTCATACTGTACGCAAGAGCAACGAACTAGCCAACCCGCCGAAATAAGGGAAGCCAAGCAACTACGTGCTCTGAACCAACTCATTCGCGACGGTTACGTCCAGCATAAGACACATTGTGTTGTCGGGGATACAGGCGAGAACCCGCGCATGTAACCAACGTCATGAGGTAAGCCTTGAGGTTTTCATGCTCTTCGGACGTGCTCGTTTTCCGGTTTCCTTGCGATTTTTTCGCATGTCCGTTTGTCTCCGCTACAACGCTGCCGAAGTTCCCATTGATTCAGAATCGACCTCTGCCTGAATCTCGGCGATGACTGGAACAGGCTCAGCGGCAGATTCGATAGATTCGCCCTGAGCTTCCGGCACAGTCTCCACCAGTCCTGTTTCTTGAGATGGCTTCACAATCAGCAGACCGCCCTCCCTTGCCTGATAATCCAGCGCCAACGAGGACACCAGCAACTCAACAAAGCGGTAGGCGCTCGCTGGCGTCCGCAGCACACGGCGCAGTTTCGGCGCGACCTTATCGAGCAAGGTCTGGATTTCCGCTTCGGTCGGTTCGGTAAATTGCGCGGTGAGGCAATTTCCAGCGGGGTTGAGAGAGCGTTCAAATTTGAGCACCAGCCGATCTGCCGTGGCGCGGGAAATCTGGCGTTCCTTCAGCCATGCGGACCATCCCCCCGACCGCCCCGGCTTCGCGAGCACTTGCTTCATCTCTGAGAGCCGCTTGCCCAACTCGGCGCGGAGGGAGCGGAGGTTCTCTGTCTGCATCTTGATTGAGCCCTTGTAATCGCTGTGCAGCCGCCAAAGCTCGCTGATCTCGGCAGTCAGAGCGGTTTCGTCCTGCGCTGCATCCTCGGGCGCTGGAGTCTCTGGTTCTGGGGATTGCGCCGGAAGGTCCGGCGTTGGAGATTCTACGTGAATCGGGGTCTGAATCTGGTCTGGTGTTTCTAGCATGGTCGCCTCACAACTTTGAATTGGATACACGGAGCAAATTGCACGCTTGTGAACGCGCAATGCTCACTACCAATCAATTTGAAATTGCGAAAACGTGCGGACTGGTGTTTGAATTGTTTTTGCGGTCGTTTGTCGAAAACGTATGTAGGACAGCGCGGAGCCTCTGATCTGGTCGAACCCAAGAGTTGTAGCGGCGAGTTCCCTCGTTTTACCTCGTGCAGGTCGGCCCGCCATTTCGTTTGCACTGTAAGGGCGATTCAGAAGCAGAGCAGCGGGTTTGGAGGACGCCCTGAGGTTCGGAGGACGTATCCGGGTTTGGAGGACGCTTCGAAGGCGTACCGGAATTCGTACTCAGGGTCGTACCGCCGCTCTGTTTGCGTGCGCACCGCAAAGCCGTCATTGAACTTACATTTTGGGGACGATATAGCACGCAGGCCAGTATCCGCTCACCCCGTCCGGTAGCGACCCGGAGAGCATCTAACTCCTGTTAGGAGGGGGCGGTTTACACCGTCGTCCCCAAACCTTTCAAAACTTTGGAGGGGGACTCTTCGTCCCCTCTCCGCTTTCGCCTCTGTCGGCTGCCCATGCCGCCACATTACAGCCGTCCGGCGAAACTCAAACTTCGGCGGCACGCTGCCGCTTCTTACCCGGCTTGCGGTGCTGCGCAACCATCTGCCGCTTCTCGTCCGAAGTCAGGCGATACCAATGAGCCGGGTACTCAGCGCCATCAGCAAAGTATTGCTTCTTCTTCCCATGGTTGTGGAAGGCGTCAGCAAGTGCCTGCAACGCTGCCGCGTTGCGCTCCTCTGGGGAGGGGTGGGCGGAATCGGGGGAGGGGTTATCGTCCAGATCGTCCCCAGTGTTGAACACAGCCTTGTACTTGACCCTGCCTTTCATCCAAGCCCACTGTTCATCAAGGCACAGACAAAGTTTGTGGATGGCTGCTCCGCAGCCGTATTCGCCGATGGGCTTACCACAGTCGGAGCAGGGAGTCTCAGGAGTCAGAGTCAGGAAGTCAGGGTCTACCTCCCGGTTTGGGTCTATGACTTCCAAAACCACCATGCCGCCACTCCGGGGGGTTTGGGGGGCAACGCCCCCCATGGCCTTGGTTCTGTCGTTGGGGTTGACCTTGGGGTTCAGAGGTTCGGGGGTTAAGAGCGGAGCGACAGGGTTCTCGCACGCCTGCGGAGCAGGCGATGGAGAGGACGAACGCGACCTCGAACTTGAATCTACCCCTAACTGCGAACCATAATCCAAACCAGAGACAGAACCAGAAACAGAATCTTGTCCCAAATTGTTAGGGGGGTAATCTTTTGGGTATTTCGGATGAAAGGCCAAAATTTCTTTGGTATTTCGATCAGAAGGTGAAATTCCTTTTGGGGTTTCACTCGACTGTACGTTCAGTGCACGTTCAGCACACGTCAACTGCACGTTCCCTTCTTGCGCAAAGATGCGCAAATTTGCACAATCTTGCGTAGCCGTGGCGCACTCAAGGCGCGGTGGTGGTGCCGTGGGGGCGTCCTTAGTCGGGTCATCTACCCGGATCACTTTCACGGCGTGCGAACCCCGTGTCGGTCTGGTGTACATATCGGCGGCTGTCTCCCCGGTCTCCCTCGCCCAGCCGTTGTCGAGTAGCCACTGCTTCCACTTGCTAACCGTGGGCTCAGTCTGCCCGGTCTGTTTCATGATCGTGCTGTTGCTCATATACGACTGCTGGATCGCGTTTTCATTCATCCAGAGACACAGCCACACCTTGAGTGCGCCGTCCGGCAGCGCAAGCACAGCCTTGCGGTCGCAGTCGAGAACCTTGCAGCGGTCGAGATTGGGGTTGTCGTTCAAATCCCTTCCTCAACCTCGAAACCCTTTGCGCGGGGAGCGCCCTCCATCGCCGCATACAGTTTGTCCTGCATTTTGTCCTTACCGGGGTTATCCCGGAACTGTTGCTGCTTCATGACCCCGGACGCGAAGCGCACGCACTCATTCTTGTCCCACTGGATTTCATCGTTCCCCTCCTCAGCGTCACATTCCTTCTTGTTGAGGCGCTGCGAGGCGGTCTCGATGCCGTAGGCGGTAGTGTGGAAGTCGTAGATGTTGAGCCAGACCATGAACTGACGGTCGGTGGGGAGCCATTCGGCGGGAAGCATCGTAAGCCAGAGTTCCTTGAGGCTCGCGGTCTCGGCTTTAAGTTTCGCGATGCGCTGACGCATTGCTTCTATCTGATCCATGTTGTCCGTTTCCTGTTCTGTTTATGTGTTGCTTTCCTCTATAGGGATTCATGTTGTTCTCATCCACGGCTTTTTGAGGGTGCGGATGAGTCCCACACATTCCATCCCTCAGTTCCATCCTTCGTTTACACGATGCTCATTGAAGCTCTTCCAGCCGATCAGCCAGCACGGTCGGATCAAACCGAATCGTATCGGCGACCCGGATCGCAGGAAGCTCGCGATTGCGCACCCAACGCTGTACCGTCGATTCGGCAACGCCGAGCATCTCGGCGACCTCACTCACACTCAGGGGCTTTGTCCGCGCCCTCAATTGTTCAATCATTGACATCCCTGTGCCTCGCTTGGGCAGGATTGAATTTGTTCGACTGCATCTGCCCTCATAAAGAGCACTGCCATAGTTCGGAAATTCGATTGCCTCAGAATCTATTTATTCACTAGCAGCCGAATTTCCCAACAAAAACCCCAAAACGAGTACAGAACTACGCCGCGAAGAATTCCTCGCGGCTGTTACATGCCTGATTCCATACCTCTTCGGTCAGACTCCACAGGTTGTATGTGTACGACCCGGAGCCGCAGAACTTGGCCTTCGCTTTGCCGCTCTTGCGGAGCAGACGGGCAATCTGCCGTAGGCTGAGTGTGTTCGAGCCGTGAAAAGCACGTGTGCCCTGCATTTCCGATGTGCGGAGACCCAAGCCTCCATGGTGCATGTCATTTGCTAACATCGCGAGCAACTCATTTGTCGCCCGCACTTCCTGTTCTTTCGTTAGCCGCATTGCTGCCTCCTCAGACCCACGGAGTTATCCGCAGGGAATTTTTCCTAGCTACTTCCTAGTCGTTCGCGATTTGGACTGAGTCCGGTGGCAAGCCCATGCGAATCAGAGCCTCCACCAAACGACCTTCTGCCTCCATTCTCAGTTGCGAGGTAATCGCTGCTTGGCATGATGGGCAAAAGTCCGATTGCGACATCTCGTCGTAGCTTTCGAGCTTCTGTACGCAACTGCCGCAGAGCAATCTTCCATTCCGAGCGGCTTCGACTGCCGCGTGCACAGTCTGGGCATCGAACGGCACGTTCATTGTCTTGCTTTTCATATCGTCTCCTCCTCGTTGTTGTTCCCTGTTCCTTCACTAACAACTCTTCTGCCGTGCTCGGTGAGCGCTAGGGTGCCATCTTCCTCGATCCGAATCAGACCTTCCCTCTGGCACTGCAAAATGACTTCGTGAACCTCATCGCCCAGTTCACGAGCGGGTATGAGAAGCCGCACCGCATCTTCTAGTTTCATCGCTGCCCTCCGTTCCTGAATGTCAAGTTGATCCGTTCGCTGATTGGCTTGGCTGTCTTGGGAACCCAATGCTGCCATTCGGCATTGGTGCGTCCCTTCATCACCAGCAGATCGCCGTGGCCGGGCAGGTACTCAACCGTTGTGGATTTGTCCAGCTTCGATTTGCCAATGCGTTTCGCCAGCCGGAACGGGCGTGCTGCTCCGAGCGTCAGGCTTGGGATCGTAGGCTCCGGATCACCGTAATCGTCATCAGAATGCGGCGAAATGTAGTCGCTGCCATCCCGGTAGCGGTTAATCAGAACCGCGTTGAACTGACCGAACCCTGCTGCCTTGATCTTCTCGATCACCGCTTGCAGATAATCCGGCATTGGCGCGGCTTTGAGCACAACTCCATTCGAGTACGGATAGTCCCACGACCCGTACCATGCTTCGAGGCGCGGTATGGCCTTGCGCCCGAACAGTTGAATGTAGTTCTGTCGGAACTCTGCCTCGCCGTGAATGTGCTCCAGCAGAGCGTCGGCCTCGCCACGATTCAAGAAACCGGGAATAAACACCACGTCAGGCAATTTCATCACTTCACCGCGTCAGGTTAACTGGAGCCGCAGGCAGTAAGACACGCGCTTCATGTACCAGACGAACTTGCTTTTCATGACCGTAGCTCCGAGTACATCAGGCAGTGCGGGTTGTTGCCACGGGCTGTCTCGCGCCATCCCTTGAAGAAGTCAACCTCGTATTCACAGAGGTTCATGAGCGTCTCCCGATCCTCGTCCGGGCACGTGGCGATCATGCGCTGATAGTTTGCTGTGGCGTTGTCGATGAGCATGGTCAGGTTCTCTTCGAGCAACGCCGTCGCGGTCTCCAAAGGCAACCCGGCGTTGATTACCGCCTCGAAGCCGTCAACGACGGTCTTGCAGATGGCGCAGAAAGATGCGTGCAAGGAATCGGCTTGGAATTTGGCGATGGCGGCATCATCCTCAGCGATCCCCGAGGCCGCCGCCTCGATCTTGGCCTTCCATTGATCGAAGTTAGCCACGGCGCTTCTCCGGAATCAGTTCAAGTTGAATGGCGGCGTACTGCTTACCCTGACATTCTCTGGGAAAGCGGATGCGGTAGAAGTTGCCGTCGCCATCCGGCACGGCGCTGACCTTGAAGCGAAATGGGCGGCGGACTTCCTTATCGTTGTCGTCCACCGTCCAGAGCGTGAGTGTGAGAGTGTCGCCTTCCTTCACGGTGATGTTCGCCATTAGTTCACGGCTCCGTCAGGGGTGGTGGTTGGCAGCGACAGCGAGACGACTTTCATCTCGCCGGGATAGTACAGCTTCCACTCAGAGTGCGGCACGGTGAAAGCAGAGAACGCCACTTTGTTATATTTGCTGTGGCTGTTCTCGCCGATAACGAGGACGGCATTCCCGTCACCGCTGCGGACCGCCTCGACTAATTTCGCACAGTGCTCTTCATCAATCTGTTCGACGAGTTCCTTGAGGTAAATCTTAAGAATTTTCTTGGTGCTGCTTTTCATTGCTCATCTCCTGTGGGCTGGTTGCCCGGTTGTGGCCGATGGTTAGTCGGCAGTTGCCTTTTCGCTACCAAAAAGTTCCCTTTCCCCTTCCTGCTGTTGTGAGAGCCTGTTCGGAACCTTGCCCATTGCCGCGATAATCTCGACCACGGAGCGGTCGGTGATCTGTCCGCTGCGCACCATTCTCTGTGCCCGGTTAATCAAGCGACGGCCACGGTCGGTTAACCCTTCCTGTCGGAACAACGCAGCTATGGGTTCCAGCCACGACGGGTTGCGGCTGTCCATGTGCGACCAAGCCAGAACGGTCAGGTACAGAGCGCCAGTCCACGTTTCAATCGTTCTTTCCTGAAACTGCTGTCCGAATTCTTCCGGGGTATTAACTTCAACATGCACCGTGGCGTCGGCATGGAACATTCTGTTGATGAGAATGTCCAAGCATTGCTCACCCGGTTCACCGCACGTTCCCTTTGCCATACGCTCGGCAATCCAGCGCCCGAGATCGAGACGTTGTTGCCGGGTCTCCACTTCATGCCAGTTAGCGGGCAGTTGGTTAGCAGTACGTTTGGCACGGAGCATCAAAGCGATTTGCTCTCGTGCCGTTTTGCTGAGGCACATCGGATGTATGACCCGGAAGATGTGCTCCAGTTCGTTCTCGACTTTGCGAGTCTGTTTCTTGCAGTGGTAGAGCAGGTTGTCCCATTCTTTGTTCAACCGGGCTTGCTCTTTGACTTCTTCCGGGATGAAAGGAACGTCCTTCGCCTGCTCGTAGCAGAAGCCGCTGCCGGATTTCGAATGACCGTGACCGCCGCCTTTGCCATTGCATTTTTTGGCGCTGATGTTCTTCTTGCGCTCTGCCCAGAGCACAACGTTCTTTTCCAGTTCCCGGCGTTGGCGCTCTTCCTCGATGGTCAGGGATGACGGCGGCGGGTTCGAGACGACAGCCTTCAAATCCCGGATCATGCTGTTGTAGGCGAAGTGATCGCTCGGCGTCTTGGCGACCACCAAGATGCGCCCTTTGCCATCCGAGTATTTGTAGTGTTTGTTCTGCGACACTAGCGTGAAGTTGTGCTGGCGCAGCAGATTCTTGAATACGGTCTGCGGGTTAGCCACGGGACACCGCCTCACATGCGTCACGTTTGCATGTGCTGATGTGTTCATCACGCTTGCGCAGGAGATAAGCAAGCTGCGCCCGCCGATTGGTTCCTGCGTTGAGCTTGCTGACCATTACATGACAGCAAGGCACGTTGATGTTGACGTAACCTGCAAAACCTTCGTCACGCATCCCATATCGAGCGAGAGCGGCGTCGAACTGTTTCTGCGTCATATCCCTAGCCACGGCTCACCGCCTTGTTGATTTCTGTCGCCTGCTCCGGCGCGACTTCCGTTTTGGTCACGGCCAAGTAAACGTATTGCTGGCATTCCTGCAATTTGCGCAGTGCAATCGCGGTCTCTTCGCATTCAGTCGTGTTCACAACGATGCAGCCAGCCAAGTTCAAGAACATCCGCCCAAACTCTTGGAGCAACTCGACTTGCTCCGGGCGCAACGCCTCGTGGATGAACATCTTCTTTAGTTCGGTTTTGGTCATTTGTCACAGTTCCTCAGTCGTTGTAGCGGTCACGGTGTTCCCCCTCATGCCTGACCTCCGGTCGGCACTTCGACTTCAATGCTTCCAGCGGGGAACGTAATGCAGACCGCAGTCTCACCGTTAGCGATCTGCCCGGTCTCGTGCAGCGCCTCAACGACGTTAACGAAAATCTCTCCGTAGTTGTCCTCGCTGATGATCTCCGGGCTAATATCCAGCTTCAGCGAACGGATGGCAGGCTTGTATTTGGTGTCGATGATCCGGACGTAGCGATTGCCCATGATCATCTTCATGTGATAGCGGGCTTGGTCACGGTGATCCTCACCTTCCGGCACAGGGCTCACCTTGAGTCCCGGTGTGATGTACTTCGGCTGACTATCCTTATGCAGTTTCCCCATACTCGGAGCCTCCCCGTTCTAAAGTTGTGCGACCCGCGAATAACTGAATCGCAAGATTAGTTTCGCTTGCTGACCGAAAAACCACGAGGCGAAGTCGGGCGCGATTTTGATGGCAACTTTTCCAGTGCCACCCGTGCCTTCCCTTCACGCACTGGCTGCTTCTCCTTCGTTGATTACAGGCAGGGGAGGTTGTTTTACGGCATCGATTGCGTCCCACGCGGCGTCGGTCGACGGCTTCTCTACCCTGAGCCCCAATGCCCAGACAATTCTTGAGATTGTGCAAGGCGTTCTCAGCCCAACCCCCGTCACTGGGGGTACTTGCTAAGACCAAGGTTTTGCCCTGACGATTCTTGTAGACCTTGTGCTTCTTTCCTCGAATCAGTTCAAAGTCATATTGCTTCAAGAGTTCGAAAAGCTCTCGCTCTGCTGCGCCCATAGCTCGTCTCCGCACTGGATTCCCACCACAGAAACCCGTCTGCGGAATAACGAGGCTAGTATCTGATTTTGGTGCAGAGACAAGGAGGCAAAGTCGGGAGGAATTCTTACTGGGACTTTTCCAGTTTCTTGAGGGCGGAATCGAAGTCAACGGGCGGGTAGCAAGGCCCCTTGTACTTGTGGGCTTCTTCCAAGCTTTCCTTCAGTTCTTTGAACGCTTCCGAAAAGTTCCTCTGGAAATACTTCAGTCTTTTCTTGAGTAAACTCGTATCGGTGTATTCGTCCCGGTGCGCTTCATTCGTGCAGGACTGAAGTAAACCAGCAACGAGATCATACTGGGGCGTCCCAGTACCGATCTGTGTGCACACCAGCGGTGCTATCACCCCGTAAGCACGGATACTGTCGGAACGGGGCGGGGTCCAAAGTTTCAAGACTTTAGCATAAGTTTCCATGCTACCCGCCATGTCTTCGAATTGTTTTTCCAGCGAGAAGACATCGTTTGTTTCCAACGACCACACGTCGGTAGCTTTCCGCCCTGCTCGCTCTGCTTCATTCCGCGCCACTTCTGAATATTTGTCGTAATCGATCACTGCCGTTGAGATATGGTAGCGGGATTCCAACTGCCACACTTCACCGGCTAACTCCGACAACGTATCACTCAGTTTAATAAGCTTATTGCTGCTCGGAAAGCGCGACCAATCACGCCCCTCCTCCGTACCACGCGCGGCCTGATAACTCTGGAAATTGCCGATACTCTCGGCAAGCGCTTGAGGATTGCATCCTTTCTTAGTCAACTCTCGGAACACCTGAGCAAAGCTGCGGCCATCTGTGATAGAACCATCTTGGTTAGACAACACTTTGTGCGGCGTGTAGAAACCATCCCCCGCTAGGAATTCCCTCATCATGAGCTTTTGGGTCGCCTTGGTCAGGCGTTGCTCATCAGAACGGATAAAGTCTTCCAAAGTCACGGGCCGTTCTTTTAGCGTCACTCTCCGATTAACTAGCGACTTTAGTCGCGCACTTCTCTGCCGCTGTGAATAATATTTTGCAAGCCATCCCTCCAGAGGACGCCAGAATCTTTCAATCTCCTCGGGGTCATCGACGGTTCGTCCATCTTGCGTATATTGTCCCGATTGCGCGGTTTCCCACGCCGTCCAGTGCAGGCAGACCATTCCTTCGCTGATCTTTGGAAAGCGTATCAATAGAGGAGCAACCTGCGGCATTTCTGCGTCTTCAGCACCGCTGTGGCCGAAGACCATGGACTCTGCAAGCTCTTTTTCTATCCACCACTTGTCCTTTCCCGATGAGATTGTCTTGAGAACCTTACGGAGGAATTTGACATTCACGACGAACGCCTCGTCGATATCAATTTCGAGGTCTTTCGTGAGAAGCTCAGCGAAACGCCTCATCACGATCTTCTTCCGGTCGCCCGTCTTTGCTGGCATATATGTCTCCATCAAAACGCTCCTCTTGAGTCGGCACAAGTAACCTGCAAAGTTCCTCCAAAATCGGCGTCCGACTTTGCCTCGTGGCTCCAGCCTCAAGGAACTAAATTGTCTTCAGCGACCACAACACGGAGGAGTCGTGGACATGACACCAGAGCCATACGTAACAGCCGACGACGTGGCCGAGCACCTGAGGATCACACGCCGTCAGGTGCTCGAAATGACACGCAGGGGACTCCTCCCGGCATCTCCGCTGGGGGTGGGCGAGCATCGGAGGGTATGGCGTTACAAACTCAGCGAAGTCGAAGTCGCCATAGCCTCGGGTGTTCGCAAGCCCGATTCACCCGCTCAAAACGACAACTTGGCTCGCCGTTCCAGCAACGGTACAATTCCACCCGGCAGTTCCCCTAGCCAACGGAGGAAATCCAATGGCTAAGGGATGGTTAAGACGTAAGAAAGGATCAACGTTGTTCTGCTGGTATAACAGCGAAGGAGGAGAGCGGTCGAAAGTGATCGGCCCCGCTTCCCTATACGAGGGCAGAGAGGCCCAGAACAAAGAAGCATGGGCACGGGTCGGCAAACTGGGCCTAGACAAGCTCGTCGCCAAGTCCGATCCAACAGCCATTTTATTTGGGGAGCTTGCCGAGAAATATCTTGCCGAGCATCCCTTCAACAAACAATCAACCAGAGAACTGCACACGCAGGTGATCCGGAATCTGCTGATGCCCCGGTGGTCGGATGAGATTGCAATCGAGATTGATCCCCAATTCTTGAAGAAGTGGATGGTCGGTCTTGAGGTTGAGTCCAGCACCCGTGGCAAGTACAAGTCCGTTATGTCCGGCGTGTACACTTGGGGGCAATGTGAAAACCTGATCCCTCGTGGGGAGGAGTACAACCCCCTCAACTACGTGAAGGGCCGGGAATTCAGCCAAGTGACCTCGTATGAGGCAATGGCTCTTGAGATCGAGGATATATTTGCCATCCTTAGCGAACTCAAGCAGCCTGAGTACGAGTTAACCTTGTTGGTGATTACGTGCCAGTTGCGAATCAGCGAAGCACTGGGATTGAAGTGGCGCGACATTCTGTGGAATCGTGGTCTGATTGCGATTCGGCAGACCTGCGTTCATAACAAAATGCAGGATGGCGCAAAGTCTAAGCTGAGTCGCAGCAGAGTTGAATCACCAAAACTGTTACTGGATTGCCTCGCTGCATGGCGTCGTGAATCCCCCTATGCGGATGATGATGACTTTGTGTTTCCTTCATTCAAATTGAATGGAAAGAAGCCCCGGTCAGGTTCCATGCTAGTCGAAGACTATATTCGTCCGGCTGCAATTCAGGCGGGCGTCATTCGGGTGGAGAACGGGATCACTTATGACCGTGACGGTGAGGTCGTCAAGCGGTTCGGATTCCACGTCTTGGGTCGCCACTCGATAGCGACGTTCCTAATGGAGAACGAAACGAACCCGGCAGTCGTTCAGGCTGTCATGCGCCACAGCAAAATGGACATGACACTGTACTACAGCCACACGCATCGGGCTGCGAAGCGTGCGGAACGGGAGAAAGTGCTCCAACACCTGATTCCTGAGGAAATGCGGGTGCCAGTGCGGGAGCCGGAGACGATCCAGTGATCGCGAAGTGGATAGGGAACTTGTGTATAATGATGAACTTACCGCACGACAGTGGGCGCTTAACTCAGCGGTAGAGTGCCATCTTCACACGGTGGAAGTCATAGGTTCGAATCCTATAGCGCCCACCATTCTTTCAAGCAGTTCCAAACGTTCGGCATCCAGCGCGGCTTACGATGGCGCGCTGGCCTGTCGTTTGGCTTGGTCAGCGGCTGCCGAGATTCCTCAAACCGCCCGGCGGGTGAGGCGCATGGAGTTCCCTACCACGGACAGACTCGAGAGCAACATGGCGGTAGCTGCCATGATTGGGTTCAGGATTCCCGCGACAGCTAAGGTGATTCCGACGGTGTTGTAGAAGAACGCCCAGAAGAGATTCTGTTGCACGACGCGCATGGTTTTCTGCGAGAGGTCGAACACATCGAGAGTCTTGCGAAGCGAGCCGTTCATGAGGACGACCGCAGCGGCCTTCATGGCAACGTCGGTGCCCGAACCGATGGCGATGCCGAGATCGGCCTGAGCTAGAGCTGGAGCATCGTTAATCCCGTCTCCGACCATGGCCACCACCGCACCGCGCCCTTGCAGGCGGCGCACTACTTCGGCCTTTTCTTCCGGAAGGACACCGGCTTCGAAGAAATCGACCCCAAGGCAGGAGGCCGTCCATTTCGTGGTGGCCTGAGCATCTCCTGAGACGAGTCGCACTTCAATGCCCCGGCGCTTGAGCTGTGCGGCCAACTCGAGCGCTTCGGGCTTCAGCTTGTCGCCGAATGCGGCAAGCGCGCGCAAGTCGCCATCCCAGCCAGCGAATGAGACCGTCTTGCCTTCCGCTTCCCAGGCGCGAGCTTGCTGCTCGAGGTTTTCGTCAATCCAGACTCCGAGTTCTTTCACGAGGCGGCGGTTACCGGCAAAAACGTGCTTCCCCTCGACGACGCCGGTGATGCCCCGGCCTTTGTGGATCTCCAGCGAGGTAGCGTCGCGAAGCTTCGCTCCGGCTCGGCGGGCGAACTCCGTGACGGCTGCGCCGAGCGGGTGCTCGGAGTACTGCTCAAGCGAGGCCAGAAGTGAGAGAGCCGCCGCGCCCGAGTCAACGGAGCTGGCGCCGGGATAAGACCGCGACTGGGGGATCTCGTGCGAGGCGTCGAACGCCGTCCCCGCAAGAACTGCCTGGGCACAGAACTCCTCGCATGGCACGAGTTCCAGAAGCGAGAACTTTCCTTCCGTAACGGTTCCGGTTTTGTCGAGGATGACGGTGTCGATTTTACGAAGGGTTTCGAGCACGCGACTGTCGCGGACCAGGATTCCCTGGCGCGACGCTGAGCCCAGGGCAGCGGTGATCGCCAATGGAGTGGCCATTCCGAGTGCGCAAGGACAGGCAATCACCAGCACGGTGATGGCTCGCATCAGGGATGGACCCAGGCCGGCGGTGCCGAGAATCCAGGCGAAGAAGAACGAGAGCAGTGCAATCAGCACGACACAGGGAACGAAGATGCGCGAAACACGATCGACCGCGCGTTCCAGCTCGGAGCGGCTGCTGAGCGCGTGTTCGACGAGGGCGATGATGCGCGACAGCGTGGAATTACTGGCCGACTTTGTGGCCTGAACACTCAGGACGCCATCGAGGTTGATGCTGCCTGCTGCCACAACCTCTCCCGGGCGCTTTCCGACCGGAGCGGACTCGCCGGTCAACAACGACTCGTCGGTGTGGGACTCGCCTTCGACGATCAGTCCATCGGCGGGAATGCGCTCGCCCGCCTTGACCACAAAGACTTCGCCCGGTTCGAGCGCGTCCACGCTGACAAAGTGCTCGGAACCCTTGGCCAGCAAGCGAACCTTGTTGGGCATCATGCGATGAAGCTGAGAGATCCAGCGCGAAGCTTTTTCTTTTGCGCCGCGTTCGATGAGCTTCCCCCCCAACACGATGGTCACGATGACGGTCGCGGTATCGAAATACAAATGGATCTCGCCGCGGAACGTCTGCACGACGCTGTACCCGTATGCCGAAAGAATCCCGAGCGCGAGCAGAGATTCCATGCGGATCGTGCGGTTCAGCAGGCCTCGCCAGGCCAGTCGCAAGACCGGCTGCGCGCAGTAGAAGACCACTGGCGTAGCCAGAACCATCAGCAAGAAAGGAAGGCCGCGACGCACGCTGCCGGAGATCTGTTCGAAATAGCCGGCATAGAGGACGAGGCTGAAGCTCATGATATTGACCCAGAGAAAAGCCGCCAGCCCGGTGCGGACGAGCAGGTCGCGGCGCTCGGCGTCGGCGGTACCGGTGTCGTTGGCGTACTCCTGGGCCGTGTAGCCGAGACTGCTGATGCGGCGGAGAATGCGTTCCGGGGGCAAGGTTTGCGGGTGGTATTGCACCTTCACTAGATCGGAGGCGAAGGACGCTTCCGCTCGAACGACTCCCGCCACCGACGCCAGGGCATGTTCGATCAGCCAGGCGCAGGACGTGCACCACATGCCGGAGACGTGAAGGAGTAATTCTTCCGTCGTGGAATCGGCGGGAGCGTTTGTGGAGGAATCTGACTTCGTCGCCTCAGAAGCCCGGTTGGAGATGAGGCCAAGTTGCAGACTGCGCTGGAACAGTTCCGTCTGGCGAATGTCCTCGCCGGAACGGATGGCTCCGCTCTCCCACAGGATGAGGTAGACGTTCATGCAGCCGAGACAGCAGAAGAAGCGGTCGGCCTCGCCGACGTGCTGCTGCAAAGGATGTTTGCCACATCCCAAGCCGCACAAGTCGCATTCTCTGCCGGAGGCCATCTCAGTGCGCTATTCAGTGCGAATGCTCGGAGCTCGCGGCTACAGGTTTGCCGTGTTGGTCGAGGAACACGGGATTTGTGCGCTTCGTGATGACATAGCAGACGATCAAAATACCGATGAAGAGCACAAAGATGAACCCCAGAAAGTAGACAAGTGGAGCCCGTTGCTTGATCGGGCGATTCGGCGCGATGGCCATGGTGGTCATGCTTCAACTCCTTTAGATAAGTGCGGCGCTGTTGTAGGGCGCCCCGAGTGGATCGAGAAAGAGGGCCGGAGCTCCGACCCTCTTCGCCGATCTTGGTCAGTAGTTCGGAATGCCGAGCGCCGCGTTCAAAATCGTGCGGTGGCGAACCTCATCCACCAGAACGTTGGCGCCGAAGTTCAGTACAGCGTTGGTCAGGATGTTCGACGCCAGCGTGCCATAAGCCAACACGGCGCCGTGCTCCCGGTCGCGGGCCAGACGAAGAATGTCCTTCTCGCTGTGCAAGCTTCCGAAGTCATACTTTTTTTCTGGCCCTTTGGGTTCAACACCGAGCGATTTCAGAACTCCGCTGATTCCGTCCCGGTGATACTTGTGATCGCTTTGAAAGGCAACTGCAGTTTTGAGCACGCCCGGTGAAAGCAGCTTGCTCTCGGCCCCAGCCTGGTAAGCGGCAACGGCTTCCTGCTCCAAATACAGCGCAGCCGATAGAATCCCCAGGTCGCCTCCGAGCGATTGTCCATACAGCTTCTTCGTGCTTCCCGTCAGTAAGAAGAGAATGGCACCCGCACTGGCCGTATTGGCCAGACGAAGCCACTCTCGGCGCAGGTTTTTCTCCTCGAGAACGGGCTCCACAGAGTTAAGTTCTGGTTCTTTGGTCTTCATGAACTGTTTTCCTCCTTCCGCCTTCAGTACTTCAGCCGCTCGGTCACATCAATGCCGAGCAGCTGTTTGAAGACGGTGTTGTGGCGCACTTCGTCCTCAAGGATGGGAACCGCGGCATTCAGGATTTCGCGGTTCTTCAGTTTGCCCGCGTTGGCCAGGTACGCCGCTTCCGCGCCGTCTTCCAGACCCTGTGCGAGTTTGACGATGTCCGTTGCAGAGGTAATCGTGCCGAAATCGTAACTGCTTTTCGGCGCGACCGGCGTGCCACCGTAGCGCTTGACGAACGTCGTCAGCGCGTCGCGGTGACGTTTGTGATCGCTTTGAAAGCTGACTGCGATTTTGAGTTGATCGGCCGAGAGCAATTTGCTCTTGGCACCGGCATCGTAGGCGGCGATGGCTTGGTGCTCCAAGCCCAGCGCCACGTTCAGAATTGCCAGGTCGCCCGCGAATTTCTCCGCCTTAGCGGGAACGGCCGATCCCAGGGCGAGAGCTCCCACCGCCGCCGCTGAGATTCCGCCGGCCTGCAGAAGTTGGCGCCGGGAAACCGTCTTCGGATTGATTTTGTGATTTTCTGTGAACATGTTTTGGCTCCGGTTTCCTACCAATGCAGGCCCTGCTTGAAAGCAAACGTGTTGAAGCTGGCGTTGGAGCCTTCCACCTGATTGCGGCGGAAGTCCGCTCCGATCGACAGCTTCGGCGAGACGCGGATTTCGAAGCCGCCTCCCACCTGCGCTCCGAAGAGCAGGTTGCCCTGGCCGTGAGCTACGCCACGTGCCGCCAGTTCCGGCGCTGTCGGCACCAGACCGCCAATCTGCGAGCCCTTCAGCAGCAGGTTGAGGGTAGCGCCCAGCGTCGAGGTTCCGACCGGCGCGCTCGCCAAGGCTCCCAGCGCTGTGTTTGCGTCGAAGGTCTTGGTGTTGCTGTCGGAGCCGATCCACACATAAGCGCCCAAGCCTCCCACGACATAGGGACGGAATTTGCCGAGCTTGGTGATGGCGTACTTGAGTTCGAAGGGCGCCACCGTCAAAACCTTGGAACGCTCTTGCACGACACTTGTGATCGGCAGAGGACCAGCAAGAAAAGTGGTTGGGCTCGTTTCATTTCCGGCTGTGTTCCCGAGGTAGGAGTTCAGCGCAGCGTTGACCAGCACATTCACGCCTGAGGTGGTCGTCTGTGTCGTAACCGACCGTTGCAGGCCGATCATGATTTCGTAGGAGAGTTTGCCGGCGGGAACATTCTTCCAGGGCAGATCAATGTAGCCCCCGGTGGCGAATCCTTTGTTATCCTTGTAAGGGTTGGTCGCGCCGCCCGCGAAGAAGCCCAACTCAGCGCCGATGTGGCCGATATCCGGCAGCAGCTCGCGCGGAGTGGTGGGATTGGAGCCCACCACCGGCGGGGCTGGAGTCGGCGTTGGTGCGGGTGCGGGGGACGAGCCAGCTGAATACGGAAACCCGGCGTTCGCGCTGGGGAGAACGGGTTGCGCCGAGGCGATCGGCTGCAGCATGGTTTGCAGTTTCTCCACCAGCGCGCTCAGCCGGGCGATCTCTTGCTGTTGAGCGTCGAGGCGTGCCTGCAAAGCGTTGGCTGAAGGAGTAAGTTCTCCAGCCGGTTTTGACGCGGCTGGCGAAGTTGTGTTCGCAGCAATTTGAACGGGTTCCGGCGCCTGTCCGAAAGCTGCGATGGAGTTGATAGCGGCAATCACGAGCGATGCGCCCACGATCAAGAGTTTGTTCCCTTTTACACCTACCATGAGTTCCTCCTTATGATTTCCCAGGCTGTTTCTGTGGAAACATGCCTGGGTTTTCCTGCACAGCACACGACGAAACAGGGGGAGCGAACTGATTCATCGTGGATCCTTTGACGGCGTAATAAACGTCTGCTCTACCGAATCTTTTTCGTTTCCCACCCGGCTGACCAGGCGGAAGTGATTGACTCCGGGCGCGAGAGGCGCCGAAGGTGGTGCCGCAATCTCAAATTCTTGTTGCACGGTCTGGCCGGCAGCGACGATCACGGCGTTCTCAAAGCCGGAAAAATTCGTGCCCGGCAGGCCTTCGATGGAGAGTTGGGCGATGGCTTGCTCGTGCCCACGATTGGCAACCTGCAGACGGAAACGGTTGTAGACCGTTCCATCTTTGCCGAGCCGGTACATGGTGATGCGATCCGGCGCGATCCGCACCAGTACGGCGCGCCGCATGGAAAGCGCGGTAAAGAGGGCGGCCCCGTAGCAGAGGATGATCAACAACACGACGACGCGTTTCGCGTTGCGCAGTCCGAGTTTCTGGTACCACGAGTTGTCGCTGGCTCCGAGCTTCTCGCCGTGCTCTCCCCAGACGTAGTGGATGAGGGTCTGCTTGCCCAATCGGCCGAGCACATCGGCACAGGCGTCGATGCATTCGCCGCAGTGGATGCATTCGATCTGGTAGGGCGAGGTACGGATGTCGATTCCCATGTGACAGACCCGCACGCACTTTTTGCATTCGATACATTCGCGGTCCTCGTCGCGGTAGTGGACGATGAGGGTGTCGCCGTCGCCGAGCATTCCCTGCAGGTATCCGTAAGGACAAACGGTGGTACAGAACCGCTGCCGGACGAACAGGAAATCGAGCAGGGTGAAAAGCGTGGTCGTCGCTCCGGCGATGCCACCGGCGGTCTTGATATCGAACGCCAGCAGCCGATGCAGGAGATCGCGCGGCTCCACGAAATACGAAATGAACGCAAACGCCAGGATGACGGACGCAGCCGTAGCAATCGTGTAGAAGAGGAACTGGCTGAGCAGCTTTCGCCGCTGGACGCTCCAGCGGACGTACTTATTCACGGTTCGAGTCAGCTTGCTTTCGAGTGCGATGGAGGCTTCGCTGAAAATCATTTGCGGGCACAGGTATCCGCAATACACACGCCCGTAGAACATCGCCATGGCGGCGATGAGGAACATGAGAAACATCAGCGAGAAGAAGATGATGGAGAATTCGCTGATCCAGAGTTCGTAGCCGAAGAAGTAGAAGCGCTGGCGCGGGATGTCGAAGCGCATCAGGTTGGCGAAGGGCAGCGCGAAGAAAATGACTACGCAGACCGCGTGGATTCCTTTGCGGACACGATGGAAGGAGAGCGACCGCGGCGCAGGCGTTGGGGGATTTCGGTCGCACTTCGGCAGCGGCTTCGTGGACACCAATATGTTTGGATTGCCGGGCTTGGCTTCAGTGGTGGCCATGCATGTGGCCTCCCATCATGAGCATCCCCGGCATGGTGCCGCGCCACACGAGGAGAACTCCCATGAGCGTGACGCCGACCGCGGCCAGTTGGCTTCCCCAACGATTCAGACGGATGCGAAGGGCGGAGGAGAACATCCCGAGCGCCAGCAATGCTCCTGCGGTGCCGAGTCCAAAGGCGAGCATCGTGGCGGCGCCGGCGAATGCCGATCCGGTTGCCATCGCTTTGAGCAGTGCTGCGTAAATCAGCCCGCAAGGCAGCAGTCCCAGCGCCAGGCCGAGAAGAAACCGGTTGCTGGAGCCGGGCGCGGAGAGCAATTTGCCGGCTCGCCGAAGAAACAAGGATGGAATCCGGAGAAGAGAGCTTCCCAGCAGGCCGGCGGGGATGATGCCGAGCATCGAGATCCCTACGACGATCATCAATCCGCCGGAGACCAACGCGAGGATGTGACCGAATCCCGCGAGACGCCCCAGCAGTCCCAAGGTTCCACCGAAGATGCCCGCGATGGCGCCGAGAGTGGAGTAGGTGAGGATTCGTCCGGCGTTGTAGGCCAAGTGGTTTCGGAGAAGAGGCGAAACAGACGAGCCGCCGGGGACACTCTTCTTTAGAGACTCGAGAGCCACGCTGTAGGAAAGGACGATGGGACCGCACATCTGCACACAATGCAAGCTGCTGACTAGCCCCAGCGTGAACATGACGCCAAACTCGATCGGTGTCACGGCCGCCCCTGTGGGGCAACAGGCTGTGCCACGCTGCCGCGATACTGGATTCTGGCGTTCGGCGTCGGAACGGTGACGCACTCGCGATAGAACTCGAACTTCTTCATGGTGACGGCATGCGTGGGGCAACGAGACGCGCACAAACCGCAGCGGATGCAGGTGGTCTCGTCCTTCAGCATGACGCCGCCCAGAGCGTCGAGTTCCTGGCGAGGCAGCGCTCGCAGCTCGTCGCGGCCGATGCCCAGCGTGTTGGCGACCATGTCGTGCCACTGCTCGTCTTTGCAGAGCTCACTGAGCCCGACGAGTCGGATCACGTTCTGCGGGCAAACGTCGACACAGCCGTTGCACGCGATGCAGGTGGAGGTGTCGAAGACCGTGTTGATGTTGCAGCGCAGGCAGCGCGAGGCCTGGCGATGCGCGTCTTCGATGGGAAAGTTCTCTTCGATGATGGCCAGCGAGGCCGAGCGCTCGGTCGCTTCCAGCACGGGCGGAGTGGCGCGGGGCAGACGTTCCCATCCCTCGGCCATGGTGTACACGGCAGGGGCCCAGTGACTGCGAACGACGATGTCGGTGCGGGTGCCGCGTAGGAAGTCGTGCATGGAGCGAGCCGCGATCTGCGCCGAGGCGATGGCGTCGATGAACAGGCGTGGTCCGTGGGCGATGTCGCCGCAGGCAAAGACATCCGGTGCGGTCGTCTGGTAGGTCTCGCGACTCACTTTGATCAGGCCGCGCTCGCTCTCGACTCCATCTTCCGGCTTCAAGAAAGAAAGGTCGGAGGTCTGACCGATGGCATAGATCACCGTGTCGGCGGGAATGTCTTCAACGTCGGTCTCGTCAAAACTCGGGTTGAAACGGCCAGTGGCATCAAATACCGACGTGCAGCGGATGGTGCGGAGGGCGGTGACGGTTCCGTTGTTACCGAAAACTGCCTTGGGGCCTCGCGAACTGTGCAACTTGAGACCCTCTTCCTCGCCCTCGAGGATCTCGACTTCGTCGGCGGGCATTTCTTCGCGCTTCTCAAGACAGACGACGTGGACTTCTTTGTCGCCGCTCAGACGCAGGGCGGAGCGGGCGACGTCGTACGCAACCTGCTCACCGCGTTCCATGTCGGCCATGGCTTCGCTGCGCACCTCGCCCACAGGACGAACCGCGGAGCGTGCAACGTCGTAGGCGACATTGCCGCCGCCAATGACCACGACTCGCCGGCCCAAAGGAAGAGGCTTGCCTTCGTTGAAGGCGCGGAGAAAATCCATGCCATCGTAGACTCCAGCCCGCTCAGAACCGGGAAGAGGAAGCTTTCGTCCTTTGGGAAGGCCGATCCCGAGGAAGATCGCCTTGTAGCCCTCGCGGCGGAGGTCCGCGACCGTGAAGTCGCGGCCCAGGCGCATGTTGCACTTGAGTTCCACTCCGAGCGACAAAATGGCCTGAATTTCCTGTCGCACGAGGTCGCGCGGTAGGCGGAAAACTGGAACGCCAACCATTAGCATTCCGCCCGGTTCGGAATCCGCTTCGAAGACGGTGACTTTGTAGCCGATCTGGATGAGATCGTGGGCGACCGTCAGTCCGGAGACTCCTCCGCCAACGACCGCGATCTTTTCGTAGTCGCCCCGGTTCGGCGGCAGCATGCGCTGATCGCAGCCTTCGCGATGAACGCGGAAGTCTCCCGCCTCGGGACCGAATTGAGTGGTGACGAAGCGTTTCAGCGAGCGAATAGAAACAGGTTCGTCGACGTCACCACGACGGCAGTTCAGTTCGCACGGAGCGCCACACACCCGGCCACAGATCGAAGCGAAAGGATTAGTGGCGCGGGCGATGCGGTAAGCCTCTTCGTAGCGCCCCTCGCCGATGGCGGTCACATAACCGCACGCATTGGTGTGCACGGGGCAGGCGTGCTGGCACTTGACCATCTTGATCCAGTAGTCGGCCCCTTCAATCGCTTCGAACTGTGCCCATTCGCTCATTGGTCGTGGTCTTACGTTTCCGATCTCTAAGAACTGGTTCCCCGCACGGGCTAAAGCCCGCATTTTTGCTAGCTTCGGACGGTGCGGCTGGAAGCCGCACCCTTTCAAAACCACTCATGAGACCAGCCCTAGTCTTTGTGAACAGCTTTGAATCCGAACGCAATCACAATGAGCGCGTAGACGACCACCATCGCAATGACGAGATACATGAAAGCAGGCGACGATTGAGTTACCTGGTTGAACTGGCGTACCAGGACGCCACGGTTGGAATGGTTCACCTCACCGTTCATGTAGAAGAATAGGTAACCAATGGCACCAGCCATGATGACGATGTAGGCAAACTTCAAGAACGTAGGCACGCCCGTTCCCTTGCGTTCGGTAATCCAGCCGTCGGCGTATTCCTGGATTTCGTCTTCAGGTTTCTTGGCAACTGTTGTTTCAGCCATGTCTTGTCTCCCTTAGTTCCTTTTAGAATCCGCATCGCTCCCGTTCTCATCGTCGGCGAGCATGCGGTACTTCGGTTCTTCGCTCTCGCTTCCCCAGTACCCGTCGTGGCGGGAGCGGACCAGAAAGAAGATCGCCCCCGCGACGCAGAGAAAGAACAGAAGGTATGCGAGAAAAACGCTCGGGTATGTGTAGTCGGTCATTAGCTCTCACTTTTCATAGTCGTTGTCAGGGCGCCAGTTCTTGGCCCTACCCAGCGTCTGTATGTAAGCCACGAGAGCGTTGAACTCGTCGTCGTTGTTGGCGATCCAGGGGAATGGCGGCATGATGGAGCCTGGAACCAGATCACGCGGATTACGGAAGTGCGTGCGGTGCCATTGCCGGTCATACTTGCCGCCTACGCGGGAAAGATCGGGCCCAGTGCGCTTGGTTCCGAACATGTGCGGGCTGTCGTAGACAAACTCGTCAGGTGTGGAGACGGGCGAGTCTACGCCTTTCCAGCCGGAGCGCTTGGTATCAGCCAGCAGGGTGCGAGTCTGCTGCGTGTGGCAATACCAGCAGCCCTCGCGCACGTAAATGGCACGGCCTTTGAGTTCGAGTTCGGTGTAGGGACGCAGCTTGCCGGTCGGTCCCTTCGAAGGGTCGTTGTTCTCGAACGGCTTGGACCAGCTTTTGTCGACCAGCGGCGGAACGACGGTAGTGAGCAGTCCTCCGATGAAGAAGAACACCAAGGCTGCGATCACGAAGCCGACGGCACTTCTGTCAGTTTTCTGTAGCATGGGCATCCTCCTTAGGCGGTGACGGCCGGCGCCGTGCGTGCGGTTGAGTGACCACTGCCCACGACAGTAGCCAGAATGTTGAACAGGAAGGTGGCGATGCCGGAGAACATCAGCACGCCCGAGAAGAAGCGCACCGTCCATACGGGCTTCAGCGCAACGACGGTGTCGATAAACGGGATTGACGGGTTATTCCACTGCCAGCCCTGCCAGAAGCCGCCCAGCCAGAGCGTCACGAAAAACCCGAGGACGCCGATCATGAAGAACCAGAAGCTCCAGTTGGCGAGTGCATCCGAGTGAAGCTTGGTGTGGAACATCCGCGGGATCACGTAATAGCAACCGGCGATGGCGAAGAATGAGAAACAGCCGAGCAGCGCCATGTGAGCGTGACCGGGAATCCAGTCGGTCTTCGAGACGATGGCGTTCACCGAGCGGAGGCTGTGCATCGGCCCCTGAAAGCAGGTCAGGAGGTAGAAGACAACACCCGACATCAGGAACTTCAGCGGGATGTTGTCCCGCAGCTGATGCCACTGGCCTTTCATGGTGGCGAAGAAGTTGTAGACCACGGTCCAGACCGGGACCAGCAGCATGACCGAGAAAGCGATGGCAATGGTCTGCAGCCACTGCGAAATCGGCCCGTGGATCATGTGGTGCGCGCCCGTCCACACATAGACGAAGGCCAGCGACCAGAAGCCGATCATCGACAGTTTGTGGCTGTGCAGCGGCGTGTTCGAGGCCTTGGGAATGAAGTAGTACGCCATGGCCAGGCCGATCGGAGTGAAGATCAGGCCCACCGCGTTGTGGACATACATCCAGTTCAGGTTCGCCTGGTTTGTACCGGTCGTGAAGAAGACGGCGATGTTGCCGGTACTGTAGACGAAGGTGGTCCACAGGATGGTCGCCATCGTGTACCACAGGCTGACGTACATCTGCTCATAGCGGCGTGTGGCGACGGTGGCGAAGATGTTGATTCCGAACATGACCCAAGCCACCACCACCAGCGCAACCAGCGGCAGGGGAAGTTCGGCGTATTCCCAGCCTTTGTTGTATCCGGCGGGCAGGGCGTAGACGGCGCCGAGAACAATCACGTTCCATAAGGCGGCGGTCGCGACGCCGAGCTTTTCACTCCACAGTTTGACACCACAGAGTCGCGGGACCACGTAGTAGGCCAGTCCGAGGTCCGCCGGGAGAAGCCAGCCGAAGAGCATCCCATTGACATGTAACGGGCGCAGGCGGCCATAGGAAAGGTAAGGGACGCTGCCCAGCAGTTGCGGCCAGACGAATTTGGCCGCGATGGTTAAGGCGATGATTCCGACAACAAAGAAATAAGCGACTGAACTGAGCAGAAACCATTTCGCCGTGGTGTCTTCATGGATCGAATCGGCCAACGGAACAGCACCGACCGGTGTAGAGCGTGTTACTTGCACTTCCCCTGGCATAGCACCTCCTGGTTCACCTGGGATGTGAGCGCTGGAGACTTCTCACTGGCGGGTGAACCGGTTTGCGGATTCATACTGCGAATGAAATTAATAAGATCGCCAACGTCGTTCTGCGAGAGGCCGTAGTCAATCCACGACGGCATGGCGGTTCCCTGCACGCCGTAGAGGATGGAATCGAAAAGGCGGCGGTCAGGTACGCTGTTCACGAATGCCGAGTTCCGCAGGTTGCGCGGGCGCGGACTGATGTCGAGCGAGTTCGGGCCTTTGCCGTCTGCCTTGCGGCCGTGACAGCCGGTGCAGCGTTGCAGGAAGGTCTGCTCGCCGCGATGGATCGATTCGACACTGGACGTGATCGGATTCTGCTCTGGAACCTTGTGCGCCTTTAATTCCTGGCGCGGTTCGCGCACGAATGTCTGGAAAACGTAAGCCAGCACTGCATGGCGCTGTTCGTCGGTCAGCAGGCGCTCCCACGGTGGCATTGAAGTTCCGGGAACACCGCCCTTCAGCGACTGGAGGAAACGGTCCTCCGGCTTGCTGTTCATGAAGGCCGCCTTAGTGAGATCGCGCGGCGCGGGATCGAGATAGAGATACGTCACGCCTTTGCCATCGCCCTTCTCTCCGTGGCAGCGCGCGCAGAGGCCCTTGTATATCTCTTCGCCAGTCTTGAATGGAGCAGGCGTACTGCGCGTCTTCAGATACGCTGAGATCGAACGGAAGTCCGGCTCAGCGAATCCGAACACGGGCATGATGGAATCCGGAATGCGGGACTTCGGCTCGCGGAAGTGCGCCATCATCCAGTCCTCATCGCGAATCAATCCTTCGTAGGAGAGGTCGGGAGCGATATGGCCGTCGCGCTCGCCGAGTTTGTGGCAAGCGGTGCAAGAGCGCTCGCTGACCAACTGTTCGCCGCGAGCAGGTGAGGGTGCGGTGGATGTTTGCGGCTTGGCCGTCTCGTCGACCTTGGTCTGCTGCAAGCGGGCGCGATACTGGCCGAGGGATGTCTCGGCGAAGTTGATGCCGCGACGGCTCTTCAGAAAGACCGTCAGGGCTTTGATCTCGTCATCCGTCAAATCAAACTTCGGCATGAATGACGTTGGCTGGAAGGCGCGCGGATTAACCGTGTGCTCCCACAGATAGTTGACCTTGAACTTTTTGCCTACGTCGCTGAGATCGGGCCCCAACGTTCCATTGGAGAGGCCTTCGATGCGATGGCAGCCGTAGCAGGCTTTTTCAAAGAAGAGTTGGCGTCCGCGCTGGACGAGCGGAGTTCCGGAAAAGTTCTCTTCTGTGTGGCATTGGGCGCAGTTGGCCTGCATGTACTCTTTGCCGGTCAGCTTCGATTTGTATTCGGGATGCCAGTTGGCCTGGGTGATATAGCCGAGCATGGGATCCGGCCAGAACTCGTCTTCGCCGTGCGCGTAGAAAGTTTCTAGACCACGGCCTTGTCCGTCGTGGCAAATAGTGCAGCCGAAGTCGGTGAACTTGTGCCGGCGCTCCCAGCGGCCATTGCGTTCAACATCGCCCAGGGCCGCTGAATAAGGATGCGTGCGCAGCGGCTCGGCGTGTCCCTGAAAGCGCGGATCGTCGCTGGCGATGTGGCAGGTCGTGCAACGGTCCACACGGGATTCGCCAAACTGCGTGACGATAGTCTGCTCGATACGCGGGCTGCGATCGTCGAGAGCGCGCCGCTCGGCATCAGTCTTGGCGAGGCTGCGGGCCTGCTCGAAGTAGGCGGTCTGGTGCCTCTCCCAGCGGTTGAAGAACTGATCGTAGAAGACGATGCCGTGCACGATCAGAACCACAAAACTCACAACTGCCAGTGTTACGCGCGTACTCACAGAAGTCTCCTCACGCTTCTCCTCCCGTCCTTGTCACCATGGCGAAACGAACTCCCAGTTCGGCCCCCGGAAGAATGTGCCGATGATGATCAACACGACGTTCACGATCACGAACGTCAGGAAAAGAAAATTGGCCAGCAGGCGTTCTCGCGCAAACCAGCGACCCACGCCCGCGACCTTGCGATCGATATAAGGAACAAGCAGGAGAAGCAGCACTTCGATCGTAGGAATGCCGACGCCTCCCCAAAACGCCGAGTAACTGACCTGCTCCTGCAATCCGAGGAAGTACCAAGGGGCCTTCGCCGGGTTGGGCGGATGCATGACATTCACGGGCTGTTCCAACGGCGCATTGAAGAAGAGTGAGACCAGCAGCACTCCCGCCACGGTGATCAGGAAAACGACGAGTTCCGCCATGAAAAGGTTGGGCCAGGCGAACACCGAACGGTCGGGAACATTTCCAACTTTGGTGAAGGGCCCGCGCACCAGTCCCTGAATGCCGTAGTTGCGCTTTTGCAGGACAGGCGCGGCCGCGGCCGCGGCGGCAGCGGACGAAGCCATGACTACCGCCGGGCCTTGCACGATCTCCACCGGAGTCGAGGGAACGTCGGCGGGAAGAGCATCTTCCTCCGCGGGCCGCGACAGACCGCCATCCTTGCGGATTCTCCAGAAATGAATGGCGACAAGTAGCGACAGCACCGCGGGCAGGACCGCAACGTGCAGCACGTAAAAACGCAGCAGAGCTTCCTGCCCTACCGTCGCATCACCGAGCAGGAGGAATTTCACCTGCTTACCGACCAGCGGCGCGTAACTCGCAATCGAGGTTCCGACTGTAATGGCCCAGAATGCAAGTTGGTCCCAAGGCAACAGGTAGCCCGTGAAGCTCAGGAATAAGGTGACCAGTAACAGTAGTACTCCGAGCACCCAATTGAATTCCCGCGGCGGTTTATAGGAGCCGGTCAGGAAGACGCGGCACATATGCAGAAAGACCGCGGCCACCATGCCGTGAGCAGACCAGCGATGCATGTTGCGGAGAAAAATGCCGAACGCGACTGTGCCGCGCAGGTCAAGCATGCGGTCGTAGGCCTGTGTAGTCGAAGGAACGTAGTAAAACATCAGCAAAATGCCGGTCACGACCAGGATGAAGAAAAGAAAAAATGAAATGAGTCCCAGCCCCAGCGTGAAGGTGGCCCGCAGACTATTGCGGTGGACCTTGACCGGATGCAGATGCAGAAAGAAATTGGTGAAACTGGTCGAGGCCCGCCCCAGATCCGAAGAGGGGAGCGGGTTGCGGAAGATCGATCGCCAGATGGTTTCTGGCAGCTCGACGAGCGACTTCCAGGGGCGTGATGTCGTATGGTTGCTCATACTCGCAAATAATTCCCCGCTTCGATCTCGGTGTCTTTATCGACTTCGATTTCGCCATTCGGCGCCAGGCTGACCTGGAACCACGGCAGGGCCCTGGGAGCCGGACCGCCGGTTACGTTGCCGTCCTGGTCGTAGCGGGAGCCATGACAGGGGCAGGAGAATCCGGTCTCCGAAACCGAGACGATGCAGCCCAAATGGGTACAGGTGGTCGAGATGGCGGCGACCTTGTCGCCATCGCGCACGATGCAGACTCGCCGCGCATCCAACGAAACGCGCGCGCCCGAAGGGAACTCCTCAGGTTTTCCGATGGAGAAGCGATTGGGCTGGCCGTAGGTGGCGCGCGGCTTGATGAAGATGAGATTGGAAAAGACGGTAATGATCAGCGAACCGAATAGTCCGAAGCCGCTCAGCCACGACAACAATCTCCGCCGGGTTAACTGGTCCCCGCCTGCCTCAATCGCGGGTTTCACTGGGGTCTTCATCCTTTTTCTCCTCCGGTGGAGAGTCGAGCAACTCCTCCACGTCCGACCAGAACACCTGGTATTTCGCGTCTTCCAGGTTCCGGAAGTAGTTTTTCTTCACGGCAAATACAAACACCAGCACCGCCCCGATCCCCATGCATAAACTGGCGATGATGGCGATCCAAGTAAGTTCCATTTGCCACGCCTAGCGGACATGAGTTCGGGGGGTCCGCTTCCCACTACCCTTTCGGGGCACTCCTGAGATCCACACAGGCTCTTCGTGCGAGCGATAGGACGCACCCGAATCGGATTTGGCCTGCGACGCGAGACTCGCCATGGAGGCCGCGCCCAGAACGTTCACAACGGCAGCCTGAGCCTCAGCCCAGACCTGGTGCGCCGGGCACCACGACTTCCTTTCGCACGACGGGCCCTCCATCAGGCACTGGTTCAACCGGACCGGTCCCTCGATCGCCTGGACCACATCCAGCAACGAAACGCCGGCGGCAGGCACAGCCAGGGCAAAGCCTCCGCCGGAGCCGCGCTGCGAGCGGATCAGACGGGAACGCACCAAGCGCTGCAACACTTTCGACAGAAAATGCCCCGAAACGTCGGTCGCTTGCGACAACTGCGACTGCCGAACTGTGGAACCCGGTGGTAACCCAGCAAGATGGATCATGACGCGGACCGCGTAGTCCGAAGCGCGAGTAATCTGCATGAAATTCCCAAATTGGACCTACTTAGTCCTATTCGACCCCGCAATTTAAATCGCGTTGAGCAATTCCGTCTGTGATTTCTGGCACTAGACGTTGTGACGGGTGTCACGCATGATTGGAAAAAAGGTAGGAGTGCGCTGCTAAGCAAAGTGGGGCTTCGCTTCGGTTCGAGGATTGGTTACTTCGGGTGACTCGCTGCTTCCGCTTTGCGAATTGCCTTCTCGTGCAGGTCCCAGGAATGAATGGCTTTTCGACATCCTTCCCGCGCGAGGCTGGTGCTCAGCTGTCTCTCGGCTTCGTCGAAGGCTTCCTCGGCATCCATCCTGGCGCGGTAGGCTTCGTCATCTGCCTGTTTGACGTTCCTAGCGATGAGGCTTACCTCTGGGTCGACCGACTGCGAAAGCTGTTTGTGTTGGCTGCGCGACGCCGCGGCACCCGTCGGTTGCGCGGCCAGCGCTTCGTAAGCGACCCTCACGTCATCGGCCCAGCGTTCTTTGATGGCCAGACTCAATTGATCAAGGGCGGCATTGGCCTGGTCGGCGGTCTGCCGCACTCGTTTCTTTTCGCGCAGCCACTTCATCACCGACCAAGCCATCGCCTCGGTCATCAGTGCCCTGGCCGCTTCGACTTCAGGAAGTTTTTCCATTTTGGAACTCCGAGAGAAAACAGACCTTAGCTCGCCCGCCTGAAAAAGTCCAGCTGAGGACGGCTGGAAAACAGGAGTACTTGGCGCATGGTCGGATTCCGGTGACAGGAATCACACTCCGGATTGATGCGACGCACAACACCGAAGAGAACTATTGACTGGAATGCCGACAGCTACTATATTGCGACTAATGCTGCGATGCAGCAAACCGGAGGCTACTAATGCAAACCCACGCGAAACCCCACGATGAGCACTCGCCCCTGGCCATACTGACGGAACTGGCCGTCGAGGGGACATCGAGCCTCGTCGAAGCCCAGCGAACTCTTCTCAACCTGGCACAACGGGAAGGCGACATCCTCCTCAATGGCGTAAAAGAACGGATTGGCGGCTTCATGCCGGCAGCTGCGATGACCGATCTGGTGCGGCGCAGCCTCGACACTCTCATCGGAATGCAGCAAGAGTTGCTGACGAACACAAGCAAGCAAACGCTGCAATGGCTGGAGTCGGAGAAAGCGGGCATGGGCGGCCGCGTCGCCAGGTTAGCCGACTTTGCCCGCGAGGGAGTGGAGACCTTTACTCGCGCCCAGAAGCAGTTCCTCGATGTCGTCGCGGAAGAAACCGCAAAGGCGACCAGCGGCAAGCAAGAACACAACGGCAAGACTGCGAGAAAGACTGAACTCACGCGTCTTGCCCGCGAAGCGGGAAACGCCTTCATCGAGGCGCAGAAGAGACTGCTCGACGTTGCGGGCCAGCAGATGAACGTAAACCTGGATGCGACGACCCGAACGCTGGAGCTGATTTCACCCTCCCGGCTGCTACCGATGGCGAACCTCACCGGTGAAGGCATGAAGAGTTTTGTCGAAGCGGAAACTTCGCTGATCGGGTCACTCATCACGCCGCGCAAGAAGGCTGCCGTCCGAGCCAAGCAGGGTCGGGGCCGCACAGTTCGACCGCATAAGGCCGTACCCGTTTAAGCTGGCGCTCTCAAGTCTCTGCCCGGTCATGAGGGGGTGTCTTGCTCTCAGGCGGTCATAGCCGTGTTGGGCGCAGGCGATGCCGAGTTAGCGGTCAGAAAGCGATCCAGCACCGCCTGCTCCCACTGCACCCACAGACGGCTAGTGTAGAGCAACGCGCTGCACTGTAGCGCAAACCAGTCCCTGGTCATGAGGGGCGAACGGAACTCGGAGCGATGGGCAAGCCAATGCTGGGCGACATGACGCGCGATGGTGAAGCCCATCGCCGTGTCGGACCCGACGACGTCGCCCAGTATCCCTTCCAGAGTGAACATCACCTTGGACAACATGATCAGCGAGCCGGGGAACTTGATGCCCTTCATCGCAACGCGTTCCAAGAGCCGCATCGCGTCGGCCCCACTGGGCAGATGCGATGCCGGCATCCCGCTGAGAAATTTGGTCGTTGTCTCGCGAACTATCCGGCCCCGGGGCGAGGTCATTCGGATGTGATGTTGACTGAGCGCTGCGACTTCGTTGGAGGTGCCGACAGGATCGCGCAAACTGACCATCAGAAACAAGAGAGCAAGATGGCGGCGCTGCTCGCGGCCCAGACGCTCTCTCAGAGCCCAGTCGATGATGACCAGTTCGCCGGTGCGGTTGTTGTAAAGCAGGTTGCCGGCGTGGGGATCGCCGTGGAAGATCGCGTCCGGTGCCGCCGCAAGAAGAGGTACTGCGACCAGGGCTTCGACAAGTTGCTCGGCCACTCTTCGACGAGCGGAGGCAGGCAAGCGAGCGGCCGCATTCGTCACCTTGATTCCCCGCTCCTCCGTAAGCGCCGTGATTCGTGGCGTGCACAAAGGCTGGATCACTTTCGGCACGCGAACACCGGGGAAAGATTGATAGAGAGCGCGAGCTTCGATTAGCGTCTTCTGTTCGCGGGCGAAGTTGACTTCGTGCCGCAGCAAGCGGCGGACTTTCCGAAAGGTGTCGGGAATGAGGTCAGCCGGAAATCCGTAGGTATGGTTCCGGTCTCCGAAGTGTTCGGCCAGTCCCTGGAGATAGTCCATGTCTTCGGCGAAGTATTCGGGAATATGAGGTTTCAACACCTTGAAGACGCCACGCTGGCGTCGTCCAGTGTCAGGGTTCCGCCAGGTGAAGCGCACGACCGCACTGACACTGGCTTCCGAGAGTATGCACGGTGCGATCTCGACGGCGAAGGTCTTGAGCCGGGGCCCTAGATCCCTTTGGATGAGGGCGCGAATGTCTTCCGGCTGGACGTCGCGAATTCCGTTTTCCAGCCCGGCCAGCGCGTGGCGTAGCGCGGGACGAAGATGCTGGTTTCGTGCGATGACCTGGCCCAGTTTTTGCAGACCTGGCACCTTGGCGATGAGCCGCAGCAAGCGGACTTCGGCCGGCGTGTTGGCTGGAAGTTCGATCTGATCGAGTAGCTTTGGAGCGAGACGCGCCGGGGAAAGACGCGCCACCACAAACATCATGGCGTCGCGCACCGGTGGACGCCAACTGACGTACGCTTCCGGCACTAGCGCGGTTACTGGGACGATCTCATCCACGATCCATCGCGCCATCGCGTCTCGCAAAGATTCGCCGGCCGGGCTGCGCAGTCCGGCTTCAATGGCACTGATCTTTTCTGCGGTCGTGGCGTTCCTGGGCAGGAAAGACTCGAGGGCCGTGCGCAACTGCTCGGGTGCGAGCTGGTGAAAGCCCGCAGCGATGGCGGACGCATCCAGCATGGAGGTGAGGTAACCCGCTCATACTATGGTGGAACGCACGCGCGGGCGCAGTGACCGCGATCACCGGATGGTCAGAAGTTCTGTGAGATAGTCTTGTGTTACCGAGCAGGGATGTCCTTGGCTACTTTCAACGAAGTATTTTCCACGTTGTCGGTCCGTCGCCGCTATGAGGTCTGGTTCGTTCGTTTGGGACTGGCGGACGGTAGCGGGGCGTGGTGGTTTCGTTACTTGTTGATGAATCCGGGGAGAGGCGGCTGCGAGGGAAACCCGCGCGGAAGTCCAGTTCAAGTGTGGGCGACGTGGTTTCCGGCGGATGGAAGACCGCAGAGCTTCATTCAAGGATTTCCATTACCCGGATTTGACATCAGCGATAGAGGGAAAACTCCGTTCCACTTTCGAATCGGCGACAACGCGATCGATGGGGATTCCTGCCGGGGAGCCCTGGAGGTTGACGGATACTCGATCTTGTGGAACCTGCGTTACCGCTCCACGTTTTGCGTGACGCTGAGCAACAAGGGCTGGATTGGGTTTTCGCGCACACCGCACTCCGATGCGCTTTTTTCAGGGCAGATCACACTCGATGGCCGGACGTTTGCAGGAGATCCTCTGGGATTTGGAGTGCAGGGACACAACTGTGGATTCCGGCATCGCAACTTCTGGACCTGGGCGCACGCGTACTTTCCTCGGACCGGTCGGCCCGCAAGCACGTTGGAGGCGTTGGTCTACGAGATGCCTTTCGGATTGGTCTTTCGCAAGGCGGTGCTCTGGCACAATAGACAGCAGCATGTCTTCCGGGATCTGCGGGAGACCACCAGCAGCCGAGAGAACATGCAGTGGAGTTTTCGCTGCGCAGAACGAAATGGGCTGCGATTGGAAGCTGCCATCAACGGAAGTGGTCGGAGCATCCACCGTCTTCCGTATCTGAAGACCAATTGCAGCGGCAGCTTTGAAGTGGCGAACAATAGTCTGGCGTCGGCGTCACTTCTCGTGGAAAGGGCTACAGGGCCTGTCGAGAGATTGGAGACCAGCAACGGCGCCGTGCTGGAGATGGTTGGCTGAATAGGGTCTGACGGAATCACGCTCGGCTGAACTACTCGATCGAATGAGCTCTCGCAAGGCGCTCGGCCACGACCATGTAGGCCGCCGGATTAAATGTCATTCCGATGTGAGTGCCTGGGATCTCCACATCGACGTCCGGGTCCATCGTCCGGCAACAGCGCCAGTCCACAATGCCGTCCTGGCGGGTGTAAATGGCGGTCTCGACCATCGACTCGGGAACCTTACTCCGGAGAGAGTCGAGAAAATTGCAGGTGCAGCGTCCGGTATAGCAGTCGGGCAGTACTCCGCGGCCATGCTCTTGCAAAATGCGAAGCCGAACGGCTTCCGCGGCGTGCAGAACGGTTGGATTTGCAATCGTGCCGCGGAGTGGCGCCGCGAGCGTGATAACGGAAGCCACATCGTTCGGACGCTGGGCCGCCACGGAGCGGGCGATCACTCCTCCCAGGCTATGGCCAATCAGGTGAATCTTGCGTCCGGTCTCAGCCAACGCCTTTTCGATCGTCTGGTTCAGACGGCGCTGGATCAGCAGGTTTGGACATTCCGCGTTGATGCCGATGCCGGAAAAATAAGGTCGATATCCCATGCGCCGGAGCCAGGCGTGAAGCTCCATCAGGTAAAGATCTGTACCGAGAAAACCGGGAATGATGATGACCGCTGAGCCGTCACCGCGCGGTACGCCCAAGCCGTAGTACACCGGCGTTGCGTGCAACAGGAGAATCTCGGCTCCGAATAGAGCTTCGGTCCAAAAGAAGGAAGTGCTGGCTTCCGGGTAGGGCTGCCGAGTAGCTTTGCGCCCCTTGGTCTTCGAAGAACGCTTGGTTGGTCTTTTCTGCTTACGCGGCAAGTTCGTCCCGGGGCGCCCGATCTTCGCGTCGGCACGTAAAGAGGGCGAATGCTGCACTGCGGAATTATATCCCCCTATACTTGCCGATCCAAGAGACATTTGCAGACTGTATACGGCTCGGACAATCGTGTGGAAGACGAGCGGCTTAGCGCTTCTTGCGGGAGCGGCGGTTTCCACGAGGCGACTTTCCCAGGCGGGCTTCGAGTTCCGCCACTCGCTTGCGCAGGGCCTCGACTTCCGGTTCTTTGTCAGTTTGGGGAAGCGCTAACGTGGTCGCGCCCAGGAACCGTTTCATCATGTCCACGGGGGAAAGGATCGCGGACTGCACTTCGCTCAGACGGTTCTGCACCGTATCCTGCAGCTTCTGGTAGGTGTCAAACGCGGATTTCAGGTACCACATGAGGAATTCCTGCCGCACTTCATCGGACGCGATGATCAGTTGGCGCAGCAATTCGAGCGGCAGGCCCGTCGGCTTGTCCTTTGCGTCCTCCGTAATGATTTGCGTCAAGGTGACGCGGGTCAGGTCGCGGCCGCTCTTTGCGTCGACCACTCGAACATCCTTACCCGCACGAACGAGCGTGGCCAGATCGTCCAAGTTCACGTAGCGGCTACCGGCTGTGTCGTACAACCGGCGATTTCCGTATTTCTTGATGAGGACCGCGGAAGGTTTCATGGATTCATGCCTATGTTGCCACGCACAAGCGCCAGGAACATCTTGACACAAGGCCCTTCGCCTCGTATAGTTTAGCTGATGCTGCAATGCAGCAATCGGAGGTATATATGGCGGCAGCAAAGCATCAATCGGCCCGTACTCATCCCGAAGAGTCGTCGGTGGTCTCGCTTCTTTCGGGCTGGGCACAGCAGGGCGCACAGACTCTCTTCGCCACACAACGGATTCTCATCGATCTGGCCATGCGGCAAAATGCCAGCGTAATGCACGCTCTACGGCAGCAGCTGTCAGATCCACATCACTCTCCCACAGCAATTCTCAGCGAAATCGCCGGGGAGGGCATGACGAACTTTATCGAAGGACAGAAAGTGCTTCTTGAGCTGGGCAAACAACAGAACGAACTCCTGATGACCGGCGTAAAAGAACGGGTTGGAGACCAGCCCGCGGCGCACGCAGTGGCCGATCTGCTGCGGCGCAGCGTGGAAACTTTCATCCACATGCAGGAGGAGTATCTGAAGATCGCCAGCAAGCAAACTCACGCTTGGGTGGAGTCTGCCAAGGCCGGCAAGCCGTACCAGCCTGAGCAGTTGGTAGCCCTCGCCCGCGAGGGAATGGAGACCTTCGTCAAAGCGCAGAAGCAATTTCTGGACGTCATCTCTGAGGAGACCGCGAAGGCAACGAGCGGCAAACATACCAACGGCGCGGGAAAGAAGATGAAGCAGACGGAACTGTCGGAACTGGCGCGGAAAGCTACCGACTCTTTCATGGAAGCGCAAAAGCGACTGGTGGACGTCGCCGGGCGGCAGATGAACGCCAACATGAAGACCGCAGGCAAGACGCTGGACCTCCTGCGGCCCTTCCCGTTTCTTCCCGTAAGCGAACTGACGAGGGAGGCTGTGAAGAGCTATGTCGACGCCCAGAAGGCGTTGATGGACGCAGTGGTCAAGGCTCCGAACCCGCCGAAGACCATGGCGAAGGCAGAGCACCATACAAGAAAGCCGGTGAAGAAAGCGAAGGCCGTAGCAGCCGTCGCTTGACGGACTTGAAACTGTTTACAGATACCTGGGACAGGTTGGCATTTTTGTGAAGGCGTCTTCGAGCGAAACACGCGCTTTCGCCCGAAGACGCTGTTTCTGCTTTATTTCCGGGACGCGGGCCTCGTGTCTCGCCCACGCCGTATGCTGAGGTGGTTAACACCTCCTGAACTGAACCGAACCACACGAATACTATTGGGGAGAACGAATATGGCTACGGTGACCGCAGTACCAGCGATCAAGATTTCTGGCGGCAGCTTCCTGATCGAGGAACGCGCGCCGGACGATGTTTTCACTCCAGAAGATTTCACCGAGCAGCACCTGCTTATTGCGCAGACCGCAGAAGAATTCGCCAACAAAGAGATCGTGCCCAATATCGAGAAGATGGAGCACAAGGATTTCGCCGTTACCCGGGAACTGGTGAAGAAGGCAGGAGAACTCGGACTGAGCGGCGTGGATGTTCCCGAACAGTACGGCGGCATGGAAATGGATAAGGTCACTTCCGCCATCATCGCCGATCGTATCGCGAAGTACGGCGGCTTCAGCACGACCTGGGGCGCTCACACCTGCATTGGCACACTGCCCATCGTCTACTTCGGCACGGAGGAGCAGAAGAAGAAGTATCTGCCAGGGCTGGCCAGCGGCCAGAAGATTGGCGCCTACGCGCTTTCGGAATCGTCGTCAGGTTCCGACGCTCTGAATTGCCGGACCCGCGCTGAGCTTTCCGCCGATGGCAAGCACTACCTTCTGAACGGCGAGAAGATGTGGATCACCAACGCCGGGTTCGCCGACCTGTTCATCGTGTTTGCAAAAGTCGGCGGAGAGAAGTTCACCGCTTTCATTGTCGAGCGCGGTTTCCCCGGCTTCTCGGTGGGCGCGGAAGAACACAAGATGGGAATCCGCGGTTCGTCCACCTGCCCGCTCATTCTCAACGACTGCAAGGTTCCGGTAGAGAACGTTCTCGGAGAGATCGGCAAAGGACACAGCATTGCCTTTAACGTCCTGAACGTCGGCCGCTTCAAGCTGGGCGCAGGATGCGTTGGTTCGGCCCGCACCTGCATCGAGAGCGCCATCGCCTACGCGAAGCAGCGCAAGGCGTTCGGCAAGGTAATTGCCGATTTCGGGCTGATTCGCGAGAAGCTGGCCAACATGGCAGCCGGCATTTTCGTGGGTGAAGCCATGGCCTACCGCACGGTCGGCATGATGGATGCGGCCATTGCGCAGCTCGACTCCGGACACACCGACATGGGCCCAGTCCGCAGGGTGATTGATGAGTACGCGGTCGAGTGTTCGATCCTGAAAGTGTGGGGATCGGAGTTCATCAGCTACGTGGTAGACGAAGCGGTGCAGATCTACGGTGGATACGGTTTTGTCGAGGAATATCCGGCCGAACGCAACTACCGGGATGTGCGCGTGAATCGGATCTTCGAAGGTACGAACGAAATCAACCGGCTGGTTATCACCGGGTTTCTGCTGAAACGAGCGATGTCGGGTCAGCTCCCATTGATGGCAGCGATCAAGAAGCTCATGGATGAGGTGCTGTCTGGAACTAGTGAGGAGGTCGCGGAAGGTCCTCTTGCTGAAGAACGGAAGCTGGTAGCGACAGCTAAGAAGATTGGTCTCTTCGCCGCCGGCATTGCCACGCAGAAGTACATGATGGCGATCCAGGACCAGCAGGAGATCATGGGCGCCATTGCCAATATGACGATTGAGACCTATGCCATGGAGTCGGCCGTACTGCGCGCGCAGAAACTGGCGGCGCGGAACGGCGAGGCGGGCACAGTGCTGCCCATCGCCATGACTCGTGTCTATTTGTCGGGCGCAATGGAGAGAATCGAGAGCGCGGCGAGAATGGTCCTTGCCGCATGCAGCGAAGGCGATATGTTGCGTTCCCAGCTGGCGATTCTGCGCCGGCTGTGCAAGTACGAACCGTTCAATACGGTGGCCCTGCGGCAGACGATTGCGAAGAGAGTCATCGAAGCTGGCAAGTACCAGTTCGCATAACGCTCCCGAAGGATGAAGCTGGAACACGTTAGACGTTGCCGGGTTCTTAGGCGCGGGGCCGGACCGAGTTGCGGATTCCATTCGCCGCTGGGCCGGCCCCGTTTCCTTCAGAGTAGAGAAACTCCTCGATTTCATCGATTCGTTCGTCGGCGTCACGGTAGCCAATCTCAATGAGATCCCGTGTGTACTTCGACGTGAACAGCAGGTAGCTCATCAAGTCCGAACAGGACGCTGCATCCCGCCCCAAGCTGCTGACAAAGTACTGGATCAGGTAGGGCATATCCTTCTGATGTTGCCCCGCCAATTCCGACAAATTGACTGAAGGCGTGATGACAAACGTGGCCAGCGGCCGTATCTTTGCACTTTCTTCAACGTCCGGCTGAACGATGTGGCCATCTTCGAGCAGATGATTCAACCGCTCCAGGTGCTCGATGTCGGTCGCGAGGTGGTCGAGGAACATCACGTTAAACAGGACTCCCATCACTTGCGCCAGTGAAGGATCCTTCTCATTCGTACTTATGTCCAACCTCTCTCTATCTCCGCATCGGACACCGATGGCGAAGACCTTCTCCGCCCCGAGGCGGATAACGGGGCTGAGGGGCTGCTGGAGACGGACGCATCCATCGCCAAAAAAGGCGGATCCCCGCGGAATCTTGAGTCGCACAGGCTGAAACACCAGGGGAATCGCAGCCGACGCGCAAACGTGGTCCACCGTAATTTTTGTCGCGACCGTCGCCAGCCGGAGCCGGTTCCACAGGGCGTGCCCCTTGGCCCCTTGAATGAAAAGATAACTTTTCCCTGAGCTGTAGTTGGTCGCCGAAATGGCGAGCGCGTAGAGATTGCCGCGTTTTATGTTTTCCTGGATTCGATCACAATTGAGATGCCGATTGAGAAAGTTCTTCAAAGGCGTCGCGTCCAGCAGAGATCGCGCATTGCCTCCGCCCAGAATCGCGCCAAAAGAAAGATCGAGGATCCATGTCAGGGAGTTGTGGGCCTGTGATACCAGGTCACAGTGGAAGATATCGGAAGGTCTGAGGCCCGCCCACAGATCGGCGAGAATCTTCGTCGCCAAGGCAAAATCGTCGCAACCGACCGCCAGGGCACAGCCATTCACCGCTCCCGCGGAAGCGCCTCCAATCAGGGGAAAAGGATTGCCGCGGGTTAGGACGCGTTTGATCTCACCAACGCGTTTTAGAACGCCGGCTTGGTACGCACCCCTGGCGCCACCGCCTGTAATGACCAGTCCGACTGCGTTGTCCATCGGTTCACCGTCGAACGATCCAGTGCCAACGATCCTATTCATACTCTTGCGGCTCAGAGTTGACTGTGACGAAGCTCACTGGTGTCCCGACCGACCATTTGCCTCGCTTGATAGCGTCGAGAAACGCGTTGCCACCCTCCGTAACCAGCAACCCGCCCTGTGGAAAACGTGTGACGGCGGTCACAACGTGTCGTGACAGGCGTTGCTGACCGAGCGAACCGCAAGAGTTCTACTTTGGGAGCAGAGGTTGACTCTCGTGCCTGCTGGAACCCAGCTAGTCAATACCTTTGAAGCTTTTCTCACACGCCTGCGCGAATCCCACGAAGTTTCGGTCTACGAAGCCATCGAGAGACTCATACAGGCGGGAGAAGCGGTAGGGTTCGAGGCAGACACTCTCATCCGAATGCTCGATCGAGGTATGTCATTCGAGGAGTTGCTCGAAGTCATCGAATCAAAGATGGAATGTTCGCAGAAGGCAGCGTAGTCGCCAGCCGATCGTAAGACCACGGCAGCGATCCACCGCATCGTGAGGCAGTCTTATGAATTTCGTGGAGTGGTCGAAATCCAGCGTTGGTTACGGCCGCAAGCTCGTGGACTCCGCATTGGAGGGAGCACGCAGCGGGGAAGGCGAATTTCTCAACGAGGAGCCGCTTGCCCCGTATCTCGGCGAGTCAGCGCGGCAGGCGCTGGGCCCCGCGGCTATTGGAGCGTGTCTGGGCGTGTTAGGCGGGTACTTGGGAAACGGACGCCGGTCCACGACGAGAGCTCTTGCCTGCGGCTTCCTCGGAGGAGCAATCGGGTTCGGCGCAGGCATGATCTGGGAAAACCGGCGATTTACAGCAAGCATCGCATCCGGTGCGTGGAAGAGCGTCAGCAAGATCCGCGATGAACACTGGCTGGAGAAGAATCCGATCGACTACGCGTAAATGAAGAAAGGTCGCGCCAGCGACAGGCCCCGCGAAACAGACGGAGGCAGCGATGATCACAAGCAAAACTGTGAAGGAGCGAGTCGAGATCCCGCTTATCACAGAGGGCCTCAGCGCAGAACGAATTGCCTACCTGGAAGGACTCGTCAGTCAAGCTCGAACCGCTGCCGCGGTCTTTACGCAATTCACCCAAGCGGATGTCGATCGCATTGTTAAACCAATGGTCCTGGCCGGACTGGAACAAGCTCAACACCTCGCTCGCCTGGCGGTTGAGGAAACCAAACTCGGAGTGATGGAGGACAAGGTCATCAAGAACATGGTGGCCTGCGAGTTTGTCTACAACTACGTCAAGGACAAACGTACTGTCGGCATCATTCGCGAGATTGCGGAGCGCAATCTGCTGGAGGCAGCCGAACCGATCGGAGTCCTCTTTTCTCTGACCCCGATTACGAACCCCACTTCTACGGTCTTGTTCAAATGCATTATGGCCGTCAAGACGCGGAACGCGGTCATTTTCAGTCCGCATCCGAAGGCCTCGCGTTGTTGCTCCGAGGCCGTACGGATCATGTATGAGACGGCTGTGAAGCACGGCGCGCCCGAAGGGGTCTTTACCTGCCTGAAATCGCCCACCCTGCCAGACAACGCTTACCTCATGAAGCACAAAGACGTGGGACTGATTGACGCCACGGGTGGACCTGGCGTGGTCAAAGCCGCTTACAGTTCCGGCAAGCCGGCTCTAGGTGTAGGGCCCGGGAATACGCCAGTCTATTTGGAGAAAACCGCGGACCTGAATACGGCGGTAGTTGACATCATCATCTCCAAGACCTTCGATAACGGAACCATTTGCGCGTCCGAGCAGACGGTAGTAATCGACGACGAGATCTATGACTTAGTACTAAAGAAATTTTCGGACCTGGGCGCGCACGTCTGCAACGAGAAGGAGACCAAGCTGCTGGAGCAGACGGTGATTGATCCGCAGACCGGATTCATGCAGCCCATGGCCGTCGGCCAGAAGGCCACCGACATCGCCCGCTTTGTCGGTCTGTCTGTAAAGCCAGACACCAAGCTTCTGATCGCGCCGATTCAAGGTGTGGGCCGCGAGCATCCTCTGTCAGTCGAGAAGTTGTTCCCGGTGCTGGCTGTTTATCGGGCGAAATCCGTGGGCGAGGCACTCAGGGTGTGCGTCGACGTGAATCATGCTGGAGGCTTGGGACATACAGCAGTTGTTTTCTCGCGCAACGATGAAGTCATCCGCAAGTTCGGTGAGGTGATCAACGCGGGGCGGATCATTGTGAATTCTCCGGGATCTATCGGAGCGCTGGGCGCGGTATACAACGATCTGGTCCCCACCTTCTCTTTCGGATGTGGAACCGGCGGCGGCAACAGCACTACCGATAACGTCAACATTTATCACTACCTCAACATCAAGCGCCTGGCTCGCAGGACGCAAAACCATATGTGGTTCCGAGTTCCCAATCAAATCTACTTCAATATGAACGCGGTGGAGAATTTGCGCCAGTTCCCATCGCTCTCGACCATCATCGTAACCAGCCCGGATTTGGAGCGAATCGGCCACGTGGATATTGTCCGGCGCCACACTTGTCCGAAAACTCACGTGCATGTGCTGGTCATTCCCGATGCAGAGCCTGAGGTGAAGGTCATCCTGCAGGGAGTGGAGGCTCTGAACTTCTACAAGGCGGACCAGATCATCGCGCTGGGCGGCGGTTCGGTGATCGACGCAGCGAAGATCATGAAGCTTAAGTATGAATCGCCGGAGGCGGATTTGGAATATCTGGCCGCTCCGTTTCTGGATTTGCGGAAGCGCGTGGTGCAATATCCGACGGACAAACTCAACCGGGCACGATTGGTTGCGATCCCCACGACCAGCGGAACGGGAAGCGAAGTTACACCGTTTGCCGTCCTTACTGACAAGGAGAGTGGGCGCAAGGTCACACTCGCCGATTACTCGCTGAGTCCGGATGTGGCCATCGTCGATCCGCAGTTTGTCATGTCCATGCCGAAGAACCTGACCGCGGATACCGGGATTGACTGCCTGACCCACGCGCTGGAGGCAGGAGTTTCGAATTATGCCTCACCTTATACCGACTCCAACGCGATGCAGGCGATTCGACTGGTGTTCAAGTACTTGCCCATCGCTTATGAGCATCCCCGTGATGAAGAGGCGCGCTGCATGATGCACAACGCCGCCTGCATTGCGGCGATGGCGTTCTCTAATGCGTCGGTGGGTGTGAATCACGCGCTGGCCCATGCCTTCGGAGCGCGCTTCGGAATAGCGCACGGCCGCGCCAACGCACTCATGCTGCCGCACGTCATTGCGTATAACGCCGCAGTGCCCGCCAAGTTCATGCCGTCACCGTATACGCAAGGGTATGTGGCGCACAAAAAGTACGCTACGGTCGCGGATTTGCTGGGTTTGGGCGGTCATACGGTAGAAGAGAAGATAAAGAACTTGATCGCGGCGACGGAGCAGTTGCTCGACCAACTTGGATTTCCGCGGTCGATTGCCGAGTTGGGGATTTCGAAGGAAGCATTTGAGCACGCTGTGCCAGAACTGGCCAAGATCGCGTTTGACGATCCGTCCTGGCGGTCGAACCCTCGCATGCCGCTGATGACGGAACTGGTCGAACTGTTCTGGAAGGCTTATGAGGGGCGCGGTGTGGCAAAGGCGGCTGGCGCGTCTCAACCTCAAATCCAGTAGGGAATGGCGAACCGTATGGCAATGATTGCTGTGTTTTTAGACATCGATGAAACGCGCGTGGTTCCGGCCCTGAGAGAGGCCGGAGGGAAGCTGGATGGCACTGAAGGCGAAGTCGTGTTGGATTTCTCTTCCGTGCGCCGGGTCGATTCAAGTGCGCTGCGGGCGATGGAAGACCTTGCCCGCATCGCCGACGAGAAAACCGTCAAAGTCGTGTTGCGCGGCGTGAACGTCGATGTTTACAAGGTGCTCAAGCTGGTGAAGCTGACGCGGCGCTTCTCTTTTGCGAACTGAGATGTCGCGCTCGCCGAAAGTGAAGAGGAGATCTTTCGTGCAGAACCGTCAACAGAGTGACCGCCTTTCCTGGGGTGACACGGTTTTCCTGCATCTCGAACGGGAAGGCATGCCGCTCAATGTGGCGAGCATCTGCATTTTTGAGGGTGAGGTTTCGTTTGAAGACTGCGTTCAGTTCGTCGAGTCGAAGCTGCCGCTCCTTCCCCGTTATCTCAAGCGTGTCGTACCCGCACCGTTCGGGCTTGGCCTTCCCAGTTGGGAGTACGACCCGGAGTTCGATCTCCGGCGCCATGTTCGCGAAGTGACGCTCCAGCACGGTACCGACACCGAACTGAAGGCTGTGGCCGCAAAGCTGTTCGGCACAGTAATGGACCGTCGGCACCCGTTGTGGGACATTGCTGTCGTTCGGGGGCTGAAGGGCAATCGCACCGGAATCATCATCCGCATGCATCATTGCCTATCCGATGGCATTGCGGGCGTGGGAATCATGAACGTGCTCCTGGATGCGAGTCCGGAGGTGTCACGGCTTGCCAAAAAGAAAATCAAGTTCCACGTTCCTTCTCCGCCCGACCCATTGACTTCGCTTACGACTGGGTTCGTAGATTCCTATTCTGACTTCGTCAAGCGAATTCTCTCCGCAATGGCCGATCTGCTGAGCATGGCGGAGCGTGCTGCTGCGAACGGCGCGAACCCCGCCAGCCAGGAATTCGTGAATCTGTTTCCGGAGATCACAGCCTTTACGGAGCGGCTCCGCTTCAACGTTCTCTATCGAGGACCACAGAAATTTGCCTGCACCGAGGTTCCGCTGGAGGAGGTCAAAGCGATCCGGCGTAAGAGTGGAACCAGCGTCAATGACGTGGTTCTCGCGCTCGTAACCGCGACTATTCGACGCTACTGCGAACTGCATGGCGACAGCGTCAGGAAGAAGCTGCTGCGGATCATGGTGCCCGTCAACTTGCGCGGGAACAACGATAGGTCGGAATTGGGCAACCGCATTTCCCTGGTTCCGGTTACCATTCCACTGGATATTCGACAGCCGCGAAAGTTGCTCGCCGCTGTCCACAAGCGGACCGAGTTTCTCAAGCGCTCACACGCCGCCGAGTTGGTGAGTTTGGCCGGGGGACTGATTGGAATGTTCCCGACTTCCGTGCAGGGCCTGGCCGGACCGATTGCGAGCCAGTTACCCATCACACCCTTCAACCTGGTCTGCACGAATGTGCCTGGGCCGCAATTCCCCCTCTACCTGCTCGGCCACAAGATGCTGCGTTGGTATCCCTATGTGCCGGTCGGGGGCGAGATGGCGGTCAACTGCGCCATTCTGAGTTACAACGGCACAGTGTATTTCGGGTTCAGTGGAGATGCGCACGCAGCGCCCGATCTGAGACGAATGGAAACCTTATTGAAAGAGAGTTTCACTGAGTTGCGAGACGCGGGTGGAATCAAGCCGCCGGACAAGAAGCCAGCCAAGAAAAAGAGAGTGCGTCAGAAGCAGCAGGTGGCGCCGGCTGTCGCAGCTCCGAGTAAGACCGTGCCCGCACCCATTCCACCCTCGACTAGCTTTTCGCCACTTGAATCGAAACGACAACCGGAACCCACGCTAACCATTGAACAGGAGAACGCCCGGACAGAGTTCATCGTCGCGTAGGGAACGCAAGTAATTGGGGTGTAGACCGTGGTAGGTATCTATCCACCCTCGCAGGTCACAGATTGGTTGGTCCCCAGTCGCAGCCTGTTTCTGACCATCCACGTTCTGGGTGTCGCCTGTTTTCTCTACATTGTGGCGAAGCGTCTGGTGCCTCTCACCCGCGCGGAACGCGATCCTCGTTTTGACCGTCCGCTGATTCGCCTGGGAAGAGTATTGAAGTTCTGGCTGGGGCAGTGGAAACATCCTCGCTACAAGTTCGCAGGAACTATCCATATTCTTGTTTTTGCAGGATTCATTCTGCTGGCGGCTCGCGCTTTCACGGTGTTGATTGTCGGAGTTTCCGAGAATTTTGTGATGCCGGGTCTTTCGGGAAGGGCCGGTCCCATCTACGACATTGTCACGGACTACGCCGCTACTATCGTCTTCCTCTGCATGGTGGTGGCCGCGATCCGTCGGCTCGTCTTCAAGCCCGCCCGGTACGCGGTGCCTGCAAAGTATGGCAAAAGCCATACGCCCGACGCCGTGTTTCTTCTGGGGCTCATTGCGATCCTGATGGTGGCCGACAGCCTCTTTGCCGCGAGCAATGCCGCCGGTCACGCACAGCGGGGCCAACCGGTTGAGACTCTGGCTACGCTCTCTCTGCCGTGGATGTTGAAGATTGTGATTGGCTCGATGCCATTGGCGACCCTCTGGGGGCTGAACGTCGGAGCCTATCTCGTCCATGAAGTCACTTTTTACTTCCTGCTCTGCTACCGGCCGTTTGGAATCCAGTTCCACGTGGAGACGTCGCTGTTCAGCGTTTACTTCTCAAAGTTGGAACGGGGAACTCTGAAGCCGGTGCGATGGGGCGTTCGCGACGAGCATCTGGATCAGGTGAAATCTTTCGGCGTGAAGACGTTCGAGGAATTTACCTGGAAGCACATGCTCGACTTCTACTCCTGCGCGGATTGCGGGCGCTGCGCCGACAATTGCCCCGCCAATGCCGTGGGCAGACCGCTGTCGCCGCGATTTATCACCATCAAGGCCAGAGATTACGCGTTCCAGCACTATCCGGTGTTCGGCAAGGCCAACAATGGCAAGCCGTTGGTCGGCAACGTTTATTCCGAGGACGAAATCTGGTCCTGCACCACCTGCGGCGCATGTGAAGAAGAATGCCCGCTGCTGGTCGAGTACATCGACAAGATCGTCGATTTGCGGAGAGGCATGATCGATGACGGAAATGTGCCCCAGTCTCTGCAGAAGCCGCTGAAAGCTCTGGAGAGTCGCGGCAATCCTTACGGAAAGATGGAGAAGAAGAGGGGAGATTGGGCGAAGTCGCCTGAGGTTCAACAGTCCGGCAAGGTCAAAGTTCTGGACGGAAACAACGACGCGGACACTCTTTATTTCGTCGACAGCATTACGTCTTACGACGACCGCATGCAGTCGATTGGGCGAGCCACGGCGCGCATCCTCGGCAGCCTCGGAAAGAATTTCGGGATTCTGGGCGCCTCAGAGAAAGACAGCGGGCACGAAGTACGGCGTTTCGGCGAAGAAATGTTGTTCATGGCTTTGCGGAATCACAATACAGAGGCCATCAAGGCGTCGGGAGTTCAACGAATCGTCACCGCCGACCCGCATGCCTACAACGCGCTCAAGCACGACTATAAGGATGTCCCGCCTGTCGAACACATCAGTGAGGTGCTCGCGCGTGAGGTGCGAGCCGGAAACGTCCGATTCAATCGAGTCGAAGATGAAGCTCGCGTATATGCCTACCACGATCCTTGTTATCTGGGACGCCACAACCAGGTCTATGACGATCCGCGCGATGTGCTCGATACCATCCCGGGACTGAAGCGGGTGGAGATGAAGCGGTCGCGCGACCGGTCATTCTGCTGCGGGGGCGGTGGACTGATGCTGTTCTACGAGCCCAAGGAGGAGCAGAGGATGGGAGTGGTCCGAGTCCGCATGGCCGCGGAAGCAGGGGCGAATGTGATCGTGACGGCCTGCCCTTTCTGCATGGTGAACATTGAAGACGCGATCAAGGTGGCGGGCATGGAAGGCAAGATGTCGGTGATGGACCTAACCGAAGTGGTCGACCAGCACATGGTTCGCGGAGTTTGTGACGAGAAAAGAGAAGAATTGGAAACTGCAACAGTGGGAGGTTAAACGTGGAAATTCTGGTTTGCGCACGAAGAGTGCCCGATACATCTGAAAACGAGATCGAGCTCAACGCCGCAGGAAACGATATTGAGCGTGACGAACTTGTGTATTCGGTGAATGAACCCGACAACTACGCGGTCGAGGAGGCCCTGCAGATTCGCGATCGCGTGGGCGGCAACGTGACTGTTGTGACCATCGGTGGCGAAGACGACGAGGAGATCCTGCGCCGGGAACTGGCTATGGGCGCGAACCATGCCGTGCTGGTCTCTGATGACGCCTTCAGCGGATCCGACGGCCGAGGCATCGCAACCATTCTCAGAGACTTCGTGCGAAAGGGTCACTACGGCCTGATCCTCACCGGGGTACAAGCCGACGACGGTGCTGCGCAAGTCGGGGGAATGCTGGCAGCGATGCTCGACTATCCGTTCGCGTCACTGGTGAACTCCATCGCAGTGGAAGACGGGAAGCTGAAGGTCAGCCGCGAGATCGAAGGTGGCAATCGGGAGATCAACGAAATCGATCTTCCCTGCGTCCTATCTATTCAGACCGGCATCAATGAGCCGCGGTACGTCGGGATGCGAGGCATTCGGCAGGTGGCTTCTGTTCCTATTCCGACCTTGGGAGCTGCCGCCCTCGGGGTTAACCAGAGTGCGGTCGGCGAAGCCGCCGCGAAGGTGAGGCGGGTGGACTACTTCGTCCCCGCACTCAGCAAGGAAGCCGAGATGCTCCACGGCAGCCGCGAAGAGAACGCCAGCAAGGTTCTTGAGTTGGTGGCAGCGAAGGGAGGGCTGAAATAATGGCTCGCATTTTTGCGTACATCGTGCACAGAAGTGGGATCGTCGACGATTCCGCAGCTGAACTGGCGGCCGCCGCAAGAAAGATCGACGCCAGCGCGTATCCCACAGCGATTGTTACCGGTTGGGGAGCGGATCTTGACGCCGCGTGCAGTTCCCTCACCCCTTGCTTCCGAGAGATCTGGAAAATCGCAAACGATGCCCTTGCTTACTCTAACGCCGAGTTCGTCCGGCAAGCGCTGGTGAACGTTCTGCCCCGCAACAGCATTGTGCTGGTTTCGCACGATCATTTTGGAATCGATCTGTCGCCGGGTCTTTCCATCAAGTTGGATTCTGCTTTCGTTTCGGACGTGCTGGCGATCGATGGGGTGGAAGGTGACTCTCTCGAATTGGTCCGGCAGGAATTCGGCGGGCAAGTGAGCACGCATGTTCGGTGCGATATGTCTTCGGGCGCGGTCGTCAACGTTCGTCCTGGCGCGTTCAAGCCAGAGCAGAGCGCTCCCGCCGCTGGCGTGGTCGTCGACAAGTCATCCGCCGTCCGCGCCTTGGTGGCGCGACGCCGATATCTCGAGACCATCGTTGCCGAGGCTGGCGATGTGGATATCACGAAGCACAGCGTCCTGGTCTCCATCGGCCGGGGTATCCAGGAAAAGGACAACGTTTCTCTCGCCGAGGAATTGGCTGAGGCGCTAGGTGCGGCCGTGAGTTGCTCGCGGCCGGTGGTCGATGCGAAGTGGATGGAGAAATCCCGCCAGGTCGGCTCGTCGGGGAAGACCGTGAAGCCAAAAGTTTATCTGGCTTGCGGCATCAGCGGGGCATTCCAGCATCTGGCCGGCATTAAAGGAAATCCATTCCTCATCGCCATCAACAAGAATCCCAAGGCCCCCATTTTTCAGGTGGCCGATGTCGGAATTGTGGACGACGTCCTGGAGTTCCTGCCCGAACTGACCAACAAGGTCCGCGAAATGCGCGGCGTTGCCGCGAAGTGAGGTTGAGCCGATGCTTGCATACAAGACACTGAAGCTGAGTCTGAAGTCTCTCAAAGAGTTTGCCAAGAAGCGGTTGCCCGACGAAACGCTGATCGAACTCGATGAAAAAGACGAATGCCCGATCGAGATCGTCCGCGACATGTGCAGCCCGGACAAGCTGGGCATTCAGCTGCTGTTCATTCCGGAAGAGTTCGGCGGGATGGGCGGAGGCACGTTCGATGTCTACTGCATTTGTGAGGAAATGGCGCGGATCGATCTGGGAATCGCCACTTCCGTGCTGGCTACTTTTCTCGGCAGCGATCCGATCACGGTCGGCGCCACTCCGGAGCAAAAGAAGCTCTGGTTGGGCCGCATCGCCGATGAAGGACTGTTGTTCGCCTACGGCGCCACGGAACCGGAGGCGGGCAGCGATCTGGGAGCACTGCGTACCACGGCGGACCCGGTTCTGCAGGACGGCCGCGTCGTCGGCTACAAGATCAACGGCAACAAGCAATGGATCAGCAATGGCGGAGTGGCCGGCGCGTACACGGTTTTGGCCAACACGCCCAGCGGTCCGAGCTGGTTCATCGTGGAAAAAGGTGCGAAGGGTTTTACCCACGACGAACCGGAAGACAAGCACGGCATCCGCCTCAGTAATACCGCAGCGCTCGCTTTCAACGACGTCTATGTCGACGCCGACCGGCTTATCGGCGGCGTCGAGGGCCAGGGACTGATTCAGGCGCAGGCTGTCTTCGGTTACACCCGCCTGATGGTGGCCGCGTTTGGCCTGGGTGCAGGATGGGCCGCGCTCGATCGAGCCATTCCGTATTCGACCAAGCGCATTCAAGCCGGGGCGCCACTCTCAGAAAAGCAGGGATACACGCACAAGCTCATCGTGCCTCACGTGGCTCGATTGGAAGCCGCCCGCGCTTACATCGAACAGACTGCCGAGCGAATCGATGCCGGCGAGGGGAACCTGAACACCGAAGGCGCCATTGCGAAGTACATGGCGACCGAAGCTGGGAACCAGGCCGCCGACGCCAGCATCCAGGCGCTCGGAGGATACGGATATACACACGAATACATGGTGGAGAAGATCAGCCGCGACGTTCGCATCACCACGATTTACGAAGGCACCTCCGAAATCATGGAGATGACCATCAGCCGCGACCGCTGGCAACTTCACCTGAAGACACGCGGACAGCACTATCACGAGCGGGCCCGCAAGTTCGAAGCGTTGCATGCGCGCCATCCGAACGTGGGCGCTAACATCGCTGCGCTGGCGCATCACGCACTCGCCGAAGTCATGGAGAAGGCGCGCGTCGCACGCCTCACGCGTTATCAGCACATTCTGCTGCGCCTGGGAGAGTGGATCGCCTATGCGGAGAGCGCAGGAACGTTGGCCCGTCGTGCCGCGCTTCTGGCAGAGAACAAATTGAACGAGAAGGCGAACCGGCGGTTCGACGCTAGCTCGCTGGCGGCGTTGAGCCGAGTTTTTGCACGCGAGGCGGCGCTCAAAGTCGCAGAAGAGGGCTTGCGCTGGGTCTGCGGAGCCGGCGGCACAAACGATGCCGAGATGTCCGCCTTTGAAACGAGTTTGCATTTGCCCGCCATTCACTGTGCCCAGGCGGGCCTGATCTCTGACATGGATTTTATAGCCGACGTCCTCTACGCCCGCGCGGCGAAGCCTGCCCTCGCCGCCTAAGTATCAAGACGCCTGACTATCTGTCGCACGCAACCTGCTATCCAGGTTGCACAGGAGCGTCATCATGGAAGACACAGCCTATCGCGCCATCGCGATTGTGGGAGCGGGAGCCGTTCTGCCCGATGCCGCCAACGTAGCGGCGTTCTGGGAAAACGTGAAAAACGGCCGTTACAGCATCACTGAGGTTTCCCCTGACCGTTGGGACCCAGCGTTCTACTACGACCCCGATCCGAACGCTCCTGACAAAACTTACTCAAAGATTGGCGGCTGGGTGCGCGAGCGGGTGTGGGACCCGATGAAGTGGCACCTGCCGATTCCGCCGCGTGTCACCGATGCCATGGATCAGGCGCAGAAGTGGGCGATCGCGGCCACACGCGAGGCTCTAGAAGACTACGGCTATCCAAGCCGACCGCTGAACCCGGATCGGGTCGCGGTGATCCTGGGTAATGCCATGGCGGGCGAAAAGCACTATCTGACCGCGCTGCGCGTGCAGTTTCCGGAATACGCGCATGAATTGGCTGAGATTGCCAGCTTTGCTGCTCTGCCGGAAGCGGTCCGCGGCGACATTACACGCGAATTGCACGACCGGATTGGCAAGCATCTACCCGAGATTACAGAAGACACGATGCCCGGCGAATTGGCCAACTGCATTGCCGGCCGCATTGCGAACATCTACAACTTCCACGGCCCGAACTTTATTTGTGACGCGGCCTGCGCCTCCGCCATGGCGGCGATGAGCACTGCCGTCGAGGGACTGGTCGCGAACGATTTCGACGCGGTGATTACCGGCGGCATTGACCGCAACATGGGAATCCAGACCTTCGTGAAGTTCTGCAAGATCGGCGCTCTCTCTGCGACCGGCACTCGTCCCTATGCCGAGGGAGCCGACGGATTCGTCATGGGTGAGGGCTCGGCGATCTTCCTGCTGAAGCGCCTGGCTGATGCCGAGCGCGCCGGGGACAAGATCTATGCCGTGCTCCGCGGCATCGGCGCGTCGAGCGATGGCAAAGGAAAAGGGATCACCGCACCCAACCCGGTCGGTCAGAAGTTTTGCCTCGAACGCGCCTGGCAGAACGCTGGCCTATCGCCCGCCACCGCGACGCTGATTGAGGGTCATGGCACATCGACTCGCGTGGGCGACGTGGTCGAAGCGCAGTGCATGGCGAATCTGCTCAGTGGTCACCATCTTCCAACCCACTCGGTGGCGCTAGGTTCCGTTAAATCGAACATCGGTCATCTCAAAGGAGCGGCGGGAGCGGCCGGGCTCCTGAAAACTGCACTCGCGCTCCGGGATAAGGTGCTGCCACCTAGCGTGCACTGCGAACATCCCAGTCCGGACATCGACTTTGCCCACTCGCCTCTATACGTCAATACCGAACTGAAGCCATGGGCAGTTCCGGCCGACACTCCGCGGCGGGCGGGGGTGAGTGCCTTCGGCTTTGGAGGCACCAACTTCCATCTCGTGCTCGAAGAGCACATTCCTCACAGGCTGACTGGAAATGGAAAACGATCCGTGGCTGTCGGCACGGTCCCTCACACTGCGATAAGCGAGGCAATCATGAACGCGAAAGAATTCTCCCCCACTTCTGCGTCCTCCGTTTCTGCGACCGCGTTCAAGGCGCCTCTGCGCGGCGCGCTCTTGATTGGTGCTGCCTCGGAGTCTGCTCTTGCCGAGCGTCTGCGCTTGGTAATAAAGGATGCTCAAGTTGGTCGAGCACCGGCTCCGGCGGCTCCGGCCGAAGCCGACCTGCGCGCTCCCGAGCGTCTGGCGATTGATTATGTAGACGCATCCGACCTGGCAGACAAATCGGCCAAGGCGCGCAAGGCGCTGGCGGCAAACCAGCCGGTCGTGTGGAAGGCACTGCGTGCGCAAGGAATATTCCGTGGTCACGGTCCTGCTCCGAAGGTGGCTTTCCTCTACACCGGTCAAGGCTCGCAGTACGTGAATATGCTGCGCCAGCTCTACACGACGGAACCAATTGTCGCCGAGAGCTTTGCCGAAGCAGACCGCGTGATGACCCCGCTGCTGGGCAAGCCGCTCACCGACTTTGTTTTCGTAGACCAGGCCGACGCCAACGCCGTCGCTAAAGCCGATGAAGATCTACGCCAGACCGCCATTACTCAGCCAGCCGTGCTGGCCATTGATCTCGGACTGACCCGCCTGTTGGCCGCGTACGGGATCGAGCCGGACATGACGATGGGGCACAGTTTGGGCGAATACGGAGCCTTGGTGGCCTCCGGCGCTCTGCCCTTCGAGGACGCGCTGGTAGCCGTCAGCGCCCGCGGTCGTGGCATGACCCGACTGGCCGTGGCAGACACGGGCAAGATGGCCGCCGTGTTTGCCCCGCTGCAAGAAATCGAACGAATCCGGAAGACCGTCGCCGGTTACGTCGTGATCGCCAACATTAACAGTGACCACCAGGCAGTGATTGGCGGCGCGAGCGACGCGGTCGCCCAAGCCATGGAAGTTCTCAAGAGGGCCGGCTACGAAGTGTCGGAGTTGCCGGTCAGCCACGCTTTCCACACCTCGATTGTGGCGCCAGCCAGCGAACCGCTGCGGCAGGAGCTCGCGCGGCTGCATCTGGAATCGCCGCGCCTGCCTATCGTCGCGAACGTAACTGGTGAGTTCTATCCCACCGGGCCTGGCGTCGTGCCGCAGATGTTGGACCTCCTCGCCCGGCAAGTCGCTTCTCCGGTGCAGTTCGTCAAGGGTCTGCGTACGCTGTACGAAGCTGGCGCGCGAATCTTTGTGGAAGTTGGGCCCAAAAAAGCGCTGCAAGGGTTTGCTGAAGATGTATTGGGCGACCGCGGCGATGTGGTTTCGCTCTTCACCAATCATCCGAAGTTCGGCGACATCGCCTCGTTCAATCAGGCGCTGTGCGGCCTGTATGCGGCGGGACTGGGCCGGGGAACCGCTGAAGTCTCGCCAGAGAAAGTGGCTGCAACCATTTCGGCTGCACCCTCGTCTGCCGAGAGGCCCAGGCCTATGGCTGTGGCAACCGGCGCCAGCGCTCCTCGGACACAATCTGTGAGTGGCGATCACTACACGGAACTCGGCCGCTTCTTCGCCGAGGTCCTCGAACGTGGCTGGCAGATTCATCGCGGTCAGGACCGCACTCCGGCTGACCTTCCGGTGGTCATCACCGGTGCCGCTTTGGGCCTGCCCGGAACCGAGCACATTTTTGACGACGGAAACCTCGCTCGCATCCTGCGAGGCGATCAATTCATCGATCTCATCCCCACGCGCTTGCGGCGCGCCATGCTCGACAAACACATCACGCGTCTGGTCAAGAGCGACAACGGTGGGCCGACGTTCGAGACCATCAGCAATCTGGCAGACGTCATCAAGCTCGCGGGCCGCGGAGGCGCGTTCGATCTGGAAAGTGAATTCGGCGTTTCCGCCGACCGGCGGGCAGCCCTCGACCGCGTCACACAACTGGCGATCGCGGTGGGCATCGATGCATTGCGGGATGCCGGCATCCCGCTGGTGATGCGCTACAAGACGACCAGCAAGGGTACGCAATTGCCGGACCGGTGGGCCCTGCCCGACGCTTTACGCGACGATACCGCTGTGATCTTCGCGTCTGCTTTCCCGGGCTGCGACTCATTCGCCGACGAAATGTCGCGTTATTACACCGATCACTCCCGACGCGAGCAGTTGAGCATGCTGGAGGGCTTGCTGGCGCGGGCGGCGAAGACGAATGGCGATTCCGTCCTCGAACAGGAAATCGAGCGCCGTGCGGAGGATCTGCGAGACGCGATCGAGAAGGAGCCGTATGTCTTCGACCGGCGCTTCTTGCTTCGAACCTTGTCGATGGGACACTCGCAGTTTGCCGAGTTCATTGGTGCCCGCGGCCCCAACACCCAAATCAACTCAGCTTGCGCAAGCACCACGCAGGCGGTGGCACTGGCGGAAGACTGGATTCATGCCGGGCGCTGCCGTCGTGTGATTATCGTCTCCGCTGACGACGTCACTTCCGATCATTCGATCGAATGGTTTGGCGCCGGATTCCTAGCGAGTGGCGCGGCGGCCACGGACGAAGTAGTGGAAGAAGCCGCCACTCCCTTTGACCGTCGCCGGCACGGACTGATCATCGGGATGGGCGCCGCAGCGCTTGTGGTCGAGAGCGCGGACGCCACGCGGGAACGCGGGATTCAACCGATCTGCGAAGTGTTGAGCACGGTCACGGCTAACAGCGCCTTCCACGGCACTCGCCTCGATGTCCAACATATTGGTCGGGTGATGGAAGACCTGGTCGCCCGGGCGGAAGCTGACCGAGGTATTTCCCGTCAGCAGATAGCAGCACATACGGTTTTCGTTTCTCACGAGACCTACACGCCGGCGCGCGGTGGCAGCGCCTCGGCTGAGATTAACGCGTTACGCCACGTATTCGGTGACGCGGCGGATCAGGTTGTGATCGCCAACACGAAGGGCATGACCGGTCATGCGATGGGGACGGGGATCGAAGATGTTCTCGCAGTGAAGGCGCTGGAAACGGGCGTGGTACCACCCGTCGCCAATTTCAAAGAGATTGATCCCGAGCTGGGCACATTGAACTTGTCCAAGGGCGGCGCATACCCCATCCAGTACGCTCTACGCCTCGGCGCGGGATTTGGTTCGCAGATCAGCATGACACTGTTGCGTTGGATGGCAACGAAAGACGGCGTCCACCGTCGCCCCAACGCCCTGGGTTATGCCTATCGCATTGCAGATGAGAACTGCTGGAAAGCGTGGCTCAGCCAAATCGCAAGTTATCCAACAGCAGATTTGGAAGTCGTGCACCGCACGCTGCGGGTACGCGATCAGCGAGTATCCGATCAAAGACCAGCCGCCCAGTTGGCTGAAGTCACGCAGAAGTCACAACCGGTGCCTGCGCCCAAGCTGCCGGAGCCGCCTGCTCTAGTGATCGACATGCCACCCGTGCCAGCGCCGAGTGCGATCGTCGAATCGAGAGCGGAGGCCAAGACGCCTCCTCTCGCGCCGCCAACACCGCCGAAGCCTGCTGCTGAAGGCGATCCGGTAAAAGAGCGAGTACTCGCTCTCGTAGCCGAGAAGACGGGTTACCCGGTTGACATGCTCGATCTGGATCTCGATCTTGAGGCAGATTTGGGCGTCGATACCGTGAAGCAGGCTGAGGTCATGGCCACGATTCGCGAAGCATACGGTATTGCCCGCGACGACAAAATTAAACTGCGCGACTTCCCCACGCTCGCTCATGTGATTCGGTTCGTGCACGAGAGGCGGCCTGAGGTTCGTGCCGCGCAACCCGTGCCTGTTCCGACGATTGCACCAGCGGCGGCGATTAAGCAAGAGATCGAGGTCAACGCCATCCCGCCCGTAGCGCCAGCGATCTCCGCCAACACAAGCGATCCCGTGAAGGAACGCATCCTCGCGCTGATGGTCGAGAAAACCGGATACCCGCAGGACATGTTGGATTTGGACCTCGACCTGGAAGCGGACCTTGGCGTCGACACCGTCAAGCAAGCGGAGATGTTCGCGGCCATCCGCGAGATTTACAACATTCCGCGCGACGAGAACCGCAAGCTCCGCGATTACCCAACACTGGCGCATGTGATTCGATTCGTGTACGAGAAGCGGCCGGACTTGACGGCCGCGCCTGCGCCAGTTTCACCCGCGCCGGTCTTATCTTCGCCGTCGTCCGAGGATGCCACGCATCGCCCCACGCTAGTCGTGATGCCGGCCATCTCCGATGACCCCATCAAAAAGAAGGTATTGCAGATCGTAGCGGAGAAGACCGGCTACCCGGAAGACATGCTGGACCTCGATCTCGACCTGGAGGCGGATCTAGGCGTTGACACCGTCAAGCAGGCGGAGATGTTCGCTGCAGTGCGGGCTGCCTACAACATTCCACGCAACGAAAACCTCAAGCTGCGCGATTTCCCCACTCTGTCTCACGTGATTAAGTTCGCGCACGACAGGTCAGCGCTCGCGGCGGCCGCTCCGGTGCTTTCCGCGGAAGTGGAACATGCAAAATCGGTGGCGTCATCATCCTCACCGATCCAACCTGTACGACCAGTCCTGGCGACTCTCGACGCTGCAAATCGCATTCCGCGTCGCGTGCCGGTGCCTGTCTTGCGTCCGCCGCTCAGCTTCTGCAAAACAACTGGAGTGACGCTCGATTGCAACACTCGTGTCGTAGTCACGCCCTACAGCGGCGGCGTGGGAGAGGCGCTCACGAAGCGCCTCAAAGCGATGGGAATAGAAGTACTGCATATCGACGCCGCACACGACGCCGACACCTTGACCAGTCTTCTCAAGAAGTGGACCGCAGCCGGCCCTGTTCACGGAGTCTATTGGCTGCCTGCACTCGACAACGAAGGAGACCTTCGCGAACTTGATCCCGCTGCCTGGCATGAAGCCTTGCGCGTGCGCGTGAAGTCGCTTTACGCCACGATGCGCGTCTTGTATGAGGATGTAGGCCATCCGGGCACGTTCCTCGTGTCGGCGACGCGACTCGGTGGGCATCATGGCTACGATGACGCTGGAGCGGTGAGCCCGCTCGGCGGCGCTGTAACGGGCTTCGTCAAGACGCACAAGCGGGAGCGCGTGGAGTCCCTGGTCAAGGCAGTCGATTTTGAGGCGGATCGCAATGCGGAGGAAATCGTTGATCTGCTGATCGAGGAAACACTGCGCGACCCGGGGGCTGTCGAGATCGGATATACGGGCGACCAGCGTTGGACCGTCGGCTTGCAGGAACAGCCCGCCGCCGACGGCCAGCCCGGCATGGTCCTCGACAAGAACTGCGTCTTTCTGATCACGGGCGCGGCAGGAAGCATCGTCTCGGCCATCACCGCCGACTTAGCGGCCGCATCGGGTGGCACTTTCTACCTGCTCGATCTGGTGCCGGAGCCCGATCCTGACAATCCCGATCTGAAGCGCTTCGTGACCGACAAAGAGAACCTTAAACGTGACCTGTTCGCACGCATCCAAACCCGCGGCGAGCGAGCCACCCCGGCTCTCGTCGAAAAAGAGCTTGCCCACCTGGAGCGAGCTCAGGCTGCCCAAGCTGCCATTGACGCGGTGCATGCTGCCGGCGGAACACCACACTATTTCAGCGTCAACCTTGTTGATGCGGAGGCAGTGGCCAAGGTGGTCGACCAAGTGCGCCAGCGCCACGGCCGCATCGATGTGCTGTTGCATGCCGCTGGTATCGAGCGAAGCCACTCTCTGCCGGATAAGGATTCGCGGGAGTTCGATCTCGTATTTGACGTCAAGAGCGACGGGTTCTTCAACCTGCTGCATGCCATCGGCGAGATGCCGCTCGGTGCGACGGTGGCGTTCAGCTCGATTGCGGGCCGCTTCGGCAACGTCGGCCAGACCGACTATAGCGCTGCCAACGATCTGCTATGCAAGATCACCTCGAGCTTCCGCACCACTCGTCCTGCTACGCGTGGGGTCGCAATCGATTGGACGGCGTGGGGCGGCATCGGCATGGCCACTCGCGGCTCCATCCCGAAAATCATGGAACTCGCAGGGATCGACATGTTGCCGCCGGAGGCAGGCATTCCGCTGATCCGGCGAGAACTCACAGCCGGAGCAACGCGCGGTGAAATTGTTATCGGCCAGCGGCTTGGCGTTTTGATGAACGAATGGGATGCGACAGGTGGGCTTGATACATCAGGCGCAGAAGATGCATGGAAGTCTTCACCTCCAACAGGACCCATGGTGGGCAAGATTGCATCCATGAGCCTCTACGACGGCTACTCGACGGAAACCACACTGGACCCAACGGTTCAGCCATTCCTTCATGATCATCAGATCGCAGGAACTCCGGTATTGCCCGGAGTGATGGGCATAGAGGCGTTTGCGGAAGCAGCCCTGAGCCTGCTTCCCGGGTGGCATGTCGAAGCGATCGAAGACATCAACTTCCTCGCGCCCTTTAAGTTTTATCGAAGCGAACCACGCGCGCTGCGAGTCGAAACGCAAATTCACCCGCAGGGAGACCGATTGGTGGCAGTTTGCCGATTGATCGGCGACCGTTCTCTGCCGAACCAAAAAGAACCCCAACGAACAACACACTTCACAGCGCGTGTGCGGCTCGCGAAGCACCCCGTGCAGGCACCGGCTGCCCACGCGCTGGGTACGCCCGAAGGGCTCGTCATCGAGGCCAGGGATATCTATCGACTCTACTTCCACGGACCGGCATACAAGGTTGTGGAGAGGGCCTGGTGGGATGGCAAGCAGGTCGTTGGTTTGATGGCGCAAGGCCTGCCTCCCAATCACCATCCGCCTGAACTGCCCACGGTCATGGCGCCGCGTTTGATTGAACTTTGTTTCCAAACCGCCGGAGTCTGGGAGTTGGGCATCCGGGGACGTATGGGCCTGCCGCAACATGTTCGTGAAGTTTCTCTGCTGCGCCCGCCGAATTTGGCCGAGGGCCGCCTGTATGCCGTGATCACTCCCAACGCGGCTCAGGGAAATTTCGACGCCGAAGTTCTGGACACGAAAGGAAACTGCTACCTGCGTCTTAACGGTTACCGGACGGTGGCGCTGTCCGATGGCGTTGACGCCGAGAGTCTGAAGAACCTGCAGACCATCCTGTCAGGAGAGGCCGCTCTGGTGGCGTAACGAAATGCGAGGCGATTAGGCCGGGGTCGTTCACCGGAGGCGCTTATGCGTAACGAATTCCAGCGTGTTGCGATTGTCAATCGCGGTGAAGCCGCCATGCGCTTCATCCACGCGGCGCGCGAATTCAGGCTGGAGCACGGCGTGGCGCTGCGCACCATTGCACTCTTCACAGAGCCCGACCGGCACGCCATGTTCGTCCGAGAAGCCGACGAGGCGGCCTCTCTCGGTGCCGCTCAATACATCGACCCCGACACTCATCGGCCTAAAAGCAGCTACCTCGACTATGGCCGTCTCGAACAGACGCTGGCCGCCGCGCGTGCAGATGCGGTTTGGGTAGGGTGGGGTTTTGTGGCAGAACACGCGGCATTTGCCGATCTTTGCCGCGAGATGGGAATCGTCTTCATCGGGCCGCCCGGAGGCGTGATGCGCCAACTGGGCGACAAGATCGCCGCGAAGCGTCTTGCCGAACAGTCACAGATACCTGTCGCCCCTTGGAGCGGTGGACCGGTGGAGACCCTCGCTGATGCCTGCTCGCACGCCGAGCGCTTGGGCTTTCCTCTGCTCATCAAAGCCGCGGCTGGCGGCGGTGGTCGCGGAATTCGCCTTGTAGGGTCGGCGAGCCAACTTCCGCAGGCTTTTGACAGCGCCCGCTCCGAAGCGTTCAAGGCTTTCGGGGACCCAACCGTTTTCCTGGAGCACCTGGTGCAGGGCGCGCGTCACGTCGAAGTCCAGATCATCGCCGATCACCACGGGACGACGTGGGCTGTGGGCGTGCGTGACTGCACGACCCAGCGCCGGCAGCAGAAGATCCTCGAAGAGGCGCCCTCCCCGGCGCTCTCTCCCCAGGAAGATCAAGCGCTACGCGAGGGCGCGGTTCGCCTGAGCAAGGCGGCGAGCTACCGCAATGCTGGCACCGTAGAGTTCCTGTGCGAATCGGAGAGCCACCGCCTCTGGTTCATGGAGGTGAATACCCGGTTGCAGGTCGAGCATCCAGTCACCGAATGCACCACCGGACTCGACCTCGTCAAGCTTCAAATCCTTGTCGCGCGGGGCGGACGCCTGCAAGGTGCGCCGCCGCGCAGCACCGGCCACGCGATTGAAGTCCGGCTGAATGCCGAGGACCCCGACAACGGTTTTGCGGCAGCGCCGGGAATCGTTCAACGTTTCAGAATTGCGACCGGTCCCGGCGTGCGTGTGGATACTGGCGTGGCCGAGGGCGACAGCGTTCCCGCGGAGTTCGACTCCATGATCGCCAAGGTGATCGCCCACGGTCAAAGCCGCAGAGAAGCGCTGTCCCGCCTGCAACGAGCGCTGCGAGAGAGCGTCATCGTCATCCATGGCGGGGCAAGCAACAAGTCGTTTCTCCTCGAATTGCTGAATCGCAGTGAGGTACAGAACGGCAATGTGGACATCGGATGGCTCGATCGTGTGGCCGCGGCTGGCGATCATCTCTCCGGAAAGTATGCCGATGTTGCTTTGGTGCAGGCCGCGATTGATGCCTACGATGCCGAGTTGGCCGTCGAGCAGGCTCAGTTCTATGCATCCGCCGCGCGTGGCCGGCCACACGTCCGCAGTGAGATCGGCCGCACCCTCGCACTGCGCTATCGCGGCCAACTCTATTCGATGGAGACCCACCGCCTGGGTCCGCAAGACTATCGAGTCGATGTGGACGGAATGCGGGTCGAGTGCCACATCGATCGTCTGGGCCAGTTTGAAAGCTGGCTCACGGCCTTCGGACGCAGGTTCCACGTCGTCTCGGTCGTTCAAGGAGTGAATTCCAGGATTGAGGTCGATGGAGTGTCGCACCGGGTGGACCGCGATGATGGGGGAGTGGTCCACGCCCCAGCGCCGGCAGTAGTCGTTTCCATTGCGGTGAAACCCGGGGACACGGTTGCCGTCGGAGACCGCTTGGCTGTGCTTGAAGCTATGAAAATGGAGACGCAGGTGGTCGCGCCATTTTCCGGCAGAGTCCGGCAGGTGATGACGATGCCTAACGTGCAGGTAGACACCGGTTCGCCGCTGGTTCAAATCGAAGCCACGGGTGGTGACGACGCGATCACGCCGCAGAAGCGGGTAGCTTTTGGCGCTTCCCAAACCTCGCAGGAAAACGGGGAAGCTCCGCTATCCCGGTGCAAAGAGAACCTGAAAGAACTCCGCCAACTCATGCTGGGCTTTGATCTCGATCCGGCGATTAGCGCCCGTCAGCTCGCAGCGTGGAGCCAGAACTGCCCCGCAGACAGCGACGAATTACGACAGTCTGAAAACGAGATTCTCAACATCTTCCTGGATATATGTTCTCTGTTCCAACGCGAGCCAGAGGTGGATCATCGCACTACAGGGGAAGAACCCAGCGCAGAGGCCTACCTTTTCTCCTACTTGCGCACGGTCGAGACGAACGGGGAGGGACTCCCGCCAGCGTTCGCCGATGCCCTGCGGCGCGCTTTGGCTCATTACGGCGTGCGTACTCTGGATGGGTCGGCGAAGCTGAAAGAGAGTTTGCTCTGGATCTGCAAGTCACATCAGCGAATGGAACAGCAAACAAAATCCATTCTGGACGTCCTCGAACGGCGTATGCGGAGCGTCAGAGGCCAGGAGCCGCGCGCCAATGGGTCTTTTCGAGCGCTCCTGGATCGTATGATCTCGATTACCCATGAGCTCTATCCTTCGGTCGGCGATCTTGCCCGTGAAGTTCGTTATCGTTACTTCGATCAGCCTGTGTTTGAGCGGGCTCGAACTCAAGTCTATGAGGAAGCGGAAGACCATCTAGCCTATCTCGCGGCCCATCCCGAGGCTGCGGATCGCCGCGCGAAGATCCACGCGCTGATTGACTGTCCTCAGCTGCTGGCGGGGCTCTTCGCAACCCGATTCGCAGCTGCCGATCCAACCTTGCGCCAGACGATGCTGGAGGTACTCACCTGGAGGTATTACCGCATTCGCACACTCTTAAACCCACGCTCGTCGGCCGCTGACGGTTTTTGTTATTTCACGGCTGAATACGACTACGAGGGCAAGCGCATTCATGTCTTCGCTTCGTCCGCTGAATACGAGCGCCTTTCCGCAGCCGCACAGGCGATACTTCCCGTGATTGCGGAGGTACCGGCGGATCACGACATTGTCTTGGATTTTCATCTCTGCTCTTCCGGCAAGCTGGGTGATGCGGATGCTACACAGAGGGAAGTGCAATCGATGCTGAACCGGGTTGGTCTTACACGTTCGATCCGTCGCATCGTAGTGGCAGTCGCCGGAGCGAGCCAGGGCCAACGAGTCAGCGGGTTGCAGCACTTCACTTATCGCCCCACCGGCAAGGGATACGAAGAGGAGAAGTTTTACCGCGGATTGCATCCCATGATGGGGAAGCGTCTGCATCTCTGGCGCCTCAGCAATTTCAAGATCGAACGTTTGCCCTCGGTCGAGGACGTCTATCTCCTCCACGCCGTTGCCTGCGACAACCCCAAAGATGAGCGGTTGTTTGCGGCTGCCGAAGTGCGCGACGTGACCCCCGTGCGCGATGAGGCAGGTCGCGTCGTTCAATTGCCGCATCTGGAACGCATGTTGATGGAAGCGCTGGCAGCGATCCGGTTGTTTCAGTCGCGGCGGCGACCGCAGGAACGCCTGTTCTGGAACCGAGTATTTCTATATGTCTGGCCTCCGCTCACTCTGAAGCCAGAGGAATTGCATGCCATTGTGCGTCGACTTGCGCCAGCGACCGAAGGCCTGGGTCTGGAGCAAGTCGTAGTCCGGGCCCGCATACCCAATCCCGCGACCGGAGAATTGCGCGACATGGTGGTGCGCATTTCGAGCCCCGTCGGCAGTGGTCTGCTCATCACATTCCGCCCCGCCGACAAACTGCTTCCACTCAAACCACTGACCGCTTACGATCAAAAAGTCATTCGCGTCCGCCAGCGCGGACTGGTATATCCGTACGAGATCATCCGAATGCTCACTCCGGCTCGGGAAGACACGCGAGCCGAATTTCCACCCGGCGATTTTATCGAGCATGACCTCGACGCCGAGGGGCGGCTCGTTTCCGTCCATCGTCCCTACGGCCAGAATCGGGCAAATATTATTGTTGGAGTCATCCGCAACTTCACCACTCGATACCCGGAGGGTATGACGCGAGTCCTGCTGCTGGGAGATCCAAGCAGGGATTTGGGAGCCCTTGCCGAGGTGGAGTGCCGCCTCATCATCGCCGCGCTCGATCTAGCCGAGGAGAAGGGCGTCCCGGCGGAGTGGTTCCCGATCTCTGCCGGCGCCAAAATCTCAATGGACAGCGGCGTGGAGAACATGGACTGGATCGCTCGCGTGCTGCGCCGGTTGGTGGAGTTCACCCAGGCGGGCGGCGAAGTAAATCTCCTGATCAACGGAATCAACGTAGGCGCACAGCCCTACTGGAACGCCGAGGCCACGATGCTCATGCATACTCGGGGCATCCTGGTCATGACTCCGAAGGCAGCAATGGTGCTTACCGGCAAGCGCGCTCTGGACTACTCGGGCGGTATCTCGGCTGAGGACAATCAAGGGATTGGCGGATACGACCGCATCATGGGCGTCAACGGCCAGGCACAGTACTGGGCGCGCGACATCAATGAGGCTTGTCACATACTCTTCCGCCATTACGAGCACACTTACGTATTGCCGGGAGAGCGGTTCCCACGCCGAGCCGACACCACCGATCCCATCGAGCGCGACGTGCAGAGCTACCCGCACAGTGAGAACGGCGAGGGAGGGTTCGCGCGGGTGGGAGAAATCTTGTCGGACGCGACCAACCCCGGTCGCAAGAAACCCTTCGACATTCGCAGAGTCATGATGGCAACCATCGACCAGGATCATGCGCCGTTGGAACGCTGGGCTGGTATGCGGGCGGCGGAAACAGCGGTGGTCTGGGACGCACACCTGGGCGGCTATCCTGTCTGCCTCATCGGTATCGAATCGCGCTCCGTGCCCCGCATGGGATTTGTCCCGGCCGACGGACCGGACCAATGGTCCGCAGGAACGCTGTTTCCACAGTCTTCCAAGAAAGTGGCGCGCGCCGTCAATGCCGCCAGTGGCAATCGGCCGGTGGTGGTCTTGGCCAATCTGTCAGGGTTCGATGGTTCGCCGGAGTCGATGCGCCGCTTACAGCTTGAGTACGGCGCGGAGATTGGGAGAGCCGTGGTGAACTTCAAAGGCCCCATAGTGTTTTGTGTGATCTCGCGGTACCACGGGGGTGCTTACGTAGTCTTCTCGCGGGCGCTGAATGAGGAACTGGAAGTGGCAGCACTGGAAGGAACGTATGCCTCCGTCATCGGCGGCGCTCCGGCGGCAGCGGTGGTTTTCGCCAGCGAGGTGGAGGCCAGAACGCGAAAAGACGAGCGCCTGCAGGCCTTGAACCAGGCAATGCTTCAGGCCGACGGCGTGGAAAAGGGACGGCTGCGCGCCCAGTCGAACGAGCTTTACAAGGTCGTGTATTCCGAGAAGCTGGGCGAAATGGCCGGAGAATTTGACCGCGTGCACAGTGTGCACCGGGCCCTCAGCGTTGGCGCGCTGAATCATATTATTCCGCCGGCGAATCTTCGTCCGTATCTCATCCACGCGGTGGAACGCCGGATGAAAAGCGAGGAGAGCGCCAGGCGGAAGGCAACACTTGAGATTGTGGAAGCGGCCTAGTCCTAACCAAAATGTTGCGGCGCGCATGATGAGTTTCTCTGGATTCGAGACCGAGGTCGGAGCCTTTCGCCAGACGGATCGGGCGGTTCTCATCGATGTGTACTGGCTGGAACAGACCGAAGCCGATGTGCCAACCGAGAATTCATGGCTGAGCGCGAGAGAAAGGCTCTGCCTTAGTGGCATGCGCTTTGCCAAACGGCGCGTCGATTGGCGGTTAGGTCGCTGGACCGCGAAACGCGCGCTAGCCGCCTTGCTTAACCTGCCTAGTGATCTTCCCGCCCTCGCGAACATCGAAATACGAGCCGCGGCGTCGGGCGCGCCGGAGGTCGTTCTCCTCAACCAGACATCGCCTCTCACTATTTCAATCAGCCATCGTGCTGGTACTGCCATGTGCGCGGTAGCGCTGTCGGAAGTCAACATTGGTTGTGATTTGGAAATGATCGAGCCACGCACCGATGCTTTCGTCACCGATTACTTCACGACTAACGAGCAAGCGCTCGTTGAGCGAGCAGCCGCGGAGGAGCGGCCCTTGCTTATAACCCTGCTCTGGAGCGCCAAAGAGAGCGCCCTCAAGGCACTACGCCTAGGGCTTCGACTCGATACGAACTGTTTGGATGTCAGCTTTGAAGACGCGCTGACACAACAAGACCAGGAAGGGTGGCAAGGTCCATTTCCCGGTCCTCTGCTGACAGCCGACCTCGAAGCGTGGCGTGCTCTGCGTGTTCGTTATACCGGCGGTCAAGTCTTCAGTGGATGGTGGCGATACGCAGGCGATTTAGTGCGAACCGTCGTCTCCGTGCCGCCGCCACTCCCGCCGGTTCGTTTGCCTTCTTTATCGGCGTGAAGCTGTCCGCTTCCGGAAAACGTTGAACAGGTGCAAAAAAGCGCTCTTCGTAGGCTCTTGCACCGGACAACCACTTTCCGCCGCACCGGAACATCCCTTATCCTCTAGACTGTCATATCGAGACCGTCGTTGAGGTCCGCTCTTCCCCGATGATCGTCAACTTCGCAGAACGCGCGCACAACCACAACTGGGAACTCGATCCGGTCATCCGGTCTCTACTCGACACGGATTTCTACAAGCTGCTGATGCTGCAGTTCATCTGGAAGCATTTTCCCAAGACGCGCGTGGAGTTCTCATTGTTCAATCGCCATTCCTCGGTGCGCATGGCCGACATCATCCACATCGAAGAACTCAAGGTACAGCTGCAGCACGTGCGCGGGCGGCGCTTTCGAAAATCGGAACTAGTATGGCTGGCCGGCAACACGTTCTATGGCCGGCGCGGAATTTTCGAGCCGGCGTTTCTGGAGTGGCTGGAGCACGACTTCCGTTTGTCGGACTACCACCTGTCGGTGCAAGACGGCCAGATCCATCTGTCCTTCGAGGGTCCGTGGACGGAGACCACGATGTGGGAGCTGTATGCTCTTGCGATTCTTGATGAGTTGAAAACCCGCGCGCATCTGAAAACGCTCAGCGAGTTCGGTCTCGACATCCTGTATGCGCGGGCCAAGACAAAACTTTGGAGCAAGATCGAGCGCCTGCGCGGGGTCCCGGAACTCAGCGTCGCCGACTTCGGAACGCGCCGCCGCCACAGCTTCCTATGGCAGGAATACGTGGTCGTGGCCATGGCCGCTAATCTTGGCAGCAATTTCATCGGAACGTCGAACGCATTCCTCGCTCACAAACACGACCTGGAAGCGATTGGAACCAATGCCCATGAAATCCCCATGGTCATGGCAGCGATTGCTCCCGATGATGTGGCTCTGAAAGAGTCGCAGTACCGCGTGCTGGAGTTGTGGAAGAGCACTTACGAGGGCGCGCTCCACATCATGCTTCCAGATACGTTTGGAACCACGCAGTTTCTCGCAGGCGCACCCGACTGGGCCGCCGATTGGACCGGGCAGCGGGTCGACAGCAAGGATCCTTACGTCGCCGGTGATGAATTCATCCAATGGCTGAAGTCGCACGGCCGCGACCCTCGCGAGAAGCTCCTCATCGCCTCCGACACGCTCGACGTGGATCAAATCCTCGGACTGCATGCGTATTTTGGTGGGACTCTACCGAAAGGCCTCACGCCCAGCGATTTTCGCAGCGCCGCTGATTTCCACGATCGCGGCAAGTGGACCCCGGACCGCCGCATCCGCGTCAGCGCCGGCTGGGGCACTCTGCTGACCAACGATTTTCGCGGGTGCAATCCCAACGATGGCAGCGGCTTCGACCCGATCAGCCTGATCTGCAAAGTGAAGACAGTGGAAGGCCGCCCTGCCGTAAAGCTCTCCGACAACTATTCCAAAGCGCTCGGCCCGCCATCAGAGATTGAGCGATACAGGAGAGTCTTCGGCACCGCCGGAATCGCCAACGCCCCGCTGGTGGCGTGAACGGGAGCGACCCAACACGCTCGCATCCGCAGGACATGTCCTTTTGTTTCCACTCGTAACCTTGTGAATGCATGGCCGCGCTGCAAACATCCGAACGGGGCGCGCATGAAAATCCTTCTGGTTGAGGATTCATACATCGAAAGGCGCAAGGTCGGCACCTATCTGACTGACTGGGGACTCGACTACCTCGCCGTCGGCAGCGGAACGGAAGCCATCAAGCTGCTGGAATCTCCCGATCCACCCGAACTGGCCCTTCTCGATTGGCTGCTCCCCGGCCTCGATGGCATCGATGTCTTGCGGCGCATCCGAAAGCTCAGCCACGGAAACTATATTTACACTGTCATGCTGACGGCCAAGACTCAGAAGCAGGATCGTCTGAATGCCATGGAGGCGGGGGCCGACGACTTCCTATCGAAGCCAGTCGATCCTATGGAGCTGCGATCCCGCATTATGGTTGGCAAGAGAATCGTGGAGTTGCAGCAATCGCTGCGCTTCGCCGCTACTCATGATTTTTTGACCAACCTGCTGAACCGGGCCGAAATCCTTGCGGCTCTTGGGCGGGAGTTCTCGCGCAGCGGGCGCGAGGAAAAGCCCACTACCGTCATTCTGGCGGATATCGATCACTTCAAGCGCGTCAATGACACCTTGGGCCACGCCGCCGGCGATGAAGTTCTGAAAGAAGTAGCGCGGAGATTGAAGGCCGACCTGAGGCCCTACGACGTTGTGGGCCGTTACGGCGGCGAGGAATTTCTTGTCATCTTACCTGGTTGCAATCTGACCACCGGTGCGCGCCGTGCCGATGAGATTCGTAATCTCGTTGCCAAGAATCCCATCACTACGCCGTTCGGCACAACCTCAGCCACAGTCAGCATGGGGGTGACGGCCACCGTCGCAGCCCGTGACCGCACTGTTTCTGAGCTTCTCCGTGAGGCAGACGTCAGCTTGTACGCGGCGAAAAAGAACGGCAGGAACCGTGTGGAAGTCTTCTCGCCAACTGCTCATTCCACCGGCGCCGGCCAGAGCTAGAACCGCCCGCAACGAATCCCAACTAGGTGTTTAGTCCCGGCATTTGATGGGTTGGGTTGAGGATAAATCTGTCGGAGTCTTTTTGCCAGCATTTGCAGATGAACTCGTAGACGGTAAGGCCAGCGAGAGCCTTCAGACGTTTGGCGAAGTTGTAAGCAGCGAGGAAGTCGTTCAGATGTACTCGCAGTTGGCTATGGTTGTCGTAGTGATAGCGCTGCACGGTGGCTTCCGTGATGGTTCGGTTCATGCGCTCGACCTGACCGTTGGTCCAGGGATGGTTCGGTTTCGTCAGCCGGTGCTCGATTGAGCAACGCAGACAAACCCTGTCGAAAGGATGCCCACGAAAACGCGCCGTGGGTCCTCTGCGGTTCTTGGGAAGATCGGCGAATTGGATTCCGTTGTCGGTCAGCACGGTGTGGATGCGATAAGGAATAGCTGCAACCAAGGCCTCCAGGAAAGAGGCGGCAGCTTGCATATCGGCACGCTCGACCAGTTCGACGAAAGTGAACTTCGAAGTGCGATCGATAGCCACGAACAGGTAGAGCTTACCTTCTGCGGTGCGTACTTCAGCTAGGTCGACATGAAAATATCCAATGGGATAGCGTTGGAATTTCTTCCTCCCAGGCTTGGTGCCTTCCACTTCCGGTAGTCGGCTGATGCCATGCCGTTCGAGACAACGGTGCAAGGAAGAACGGGTCAGCTTGGGAATGCTGGCCTGGAGCGCATAGAGGCAGTCGTCCAGCGGCAACAGGGTGTGTCTGCGGAAGGCTACGATGATGGCTTCCTGTTCTACCGTCAGAACGGTAGAGCGTGGCGATGTTGGCCCAGTAGGAAGGTCCGATACCGAGCAGCGCTTTCTCCACTTGGCTACGGTCTTGGGGTTGATCCCATGCCGGCGAGCCAGTGTCCTCAGGCTCTCTTGACTATGCTGTATTGCTCGACGGATCGCCTCTGTCGTTGTGGCGCCCCGGTGTAAAACTTGCCCCATAATGCCTCCTTCCACTCTCTGGACAAGAATGCACCATCAAATGCCGGGACTAAACACCTAGTGCAGATGCATCTGCAGGGATTCGACCGAAATCGAATCACCAAACTTTCGAGCAAGTTGCTGGAGGTCCCTTGGATCGCAAGTCTGAAGCAAGGAACTCAGCTCATTCATATCCGAGAGTTTGTGGAAGGCCTTCTTAGATGAGAGGTAAAGCAGAACTTTTTTCTGGGCTCCGAGGAGGTTAAGGACGTTACTCAGAGTTCCTCGACTCTTTCCGTCCCAAAGCATGACTCCACAATTCGCGTCACGAACCATGGCACGATCCTTGACGGCATAGTACTCGAACCCCCGCTCGCCGTTGCCCGCAGACTGAGGCCGAACGTCTCACCCGCCTACATTGTTACGACATTCGCGCATGCAATACACCAGAACCCGCCGGTATCCACGTTCCGCAAGGTACTGCTGTACTGCTTTGTCTGCACCGTTCGCGTCGCCAACCAAAATCGTACACTCTCGAACCAGCAAGTCGTTAAGCCGCTTTCGGATTTCGTCATTCAGCCTAGAGACGGCTCTCGATCCACCTATGAATACAGAAGCCATATGGGCTAGCCCCGTGTCCTTGTTAGAGTCAGCGCATATATTGCTCGCGCTCCGCCCTGTTGCAACTCTTTAGCAATTGTATTCATCGTTGCCCCCGAAGACTAGAATCTGCTTGCCTAAGATTTCCCCGGCTGAGACCTCGAACGCATCTTTCAGGAGCGCGGCCTTCTCACTAGCGTCCTTGACGTCTTTGAGTTGGCCCGTCCGTTTAGTCTTCCGCAGACAGTTCTCGTTCAGAGGTATGCCACTCATCTTGCTCACACGCTTCGCGATCTCGAAAACAGGCTGGTACCTCCGGGGGTTCGACGGAGGTACCGCAACCATAAAGTCAGGTTTGACTCCCCACTTCACTAGAAACTCGTTCACGGTCTCTGCAATTGGCTGGAGTGGAGTGATGTCAGAGCGATATTTCAGTCGATAAATGAGCTCGCCGAGCGAAGAGCGCTTCGTGTCGAATTGCAGATGTCCGGCAGTGTTGCACCCGATCGGGGTGCTGCTTAAAGTATGCACGTCCAGGCTGTACCCCTCGTCCCATGCGCCGATGATCTTTCGAGGATTGACAGTGATTCCCAAGTCAACCTCCCTGCGAACAACGTGGCCCTTGGCTCTCTGTGATCCTGTTCGTGCCGCTATACTTCAAGTCGAGAAAGTTCTTAGCCAGCTTCATTCCCGAGCTCTTTGACACGCTCTCCGAAAGCAACGAGTCTGACCGCTAATGAGGATGACCGTCTCCCTGCGGCACCGTGCAGCGCGGAGTGATGTCCACAGCATCCGGGTCTTTGTTCTGCGAGTTGTGGGCGAAGCACCAGGGGACCAGCGTCGCTGGATAGCGCTGCCGCACGTTCTGCGGAACGTCGGACTCACCCACTTCCTCAAATGAAAACCGGATCGTGCCCTCCGGCGATACGGTTCCCAACAAGTATCCGTAGGTGTCGGTCTTTGCTGAAGGTGGAGCACCGTCCGGAAGTTTGTAGCGCACCGCGCCGGCGGTTCCGACGATCCAGCCGGGGAGAGGCTTCGCGCCATTCTCCTTGAGCTTGGGAGTGTCGAAGATGTTCTCCATATAGAAATGCGAGTGGCTGGCGAGCACGTAGACGGGCTTGCGGCTTTCGTCGCGGAAGGAGGCAATCGCTTTGTAGGCTTTCTCGCCGCTGCGGCGGGCAACGTCGTTGTCGCCCATGCTGTGCGCATTCGCGATGCTGCAGGGAAGTGCCTCGTGCATGCCGATGACGACGCTCTTCACCTCGGGATTGCCTTTGGCGCTCTCCAGACGATGCGCCAGCCATGTGAGCTGATCGTCGGAGAAAATGTTCGCAGCATTGTCGAGGTAGATGAAATCGACGCCGCCCTGAACCCAGTGAAAGTAGGGCTCGGGCTGTACCGGTTCTTTGTCTTTCAAGCGCTGGCGCTGCAAGGTGGGCTGGTCCAGCCAATCGGCGAATTGGCGCTTGAAGGCGTCTTCCGTTTTCGGCGACATCACTTCGTGGTTGCCAATTCCCACGTAAAAATTGACGCCGCCGAACGGGGCAATCTGGTTTTCGACGAAGTCGTTCCAAGCGCGCCTCTCATAGACGTCGCAGGCAAGAACCTGGCCATTGTTGGCGGCCGCGAACGCCATGTCTTCGTCAATCTTGTAGATCGCGCGCAGGTCACCGAGGTGCCAGTAGAAACTGGGAGCAAACTGGGCGCTGTGGGCGGCGATCGCGGGCATCACGACGTCGCCGCAATTGCGCGAATCGCCGGAAACGATGAAGCGCCAAGATCCCTCTGCTAAGGGGATAACTGGCGCAGCCGTTCCCGTGCTTTTGCGATCGCCCGAGGGTACGGTCTGTGCTGCAGCAGGGCCAGCGAGAAGGCTAGCCAGTAGGCCAGCGAGTAAAAACCTCCCGAGCCAGAGTGAGACATGGTGACGGTGGGAAGAACGCATGAAAACATCCTCTCGATGCGCCGGTGCATGCGCAAGCGGAGAAAGTATAGTCCAGGAATGCAGGAATAAGTTCAGGCGCGAGTGGAGTTGCGTTTACAGCGCAAGAAAATTCGCCACCAGCTTCTTGCCCGCGTCGGTCAGCACGCTTTCAGGATGAAATTGCACGCCTTCGACGGCGTGATGCCGGTGCCGCAGGCCCATGATGGTACGGCTTCCATCCTTCTCGGTGGTCCAGGCGCTGACTTCCAGTTCGGTGGGTAGGTCTTTTTCTTCGACAATGAGCGAGTGGTAGCGTGTGGCCGTCATCGGCATGGGCAGGCCCTGGAAGACGGTCTTGTTGTCATGCATGACTGCGCTGGTTTTGCCGTGCATCAGATTGGCAGCGCGAACTACGCGGCCGCCGAAGGCTTCGCCGATCGCCTGATGTCCCAGGCAGACGCCGAGCATCGGCACTTTGCCGGCGAAGTGGCGAATGAGGTCGATGCTGATTCCGGCCTCGCGTGGCGTGCAGGGTCCTGGCGAAATGACGATCTGCTCGGGTCGCATCGCCTCGACTTCTTTCACCGTGACTTGATCGTTGCGGCGAACCTCGACCTCTGCGCCCAGTTCGCCGATGTACTGGACCAGGTTGTAGGTAAAGGAATCGTAGTTGTCGAGCACGAAAATCAAGACGGCGGACCTCGGACTTTGGATCTTAGGTATCAGCTTACACCGGAGAAGAAACGATTTCAGATTTCAGATTGAAGATTGCAGATTTCGGCCCGAGCTTCGAATCTGCAATCTACAATCTACAATCTACAATCTACAATCTGAAATCTGAAATCTGCAATTGCCTTTCTCTCCCCTGAAAGGGCTACCTGCTGACCCAAGGGTGGTATTGACCGGAGCGTCCGCGGCGGAGCATCCTCTTTGTTATCGTTATCGGTTGGACCGCCACTTCACGCCACTTTGGAGGCAACTCATGGCCGAGCCCCAGCAGGAGAAGCGTGCCGCGCGCCGCTTCGCGCTCCGCGTGCCCGTCACCGTCGATCACGGCCAGAACACAACGCAAAGCGAGATTGCCCAGATTCGCGATGTCAGCGCGCGCGGCATCTGCTTTTACCTGGACTCCGCCGTCACCCAGGGATCGCCCATCGGATTTACCTTGACGCTCCCGCCCGAAATCACTCTTACCGAAAGCATCCGCGTGCAATGCAAAGGCCGCGTGGTGCGAGTCGAAGACGCCAGAGACGACGGCAAACTCGCGGTGGCCGCCGTGATTGAGGAATACCAGTTTTTGCCGGAAGCGTGAGTCAGGGTCTAGGGGCCAGGGTTTAGGGATTAGCGATTTTCCCAAGGCTTCGAGCTACTACCTAATGTCCCCTGCTATGCTTCCAACGTTATCGTGCGTTTCCTGACCTCTAGCCCCTGACCCCTAACCCCTGATATGTTTCCTTCCAGCTTGCAGCGAGGGTCCTTTGCAGCGACGTGTGCTTAAATCGGTGTGGCTGATGCTGGTGGCGGCCCTGCTGGCGGCTGAGGTCGCGGCCCAGACCTTTGGCCCGCCGCCACTGGTTACGAGCGTTCGCATCGTCCATGAGCACGGAGTGCCTGCGGTTGAGATTCTTTCCCGCGGCGGTCCGGTGATTCCTGAGATTCAGGCGCTCGATTCGCCGCCGCGACTGGTCATCGATTTGCCGAACTCGCGTCTGGGGCTGACGCAGAAGCGGATCGCGGTTGAAAAGGAAAACATCCTCGCGATCCGCGTCAACCAATACCAGCAGAAACCTCCGGTGACGCGCATCGTTCTCGATTTGCAAGCGCCGTATGGCTACACCTGGGACGGCGCGGGTCATCGCCTGATGGTGCGACTCAAGCCGGCTGGGGATGCGAACGCTGGGAAAGAATCTTCGCCGCTCCAGCCGCCCACGGCTCCGGGCTTGTCGCTGGGTTCGACTCCAGCTGTGGTTCCGGTTACCGGTGGGTCGGGCGCGATGGTGTTGGCGGGAGGCCGCATCGGATCGGGATCGACGCTAACCGCCGGTTCCGAAACTGCCGTTCTGCGCTTGTCGGGTGGAGGAGAAGTTCGCGTGTGCCCGGGGACTACGGTTTCGGTGACGCCGTCGCAGACCAAGCGCGACTTGATGTTCGGGATGAGCACGGGGGCGCTGGAGGCGCACTATACGCTGAAGGCGTCGGCTGACACGGTGCTGACTCCGGACTTCCGCATCCTGTTTGCCGGACCCGGAGAATTCCATTACGCCATCAGCGCCGATCCGCATGGCAACACCTGCGTGCGTGCGCTGAAGGGCAATACGTCTTCGGCGATTGTCTCCGAGCTGATCGGAGACCGAATTTACCAGGTCAGGCCGGCCGAGCAGGCCGTGTTTCACTCCGGACAGATCGACAAGGTTGATACTGACGTTCCGCTGGAATGCGGATGTCCTGCACCTTCGCCCGTCATGCGGACTGAGGCTCCTTTCGCGCCGAACGTGCCCGACTCGGAATTGCCTGCGAAGGCTCATCTGGGTGGGACTTCGACGCCGTCGACAACCACTGCCGGAAGCGGTTCTCCGGGCGAGACTCCTTCGCCGACAACTTTATCGAACGGGCCGGAGACAGCGCCATTGCCGCCATCGCAGCCCAACGATGTGCAGGTCCAGGTGGAGGCGCCCCTCGTGTTCAGCGCGAAGGACCGTGCGGTCAAAGCGACTCCGCCGCCCCCGATTGTGGACGTGCCCGTCGAGGATTTGTCAGCCCGGTCGCAGGTTCATCTCGATCCGGTGATTCAGCCGTCACCGCCGAAGAAAGCGGAACACGGCGGCTTCCTCCACCGGGTGGGAAGATTCTTCTCGGCGCTCTTCCGCTAGCTCCGCAGCGGTGTCGGATGCGCGGCGTTCACGCGGTTGCGTTCAGCTCCCGCCTCCGGAGGCGCGCCAAATCCCCCATCCTGAGGCAAAAAGCGAGCCCACCAGCCAGCCGGGAGCTACGCCGAGCACCGGTAGAATGAAGGTGCCCGCCACCAACACGGCGAGAATGAACACAAGGATTGGATAGAGAAAGTCTCTCCATGACCAGAAGTAGAGGCCCAGTCCGAGGCCGCCAAAGGCGAAGCCGATGATTCCGGCGAGGACTCGACTCTTCCCGTGGATCCTGGGAAGATCCTTGATTAGGGCTCCAATGGCTTTGCCTCCGCCGCGGATGTGTGGCTGGCTCGACATACGCACCTCCTGATGTCGATTGAGGTTGAGCTGTTTTGTGACGTACTGTCGGGGGGTCCAACTAGTTCGGATCAGAACTGCGCGGAGACCACGACTACGAATGCTGGCCGAAGACTCTATCACACAACTCACGAACACGCCACAGATTATCTCCAGAAATCCTTTTCGACATTTCATGCGTCTTATCGCAGGTAGCTGAGACTTATCGCGACGACTCTTCGGCAGGAGCGCGCTATGACTGCGGCAACTCCCGGACCCTCTGGCCCGAATCTCTTCTCGATGTTTTCCGGCGACGGACATGACCTGTACCGCGCGAAACGCGAGACGTTCTTTTTCTCGCTGCTGGGACAGGCGGTGATCCTGGGACTGCTGATCTACTTCACCAGTTGCGTCATCCGGGGTACTGCCCCAATCGTTGTGAAACTTCCTCCGTTCAATGAGCTTCCGTTGGTCTTCTCTGGCCACAATGGTGGAGGCGGTGGAAATTTCGATCCGCTTCCGACTTCGCGGGGGAATCTGCCCCGGGCGTCACTCGACGATCAACTCGCGCCGCCCACGGTGATCGTTCCGAAAGAAATGCCGAAGCTGCCGGTGGAGGGGACCGTGATGGTGGCTCCCGAGGTTAAGTTTCCGCAGGGCGGGCAGATCGGCGACCCCACGTCGCAATTCACGCGCGCGCTTTCGGATGGACCGGGAGGTCCTGGAGGAATCGGGCCGGGATGCTGCAATGGCGTGGGACCATCGACGGGGCCGGGAGTCGGTCCGGGGCCAGCGGGGATTTATCCTGCGGGCGTGCACGGTGTAACTGTGCCTCAGGTGATCTACAACCCGGAGCCGGGCTTCTCCGACGAGGCGCGCAAGGCCAAGGAGCAAGGGGTCGTGACACTGCTTCTAGTGGTCGGGCAAGACGGGCACACGTACAACATCCGCGTAAGACAAAGCCTCGGCATGGGGCTGGACGAGAAAGCGATCGAGGCCGTGGGCCGCTGGCGCTTCAAACCGGCCACACTCAACGGCCAGCCGGTAGCGACGCAGATTGCCGTGGAAGTGGATTTTCACCTGTACTAGGGGTTAGGGGCTAGGGATCAGGGGTCGGTGGCATGCTTTAACGCGCGCGCCCTCTACCTGACTTCTAGCCTCTCACCTCTGACTCCTGGCCTCTGACCCCTGACCCCTAGAGTCAGCTCCGGTTGATGGCGCGCCGCAGCGGTTCTGCTTTTTCTCTAACCGCGTCTTTCAGATCCGCGGCCGCATCCGCGCCGCGGCTGGCTACGTCGCGAACCCGATCTCCGGCTTCGCGCACGCGGTCTTTCGCTTCGTCGGCCCAGTCCCCGACTGTATCCACGGCGTCGTCGTAGCCGCGTTTCAAATCGCGGCGGAGCTGCTTGCCGCTCTTGGGAGCGAGCAGAAGTCCGGCCAACGCCCCGGCTCCCAGACCAATCAGCAGGAATGTAATTGCCGTGCCAACATTGCTGCTTTCTGAAGATTCATAACTTCCGATGCGCATGAGGACCTCTTTTTCTGCCCGAGACTGCCCGGGCACGTTCGCGAAAGCTCGGCCACGATCCAGCCCCACAACAATTCTAATCTTACTTTCCGCGCCGGGCGAATCCAATCCGCCGCGTCTGGATTTCGCCCAGCTTCGATGAGTTCAGTTCCGGGAAGGTTTCCATTTCCGTCGCACCTGGGTGTAAAATCAAGCTTTACGCCCCTGTGGCGGCGGAACTTGTGGCCTGCCCGCCTTTCGCCGGCTCCGCAAACTGCAATCGTACAAGGAGAGTTTTTCAAGCGATGTCGATCCCTGCCACCCAGCTCCGTCCCGGCATGATCATCAAGCACAACAATGATCTGCATTCCGTTTTCAGCGTCGAACACCGCACCCCCGGCAACCTGCGCGCCTTTATCCAGGCCAAGCTGCGCAACCTGCGGACTGGCGCCATGTTCGAGCACCGCTTCCGCTCGCCCGACCCGATCGAGAAGGTCAACGTGGACGAAGTCGAAATGCAGTTCCTTTACGCCGACGGTGACAGCTACTACTTCATGGACATCGCCAACTACGAGCAGACCCACCTGACCAAGGAAATCCTGGGCGACGCAGTCGAGTACCTCATTCCAAATCTCGAGATCAAGGTGGAGTTTTTCGACGGCAAAGCGGTCGGCATCGAGCTGCCGCAGACCGTGATTCTGACCGTGATTGAGACCGAGCCTGGACTGAAAAGCGCCACCGCCTCCAGCGTGACCAAGGCCGCGAAGACTGAGACGGGGCTGGTCGTGCAGGTGCCGCCGTTCATCAACGAAGGCGAGAAGATCAAAGTGGATACGTCGGAAGGCGCGTATTTGTCCAGAGCGTAAGCGCATAGCTCAGGGCCGGGGCGGAGATACGGCGTTGAAACTGCTGCTCATCGCTGCGATCGCATGGTACTGGTGGCGCGTGTATTCGCTCTCCTTTAACCCGAACGAGTTTCCGAATCCGGCTTACGCGCATCTTGTGTGGGACAGACGAGCTAACCGTTCCTTCGTGCTTGGCGCAGCGATAATCACGTCGTCGTTATATATTTTTGGCCTCGTCCATTCACTTTGGATTCTTGCCGTCTGTCTCGCTGTTAGCTTGGTCGCGATAGTGTTCGTCCAACCGACACTCATTGGAGCAATTATCACAGTAAGAGCGGGCTTCACCATTCTCAAAATTAAGACCGGCATGAGGCTGCGATCCCCTTTGCTGGCACCGTTCGCGTGGACGTACTATCTGACCCGTGAAGACAGAAAGCAAGCGCTAGCCGATATGAAGTCGGGAGAGCCGGGCAAATGAGGAACTGCCCTACTGCGGCGAAACGCAGTCTGCACATTTGGGGTCGCCTTACCGCAGCATGAGCGACAAACCTCTAGAAGCTCGCCGCTTTCTGGTCCGCGGACGCGTACAGGGCGTCGGATTCCGCTGGTTCGTCGAGCGCGAGGCGCACATACTGGGCATTGCTGGCTGGGTACGCAATAATCACGATGGCAGCGTGGAAGTTCTTGCCCAGGGAACTCGCGACCAACTCTCCGGCCTGCATTCGCGCCTGCGCGAGGGGCCGCGTGCGGCTCGTGTGGATGCGGTCGAAGTTTCCGAAGCCCAGCCCGTTGCCGGACTCAGTTCATTTCGTATTGAAGGAGCGTGGTAGGGGAAGGCAAGGTTTCAAAGTTTCAGAGTTTCAAGGTTTCAAAGAAACTTCCGCCAGGTCTTCATCCATATCCCTGAACTTAGGCTTTGAAACCTTGAAGCACAAGGAGCGTGGTAAGTGACCAAGCCCTCGGCCATGAATGCCGATCAACTGAAACGCCTCATCCGCGAGGTCCCGGATTTTCCCAAGCCGGGGATTCTTTTCTACGACATCACCACGCTGTTGAAGGACAAGACCGGCTTTGCCACGCTGATCGACAAGTTGGCGGAGTACTACATTTCGCACGACGTCGACTTGGTGCTCGGCATGGAAGCGCGCGGCTTCATCTTCGCCCCGGCGCTGGCTTATCGTTTGAACGCCGGATTCGTTCCCGTGCGCAAGCCGGGCAAGCTTCCGGCGGAGACTGTGAAGTACGATTACTCGCTCGAGTACGGTAAGAACTCGCTCGAGATCCACAAGGACGCGATCCAAAAAGGTCAGCGCGTGCTGATCGTCGACGATCTACTGGCCACGGGAGGCACAGCCGAGGCTACCGCGAAACTGGCAGCCAAGCTGGGCGCTGAGATCGTGGGCCTGGGATTTGTAGTGGAACTGGAATTCCTGAAGGGCCGCGAAAAGCTCAAAGAGTACGAAGTGATGTCGCTGCTGACCTACGACAAGTAGAAGAGCGGAGTGAGGACAGGGGCTGGCGCAGGTTCGCGCCCGGCCCCGTCTCGTTTCTGACCGATCACCAGATGCGGGCGACGACCCATCCAAATCCGGCCCAGAGGGTGGCGCTGACCGCCACCGCGAACGCCAGCCCTGAGACGGCACCCCAGTTGATGCGGCCTCTGGTCATGTCCTGGTCCAGTTCGTCAGGATCGAGCCAGGAAAGTAGGAACTGAACGTCGGGCGAACTTCCCAGTGGAGAACTCCAGGGACCTCGAACTGCCGTCCTCATCGCAATTCCACGGGTGCTTGTCCGGGGGGACAGCTGCAACACTTTGTAGCTCATGAAAGCACCTCCGATTTCACGCAAGCACTTGTTGTGCCAAGTCGCGTCTCACTGCAACTCTCTGAAAATCAAGTACTCTTTCCGGGGACGGAGCATACTGACTGCCTGCACAGCGGCAAAAGCCGCCGAATCCAACCCGGGACCGGTCGTTTTTCCCCACTCTTTCGAGCACATTTAGCCAGGGTCCGCGATCCGGCGGTTGCATAAATTTGCAACAGCTCGCATAGGAGCCATAATCTGCCTGGTAGTGTGAGACGGCTTTTAGCTCTCCGCCAGTGACAAGTTCGACTCTTTCGGCAGGTATCCCTTGCGCCGGAACCAGTCCTCCATCGCATGCCGGAGTTCGTCGAGGGGCACGCTGGATCCAATCTCCATCTGGCCATCCGCGATCGGAAGAGTGTCGTCGAAAACGCTGGCGTTGGTGAAGTTGCGCATGGAGAAGCTGTCCAGCCACTTAATCGGGCAGGGAAGTCTGCGGCCATCGTCTTCATACTCCACGCGAATCTTGCGGGCAAACATGGCTTGATTTAACCATAGGAAATGGGGCTGCGTGTTGTCGTCAGCACACGATGCGTCCGGTTGAGAGAGCACGTGAGATGTCCGCTTTCGGGCGATGAACACCGCGGGCCTATGGCAGTCCGAAGGCATACACCGCGCTGCCCGCCGCGATCGCTATGTATTCCTTTCCGTCGACCGCAAACGCCATGGGCGCGGCGTAGACGGCGCCACCCATCTGGAAATGCCACAGCGGTTTGCCGGATGCAGCGTCGAAGGCGATGAAGTTCCCCTCGGCGTCGCCGCTGAAGACAAGGCCGCCGGCGGTCGAAAGCACTCCCGACCACGTCGGCGACGTGTGCTGAAATTTCCACTTCACTTCGCCCGTCGTCGGATCGATTGCCTTCAGAAATCCCAGGTAAGGTCTGGCCTCCTCAGATGGAAAATACGCGCTGCCGTAATACGCGTGCCCCGCCTCGTAGGGCTGTGGAGCCGTGCTGAAGATGTCGCACTGATCGCGCGCCGTCACATAGAACAGACCGGTCTGCGAGTCGTACGTCGGAGCCATGAAATTTGTCGTGCCCAGCGCGCCAGGACACACCGTGCGCCCTTCGAGCGTGGGCGAGGCCTCTTTCTTCGCGACCGGACGTCCCTCCGCGTCTTTCGTATCGCTCCACGTGGTCTTGCCGTAGGCAGTGGCCGAGACGAGCTTGCCTGTCGTGCGATCGAGTACGTAGAAGAATCCGTTGCGGTTGGCTTGCGCGATCAGATGCTTGCCGCCTGTTTCGATCATGACCGGAACCTGCGTCGCGTCCCAGTCGTGCTCGTCGTGCTTGGTGAACTGGAAATACCAGTTCATCTTGCCGGTGTCGGCATTCAGCGCCAGCAGGGAATTGCTGTAGAGGTTGTCTCCGGCCCGTCCTTCGCCGCGATTCGACGGCGAGGGGTTCCCCGTCGGCCAGAAAATCTGATTCGTCGCTGGATCATACGTTCCCGTGTTCCAGGCTGGAGCGCCGCCAACTTTCCACGAATCGCCTTCCCAAGAGTCATGTCCCGGCTCGCCCGGACCTGGAACGGTATAGAACCGCCACCTGCGGTCACCTGTCGCAGCGTCGTAAGCGTCAATGAATCCACGTACTCCGTACTCACCGCCAGACACGCCGATAACCACCAGATCCGTTACCACCAGCGGCGCGACCGTGAAGCTGTGCCCAGTTCGATAGTCCGCGGCGACCACGTCCCACACGACGTTGCCCGTCTTTGCGTCGAGCGCGATCACGTGGGCATCCAGCGTCCCCATAAACACTATGTCGCCCAGGATCGCCAACCCCCGATTCACCCGCCCGCAGCAGGGACGAATGTCCCCGGGAATCTGTCGCTGGTACATCCAGATGGGCCGCCCCGCGCGGGCATCGAGCGCGAAGGCGCGGTCATCCTGCCCGGTCGCATATAGGATTCCGTCGACCACCAGCGGTGTAGTTTCAAGCTTGCCGGTCGCCCCAGTCTGATAGACCCACTTCGCAACCATCGTGTGCGCGTTCGTCACGTTAATCTGGTCCAGCGCGCTGAACCGTCGTCCGGAATAGTCGCCGGAATACGTCATCCAATTCTGAGGCTCTTTGCTCGAGTTCACGAGGCGCTCGAAAGTAACTTGGGCGCACAGCGTTCCCGCGAACATTACGAGCGTGACCGTAACGATCACCATTGTGGCCAAACCTCTCCGCGAACTCTGCGGCACTTCTCCGCGTCCTCTACGGTCAAAGGCTTTCGAGCTAAGCTGGACACTCATTTCGCCCCCACGCTGATCAAGTAAGCCACGATGTCCTCGAGTTCCTTGTCACTCAGAGTGTCGACGCCGTACTTCGGCATCGCCGACTCGCGGCTCTTCCGGAACGACCGCAGCTTGTCTTTCTCCAGCAGATGAATTTGTTCGGCCGCGTCCATGATCTGCAGGCTGAAGCTGTCTTCATTCAGCGTCACGCCTTGGATCTCTTTTCCGTCCGCCGTCATTACCGTAACGCTCTCGTACTCCTGCGGAAACTCTTTCGTCGACTCGGTCAATCCCCAGGCCAGGCGTCGGCTTGGATCGCGTACGGAATCGATGATCGCTTCGCGCGTTCGTGATCCACCGACTGCGGTCAACTCCGGGCCCAGACGTCCGCCCTTACCCTCGACCATGTGGCAGAGCGAGCAGTTCGCATCGCCGTAGAACAGATCCTTGCCATGGACGGCATTGCCCGCCGACTTCGCCGGAGCTTTCACTTCCTGGCTGCGAATGTAGGCGACGATCTGCCAAATCTCTTCATCGGTCATGCCGACGCCTTGTCCGTTGGTTCCGTTAGCCGGCATCGCGGTCCCGGGAATGCCGTTGCTGATGACCTGAAACATGTCCGCGTCTGAGTGCGTGTGCTTCTTCACCGCGCGCGTCAAATCGGGGCCGCGCCCGCCGCCACGAGCGCCCAGCCCATGACAGAGCGCGCAGTTGATGCGGAACTCATATTCCCCTGCCTTCGCCGCCTTGGCGTCTCCTGCCAAAGGATTGCGGTCATCAGCGTGCACGGGTGTTGAATGCATCAACAACGAGACGACGGCAAGCCACCAGGAGAGGAAAAAATGCTTGGTCCGAAACATTTGGCCACCCACTTGTTGGAAGTTGCCGCATTCTACGCCAACCGCCCGCCATAGTTGCTTTGGAAATCTCGTCAGAAATTCAGGGCCGATAAATTCCCGACGATCTCGTCTCCAACCCGGCCGTACACCGTCCAGCCGGTATCTAGGAGCCGCAACCACGCGCCTCTAGACTTAAGTTCTCTCAGTTCAGCGGGTTGAGACGTCCTGCAAGACGTCGGAAGAGCGCACCAAGGTAGATCTATCGTTTCGGAGGCGGGAACACGTGTTCAAGAAGGCCGCGCTCTTCAGTCTGATGTTCCTCGTGGGAGCCGGTATCGGCGTTTTCGCCGGATTCAAGCTCTCCTCATCGCATGAACGCGCGCGCGAGTGGCACGCTCTCCTCAATCCCGAAGGCCAGCAATTCCTCAAAGCCTATGATTTGATCGCACGCCTCAGGCTGGCCGACATGGGTGCAGCGACGAGACTTCAGAATCCAAAGGAGAGTCCTGAGCACCGTCGGGAATACTTGAATTTGATACTGGATGCCGTTCAGAAGGGCAGGGCGGGGGTGACGGATCCTGCGACGCTTACCCTGATCGACGTGGAAACTGGCATCACCTGTGCTCGGTTCGGAATGGTGGAAGAAGCCGCGGGGAATCTTCCCGCATCGCAGACATGGATGCAGAAAGCGCAGAACACCTTGAAACAGGCAGGTTGGAAAGATTACTCAGAAGCGCACCTGAGGGAGATTGTGCGGGCGCAGAACAAGCAAGACTCTTGCGAGAGCCCTTGCGGCAAGTCTTGAGGAGAACATGAAGGCGCTGAAATTGTGCGGCATCGCGTTGGCCTCCGGTCTCGCCATAGGGGGCTTAGTCGGCAGGCACATTGGGAGAACCTGGAGTGCCGGGCAAGCAATTCTATGGGAAACGTCGGCCGCAGCGGGCTACGAGCAACTCGCCCTTCTGCAGTACGAGCAAGCCGATATTGATCATTCGCGACAGGCCTTGGTGGGTTTCACAGACTTCGCAATATCGATGAGCAAACTGGCGAGCTCCCAAGGCGACAAGGCGCTCCTGATCGATAGAGGGCAGACATACCTGCGACTAGCAGCGCTCGAGAAGCTTGCCGGCAACAGCAGTCTGTCTCATCAATATGTTCTCAGTGCCCAGGAAAGTTTCAGAGCTATGGGGCACGATATCCCGGAGGAAGAGCTCAACAAGGGAGTCACGAAAATTGTTGGTTCTGCTCGGGTCAACGTCCCGCCTTCCTAGCACTCCCCGCCTGTACATGTCCGGCGGATATCTGCCCCCTGCACCTTTGGCTCTCTACACTGAAATCCTGTACTCAGATGCCGATCTTCCTGAGGAGAAGGGAGATTTTCCCTAATCGGCCAAGTCGTTGAGCCGTCAGCCTTTCCAGCGAAAGGCGCCGGGCTGAGGCAGGCCCAGATGGGCCAGCACGCGAAAGGCGAATTCGCGGGCCATCTCATCTAAAGAAGCAGCACCGTAGTAGAAGGCCGGGATCAGCGGGAATACGGTAGCTCCGGCGTCAGCCGCGCGGTACATGTTGCGGATGTGGATTTTGTTGAGCGGCGTTTCCCGTACGCAGAGCACCAGCGGACGCTTCTCTTTCAGCGACACGTCGGCCGCGCGCTCGATCAAGTGCGACGCGACGCCGTTGGCGATGCGGGCCAAAGTGCCCACGCTGCATGGAATGACGATCATGGCGTCGGCGGGATAGGAGCCGCTGGCCACGTTTGCGCCAATGTCGGCGTTCGCCTGAACTTGAATCTTGCGCGAGGAACGGCCACCGGGAAAGCCGAGGATCCGGCCGACGAGGTTGGAACGTCCTTTGATGTTCAACTCTTCGGCCATGACTCGGAGTGCGCTGTCGGAAGCAATGAAGTTCACCGTCTGCACGCGCTGGTCGCGTCCAACGGCGAGCAGGAAGTGCTTAAGGAAGACGGCTCCGCTGGCCCCGGTGGTCGCGACGGTCAGGTTTTGCGGCGGGTGCTTGGCCATGAGAACTTTCGGACGAGGCATTTCGATCATTGCCCCGACATCGGAGCATAGGGAGTCTGTGAAGCGGAAGTCAAGATGAAGAAGCTAGCAGCTAGAAGCTGAACATGGCATCGACCACCAATCTTCGGACTCGCCGCAACGCAGCGCAGCTCAACGCACTGGCAGGAGTCGAGCGCGAAATCCGTGCCCAGGATTCGCACAATCGTCGAAAATATCTCCGCGAGTTCAATCAGGCTTTTCGCAACTACGAATCGCTGCTCAACTCCGAGCAGGTTCAAAACGCTCTACAGTCCGCCGACGTTGCTCTCATCGGCGACTACCATGCTTTGCCGGCCGCCCAGCGTTATGCGGCTTCGCTCCTCGAGCAGCGTGCGCTGGCCGGCGGCCGACCCGTAGTCCTCGGGGTAGAAACCATTTTCGCCCGAGATCAGCACATCCTCGACGAATGGTGGCGCCGCGAAATCGACGAGAACGAACTGCGCCAGCGCATCCGCTTCGACCTCGACTGGGGATACGATTGGGCTCCGTTCCACGACCTTCTGGTGACTGCGCGCGATCATTGTGAGGCTGTTTACGGTTTGGACTGCATGCCGCGGGAAGACTTGCGCAAGATCGGGGCGCGCGACCGTCATGCGGCTGCCAAGATCGCCGAAATCCGCGAGCGCCATCCCGACGCGGTCGTCTTCGTGCTGTTCGGTGAGTCGCACCTTGCTCCCGGTCACCTGCCGCGCGCGTTGTTCAAGCAGATGCCCGGCGCGAGAGTCCTCACTGTGCTGCAAAACATCGACGCGCTCTACTGGCGTGCCGCCGGAGAGCGCGCCGACAAAGTGGAAGCTGTCCGCGTCAAGGACGACGTTTTGTGCGTCTTCAACGCCACTCCGCTGGAGAAATACGAGAGCTACCGTCTGTTTCTCGACCAGTGGAGCCGCTGCGACGGCGGTCCTGATTTCGCACCCACCATCTACAACCTGATCGACAGTCTGGCTCGATTCCTCGAGATCAACCGCTACTCGCCGCACAACGGCACGCAGCCGAAGTTTCTGGTTGATATGTTGCCGGAGGTTTATGGCGGCTCATCTGATGCCATGCTGAGCCGGCTGCTCTCAAGAAAAGGCGTGAGCGAGCAAGATCGCGAATCTATGCTTACCAGCGTCGAAGAACGCGGCAGCGCGTACCTGCCGCAGGTGAACGCTTTCTACGTACGCGAGTTCCGAATGATGCACGCCGCCGAAGATGCAGCCCGCTTCCTGCATCAGGCTTGCCGGGGCTTGCCACAGCGCCTCCATGGCGAAGGAGCGGGCGGAAATGGCGCAAGCAGACCCGGTTCGCGCATCAACGCGATTGATGTCTTCTTCACACAGGTGATCGAACACGCGGTAGCCTACTTCGGTTCACGCGTGCTGTATCCTTCGCGCCCGGCTCCGCTACCGGACGATTCTCCTTTGTCCCGCGCAGCATGTGAGAAGGCAGCGCAGACAGCTGTTCGTGGCGACAGGAACAAGTTCGACTCCGCCACGCAGGATCTGGGCTACCGCATCGGAAGCCAGATCTATGACGCGTACCTCGCTGGAAAGGTCGCGCCCAGAGGCTTGCGCCGCCTCTTCCTGGCGCACCTCGACGAGACGGGACTGGCTCGTAAAGTCTGTACCGCAGTAATTACCAAACTTCGCTCTCTGTCCCGGCCGCTTTCACGGTCGGCCCACGCCTGAACTCATCCTGCCGTGAAGTGCTAATCTAGACCTCGCCGGGCCGAGTACTGAATGCTGAGCGCCCCTTGAACGCCGAATCCATTCGCAAGCTTTTCGAGCAAGTGCGCAAGGGCGAGCTCACGCCCGACGACGCCGTTGCGCGCCTGCGCCACTTGCCTTTCGAGGACCTGGGCTTCGCCAAGGTCGATCATCACCGCGCCCTGCGCTCCGGAATGCCTGAGGTTATCCTTGGAGAAGGCAAGGCGCCCACGCAGATGGCCGGAATTTTTGCCCGCCTCGCTAAGCACGGCGGAAACATTCTGGCCACGCGCGCCAGCGACAATCAGTTTGCTGCCGTAAAGAAGAAAGTTCGCGCTGCTGAATATCGCGAACTTGCTCGCGCCATCGTTCTGCAGCGCGATCCCACGAAATACGGCAAGGGGATGATCGCCGTGGTGTCGGCCGGTACAAGCGACATCCCCGTCGCCGAGGAAGCGGTGGTGACGGCGGAACTCATGGGCAACGAGGTTGAGCATTTCTACGACGTGGGAGTCGCGGGGATTCATCGCCTGCTGGCGAATCGCGAGGCGCTGACGAAGGCGCGCGTCGTGATTGTTTGTGCCGGCATGGAAGGCGCGTTGCCCAGCGTGGTCGGAGGACTGGTCGGCGTTCCGGTCATCGCCGTGCCCACCAGCGTCGGTTACGGCGCGTCATTCAAAGGTCTGGCTGCGCTGCTCGGTATGCTCAACTCCTGCGCCTCGAATGTCAGCGTGGTTAATATTGATAACGGATTCGGCGCAGGATACGTCGCGTCGCTGATCAACCGGTTACCTTGAATCTAAGAGGAGAGATCCGCCATGGCAATCGCGCTTTCATCGGAAGTGAAACAACTCATCGACCGTCCCAACTTCGCTCACCTCGCCACGCTCATGCCTGACGGTTCTCCGCAGTCCGTGCCGGTCTGGATTGGCCGCGAGGGCGAGCACATTGTTATCTGCACCGGAGAGAACTCTCTCAAGGCGAAGAACACGCGCCGCGATCCGCGGATTGCACTTTCGGTCGTCGACTTCACCAACCCCTACGAAGAAGTCCAGATCCGAGGGCGTGTCACTGAGCGCCGCCCTGATCCCGAACTGAAGACAATGGATCCCATCTCGCACAAATACACGGGGAAACCGTTCCCGTTCCGTAGTCCAGAAGGACGAGTTGCTCTGATCGTTGAAGTCGAGAAAGTGCGCTACACCAAACTACCGTTCGAACACACGCCGCCGAAATGACAATGCTGGTTGTAGCAGCACTTACCAAGCGAAAGAGAAGGGCGCGGCCCCTCGCCGCGCCCTCTCTTCACCGCTACATCAACTTACATTCCTTGCTGGCCCGACTTCGTTTCGACCTGCAGCTTGTTGTCGACGCTGAAGGCGCCGAAGAGCTGGTTGGCTCGGATTCCGGCAACCTCCTTGTCCATCTTGCTGTCGACGGAGCCGTATAGCGTTACGTGTCCATTCGTCACGATGATGCGAATTGGACGCGCTGGATCCATCGAATACTTGCTCAACACCGAGTCGCCATAGATGACCCGCAGCGCGCGCAAACGCAGCCCGTCATCAAACTGCGACACTGGCTCGACCGAAACGTTGTCGATCACGTCCTTCACTCCGGGCATGTTCGCGATGTCGGCTAGAGCTTCGTCGCGGCCAATGCCAGTCCGATCCTGACCTTCGACCATTACGACTCCGTCCTTCACTCCGAGCGCGAAGTAGTCGAACGTGTTGTCATATCCCACGCGTACGTAGCGCAGCTTGGTAGCCAGTTTCTGCTCCAGTTGCGCATCGGGTACGTTCGGACTGGCCACGGTGATCAGGTTGCGCACGCCTTGTACGTTCGCGGTCTTGCGCGCGGTCTTCGCGGCGTCCAGCTTGCGCTGGTAAAGATCGACCGTGCCCGTAAGGGCCACGATGCCGTCTTCCACGTTCGCCTTCACGTCGCCGAACTGGCTCTTGGCCGCCAGCTTCTGCGTCACCGTGGTTTGAATTTGATTGTCGTAGCGAGTCGCAATTGCGGTCTGAGCCACGAGCATTGCGCTCAACAGCCCCACCGCCAGAAGCGTGCTCCCCAGTTTTACTAAGCTCTGCTTTACTGTCATAAAGGTCACCTCCGACCCGTTGACGAAATTTTACGAACTAACTATCTGGTTAATTCCTTCGATGCAGGGGAGTCCGGCGAAGATGCATGAGCGAGAAGCGAAGAAGCGCGCTGGCCGGAGGACAAGCGCACCGCGCAACTTTTCGTCCAGGTGTGGGTTTCTATGCAGTGGCGAGCAGACGTGTGCTCAGTTGTTTTCGCTGTCGAGAAAACTGAACTGGCAATTTTCTGTTTCTACTTGCCAAGTGAGGACCAAACCGTCAGCAGCCCGGGTTGCCGTTTTTGACCACGGTCGGATGGATGTTGTCGAATCCTTTGTGGTCGGTCGCGCTGTAGCTGAGAACGAGTCGCGGACCCATGCGTGAGATTAGTGTGTGGCCATTGTGCCACGGTGAACTTGGCCCACGCCGGCCAAGCGACTCACCAAAGTAATGGGTGTGCCTAGTGTCGGGTTCGGGCGGGGCGGACTGGAACTTTGGTTTTAGGTTTGGTCTTGAAGGCGGCGCCACTGAAGCACCAGTATCCGGCCAGCGATCCCCCCGCGAACACCGACCACAAGACGGTGTCTGTCCACGAGGCATATTTTTCCAGGCCCAGATTGGCGAGGTCCCAGAAGGTGAGGGGCCACACAATGATCACGTAGACTCCGACGACGGCCAGCACTGCGGCCAAACCGACGGAGACGGCCATGACGCCGGCCGACAAGCTTTCAAACAGGAGCATGCTCCAGTGCTGATCGGTCGGATCGGGCCGCCGGGCCGATCCGGGTCGCGTTCGTTGGACGAGCGGAGACATGGTCCTCCTGAGAAGTTGCCTCCCACGACGGGGCGCGGGCTGCCAACATAGAGAATAAAGATGGAGCAGGCTGCGCTCCAAGTTACGAAGGACCCGTGGCGACGCTCCGAGTTTGGGACCCTGTCATATCGGGATTACTCCCGTAACTTTCGAGCAGGTACCCAGCGATCTACCATGCCCAAGTACTGCGCATTCAGAGGGGGAATTCGCGGATGGGTGAACGTGTCACCCAATCAGGACGGGGAGACCTTGCGCGCGCCGAGAGGCTGAAGAAAGCGCTGGACGATGGAGTTTCGCCTGCTTTTGTCCCGCCAGCAAATCTTACTTCCGCCGCCGAAAGTTCGTGTTCCGAAAATTCTTGCCCCGTGCCCGAATGCTCCGAACCATCCCAGAAAAACGAAGACAGCGCGAAGACGCGGGTGCAATACCTGGAACAGATGTTTCAGGCGTTACCCGACGGGCTGAGCGTCGCGGACGACAATCACCGGGTGCTGTGGGCGAATGAGACCTTCGTGCGCATGTTCGGATACGGGGCGGCGGAGGTTGTGGGACAGCTGCTGGAGAGTCTGGTGGTGCCTCCTGAGCGGCTGGCGGAATCGCGGTGGGTGACCGAAGCGCTCGCAAGAGGTGAGCGCATCACGCTGGAGACCCAGAGACGAAAGAAAGATGGAAGCCTGCTCGATGTTTCGGTATCGTGCGCCCCGCTGCTGCTGGATGGGAAGATGGCGGGGTTCTATGCCGGGTACCACGACACTTCCGATCGCAAGCGGGTGGAAGCGCTGAGTTCTGCGCTGTACCGAGTAGCCGAAAAGAGCAGCAGCGCCCATGATCTGCAACAGTTCTTTGCCGCCGTGCATGGCATTGTAGATGAGTTGATGTACGCGCGGAATTTCTACATCGCGCTGTACGATCCCATCGCCGAGTTGCTGAGTTTCCCTTACTTTGTGGATGAGCAGGACGCGCCGCCGGCTCCGAAAAAGCTGGCGCGAGGCCTGACGGAATATCTGTTGCGTACAGGAGAACCCCTGCTGGCCACGCCTGAGGTGCTGCAGCAGATGGAGGACCGGGGCGAGGTGGCGCGGAACGGATCGCGGTCCCTGGACTGGATGGGAGTTCCGCTGAAGGTGGGCAATCACACTTTTGGTGCGCTGGTGGTCCAGACGTATTCGAAGAACATCCGGTATGACCAGCGAGACAAGGAGATCTTGACGTTCGTTGCGCGGCAAGTGGCGAGCGCGGTTGAGATCAAGAGGAATGAGCAGGCACTGCGCCGATCGGAGGCGCGTTACCGGTCTCTGGTTCAGAGTTCGGTGTACGGAATTTACCGCTCGAGTTTGGAGGGAAGATTCCTGGATGTGAATTCCGCGCTGATCACGATGCTGGGATACGGATCGGCGGAGGAAGTCCTGTTGCTCGATCCGGAGAAGGATGTGTTTGCGCAACCGGAGGAGCACGCGAGGCTGACCGAGGAATTCCTGCGCGTAGGGCGTATGGATGGTTTCGAGGTGAAGTGGAAGCGCAAGGATGGAAGCGCCATCACGGTGCGGATCAGCGGAAGGGCGGTGAGCAGCGCGGACGAGCCGGCGGAGGTGTTGGAGGCAACTGCCGAGGACGTGACCGACCGCCGTGTGTTGGAGGATCAGTTCCGGCAAGCGCAAAAAATGGAAGCCGTCGGAAGGCTGGCTGGGGGCGTGGCGCACGACTTCAACAATCTGCTGATGGTGATCAGCGGGTACACGGAAGTGATTCTGGCGAAGCTGGACACGGAGCATCCGTTGCAGGAGAAGGCGCGCGCGATTCAGCAAGCGGCAGACCGGGCCACCACCTTGACGAGGCAGTTGCTGGCCTTCAGCCGCAAGCAGTTGCTGGAACTGAAAGTCGTGGATGTGAACGCGATTGTCGAAGATATGGAGCGCCTGCTTCGGCCGCTGATCGGTGAAAACGTGGAGTTAACTACAGGTCTGGCTCCGGAGGCAGGACACACCCGGGCTGATGCGGGACAACTGGAACAGGTCCTGATGAACCTGGTGGTGAACGCCAAGGATGCGATGCCCAACGGCGGAAAGCTCATGATCCACACGCAGGATATCGTCGTGGATGAGAATCATCGCCGTGGGCAGACCTTCATCCGTCCCGGCAACTACGTGATGCTCTCGGTGAGCGATACAGGCATGGGGATGGAAAAGGAGACACAGTCGCGAATCTTCGAACCGTTCTTTACCACGAAGGAGAAGGGCAAAGGAACAGGACTCGGGTTGTCGACCGTCTATGGCATTGTGAAGCAAAGTGGAGGATATGTAATGGTACAGAGCGAGAAGGGGCACGGCACCACGTTCAATATCTATTTGCCGCGGGTTGAAGCCGCGGCCGACATGAATGCGGCTCCGATGCCGCGCGTGGCGCTAGGTGGCTCCGAGACGGTACTGCTGGTGGAAGACGAGGAGTCGGTGCGTCAACTGGTGCGCGAGACGCTGACCGCCAAGGGCTACCGGGTGGTAGAGGCGGAAAACGGTGAAACGGGGTTGGCATCAGCCGCGAAACACGAAGGAAAAATCGACATCGTCATCACCGATGTGGTGATGCCCGGCATGGGCGGGCGCGAACTGGTCAGACGACTGGCAGAGATGCGCCCGGAAACCAAGGTGCTCTATCTCTCCGGTTACACCGAGGACGCCGTCGTGAGTGAAGGAACGATCGAGAGCGGCACGGCGTTTTTGCAGAAGCCGTTTACGCTGCAGAATCTGTCGCGGAAGGTAAGGGAAGTGTTGGGGTAGCGGACCTCAGTTCTCAGTTCTCAGTAGACGGATGCTTCTGCGGGCAATCCCGCGACTCAAAATTGTAACTTTTTTGTGGTGCGAGCGTCCTATGGTTGAATATAGGGATAGGGCATCCGTGTGGGTGGAAGTGCGTATAAGGAATCGGGGTTCACATGCTCATCAAGAAAGCCGAAGACATTCGCTCGTCGGAGATTACTTCCAAGAGTCTGTACTTAAACCGGCGGAAGTTTCTGGCCGGGGCGGCCATCGCGGGAGTCGCGGCGGCAACAGGCGTGGGGCTGCGCGAGATCGTCACGCCCTCGACGACGGCGCTGGCCGGAGCCAAAATCGACGGTATCAAGAAGAGCGCCCTCAGCACGACTGAAACGATCACCCCGTACAAGGACGTGACTCACTACAACAACTATTACGAGTTTTCTACGTCGAAGGACGAGCCGGCCGAGCTGGCGAAGAATTTCCGCACGCGGCCCTGGAAAGTGAAGATCGACGGGCTGGTCGATAAGAAGCAGGAACTTGATGTAGACACGATCCTCAAGATGGCCCCGGCCGAAGAACGCATCTACCGCCACCGCTGCGTGGAAGGTTGGTCGATTGTCGTGCCGTGGGTTGGGTTTTCGCTGAGCGAACTGATCAAGCGCGTGAATCCCACCAGCAAAGCAAAGTTTGTGGAGTTCACCACTCTTTTCGATCTAAGCCAGATGCCGGGCCAGCAGCGGCAAGTGCTCCAGTGGCCGTATGTGGAAGGGCTGCGGATGGATGAGGCCATGCACCCGCTGGCTCTGCTTTGTTTCGGCATGTATGGAGAGGACCTTCCCAATCAGGATGGAGCGCCGCTTCGCCTCGTAGTGCCGTGGAAGTATGGTTTCAAGAGCGCCAAGGCGATTGTGCGCGTGCGCTTCACCGACAAGCAGCCGGTGAATACGTGGAATCTCTCCGCCCCGCAAGAGTACGGCTTCTATTCCAATGTGAATCCGAATGTGGACCATCCGCGCTGGAGCCAAGCCAAAGAACGCAGGTTGGGCGAGTTCTTCAAGCGTCCGACCCTGATGTTCAACGGCTACGGAGACCAGGTGGCGAGCCTGTACGGCGGGATGGATCTGAAAAAGAATTTTTAGAGCAGTCAGCAATCGGCACTCGGCAACCAGCCTTTAGGCTGTGTCCTCGGTGCCACGGAGTTGTGAAACTGGCTGAGTGCTGAATGCTGAGTGCTGACTGCTGAACCCATGCTTCGCTACTTCAAACCCGCGGTTTTCTTCGCTTCCCTCGTCCCGCTGGCGTTGCTTGTCTGGGACGGATTCCATGGCTCGCTCGGCGCCAATCCCATCGAAGCGATTACTCATAGCACCGGCGATTGCACACTCACTTTCCTGCTGCTTACGCTGTCGGTTACTCCGCTGCGCAAGCTGACGCGCCAGTACTGGCTGATCGGTCTGCGGCGCATGCTCGGCCTGTTCGCCTTCTTCTACGGCACGCTGCACCTGATGACCTACGTCTGGCTCGACAAATTTTTCGACGTTCACGAAATGCTGGCCGACATCGCCAAGCGCAGATTCATTACGGCGGGAATGACAGGTTTTGCGTTGATGATCCCTTTGGCGCTGACCTCCACCAAGTGGGCGATCCGAAGGATGGGCGGCAAGCGCTGGCAGGCACTGCACCGCCTGATCTACTTCAGCGCCGCCGCAGGAGTGATCCACTACATCTGGCTGGTAAAGGCAGACCTAAAAGATCCGCTGAAGTACGCCTTCGTGCTCGGAGTGCTGCTGCTCTATCGGTTAGCCTCTTGGATTGCCGCCCGCAGGGTAGTCGGGGCGAAGTTGGAAGTCTCCGCGGACTGATTTCGGATCGCGCTGTCGAAATGAGAAGGGCGCGGCGGTCGAGAAAGTTCGACGGGCCGCGCCCTTTGTACTCTCTGCAGCGACGATCAGCGGCGTTTCAAGGCCCCCTTGGCTGACTTCGCGCCCGGCTTCAGACGCAGCGAGGCCAAATGCGACGCCGCCAGGTTCGACTTGGCGCCGGCGGTCTGTAACTGGAATGCGCCGATCGCGACCTGGTTCGGGTCTTGTTCGATAAACATCGTTGTCGAACTGTCCACCACGTACGAAATCAGGTTAAAAGAACTGGAGGCAACCTGGCCCCGCCCGCTGTTACTCGAGTCGGCGGTGTAGGTCCCGGTGAATACCTTGTCTCCGCTCAAAGTGCCAAGATCGTTAAAGTCCACGAGTCCGGAGAATTTGCCGCTGGTGTTGGTGAACTCGGCGATGTCATCCTCTTCTCCGGTCGTATTGACGCCAGTCAGGTTTAGTCCGTAGCCCTGCCCCGAAGCCAGCGTTGTGCTGCTTTGCAACGTGGCTACACCGCTGGTAATGCCGTTGGCATCGACCTCCAAAAGCTGCAGGCCGCCAGCGGAGGGATAGGCTGCGAAGGTGGTAGTGTTGGCCAAGCTGCCGTTGTTGAAGCCGGTGAGGGTCAACGTGGAACGTCCGCTGGCTAGTGCGGCGTAGAGGCCGGAGAACGGTATTCCCGTCGTGACCGTGCCACCATCGTTGAGGTCTTCACTGGAGGTGCTGGATACGTTCCCATTCCCGGTCACCATGAAACCGCCGGCCACGAGGGGCACCGGAGCTGTTGGCGACCTGACATCCACACCCGCGACGGTGAAGACGTTGGTACCGGTCGGGATAGAGGTCTGCTGCGGGAAAGCATCTCCGGCGAGAGACGCAAGCGTATCGGTTTCGATGAACTTCAAGTGCGTCGCATCGATCGCGAACACATCAAAGGCCAGTGTCCCAAGAGATGTCTCTGTAACGAGCTGAGCGGTTCCCGGGGCACCTGCCGCCCCCACGAGAACGGTGCCGCTGAGGGTCAATTGCGGGAAGACGGTCTGAGAGTCATTGATGTCCTGGACGCCGTTGCTAATGCTACCCGAAGCGGAGAGAGTGAAACCTGCGACCGACGCCATGGAATTCAGGCCGGAATCAATACCGGTGAGACTCAGAACATAGGACCCGGCCAGTTGACTCTGGTCCACCGTGGCCTGCAAATCGAGTGTGCCACTTCCGGTACCACCCGTGTCGAACTCAGTGATCATCCCGTGTTCGGCCGTGGTGAGAACAAAATCGAAACCAAAGGTTCCCTGCGAGGTCTTGGCGACGGCCGTGCCCCGTCCGTCGACGGTGACGTGATAAGTACTTCCGCTGCTCAAGGTCACGTTCCCCACACCCAGACCGTTGGGGTTGTTCACGTCAAAGGTGCCGCCGGTGAGACTGCCGTTGCCATCTGCGGTAAGTGTGCCGGTCATAGCCGAGAAGTTCCCGACAGCATCCGAACCGATCACGGAGAACACGTAAGTGCCCTTGAAACTGCTGTTGCTGAACCCGCCAGTCGGCGGCGGGGTGGCCTTGTTGGAACTGCTGCCACATCCCGCTAGCACGGCAAGAGTAGAAAGAATGATGGGAAGAACGAGGCGATTACGGCACGACATAACATCCCCCTGGGCGAATAGGTTTGGCGCAGAGTGGGTCTTCTGCGCCGAGCTTAGCACGATTGAGTGGCCGCTTTAATCAACCCGAACCCAGAGAATAAGTAGCGCGTGGGAGGGGAAAAATTTCAGGATTTACATCTCTTTACGTAGCACGGGCCAAGGCTACGGACGCACCTCGGCCTCCTGGCCAGCGAGGCCCCGCAATGAGTCGCCGTAAGGCGCGCGGGCGATTCCTTTTTCCGTGATGATAGCGGCAACGTATTTCGCGGGGGTTACGTCGAAGGCGGGGTTTTCTACACCGACGCCGTCGGGGACCATCTGCTTTCCGGCGATGTGGGTGACTTCCTTGGCGTTGCGCTGTTCGATGGGAATCTGGCTGCCGTCCGGACAGGCCAGGTCGACGGTGGAAATCGGCGCGGCCACATAGAACGGAATGTTGTGTTCTTTCGCCAGAATCGCGACGGTGTAGGTTCCAATCTTGTTGGCCACGTCGCCGTTGGCGGCGATGCGGTCGGCGCCGACGACGATGGCTCCAATTTTGCCCTGCTTCATCATCGCGCCAGCCATATTGTCGGAGATGACGGTCGTAGGGATGCCGTCTTTCATCAGTTCCCACGCAGTCAGCCGCGAGCCTTGCAGGAAGGGACGAGTTTCGTCGGCGTAGACGTGGATCTTCTTGCCTTGCTCGACGGCCGCGCGGATGACGCCGAGGGCCGTGCCGTATCCGGCGGTGGCGAGCGCACCGGCGTTGCAGTGGGTGAGGACTCCGCCTTCGCTCGGCATGAGCGCGGCGCCGTGGCGGCCCATGGCTTGGTTGGCGGCGATGTCCTCGGCGTGCATGCGCTGGGCTTCATCGATGAGATCCCGTTTGATCTGGGGAATGGGGCGGATGCGAATGCGCTCAAACTTCTCCTGCATGCGGTGGATCGCCCAGAAAAGATTAACGGCGGTGGGGCGAGTCTTGCCGATGAGGTCGCAGATCTGGTCGAAGTCGCGCTTCAGGTCGCCAGTGGATTCAGCTTTGGAATTGTTCACGCCGATAGCGATGCCCATGGCGGCGGCGACGCCGATGGCCGGGGCTCCGCGGACCACCATGTTGCGGATGACGTCGGCCACCTGCTCATGCGTCTTGCAGGTGACGTAGGTTTCTTCGGTGGGCAGCTTCGTCTGATCGATGAAGCGTACGCCGCGGTCGGTCCATTCGAGAGTTTGGATCATTGCGTGAGTTCCCAGCTTTCGATCTCTGTGACTTGAGCGAAAAAGGTTGCGCAGCTAGAGCGCTCGTCTCAGCACGTAAACCACCCAGGGAGGGATCTTGGTTTCACTCACCCACGAGTACGGCTCGTCACCTTTGGCCAGCGGTCTGAAGACTTGGATCGTTTGCAGACTCGCCTCTCTATAAACCTCGCGATACGATAGGTCGGTCCAGAGGATGTCTTCGACAGGCCTCCGATCCTGGTGGTCGGTAACAACGATGCGGACGACATCGCCGCTGCAGGCGGCGGTGTTCTCCGGGAAATCCCTGGTCGTAAATGAAGCCCATTCGTGAGCGTAAATCTCGGGTGACGAAACCACGCTGACGATTGTTCCAGTCGGCGCCAGCAGCTTTCCAAGGTCGCGAAAAATCCTCGTCTTTGTAGCTCCCGGAATGTTGTCGAAAGTGAAGGCGGAGAGAACGAGGTCGAAGGCCCCAAGGTCGGCTTCGTCAAAATTGTCGCCGGGCACCAGGCGGTAATCTCCTGAAGGATCCGTAGCACGCGCAATCCGCAGCATGTCCTCTGACACGTCGACTCCGGTCACATTGAAACCGAGTTTCCGCAGGAATCTTGTGGACCTGCCGGTGCCGCAACCGAAGTCAAGCGCTCTCGTTCCGGTGACATGCTCGGCCAGAATTGCGGGCAGGTCACGGTATGCGAGGTAATACGTGTTGGCGAACTCAAGCGTAGCGTATGCGTCGGCTCGGTTCGCATCCGCATAGCAGTTAAGGAAGTTCACAGGGTCCTCAATGATTCATCATACCCGGTGCGCTTCGCATCGGTTTCTGGGATTGCTCGTGGCCGCGGGTCGCCCGCAGACTTCGCAAGCCGCAGCGACTGCAAAAATGCTGGGCTCGGTATCATCGTTTTGCAGGATGTGTTCCTTGCGCACGTCGTTCGCGGTGAAGATGGAAACGAACGGTGCTGGGGACGCCGCCTTCTCCACGTTCGGGCGGCCTTTGGCTTCTTCCCGCTCGACCAGGCACATCACGCCAACAACTTCGAATCCGAATTCGCGCGCCGCTTCAATGGCCTGAACTGTCGACGCGCCCGTGGTGCAGACATCGTCCACAATCACGACGCGCGCGCCTTTCTCGCGGAAACCTTCGATACGCTGTCCCGTGCCGTGCTGCTTCTCGGCCTTGCGCACCAGAAATCCGTTCAGTTCGCCACTGACCACAGAAACCGCCACCACGACAGGATCGGCTCCCATGGTGAGTCCTCCGATGGCCTGGGGCTTCCATCCGCGCTGGCGGATTTCTTCTAGGAAAACTTCTCCCGTAAGGCGCGAACCTTTCGCGTCGAGCGTAGTGGTGCGGCAGTCGATGTAGTAGTCGCTGGTCCCACCGGATGAGAGCTTGAACTCGCCCAGCCGGAACGACTTGTGGGCGAGCGTGCTGAGCAATTTCTGACGCGGGGAATGCATAAAAACCTACGATATCACGGGACGGCTTCCGGCTTTCGGCGGCTGGCTTCAGGCGTCGGACCTCAGATCTCGGCCTTCGGGCCAGGGCCGACGCATCTAAATTTCCAGGAATTGGAGCAGGTAGTGGTTGTCCCAGCCGGCTTTGAGGCGTTTGCCTTTCATGCCCAACCTGGAAGTTTTGTTTTGCTTGAGCAGGTTGAG
>Ga0116223_10000111_pt1 | contig 101794 bp, 99 predicted proteins | sample Sb_taG_3_FD_90092 | JGI IMG/M metagenome (GOLD analysis project Ga0116223, IMG submission 90092) | Peat soil microbial communities from Weissenstadt, Germany - Sb_50d_a_PC metaG | ecosystem: Environmental > Terrestrial > Soil > Wetlands > Peat | place: Germany: Weissenstadt | collected 2010-09-21 | reverse complement strand
GGTGACCAGTCCCTTGCCATAGTTCGGCACGGCATCTTCCGAAGATGTAGTGGTCATCACCACTTCGTCAGTGGGAATGACGGCATCAGGCGGGTATTGAGGGAACGGACCCTGATTGAGGCGATCGGCCACCTGGGGACCGGAGCCGAAACCGTAGTTTTCCCAGTTATGGGCGGGAACCTTCGCCTCCGCTTTACCCATTCCAAGTTTTGCAGCTACGGCAACAGCGGCAGTACTTTTTAGAAAATCTCTACGCTGCATCGGAATTATCTCCTGCTCATCGTGCGATTAGAGTTCGGCCGGGTCGGAGCAAGAAAGCCCAGGCATCATGTGACGACGTAGATCCCGAGCCGAAACCGTCTGAGCATAGAAGGCCTCGATAAAAGAGATTGTGATTTTAGCAGGTGCCTGAAATGCAAGAAACTCGGAGTGCTCGTAGTTGGCGCGACATCGCCATTCCACTCATTGTCCTGGCCATGCGTTGCCTTCGATTAAGCGCGCGGGCCGGGGCCGGCTACTTCTCGCGAATCTATTTCTCGCTGATCCAGATGGGCGGGGTGGAGCGGTCGAAGTTGGAGAGAACGTGCGGGGTGATGACGATCATCAGTTCGTCATCATCTTCTTGCTTGGTGTTGTTGACCATCGCCTGATTGAGGCCGGGCAGAAAGCCAAAGCCAGGAATCCCGCTCAGGGAGAGCATGTCGCTCTTGGAGATTTCTCCGGCAATCACCGCCGGCTCGCCATCGTTCAGGTTGATGCTGCCCTGATATTCCTTGTTGGAGATTACGGGAACGCCGTTGCTGGAGGCGCCGGTGAGGGAACGCACCTGCATCTCGAGGTGCAGGCTGACGGAGCCGTCGCCGTGCACCGTGGGCTTGAGCTTGATGCTGAGCCCGATGTCTTCGTAGCTGACGGAGGGAAAGGGCGCGACATAACTGTTGTTGCCGAGGACCTGGGAAATCGCCGGCGAGTTGTAAATGGGAGCGTAGGAGGCGTTCTGGATAGGATAGCGCTCGCCCAGGTGGAAGGTGGAGTCGCTGCCCTGGCCGGCGCGCATGGTGACGTCGGAAAGGTTTCGCACCCAGGACTCGTTGACGGAGAGCTGCGCGGCCAATTGGTCGAGGCTCAGGCCACTGAAGGTGAGACCGCCTCCGAAGGTGGCCAGAGGCTGGCTGAAAATGGAACTCCCGCCTCCGCCCAGCTGGGCCAGAAGACCAGAGAGCCCAGTGCTGCCGGCCTGATTGATGCCTCCGGAAGAAATCAGCTGGTTGATCAATTGCTGAATGTTCTGCCCGCCCAGCCCGACCAGCGCCGCGGCGGGAATGTTGTAGAGGTTGAAGGTGTTGGGGACGTGCACTCCCATGTTGCGGGTGAGGTTGTGGCTGATCTCGAGGACCTGGAGATTGAACATCACCTGCGGCCGGGAGTTCTGCAGCTGATCCATGAGGCGGCCGCAGGCGGCCAGGATGGGCTGAGGCGCGCGTATGGCCACCGAGTCCGCATTCAGGTCTGAGGTGATGTATTTCAGGTCGAACATGTTGCGCAGGGCGAGAAGAACATCGTTTACTTCCTGGGTGGCGGTGTGGGGAGGCAGCAGGAAGGTCTGAAACGACATGCGATCGAACTGCTTGTGATTGTCAGGAGTGTCGTTGGCGACGAGGAACTGGTGGGGGTCGAGGGCAGCCCACATGGATTTGCTGACCTGGCAGGCCAGCCTGAGAGCGGTGAAGAAGTCCACGTCTTCCACGTAGAAGCGGACCGGGCGGTTCTGCACGGAATCGTCATACTGGACGGTGAATCCGTACTTGGCTCCGATCTCGGCAAAAAGACCGCGCACATCGCCGCGGAAATGGAAATCGGCGCGTTCGGTGCGGGGCTGGAGATGGATTTCGACGGCGTCGTCCAGGGCAGCAGTGCGCGGGGGCAGGTCCGGGGCACGCGTAGCCTCCTGCAGGCGCTCGCTGGCGAACTGGTTGCCGGGATCGAGATCGAGAGCGGCACGGAATTCGGCGGCCGCTGCGGGCCGCTGGTTGGCGGAAAGCAGGGCATTGCCGTGTTGGAGGTGGTTGAACACCAGCTGACCTTTGGCCAGCTCGCGGGCGGTCAGGAACTGCATATTCTGCGGCACCAGGCGGGAGGCTTCTTCAAACTGGGCGTAGGCTTCCTCGACGCGGTGCTGATTCTGCAGTTTGACGCCGCGGGTGAAGGCGTTGTGGGCTTCTTTGAGTTCTTTGCCGGAGACGATGCAGCTGACTCCGCCGGGAATTCCACTACTGCACGCCACGGGCGGGGGCGCGGGGTCGTCGCCGGCAGCCAGCGCGGTCGAGGCCGGGAACAGTGCTGTTGCCAGGAGTATGACCGAGCATCTTGAGGCGAAGCGCCGCATGTTTCTGATTTTATCGTGCTTTGTCACCGGGCGGTTCACCTCGTTGGGACCTCGTACCTTTGGGTTTAACAGGGGGTGCATGGCGGTGCAGAGTGCATAGGTCCCCTCGGCTTCGCTCGGGGCAGGCTCTTCGCGGCAGAAGAACGCCGCTCAGGATGACAACGGGGAGGGTGTCTTCTAATGAACGGAGGAGTGGGCTCGGCTTGCATTGTCTTTGTGGTGATGTTACGAGAGCATCAGGCGCTCGATGGAGCGGGCTTTGCCGGTTTTTTCGTCGCAGTCTATGACCACGGCGCAGAGGCGGACGTCGCCGGTGGCGGGCTCGAAGCGCACAGGCATGCCATTGAGGAACTTGCCCACGACCAGCTCTTTTTTCACGCCGATGACGCCGTCGTAGGGGCCGGTCATGCCGACGTCGGTCAGATAGGCGGTGCCATTGGGGAGCACGCGCTCGTCGGCGGTGGGCACGTGAGTGTGGGTGCCGATGACGGCGGTGACGCGGCCGTCGAGATACCAGCCCAGGGAAATCTTTTCCGAGGTGGCTTCGGCGTGGAAATCCACCAGGATCACTTTGGCTTCAATGGTCTTCAATAGCTGGTCGGTGACGCGAAAGGGGTCGTCATTCGAGGCCATGAAGACGCGCCCCTGCAGGTTGATGACGGCGTAGGGGACTTTGCCTTTCGTGCCCTCGTAGAGGCCCCATCCCGGCATGTCGGCGGGATAGTTGGCGGGGCGGAGGACGCGGCGGGCGGGACCGCGGCCGTTGCCTTCGACCATCTGGAAGTAATCCACGATTTCGCGCTTGTCCCAGACGTGGTTGCCGGTGGTGATGACGTCAATGTTGAGTTCGAAGAGGTCTTCAGCCAGGGCGGGAGTGATGCCGAAGCCGGCGGCGGCGTTTTCGCCGTTAGCGATGATCAGGTCAATGGAGTGGTCGCGGACGATGCCCGGCAAGCGGTCTTTGACGATGTCGCGGCCGGGGCGTCCGAAGATGTCGCCGATGAAGAGAATGCGCATGATTGATGGACAAAAATTGATGGTAACACGCGGGTGGACGGGCTCCTTGCCACAACTAGCGCGGCGGCTTGGGGACGTCTGCGCGGGCGAGCACGGCGCCCCAGGCGTCGAGGATGTAGACGTCGGTCCAGCGGGAGTTGCGGTGGTGGCGATCAGGGGAGTTTTCAAGAGTGAAGGTGATGGTGGTTCGGGGCGAGGTGCAGCCGGTCAGTTGACGAAGCTCAGAGTCTGAGTCGGGCTGGTCGGGGAGGCGCTCGGTGCGCGCGCTTTTTGCGCCCGGCGAGGCCGTGCGCAACACCACCTCAACGGCGCCCGCCAGGTTCTGGCAGCGCAGGGGAACCTGGATTTCCCACTCGCGGGAGCCGGTTTTCTTGACCGTGGGCGCTTCGGCGAAAACGACCACGGGGGGATTGCCGCCGGGCGAGGCGTACCACTCCGGCCAGCGGTGTTCGAATTCAATGCTGGCCTCGAGATAGGCGCGGCTCAACTCGCGGTCGCGCTCCTCCCAGCAAGGATGCATGGCATAGAGCGACGCCGGGGCTGCGTCGGAACCTTGCGCGTGCAGCAGGTGGTGCAGCGCGGGAACGAAATCGGGATGATAGCCGGCGCGGGCCATCAGCAGGAGACTGTCGCGGTCGGCCTCGATTTCCAGCCAACGGCAGAACTGACCGAGGTCGGCGGAAGCTTTTCCCGCATCGGTCCACGAGGCGGCGGGAAGGCCGGGATCGCCCAGCACGATGGCGGCGCCGCTGCCGTTTTCCAAAGTCTTCTGGTAGAGGTAGCGGCGGGCCCAGTCACGGTGCACCACGTGTGCGATCTCGTGCGACAGTATCGCGGCCCACAGTCCCGTGCTCGGACCGGCAAGCTGCGCCAGTCCGGTTTCAACGTAGATGGTTCCGTCGGGCGAGGAGTAGGCGTTGAGCTGGCCGTCGTCCACGATGCGCAGCTCCCAGGCGAACCTCGCGGCGGAGGGCTTGGGAACCTGCGCGAGCAGGCGGTCGAATACGAGGCGTCCGGTGGCGTAGCGGCCCGTGGCGGCGTCGCTCTGCGCCATGAGTTGAGGGCGCAGGCGGGCAGCGGTTTGCAGGTCGAGGTTGAATTTGTCAGGGACTTCGGGCGTGGCCGGATTTTGCTGGGAAACCGCAGGAACACCGCACAAAAATGAAAAGATGGCGACGGTGATGGCGCGAGCTAGCAAGTTATGGGGCTCAGCTCTCACGGTAATCCTCACCGGAGATCGCTTCTAGTTGCATTATGCTCCGCATCCGCCGCGGCGCAAGAAAAAAAGAAGGAGTGGTGCAACGTGTTCGACAATCTCCGTCGCGTCGGGAGACATTCTAGGGAGATCCCTTCGACTTCGCTCAGTGCAGGCCCTCGCCCCGTTGGTAAGAGCGCGGGGCTTTGAGATGACGCCTCCGATCAAATGCCGAGACACGGACTCAGCCCGCGGATAGTTGGGGAACGGATTGTTCTGCGATTCTGCGGACCTCTCGCAGCATGGACTTACGGATCACGCCGGAGAAAGGTCCGACCACCAGCCAGTAGAGGCGGAACTTCACTGTGGCCGCACGCCCGAACGTCTGCACTCGCGTTTCTGTGCTTAGCAGCGTTCCGTCGTCTGCTGATGAGAGCGAGAAGTTCCAGACCGCTTTGGCGTAACCGTCATGGCGAAAGCTGCGGAATTCCTCTGGAGTGAGGCCGCGTACGATCCCGCCGTCGGGCCTCCAGAAACGTCCGGCAATGCCCAGCAGTACTTCCTCCTGTGGAACCGTCGCCAGAGTGAGGAACGAGCCATATTGGCTGCTGCCTTCTGGCGGGTGCCGAGTAACCTTGTCCTTTTCTTTGCCCAGGCGATAGCCACGGAGGCGCATCAAACCGCAAACGATGGGCAGGCGCGAGAAGTCCGCTTGGGCCAGAGCGGCCTGAGTTTGCTCAGGGGAGGCCCGCACAACGATCGAGTACCGAGCGCTCACTTGGTATTCAGGCAGCCATTCGTCAATTTTCATTCCGCTCACGGGGCAAGCTCCGCGGTACGAAGAAAGTCATAGTTGCCGGCGGAATTCAGTTTGAGGTTACGCACACGGCGGGTGTGGACCAGAACGTTATCGAGATACCAGAAGTTGATATAGGGCAAGTCTTCGGCCAAAATGCTCTGCACCTCGGCGTAGAGCGGCTTGCGCACAGCGGGATCAATTTCGCGGCGGGCGCGGTCAATCAGCGCGTCTACTTTGGGGTTGGAGTAAAAGCCGCGGTTGGCTCCGTTGGGCGGAAATTTCGCCGAGTGGAAGGCGTATTCGAAAATGTCAGGATCTTCGTTGCCGCCGATCCAGCGTAGGCTGTACATCTGAAAGGCTCCGTGAATCACGTCGGAAAAGAAAGTCGCGGATTCAAAAGTGCGGATGTCCAGCGCGATCCCGGCCGCGCGCAACTGCTGCTGCATCACCGCGACCATCAGGCGCGTGTTGGCGTCGGGGGAAGTCTTCATAGTGATGTGGAAGCGCACGCCATTGACCGGCGGGTATCCGGCGGCGTCGAGCAACAGGTTGGCCTTGGCGGGATCGTGCGCGTAGACGGAAACGTTCCCGTTATAGGCCCAACTTTGAGGCGGCAGCACGCTGCGCGCGATCCGTGCCTGGCCGCGCCAGAGATAGTCAATCATGGACTGGCGGTCGAGGGCATAGGCGATGGCCTGCCGCACGCGGACATCTTTCAGAATGGGGTCGCGCAGATTGAAGGCCAGGTATGCCAGACGGGTGCCGGGGCCGCGCTCAACTGCGAGGTCGGGCTCACGCGCGAGGGTCAGGATAGTGTCGGGCGTAAGCGAGTTGATGGCGATGTCGCCGCTGCCCTTGCGGAGTTCAAGAGCTTCCGTGGTTTCGTCGGGGACGACGGCAAAACGAACGCGCGCGAGTTTCGCTTGCTCGCCCCAGTAGGCGTCGTTGCGCTCAAGCACGATCTCGCGGTCGGTTTCGGCGCTGACGAACTTGAACGGGCCGGAACCGATGGGATGCCGCGTGATCTCATCGCCGCTGCCCTCGGGGACAATGCCGATCGCGCCGTCGGAGAGATTCCAGAGCAGCGTGGCGTCCTGCTCCTTCATGTGGAAGATCACGGTGAAGTCGTCGGGCGCGTCAATGCGGTCCACAAAGCGGTAAACCGCCGCCTTGGTGCTGCGGATCTTGCCCTGGAGCAGGGAATCGAAGGTCCACTTCACATCGCGTGAGGTGAGCGGGCGGCCGTCGTGAAACTTTACCCCCGGGTGAAGATGAAAAACGTAGGTGAGCGGATTGGGGATCTCCCAACGTTCGGCGAGGCCGGGAGCGACGTTGAGGTCGTCGCCGCGCGAGAGGAGATCGTCGAAGATGAGGCTGTCAATGCGTTCCGACCAGGCGTCGAGCCCCACGCGAGGATCAAGATTGGTGGGGCTGGTCTCGATGAGCATGACCAGCGTGCTGGAGTCGGGATGGGTGGAGCAGGAAAGAAGCGGAAGCAGCGCAGCAACCGCAGCGGCTAAAGCCGCTCTGCAAAGAGTACTGCTGATCGCAGCGCTGAAGCGCTGCGCCACCCAAAAGCGGGCGCCGCGTCGGACCTTGGACCTCGGACGTTGGAGCTCGGACGTAGGACATCGGACGTCGGACCTCGGACTTCCGCGGCTGAACTCTGAGGCCTGAGGCCTAAGGCCGGTTTTGCGCTCACGCATAGGAAATCTTCCCAAGCACGGCGGGCCGCTTCGCGCCGGTGGCCGATGGCAGGTTGGAAGGACGGTGATGCCACGTCTCATACGCCAGCACGGCGAACGCGACGGCTTCTTTGGCCTCGGAAGGGAGGCCGAATTCGTCGGAGAAACGCAGTTGGAGGCCGAACGGCGCGAACTGTTCGGACAGCATGGCGACCAACGTGGCGTTGCGGGCGCCGCCGCCGGAAAGGATCATTTCTTGAAAAGGGTGCTTGCGGCCTGATCTGGATAATACGAAGCGGCGGACGGCGTCTGCGATCGAGCGGGCGGTCAATGCCGTGGCCGTGGCGATGACATCCTGCTTGCGGGCGCGACCGCAGCGGCGCAGGAACTCGCGCACAAATTCGCGGCCGAATTCTTCGCGGCCGGCGGTCTTGGGTGGCTTGGCGCGGAAGAACTTGCTGCGCAGAATTTGCTGAAGAACTGAGTTCAGCACAGTTCCTGAGGCGGCGAGCTTGCCTCCGCGATCGAATGGGCGACCAAACAGGGCTGCAGTCACGGCATCTATCACCATGTTTCCCGGGCCGGTATCGAAGGCGACGACATGTTCAGCGACGGCGCCGGCAGGAATGGCGGTGAGATTGGCGATGCCTCCGATGTTCTGCACGATGCGGCCGATCTTGGGATCGCGGAAGAGCAGGTAGTCGAGATAAGGGACCAGGGGTGCGCCTTTACCACCCGCGGCCATGTCCGCGGGACGAAAATCGGAAACCACGGGCACGCCGAGCCGGGCGGCGAGGATGGCGGCTTCTCCGGACTGCCAGGTGGCAGCGATCTTTCTTCCGAGAAACATTTGCGGCGCGCCCTGATGGTAGAGAGTCTGGCCGTGGCAGCCGACGAGATCAGCCTTAAGGCGAAATCGTCGCTCGGTGGCCTCGACCGCGTTGGCATAGAGTTCGCCGAGAAGGAAGCTGAGGCGGGCGAGATCGGCGACGCGGGCATGCTCGGCATTCATGGCGGCGAGAACAGCGGCGCGGACTTTGGGCGGATAGCGGTATTCGGCGTGGCCCAGCAGTTTTGTGCGGGGACTCTGCTCGCCGCCGATTTCCACCAGCGCGACGTTGATGCCGTCGGCGGAAGTTCCGCTCATTACCCCGGCTACGATCATTGGTTGTCTTTCACGCACGCGTCACAACAGTTCTTCCAACCGCACTTGCTCGTCGAACTCCCAGAGCTTGCGGCGAAGCTTCTCAATTCTTGCAGCCGACGGCGGACGTGCTGTGGTGCGCAGTGCGCGGGCGGGGGCGCTCGCGCCACGCTTGAATGCCAGGACGCGTCGCGACGCCTCTGCGGTGCGGCGGGCAAAGTTCTTGTCGCGCTTGGCGGTCCGGACCAGTTCTTCGTAGGCCTCGGTGACGTGGTCTTCGCGGTGACAGACGAGGCAAAGATCGCAGCCGGCGCGGATAGACTCGACCGCGGCCTGGCCCAGAGGCGCGGCCGCGAGCACGCCGCCCATTTCGAGATCGTCGGAGACGATCAGATTGCGATAGCCGATGCGCTTGCGGAGGATGTTGGTGATCCAAACCTTGGAAAGGGACGCGGGAGTCCGGCCGCGCGTGACCTGCGGATAGGCGGCATGGGCAACCATCACGAACGGCAATTGGCGGCGCAGGGCGCGGTAGGGAACGAGATCTTCGGCCCAGAGTTTCTTCAATGACTTGTCAATCACGGGCAGGGCGTGGTGGCTGTCGAGCGCGCCTTCGCCGAGTCCGGGGAAGTGCTTGCCGCAGCCGAGCACTCCGGCCCGGCGCAGCCCTGCGAGAAATTCACGCGCGTACGCCGTCGCCTCGCGCGGGTCGGCCGAGACGGCGCGCGAACCCATCACGCTGCGCGAAGCTTCGAAGGCCAGGTCGAGGACGGGGGCGAAGTCCACGTTGAAGCCGAATGCGCGGCAGTGGGTGCCGATGATTTCTCCATGTTTGCGGAGAAGCTTGCGGTCGCCGGTGGCGAAGACGTCGGCGGCCGAAGGCGTGGGGCCGAGCACGTCGCGCAGGCGGTCAACCGTTCCACCTTCGAGGTCCACGCAGGTGAACAGCGGCGTGGAAACGCATTTCTGGCAGTCGCGCAGCAGGCGCCAGGTTTGCTCCGCGTTCTTGATGTTGCGCGCGAACAGGATCACGCCTGCGGGCTGCACGCGCGAGAGCAGGGAACGGAGGCGCGGCGTTAGCTCGACGCCGTCGAAGCCGAGGATGAGGAGTTGGCCGGGATTCGGAGCCAGCGGCTTGTGTGGGGCTTTAGGCATTATCGCTTGCGACCTTGGCTGTGGGGTTGACAGCAACCACCGTCGAAATCGCGGAGAGCAATTCCTTACCCACGTGTCCAACGAGCAGTATCGACTCCTGCAGTTCCCGGGGGGTGATCTTCAATCTGCTTCCGAGCGCTGTACTTAACCCAGTCGTCTTGAGGAACAGCTCGTCAACAACGGCTGCGCGATGGACGATCAGGTTCCGAGTCTTGTACAGGCGCCAAAGCCGGTCACCACCCAGCGCGTCCCTGAGACTGTCACGGTCGCCAAATAAGACTGCGTACGTAGATCGAATTGTATTTAGGTCGTCCATCCGGCTCTGTCTTAAGAGAACGTCCCCCCTGCTGCGGGAGAGGTCGTATTCGTACTCTTCGAGGGCGGCGACGAACTCTTTCGACTGATATAGCTTTTTCGTTCGTTCGTCTCTGAAAAGGAGGCCGGATAGCTTCGGATTCTCATTTACGAGTAGAAGGAACAGATCAGAAGCGAGCACTTCGAAGGCGCTCCACGCTAGGACGGTGCATTGGCGCAGAACCTGGTCGGCGGCATCTCGCGCAGGCCTCTCCTGGAGGAATTTCGACAAGTAGTCCTCCGACATTCGTTCTGCCATTTCCTCAGCCTTCTCTTTCCATGGCGATTTGGAGAGATCTGTGTCCACCGACTTCCATACCCGCTCGCGTCTGTCGGGGTCACCGCCGGGGCGGGCCGAGTAGTCAACGCCGGTCGCGACGCCTAGAAGGGTCAGGACTGCGCCCTGGTAAGCCGTTCGCCGCGCGAAGACGGGGACTGCGGACGCAGTCACATAGGCCGCGATCAGATTGGAAACAAAAACGTCGGCGATATCCCGGCGGTGCCCCGCAAGCTTCTCGCGCGCCTCGAACAAGAAGCCCAGGCACGACAGGTCGCTCACCTGAAGAAAGTATTCGTCGATGGGATACCGATCGTCCTGCTGGCGGCTCTCTTCTTGCTGTGCGGCATCGCTCATACTAGTTCAGCGTAGCATTTCACATTGCGCCGAATCATCGGATTCATTCAATCTGCCTCTTCAGCTCCGCCAGCAAATTCAACGCCTCGAGCGGAGTCAAACGGTTCAAGTCTACCTCGCGCAGCTTTTCCAGCACCGGCTGGGATAACGGGGTAAAGATGGTCAACTGCGCCGGCGGCGGACTTGCTCCCGGAGAAAGGTGCGCGGTGGCCTGCTGTTCGGCAAACTCGTGCTCGGTCAGGACCTCGCGGGCGCGCACGATCACCTCATTCGGCAGTCCGGCCAGCTTGGCGACCTCGATGCCGTAGCTGCGATCGGCGGCGCCGGGTTCGACTTTGCGCAGGAAGACGATCCCGCCGCCGGTTTCCTTGACCGAGACATGATAGTTCTTCACTCCGGAAAGCTGCTCAGCCAGTTCGGTGAGCTCGAAGTAGTGGGTGGCGAAAAGCGTCCGGGCGCGTACCCGGGAGTGCAGATATTCGACCGCGGCCCAGGCGATGGCGAGACCGTCATAGGTGGAAGTGCCGCGGCCGACTTCGTCGAGCAGGATGAGCGAGCGGGGCGTGGCCGTGTGCAGAATGGCCGCGGTTTCTGTCATCTCGACCATGAAGGTGGAGCGGCCGCGGGCCAGATTATCGCTGGCCCCGATGCGGGTGAACACGCGGTCTACCACGCTGAGTCGCGCCGAGCGCGCGGGAACGAACGATCCCATTTGTGCCAAAATGACGATCAGCGCCGTCTGCCGCAAATAGGTGGATTTGCCACCCATGTTGGGGCCGGTCAGCAGAAGAATGTTGTGAGTAGAAGCGTTCAGGTAGAGGTCGTTGGGCACGAAACGGTCGCTACCCCCCGCCATTTCCTGCTGCTCGATCACAGGATGGCGTCCGGCGATGACTTCCATCTCGCCGTCGTTAGTTTGACCATCTTTCGATTCCGTGAGCTGCGGACGGCAGTAATCGCGCAGGGCGGCGAGGTGGGAGAATGAGGCGAGCACGTCCACTTCGGCCAGGGCCAGCGCGGTCTGGCGGATTCGCTTTGCTTCGGCGGCGATGGCGGTGCGGAGTTCCGTGAAGAGGCGGCGTTCGATCTCCACGATCTTTTCCTGGGCGTCGAGAATTTTGGCTTCGTATTCTTTCAGCTCGGGCGTGGTGAAGCGCTCGGCATTGACCAGGGTCTGCTTGCGGTCGTAGTCAGAAGGGACGAGGTGCAGGTTCGCCTTGGAGACCTCGATGTAGTAACCGAAGATGGAATTGAACTTGACCTTGAGCGAACCAATGCCGGTGCGGCCGCGTTCGCGCTGCTCGATCTGGGCCAGAACCTGCTTGCTGTTGCGGGAGAGCTCGCGGAGTTCGTCGAGGTCGTGATGGACTCCCGAGGCGATCACGCCGCCGTCGGCGAACGTGAGTGGCGGCTCGGGCACAATAGTTTTCTCGATGTGCTCGCGCAGGTCGCCCAGTTCATCGAGGGAGGCGTGCAGAGTTTTCAGGCGCTGGGCTGCCAGGCGCGCCACCGCTGCCTTCACCGCCGGTATCTTCGCCAGTGATGCGGCCAGAGCCAGCACATCGCGCGGGTTGGCGGTTTCGAGCGTAACGCGGCTCAGCAGACGCTCCAGGTCGAGCACGCCGTCGAGCGCGCGGCGCAGTTCGTCACGGGCGACGAGAGCTTTCACTCCGGCTTCCACGGCATCGAGCCGGGAATTGATTTCGTTGAGATCGAGCGAAGGCCGCAGCAGCCATGCCCGCAGCAGGCGCTTTCCCATGGGGGTGACGGCGGCGTCTATGGAACGAAATAGCGTAACGCCCGCGTCCGTGCCGGCAAACAGAGGCTCGATCAACTCCAGGTTGCGCACCGTGACGGCGTCGAGCACCAGGCAGTTCTGGCGCTCGTACCAGCCGATGCGGTCCACATGATGGAGCGAGCCACGTTGGGTGGAGCGCACGTAGTGCAGAATTGCGCCTGCGGCCGAGGCGGCGGCCGTTTTTCCCGCCAGGCCGAATCCTTCCAGCGAGAGCACGCCGAAGTGATTCTCCAATAGAGGAATGGCGTGGTCGGGGGAAAAGATCCAGTCGTCGAGCGGAGTCTCGGTACACCGGAAACCGAACTGCCGAGCTGCGCTCAGCTGGACAGCCGAGGGCGGCTGTCCCCACATACGGCTCGCCGGTGCGGCCGGCGCTGCTTGCTCAAACAACGGTGCGGCCGAGGCATAGAGCAGTTCCCGCGGGCGGAGTTGCTCCAACTCTTCCTGCACGCGGCGCAGAGCGCCTTCTCCCGAAAATTCCGTGGCCCGGAATTCGCCGGTGGATAAATCGAGGGCAGCGAATCCGACGCGGTCGCTCACCTCGGCGAGAGCTGCTAGGAAATTGTTCTCGTCGGACCCGAGGGAGGAATCCGCCGCGGTTCCGGGCGTGACCACGCGAGTCACTTCGCGCCGCACCAATTTCTCGGCCAGGCGTTTCTTGGCCAGGCGCGGGTCCTCCATCTGTTCGCAGATGGCGACCTTGAAGCCGCGGCGGATCAGCTTGCCGATGTAGCCCTCGGCCGCGTGGTAAGGCACGCCGCACATAGGCACGGCAATGCCTTTCTCCTTGTTGCGGGAAGTGAGCGTGATTTGCAGTTCTTTGGAGGCGACGATGGCGTCGTCGAAAAACAGCTCGTAGAAGTCACCCAGGCGAAAGAACAGGAGCGCGGTGGGATGTTCTTTCTTGACGGCGGCGTATTGCCGCATCAGCGGAGTGGACGGCTCGGTCATCTTCCTTCAGATCGGTTCCTTCAGATGGGGCGGGGCTTCGGCGGATTATAACAAAGCGTGCGGTTGCTTCCCTGCGGCATTTCGCATCACGTCGAGGCGGAAATGGAGGTTGACTCGGGTTCTCCGGTAATGGTTTCCTGAGGTATGGAATTGCGCAAGGATCCCATTACCCGTTCCTGGGTCATCACTGGCGATGATCCTGGCGAAGGCGGGCCGCGTCCGGAGTCGGCGTGCCGTTTTTGCGGAGACGGCGCATCACAGCAACAGGTGATTGCGGTGAGTCCGAACAGTCCAGGAGCGCCGTGGTCGGCGCGGTCGGTGGTGCATCCCAAACCGCTGTACCACATTGAGGGTGAGCCGGGCCGCCGCGGCGACGGTATTTATGACCGCATGCAATCGGTGGGGGCGCACGAAGTGCTGGTCGAGAATCCGCGCCATGACCGGCATCTGTGGAACGCCAGCGACGAAGAGATTGGGCACTTCCTGCGGCTGGCGGCGGAACGCATTCTCGATCTGAAGCGCGACCGGCGCATCAAGTACGTGAGCCTGTTCAAGGACTACGGCAAGAATGCGGGGCAGGAATTCAGCCATCCCACATCACAGATCACGGCGACCCTGTTTGTGCCGCGGCGGGTGCTCTACGAACTGCGGGCGGGAAGGGAATATTTCGCGGCCAAGGAGCGCTGCGTCTTCTGCGACATTATTCAGCAGGAGGAGCGGCAGGCGCAGCGCGTGGTGGAAGCGCGCGGGGATTATCTGGCCGTCTGCCCGTATGCTCCGCGGGTTCCTTACGAAACGTGGATTCTGCCGCGTAATCACGACGCTTCGTTCGAGCGCGCGGGATTGAACCGGCCCGGACTGCGCATGAACCTGGCCGCGCTGCTGCGCCGCACGCTGCAACGGGTGCGCTCCGTGACCGAGGATTTTCATCTCGTGCTGCACACTTCTCCCAGCAGCCTGCACCCTTCGAAAAATCTCGGCTACTGGAAGACGATAGACGACGACTACCACTGGCACATCGAGATCCTGCCGGTGGTGGAGTCCAAAGCGAAGTCGTACACGTTCAAAGAAGTGTACTATTCGCCGGTCAGTTCAGAAACCGCGGTGAGGCACCTGCGGGAAGCGAAGATTGAAGGGTGAGACATTGGCAAGACGCGGCCTCACTGGACTGATTGGCCAGGCCGGGTAGGGAACCCGTTATTAGCTTGCGCCGCCCCGCTGGTGCGCGGGACCGCCGGGAGTTTTTGCAGAAACTGCAGGGCGGCCTGGGCCTCGAGGGGCGGAGAGAAGCAGTATCCCTGACCGAACTCGCATCCCATTTTGCGCAGGCGCTCGGCGAGGCTGAAGGTCTCGATGCCTTCGGCAATCACCTGGATGTGCCGCTTGCGGGCCAGATCCACAATCAGCTCGACAATGTCGGATGCGGAGCGCTCGGTGGGCAGCTCCCGGATGAGGGAGCCGTCAATTTTCAGCGCGTCCACGGGGAACTGCCACAAGCCGCGGAGAGAGGTCGATCCGGCTCCGAAGTCATCGAGGACCACTCCCATGCCCAGGTGCTTGAGGTGGGAGAGGATGGTGACCGTGAGCTTGGGGTCCGCTGTGGCCACGCCCTCGGGCACTTCCACGTGCAGGCGCGCAGGATCGAGGCCAGTCTGGCGCAGGGCGTCGTTAATATCACTGGCGAGGCGCGGGTTGGCAAACTGGCGGGCGGAAAGATTCACGGTGAGGTTGATGGGATGCCCGGAGAAGTTGTGACCGTCCCACTCGCGCATCTGCCGGCAAGCCTGGAGCATCAGCCAATGACCGATGGTGACCAGGAGGCCGGTGTCCTCGGCGGCCTCGAGGAAACGGTAGGGCGAGATCAGACCTTTGCTGGGATGGTTCCAGCGCAACAGCGCTTCAAAACTCACGACGCGGCGCGTGTCGAGCTGCACGACGGGCTGGTAGTACACGCGGAACTGGCTCTGGGCGATGGCGGTTCGCAAGTCCGCTTCCAGGCGCAGGCGGCCGACGGCGCGGCTGTGCATGGCTTCGTCGAAGACTTCGCAGCGGGAACCGCCGAGCGCCTTGGCCCGGCGCATAGCCGCGTCCGCGTCTTTCAATAGGTCTTCGGGCTGAGAGTGCTCGGGTGTGCTGAGGGCGACTCCCAGGCTCACGCTGGCCCGCACCTCGCGCGAGCCCAGCAGGAAGGGAGCGGCCACTGCGGCCTCGATTCTGTGCGCGACCCGCAAGGCGTCGCTGGGATCGCCCACGGCATCGAGCAAGATGGTGAATTCATCTCCGCCCAGGCGTGAGAGAACCAACTCGGCATAAGGGCTCGCGCTGTCGCGGCGGGCAAGCGTGTCTTCATTCCGCAGGCTGGCTCCGATGCGGCGGGCGATTTCGGTGAGCAGCTGATCGCCACCGGCGGGACCCAGACTCTGGTTGAAATCCTTGAAATGGTCGAGCTTGGCCAGCAGCAGAGCGTAGGGATGGCCGGGATCCCGCTTGGCGAGCGCAAAGCGGTGGTGCAGGCGGTCAAGGAAGAGGCGGCGATTGGGCAAGCCGGTCAGCGTGTCGTGGAACAAATTATGTTCAAGCTGCTGTTCGGCGCGCTTGCGGTCGGTGATATCGCGATTCACGATGACCAGCCGGGCGACCTCGCCACGGTCGTCGCGGATGGTGCTGGCCACCGACTCCAGCACGCGCCAGCTGCCATCCTTGTGCCGGATGCGGTATTCGAGGCGCCTGCCGATCCCGGTCTGGCGCGCTTCCCGCGCCGCTTCCAGAACCTTGAAGCGGTCGTCGGGATGAATCTGTTCGAAGGAGGAAGTCTCCCCCAGTTCGGCGGCGGTGTAGCCCAGAATTTTTTTGTAGGCTGGACTGTTGTAGAGCCGGCGTCCCTTCACGTCCACCAAGGCGATCATGTCGGCGGCGTTCTCGGTGACGATCTGGAATAGTTCTTCGCGGTTCCGGGCAGTGCGGCGAATCCGCGAAATGCGGAACTGCTGGCCGAGGACGAGCACGGCCAGCGCGGCGAGAAACATCCAGAAAGACTGTGGCGGCATAGGGAACGGTCGAGCCGTATCTTCTCGGTAGATATCGGCAAACTGGCGGGGAAGATTTAGCCGGACGGGGCGCCGCTTCCTGCGCCGGAGGAAGCCTCAGACAAACCATGGCTTTCCGTTCCATAATGTCTGCATGTTGCCGCATACGCCGGTCCGCCGCCTGAAGACTTATGCCGGGGCTCAAGGGTACGTTTACCAGTACTACTTTGTTGGGAAACGTGCCGCGCTGGCAGATGATCCTGAGGCGCCCGCGACGGAATTCATTTTCGACATCACTTCCGATCGCAAGCTGACCTACGCCGTCAGCGTATTTCTGCCGGAGAAATCTCTCGCAGCGTGGAGCGAAGTTCACGGCCGTCCGCTCAACGACGCCGAGCAGTATGCCGCCGCCAAGTTGGGCCTATTTCGCGCCTTCGATGAACTGGACGACCTGAAGACCCACGGCCGCCGGTTGACCATAGACGGCGCGTTGCTCGAGGAAGCGCTGGCGAGTCTGGGCGTGGAGTGAACGGACTGGAACCGGGGTGAAGTTGGGTGTGCTTCCGGTCACTCGGAACTGTGGCTCTGGTCACTGCAGCACGACCGCACTACGAATTAGGGTATGGCCGCTTTTCCCATCACACTCAATTCAATTCAAATCACCTGATTCGGGATTGGGCTCGAAGGAGGCCGGTCTCGATTGGAGGCGTCTTCCGAGCAACTTTCCCCCCAAAGGAAGGAGAGTCTCCCATGTTTGCCCGTGTTATTGAGTTCACCCCGAAAATGGAAAAGAAGGACGAACTGATCAAGACGGTTCGCCAGGAAGTCCTGCCCATTCTGAAGAAGCCAGTCCGGATTTCTCGACATACTGCCGCTCGATCCGGAGATGGTCAACGAGAAAGCGATGGTCATTACGCTGTGGACCGAAAAGCGTGAGGCAGAGAAGTACGTCAAGGAAGTGTTCCCGAAAGTGGAGCAGATTCTGAAACCCTTCATCGTCGCCCCGCTGGCCTTCCGGATGTATAACGTCGAGGCCACGCTGTGCCAGCATCTGGTGGACGCGCTGACGGCGGCCGCCTGATTGCGGATGCAAGTTGACCGGGCCGGAGCCGAATCGGGCTCCGGCTTTTTTTGCCGTTGGCGGCAAAGCCTGTCCTGAGTCAGTCTAAGGGAACACGCGCAAGGGCTATTCGTAGCGCAAGGCTTCGATGGGATCGAGATTGGCGGCGCGCAGGGCCGGGACCATGCCGCTGATCACCCCTACCACGGCCAGGATTGCAGTAGCCACGGCCAGAACCCCGGGAGAAACGACCAGGCGAATATCGCCGGCTTCGGCATGCTTGGCCATGGCGCTGTAGAGCGTCAGGCGACCGACTGAGAGAGAAACGATATAAGAAAGCACGATGCCAAGCAGGCCGCCAATGGCGGTGATTACCATGGCTTCTGCGAGGAATTGGAACCGGATGTTCCGCTTCCTTGCGCCCAATGCTTTCTCCACGCCGATCTCTCGAGTACGCTGCGTCACCGAGACCAGCATGATGTTCATCAGGCCGATTCCGCCAATGCTAAGAGTAACCGTGCCGATCACGCCGAGAAGAATTCTAAGCATGGCGGACATGATGCCAAATTGTGAGAGTTGCTTCTGGGCATCGAACACGAAGACGGCTCGGGGGTCGTCGGGCTTGAAATTGTGGGCGGCAGCGAGGGACTCCTTAATGGTTTTCGCCATCTTGTCGTGATCCAGGCCGGCGGAGTCGAGCCACATCCCGTCCAGGTAGTGGGTGTCCTTGACGACATCCATGGAGGCGAACGGAATGTAGACCACGCGGTTGTCGTCGCTGTCCCCCTCCTGCATGCGAGGCTTGAGAACGCCCACCACCTGGAAGGTGACACCATCCACGCGGATGGTCTCGCCCACGGCATTCATGCCGGAGAACAGCCGATCCCGTGCTTCCGATCCGAGCACGGCGTAGAGGCCATGTTGCAGGTTGTCGGCGTCGTTGAGGAAGCGGCCCCGCTCGACCTCAAGATTCCAAATCTCCGCGATGGCAGGGTCGAAGCCCATGGCAGGGAAGGTAAAAGAACGGTTGTTGTTCTGAACCGTCGAATCTTTCGCCGACAGGCGAGCCAGGTTGCGGCAAAGAGGAACGTTGTTGCGCAGGAGTTCAATGTCGTCGTTGGTGAAACGAACCTGCACCCCGGCCTTGTTGCCGCCGGCCTGCTGCGAAGTGCGTCCCGGAAAAACACCCACGGCAGTGGCGCCAAAGCTTTCGAAAATATTCTTAATGGCCTGGCCAAAGCCGTTGCCGTAGGCGAGCAGCAGGACGACCGTGGCGATGCCCCAGGCCATGCCTGCCATTGTGAGCAGGGTGCGGCGCAGGTCGTGGCGCATCGCCGAGAAAGCTTGCTGCAGGAGGTCGCGGTGCATATCTATTCCTTGCGCAAGGCCTCCACCGGTTCAAGCAAGGCGGCGCGGCGTGCGGGATAAAGGCCAGCAGCGATGCCCGCCACGGCCAGCGCAGTCACCGCCAGGATGGCGGTGGAGGGGACCAGTTTGGGCGGATCGAAATTGCCCATGTCAATTCCAGAGAGCGCCGCCATGATTGCGGCGGCGCCCGCGATGCCGATGCCGCCGCTGAGTAGGGTCAGGAACGCTCCCTCCACGAAGAACTGGAACATGATGCTGCCATTGGTCGCGCCGACGGCTTTGCGCAATCCGATTTCGCGGGTGCGGTCCGCGACCGCGACCAGCATGATGTTGATGATCCCGATCGCCCCCAGGGCCAGCGTTATCAAACCCACGCTTCCCAGAAACGTGTTCATAGCATCAAAGATCTTGCCGATCTGGTCCACGGTTTGCACTGTATCCCATTCGTCGAAGGAGTCCGGGTTATTCGGGTCGAAACCGTGATTGCGGGCGATGATCTTGTGGACTTCCTGCTGTGCGGTTTCGTGCAGCGCCCGCGATTTGGGTTGGTAGTTGATGACCGAGATTACGTCGGTGGCGATGCCAGCGTTCAAAGGACGGAAATAGTCCTGCATGGCATGGAACGGGACAAAGCTGCGCAGGTTGAGGTTCATGTTGTCGCCATGGCCAACTTTTTGCAGGGTCCCGATGACGGTGAAGCGAACGCCGTTGAGCAGAATCGTGGCGCCGACGGCGGGGCGGCCCAGAAACAGCGTGCGGCGCACTTCGTCGCCAATGACAATCACGGCGCGTTTTTGCGAGTCGTCTAGATCGTTGATCCACCGCCCCTCGTTGATGGGAAGGTAGCGAATCTGATTGAACATCGCCGGGACGCCCACGATCTGGCCGCTGGCCTGAAAGAAATCGCTGACCGCACGGATGTCGCCGCGCGAAATCGCCGGAGCAGCCGCACCCACGCTGGGACATTCGCGCAGAATATCCTCGTAATCGCGGTAGGTCAGGTAGTACTGGCGCAGGGCGGTGAAGCTGCCCTGCATGACCGGGGCCCGGCCCGACCAGATGAACATTACGTTTTCGCCGATCGAATCGAACTGCTTGCGGTTCCCGGCGCGGAAACCCTCTCCGACGCCAACCAGCAAGAGCAACGATCCCACCCCCCAGGCAATGCCAAACATGGTCAGGAAGGAGCGCAGTTTGTGCGCCCAAAGCATGCGCAGAGTCTGAGCGAAAATGTCAAAAAGAACGTGCACTGGTTAATTATAACGGGCGAGCAGCCCGAGCCCCGCCTTCACCAGATCGCCCACGGGCAGGGGCTTGCGGACTTCTTTGCCGATTTTCACCAGAAATTCGTTCCGGATTGCTTGCGAGTTGGTTATGCTCTAGCGGGATGATGATGATGACCCTTGCCTTGAGCGAACTGCTGGGGGCCACGGTGTATGACCCGTCGGGCGCGGCCAGTGGACGTGTGCGGGAAGTAACGCTCACGCCGCAGGAGGACCGTTCGCGGATTTCGTCCCTGATTGTGAAGACCAAGGCGGGCAACCGGGTGCTGCCGTTCACGGCGGTGGCGGGGATCAACGGCGGCGTCCGGGCAGCGACGGCGGCCGGCGAATGGCCGCTGGCCAGCGGCACCGAAGGACAGTTTCTGCTGGAGCGCGACCTGCTGGACCAGCAGGTCATTGATATCAACGGGCGGAAGGTGGTCCGCGTCAACGATGTGGACCTGCAGTGGGAGACGCAGAAGCCGGCCGGGCAGGCTCATCCCGTGCTGCGGGTTCATTCCGTGGATGTGGGCGCGCGGGGAGCGATCCGGCGCCTGTTGCGCGGAGTGGCTCCGAAAACGGCGCTGCATGCGCTGCTGGGCAGAATTCCTCCGCGCAGCATCCCCTGGAACTTCGTGGACCTGATCGAAACCGACCCGGCGCGGCGGGTGAAGCTGAAGATTTCGCATGAAGGCCTGGCCAAGCTGCATCCGGCCGACATCGCCGACATCGTCGAAGATCTGGCGCCGGATGAGCGCCAGGCGGTGTTCCAGACGCTGGACGAAGGAGTGGCAGCCGAGGCGCTGGAGGAAGTTGAGCCGAAAGTTCAGAAGGCCATCGTTGAGTCGCTCGACTCGGGCCGCGCCGCGGACATCGTCGAAGAGATGGATCCCGACGCCGCCGCCGATCTGCTAGGCGATCTGCCCGAGGATCGGACCGAGCAGATCCTGGTGCAGATGGAGCCGGGAGCGCAGCAGGATGTGGTGGAACTGCTCGAGCACAAGGAAGAGACCGCCGCTGGGCGCATGACCACGGAGTTCCTGGCGCTGCCGGTGGCGGCGACCGTGCAGAATGCCATTGATTCCATGCGCGAGTTCGAGGGCGGAGTGGAAGCGGTGAGCACGATCTACCTGGTGGATTCGCACGGCACCCTGGTCGGCGCGGTTCCGCTGGCCCGTCTGGTTCTGGCACCGCCTCCAACCCCGATGCTGTCGTTAACCCAGGAGCCTTTGATCCTCGCTCACGAGGGTGTCGAGGAGAATGAAGTCGCGGAGTTGTTTGATAAGTACAACCTGTTGACGCTCCCCGTAGTGGATGAGCACAACAAGCTGACCGGCGTCATTACGTCCGACGACGTGATCAGCATGCTGCGGGCCAAGATGTAGGGCGCCGTTGCGTTGAAAGTCAACCCTATGCGCGTGCTGGTGATCGGAGCTGGGATCATCGGCTCAATCTACGGCTGGGCGCTTGCCGAAAGCGGACATTCCGTCGTGCACCTGGTGCGGCCCGGCAGGGCCGCCGCTTTGCGCGACGGTCTGGCGCTCGATGTTCTCGACCTACGCAAGAGACACAAGCAGAGCTTCTGCGGAACGTACCGGTTGAATGCCGTAGAAGCCGTCTCGCCAACCGACAGCTTCGACTTGGTCATCGTAGCCGTGAAGCACTACGCGTTGGCGCAAACCCTCAAGGAAATCGTTCCCCGGGCGGGCGCAGCCGAGTTTTTGCTTCTGACGCAGAATTGGCGCGGGACAGAGGAGTTTGACCCCATTCTGCCACGCACGCGCTACGTCTACGGAGACGCCAAGGCGGGCGGCACCTTTTCCGGCGGCACACTGGTCGCGGCTCTGAAGGCACTGGATCTAGGCTCGCCGGAAGGCGAACCTTCGGCGCTGGCAAAGAAAGTCGCGGCCCTGTTTAATTCGGCGGACATCCCGACCACGCTGCATTCGGACATGTTGCACTATTTATGGGTCCAATATGCAACGACCTGCGGTCCGTGGGCAGCGTTCGTTTCAGCTGGGAGCTTCGATGCAATGCTGAATGACCGCGATACCGCCTCGGCATCACTCGGAGCCGCGTGCGAATGCGTGGAGGTAGTAAGGCGGCGCGGAGTTGAGCTCTCCCGGTACCCGGAAACAAAGCCGTTTCTGAAGAACTCCGCACTGCGCAGACAGATCTATTACTGGATCATGCGCTGGATGTTTCGCCACGACGAGTACACCAAACGATGCTCCGCCCATGCCTTGGGAGATTCGGTTGAGGTCAAGTTGTTCTATGACGACCTCATCGCCACGGGACATGATCTTGGCGTTCCGATGCCCGTGATGGAGAGCTACGGTGAGAACATCCGGCGATTTGCCGGCACAGTGTCCAAAAGTAGCGATGCGGAGAGAGCAGTGGCCGGACCCCCAACACCTACACCTTAGATTTGCTCGAAACCGGCACCAACTCGTACATCCCCAATTTCAACCGCAGCACACTTTTCCTTTGGCCAGATTCGCTGCCTGCGTTTATCCTGTGGCGTCGTTTGGTAGCTGTAATCCGCTCTGCCCCTATGTCTGCGAAATATGCGCATGAGGTTCCTCAAGCGTTCGAAAACCCGGATCCTGCTGTTCCTCGCCGTCGTCGGGCCGGGGTTCATCACCGCGAACGTTGACAACGATGCCGGCGGCATCCTGACCTACTCGCAGGCCGGCGCACAATTCGGACATCTTCTGTTGTGGACCATGATTCCGATCACGCTGGCGCTGATCGTGGTGCAGGAGATGTCTGCCCGCATGGGTGCGGTGACCGGCAAGGGCCTGAGCGACCTGATCCGCGAGGAGTTCGGCCTGCGGGTCACCTTTTTCATGATGATCGGCATCCTGATCACCAACTTCGGCAACGTGGTCACAGAGTTCATAGGCATCGCCACCAGCCTCGAACTGTTTGGCCTGCCCCGCTATGCCACCGTGCCGGTGTGCTGCGTGATTGTGTGGCTGATCGTGGTGAAGGGGCAGTACAAGAGCGTGGAGAAAGTCTTTCTGGCCGCCTCATTTTTCTATGTCGTCTACATTATTGCGGGTGTGAAGGCGCATCCGGCATGGAGGGAGGCAACGATCGCCACCTTCCAACCGCCTGCCCTCAAGGCCTTTCGCGACCAGGCTTATCTCTACATGGTGATCGGCGTGGTGGGGACCACCATCGCGCCGTGGATGCAGTTCTATCTGCAGTCCTCCATTGTGGAGAAGGGTGTGACCAGGCGGGGATACAAGGCCTCGCGGCTCGATGTCGTGACCGGCTGCGTTTTTACTGACATTGTGGCGTGGTTCATCATTGTGGCCTGCGCGGCCACGCTCTACATTCACGGCTACCGCGACATCAAGTACGCGGCCGACGCGGCCCAGGCGCTCAAGCCGTTGGCCGGGGACTATGCCTACATTCTTTTCGCCGTGGGATTGTTCAATGCGTCGCTGTTCGCGGCATCCATTCTGCCGCTTTCGACGGCCTACACAGTGTGCGAAGGATTGGGGTTTGAATCCGGAGTGGGAATGAAGTTCGGCGAGGCGCCCGCGTTCTACTGGCTCTATACAGCTCTGATCGTTGCCGGGGGAGCCGTTGTCCTCATCCCGGGCTTGCCGCTGGTCAAGATCGCGGTGTTGTCGCAGGTGGTGAATGGCGTGGTGCTGCCCTTTGTGCTGATCTTCATGCTGTTGCTGATCAACAAGAAGGAACTGATGGGTGAGTATGTGAATACGCGTTTGTTCAACGTCATTGCCTGGGTCACGACCGTGGTGATGATCGGTCTGACGGTGGCGTGGTTCTGGACGCTGCACTCGGGCTAAAGCAGTTTTCCCGCGGCCAGATCGCGCACTAAGGTCTGATCGGCTTCGAGGAAGTCGTATTTGGGCAGGTCCTTGGGCAGGGCCCACTGAATGTCGCGGAAGATGCGGTTTTCGATTTCTCCCTCATACTGGCGTACCACGAAGAATCGTAGTTCCACGACGGTTCGATTGGGATACTCGTGCTGAATGCGGGCGACTTCGTCGCCGATGGTCGCCGAAATTCCGAGTTCTTCATCCAATTCCCGGCGCAGGGCGTCGCGCGGCTGTTCTTTCTCCTCGATCTTGCCGCCGGGAAACTCCCACTTGAGCGGCATGGTCTGGTGCCGCGTGCGCTGGCACACCAGCAGTTTGCCTTGCATGGTGATGAGGGCTGCGACGACGCGTTTCATGGTTGGCATATGCGGGCCGCGGGCCAGATAGGGCCCATCTCAGGGGCGCGCATCCGCCCCCTTTTTCACACTTAATGGGTGGACTTCTCCAGTTTTTTCCCTACGAGCGCGGCGCAGTGCTGAACCAGATCCTGGTCTGCCGGGGTAAAGGCCGCGGAAAAATGGCTGTCAATGTCGAGCTCGCCTGCCACCTGGCCATGAACGAAGACGGGCACGACGATCTCGGACTTGGTCTCGAGCGAGCAGGCCAGATAACGGGAGTCTTTGCTGACGTCGTCCACTACGACGGTTCGCCCGCTCGAGGCGGCCGCGCCGCAAATGCCCTGGTTGAGCGGGATGCGGGTGTGCGGCGTCATGGCGCCTTCAAAGGCGCCGAGCACGAGCATCGGAGGCTGCGCTCCGGGCTCGAGCATGTAGAAGCCTACCCAGTTGTATTTGAGCATCCGCTCATGCAGCAGCTTGACCATTTGTTGCATGAGTTCGCTGGCGTTGGGGGCAGCTTGCGCCAGGGCAGTGACCTCGGTGCGCACTTCCTCGAGTCTGCTGGTAACAGGCATGGATGGAATCTTAACTCACCGCACCGGGTTTCCATGCTGTGGAAACCGGAGGCGTAAGTAATCGGTTGGATTCCTTCCTGTGTGGGGAAATTGGCAGTGGATTGAGCCTGGAAGCACAAGCGCCCCAGTGGGGAATGGCCCGCGCAGAGCTACGGCGTGAGCTGGTCCAGCGCGGCCAACAGCGCGTCCAAAGCCAGTTGGGCGGCGTGAGTGGAAGCTGGAGGCAGGCCGCCGACTGCGGTGATCAGGCTGTCGCGCTGAAGGGTCCGCGCTTCGTTAAGCGTTTTGCCACTTACGAGTTCAGTCAGTGCCGAGGCGCAAGCCATCGAGGGAACGCAGCCCTTGGCTTTGAACCGAATTTCGGCAATGCGGCCAGCGGTAATCTTCAACGTCAAACGGAGCACATCTCCACAGGCCGGATTTTCAATCTCAGCGTCGGCGTCGGCGCCGGAGATTTCCCCGGCATTGCGCGGATTCTGAAAGTGATCGAGGAGTTGGGTTGAGTACATGCCGATCAAATTGTAAACGGAGCGACAGCCCACGCGGTTCGCGAACCCAACCGCCCCGCATTTTCAAGAAAACATGCTCGCAAAAAAACACGCAACCATCGTCGGCGCCCGTCAGTAAGCGTATATAGAGAAGGAAGAATGGAATGGAGAGAACAGCCAACGGAGGTTCAGGAGCAGTTCGCGGCGGGCGAACTGGAGGCCTTCGAGACCCTGTTCCGGCAATTCCAGGCCGACGTCTACGGCTGGATTGTGCGGATCGTTCGCGATCCGGCAGCGGCGGAGGATCTGACCGTGGAAACTTTCTGGCGGATTTACCGTGCCCGCGCCCGCTTCAATCCGGGGCGCAGCTTCGGGGCCTGGGCGCGACGTATCGCCACCAACGTGGCGCTCGATTATCTGAAGAGCGCGCGCATGCGGGAGCAGCCGCTGGATGAAAATCTGGCCGCCGGTTCCGCGCTGAAGACGGGCGACGGGAATCCTGCCATTCGGAGGGAAATGCGCGAACGCACGCAGCTTGCTTTCCGGCAGTTGCCGGCCAAGCTGAGAGTGGTGGCGACACTGGCGTTGATTGAAGAACGGCCGCACAGTGAAATTGCCGACGCGCTCAACATTTCTACTGCTGCGGTTAAGGCTCGGCTGTTTCGGGCGGTTCGCCTGTTGCGAAGGAAGTTAGGAAACCTGGACATGAGCCATGAATGAACACGAACAAAAGACGCTAGCGGATTTGCTGAAGCGGTCGGTCGGGCCCGTGAACGGTGAACTGAACCGTGACCTGTGGCCGCAGATGCTTCGCCGTTTCGAGGAGCGAGATAAGCGGCAATGGTTTATTGCGATGTCGTCGGTGCCGTGGTTCGACTGGGCGTTGCTGGCGGTGCTGATTCTGGGTGTCGCAGCTTTTCCCAGGGCGATTCCGATCTGGCTCTATCACTTGTGATTCTGGAGGACGCTATGAATACACATCCTTATCTGCGGGCCTACATGGCGGGAATAGCCGTGCCCACCATGATGCTGTTGGTGGTGCTCAGTGGTTTTCTGGTTGCGCGCTATACGTTCCAGATCCCGATTCCCATCGAGCGCGCCATTGTTTTTCCCATGGCGCTGGTGCCCAACATTTTTGGCCTATGGAATATTTTCTACCTGTGGCTGCGCCCGCGGCGTCACCTTCCGATTGGATTTCATGGGGCCATCCTGCCGTTTATTCTGGCGCCAACTGGATTCCTCCTGGCCACTTGCTCAGGGTTTCTGACAGCAAACTCTATGGGCCTGGTGTGGTTCGGCGAACTTGTTATTCCGTACGCCATGCTGGCGGTGGGATTCTCGCTAGCCTTGATTGTGTACTACCTGGTGTGGAAATACATCGTGGGGTTCTTCAACCAGGTGTTGGGAATCGCGTGAAGGAGATCAGGGACGTGTGCCGTCGGGGAAGTAAATGGTCCATCCCCGCTGCTGCGCCGTCAGTTCAAGATCAGCGGTGGGATTGATGGCAAAAGGATGGCGCGCGGCCGCGAGCATCTCCGTATCCCAGCGGGAATTACCGAAGGCGGCGTCCACCTCTTTTGACGCGGCTTGGCGGAGAGCGCGGGCCTTGCCCGGTCCTGAGGGCATGCGAACCAGGCGGTTGGTCACCACCCCATTTTCGACTTCGGCTTTGGCGGCCAGGATACGGTCGTCGGGAATGCCGAATTGTTTCATGCCGGCGCGGATCACCCATTCATTGGAGGAGGAAACGGCCCAGACCTCGGAGCCGTTTTCGTGCAGGCGGTGGACCAGTTCGCGCATTTCGGAGAAGACGTGCCCGGGAAATGAAGTGGCCACGAAATCGTTGGCCGCCTGCCTCATCTCCGCGTCGGACAAGCCCTGGTGCATCGTGACCATCTCGCCGCACATGTCATCCTCGCTGACCTTGCCGGCTTTGTACTCGGCGTAGCGTGCCCGCATGGCGAGGCCAACTTCGGCGGGCACCACGCCCTGCTTGATTTCCCAGTCAAAGAAACTTTCGCCGGCGTCGCCCGACCACAGCGTGCCGTCGCAATCGAAAGCCGCCATCCGCGGTTCGAGACGGAGAACCGTGTCGAGAAACTCGTGGCGGGGGATGGAGAGCGCGGAGGACCGGGAAATTTCCATGTTCTTCGACAATAACGTGGGAAAGGGGGACTGCGCAATCGGCCGTGGATTTCACATTGTAGATTTCAGATTGCAGATTGGGCGAGCGTCGAATCCAAAATCTAAAATTGGTTCGTCACATCGAAGACTTGGCCAGCAGCGCCGCGTAGTCCTCGGGAGTATTTACGTTCACGGCGACGAACGGATCGTTCACGGCGATGTACTGAATATGTTGCGCATGGCGATGCTCAATGTCGCGGGCACTGGCGGTGGCGGGAGCCTGCAGGAACGCTTCGATCAACTCGCGGCCGGCCAGGAAGGGGTGGCCGTGCTGGCCGGAAAACTCCGGGACCACCGCCCACGCGCTCTGCGGCGCTTCCGCGAAGGCGGCCCGCAAAACCTGGATGGTGGCTTCGCTCACCGGAGGCCGGTCCACGAGCGTAATCATCGCAGCGTCCCGGCCCCGGTTGAGGACTTCATGCAGCCCTACCTGCAGGGAACTGAACTGGCCCCGGTTGGGGTCGGGATTGGTTACGAGCATGGCTCCGTTGGCGTACACCACCGGCGCCAGTGCGGCTTCATTTTCCCCGGCGACGACCACCACGAAATCACTGGAGAGCGAGAGGGAGCGGATAGCGGCAGAAAGAAACGTGTCCTTGGGTGGCGGCTGCCCGGGAGCTTGCGGCGGCCAGGGGAGCAGGGCCTTATCGGTGCCCATGCGCGCGGACTCACCCGCGGCCAGAATCACTCCGGCGAAGCTCGGGGAGCGAGACATGATGCGGAAGATAGCAGAAAGCGGGGAGAAAGTCAGTGAGCGGGAGTGTGTGTGGGCCTCGCCCGCTGCAGCATCGTAAGCCTTGGCCGTTCTGGAACGCGAGCGGGAGGTGTTGCTGGCCGGTCTGGGTCGCGTCGCTAGGGCTTCTTGGCGGTTGCTGTCATAGCTTCTGCAGGTCCGCCTTCGGGAGCCGCATTTGTACCGACTGTGTCGAGCACCAAGGGCACCCTTGAAATCTCCACCTCGGTCGGCAGCCGGAGTATGACAGTTGGGTTATCGGGATCGCCCTTCAACTTGGCGTCTAGTTTGTAATGATAAGTAACTGTGAACGTCGTCGGATCGTGAGTCGCGAACTCCCAAGTTCGGGCATTTTCCTCAGCAGCAGATGCCAAGAGTTTGTGCCCGTCCTCAACATGTGTAGCAATCACGCGATGCCCATCTGTAGTTACTTTCACGTGGACGACACCCTGAACGTTGGCCGCACGGGCCAGTGGTGGATAGAACGGCACCTTGGCTCCGGTTACCATCGGCAGAGCCACCTTCGAGCTTTGAGCCATTGCAGTCCATGCGAAGCAAAGCGCTGCGATGAAAGCCAGCCGGCGAAAGTTCCTAGTCATAGAGCACCTCCTTCGGTCCTGTTATGGGCGGGCTTTTCGTTGGTCTGGGTCTGAAACTGGAGTTGCGGCGTCCGCCTCGTCGGCCGGGTCTGCTTTCTTGAACCAGCTCATGTGAGGCAGGGCAGCGGTGGCCTGGCGACGGACCGCAATCAATTCTGCGGTGATGGAGATTGCAATCTCTTCCGGCATGATGGCGCCGATATCGAGGCCGATGGGAGCGTGCACGCGATTGAACAACTCCGCCGGCAGACCTTCTTCGCGGAGCGTCTCGAAAATCTTGATGACCTTGCGTTTGGAGCCGATCATGCCCACGTAGCGGGCGCGAGTCTGCACGGCCCAGCGCAGGATGCGCATGTCGTCGCGGTGGCCGCGGGTCACGATGACGATGGAGGACGACTCGTTGGGATCAAGCTTTTGCATGGCCTCGTCGAAGTCCAGCGCGTGAACTTCACTGGCGGCTGGAAAGCGCTCTTTGCTGGCGTAGGAGGAGCGGTCATCGGTGACGATCACATCGAATCCGGCGCTGACCGCGGTCTGACAAAGGCTTAAAGCAACGTGGCCTGCGCCGAAAAGATAAAGTAATGCTGGAGGCAGTACGGGCTCGATGAAGACCTCGAGCGTGCCGCCGCAGACCAGGCCGGTATCGTTCTTGGGATCCTGATTCAGGTCGAAGGTCAGAGTGCGAGGCTTCTCGGACTCCATGACTTCGCGCGCAGCCTGCCAGACGTCGGCCTCGACGCATCCGCCGCCGATGGTGCCGGCGATCGAGCCGTCGTCGCGCACCAACATCTTCGCGGTACGGAACGAAGGAATCGAACCGCGCACATTGACGATGGTCGCGACCGCCCCCCGCCGTCCCTGGCGGCGGAGTTCGACGATTTGTTCGTAAATGTCCATGACTATGCTGCGGCGTGACTGGCAGTGCTGATTATCAGTCGGTTAACAGGGTAGAGTCAAACGGAGGGAAAGCAAAAGCCCCGGGTCATCACTCCGGGGCTGTTGTGCGTACCAATGAGTTCTATACACGGCCTGCCAAGCTCTTCAATGGTGACTCCAGAAGGACTCATTGTCAAGCATACTTTGGGGGTGAGTGGAACGCGGAGGGCGGCGGAGTCGAACCGCAGCAACTGATGAGCCACTCACCGGCTTGGCAAGCCGTGTCCAGTGCCCACTGGCAACGCCCTCCAGACGTCGGCCCACCAAGGGAATCCTGCAGCGCCAATCTGCAAACGCGAGACAATCCGATTACAAAAACTGCCCAGCCGTTCCTAAAGGGGATTCCCGATTCGGCAATAGTTTGTGTTAGCGTCACTCTTTGATCGGAGGAAGACACGGAGGAGCCTCATGAAAGCCGTTCGCATTCATCAATTCGGTGGGCCGGAAGTTCTCGCGTACGAAGACGCGCCCGATCCCGAGCTGCGCAAAGATCAGGTACTGGTGCGGGTGCGGGCCTGCTCGCTCAACCATCTCGATGTCTGGGTGCGCAAAGGATTGCCGGGAGTGAAACTGCCGCACATCCTGGGCAGCGACGTGGCTGGAGAAGTGGCTGCCGCCGGCGAATATGTCAGCGGGTTCGCACCGGGCCAGCGCGTGCTGCTCGCGCCCGTACACTATTGCGGACGCTGTGGCAAGTGCGTGGCAGGAGTGCAGAACCAGTGCCGCGAATTCACTGTGCTGGGCAATGCCGTGGACGGCGGCAATTGCGAGCTGATCGCCGCGCCCGCCGCAAACGTGATTCCGATTCCGGACGCGCTCGATTTCAAACAGGCCGCCAGCGTTCCGCTCGTCTTTTTGACGGCGTGGCACATGCTGGTGGGGCGCGCGGGCGTGCGCCCCGGACAGACCGTGCTGGTGCTGGGCGCGAGTTCGGGCGTGGGCATTGCGGCCATCCAGATCGCGAAGCTATTTCATTGCCGCGTGATCACCACGGCGGGAGACGAAGCGAAGCTGGAGAAGGGCCGCGCGCTGGGCGCGGATTTTGGCATCAACCATTACAAGCAGAAAATTTCCGAGGAGGTCCGCAAGATTACGAACAAAGAAGGCGTGGATATCGTGATCGAGCACGTCGGAATGGCGACTTGGGACGAGAGCGTGCGATCACTGAAGTCTGGCGGAACGCTGGTGACCTGCGGTGCGACCACCGGGCCCAACGTCGGCATTGACCTGCGCCATCTGTTTGCCCGGCAGTTGAGCCTGCTCGGCTCCTATATGGGGACTATGGGCGAGCTGCACGAAGTGCTGGGGCACGTGTTTGCAGGCCGGCTGAAGCCGGTGGTGGACCGGGTATTTCCCCTGAGCGAACTGCGTGCGGCCCATGAGTATCTGGAGAAGAGCCAGATGTTCGGCAAGGTCGTGGTGAATCCATAAGAAGCATAACCACAGGGGGCACAGGGTTACGCAGGGTCTCGTGACCTCTGTGTCCTCTGTGTCCTCTGTGGTTTAGAATATCTCCATGTCTCGCGAACTGAATTTCGGCCCCTACGTTGACATTGAAAACGGCCATAAGGTCGTCAAGGACCTGACCTTCGGCAACCCCACGCCGGAAGGCGTGGTGCTGACCACGCTCGGTGCGGCGGTCAACTGGACGCGCAAGAGTTCGATCTGGCCCATGACGTTCGGCTTGGCGTGCTGCGCCATCGAAATGATGTCCATGGGGGCGGCGCGGTTCGATATTGCCCGCTTCGGCGCCGAGGTATTCCGGCCTTCGCCGCGGCAGAGCGATCTGATCATCATTGCCGGCCGCGTGTCGAACAAGATGGCCCCGGTCATCCGGCAGTTGTGGGAGCAGATGCCCGAGCCCAAGTGGGTGATCTCCATGGGCGCATGCGCGACTTCCGGGGGCGTATTTCAGAATTACGCGCTGGTGCAAAGCGTCAATCAGGTCATTCCCGTGGATGTGTATGTGCCGGGCTGCCCGCCGCGTCCTGAGCAGCTGATCTACGCCATCACCCTTCTACAGGAAAAGATTCAGAAGGAACGCGGCACCATCAAGAAGGCGCTGAATCTGGCTTAAGAACAGCCCTCAGCTTTCAGCCATCAGCAAAATCTCTTGCCTACGCTTCTCACTTTGTTCTTTCCTTGATGGGGATTGCCGGTCCGTGCCCCGCTTTGGGAGCGGCGCTATAATGACCTCAGAGTCGTCCTGGGGTGCTTTATGGAACGTTGGCGCGGCGCCTTCCTCATTCTGTTTTCCTTGCTGGCGGCTGCTGCGTTCGGACAAAGCAACCCGCCCGCGGCATCTTCAGCGCCGCCCGCCGGGCAACCGGCAGCTGCGGCCTCATCGCAGACTCCACAACCGCAGCCCAGCGGTCCGCCCATTCCTGCCGACGCTCCGCGCATGTCTCGGCAGACGCGTTTTGAAATCATTCGCGACTTCGAAACCCAGCTGGTTTATTCGCGCACCGCATTCCCCATGGGCACAAAGGGACTCAGGCTGCAGGCGGGCGTGACCACGCCCAACGGCGAGCAACTGCAGCGACTGCTGGCGCTCTGGGGACCGGCGATCAAACCCGGCGATCCGGCCCACATTTCTTTCGTGCAAATCAAGGACAACCACATTCACTTGGACATTAACGGCGGAGCCATTCGCCGCAAGAAGTGGTACCAACACATTGAGGTTTCGGGCAACGGTGGGACGGTGCCGCTTTCTCCCAACGAATCACAGCAGAATGCCCACGGTAGTTATTTGGAGATCTACTTCGACAAGTACGTGCCAGAGATGACGGCGCAGCAGTTGCGCGATTTGCTCATCCCCGCCCTTGACTTCAACGCCAGAAACAAAGAACAGGCATACCTGGACACTCTGCCTCCGAAGGTGAAGGCGGCCATCAAGGCCCACTACGTTTTGGTGGGCATGAATTCAGAGATGGTGCTGCATGCCAAAGGCAAGGCGCCGAAAAAAGTGCGTGAGAAAGACGGCGAGACCGCCTACGAAGAGTGGATTTATGGCGAACCGCCCCAGGACGTGGATTTTGTCCGCATCGTAAGTGACGAAGTGGTGCGGGTGGAAACCATGAAGGTAGGCGGGGAGAAGATCGTGCGCACCGAAAGGGAAGTCATCCTTGAACGTCCCGACAAGGAAACCGAGGCCAAGAAGGAGCAAGAAGACCGGCCGCCCAATGCTCCCAGCCTGCGCCGCCCTGGGGAAGACCCTGAAGATGCGCCTAAGCCCGCCGAAGGGAGACCTTCTGGCCCCGGGCCGTTGAGCATCCCGCAGTCTCCGGTTCCTCAGACCCCGGTCCCCCAGCCGATCCCACAGCCTCCGACCCCTCAGCCCCCGGGCTCGGCCCCCGGCCCCGGCGAGATCGTAGGCCGAATTCGCTAGTGCTTCGCGTGGCTGCTATTCTTGCCCGCTGCTCCTGAAAAACTCCGCACAAAGCTGATCTAAACCGATAACGCGCGCATAAGCGACATCCGGTAAAATCACCCAATGCCCGCCGCCATCCAGTGCCGCGACCTGCGCAAGACCTACGACGGCAAAGTCGAGGCCGTGCGCGGGCTGAGCCTCGAAATCCACGCGGGCGAATGCTTTGGCCTGCTGGGACCGAACGGGGCGGGGAAGACAACGACCATCGAGATATTGGAAGGCCTGCTCGAACCGACCTCCGGACAAGTCTCCATCTTCGGACACTCCTGGCACGAAAACGAGCGCGAGATGCGGGAATGGTTGGGCATCTCGCTGCAGGAAACGCGGCTATCGGAAAAGCTCAGCGTGCGCGAGACGATTGAACTCTTTGCCAGCTTCTACCGCGAGCCGCGCTCCTCCGAAGAAGTGCTCGCTCAGTTGCAACTCACCGAGAAGGCAGACGCCTGGGTGGGCAAGCTTTCGGGTGGGCAGCGGCAGCGCCTGGCCGTAGCGACGGCGCTAGTGTGCAATCCAAAGATTCTGTTTCTGGACGAGCCCACGACGGGGCTCGATCCGCAAAGCCGTCGGCAGTTGTGGGACATCATTCGCGAATTCCAGCGCGGCGGCGGCACGGTGCTGCTGACCACGCATTACATGGACGAAGCCGAGCGCCTCTGCGACCGTCTCGCCATCGTGGACCACGGGCAGATCATCGCCGAAGGCTCGCCTGCGGAGTTGATTGAGCGGCTGGGCGGGCATCACGTCGTGGAGTTTGCCGTGAACGCCAACGGCAGCGGGCGCGCGGCGGAGATCAACACATGGCGCACGCTGCCGGGCGTCGAGTCGGTGCGCGAAGACGGTGATGTGATTGCCCTGAACGTGAAGGAGCCGCATCTGACCATTCCCGCGCTGCTGGACGCCATTGGGAAGCAAGGGGCGGAGTTGGCGCATCTGACCACCCGCCAGGCCAGTCTGGAAGACGTGTTTGTGCGGCTGACGGGACGCCATTTGCGCGATGAGTGAAGACCGTCTGTGGAAGCTGGAGGCGCGGTAGCGGAAGGATCCGATGAGCATTGCCCAGGAAACACCGGCTACGCCGGTCAAAACTCCGTCCGCTCCCACACGCCGCAACGGCCGCTGGTCCGGCTACGCCCACCTGTTGATGGCGCGCATGCTCGAACTGAAACGCGAGCCGGAAGTGGTCTTCTGGGTCTTTGCTTTTCCGCTGCTGCTGGCCCTCGGCCTGGGCATCGCTTTCCGCAACAAGCCGGCGGAGGCAACGCGAGTCGCAGTTGTGTCGGGGGAGGACGCGCAGCATGTAGTTTCGCTCCTGCAAAGCTCGGCCGAGCACACTGCCATCCATGCGGATATTGTTGACCTTGCGACTGCTGAAAACAGCTTGCGTCTGGGGAAGTATGATCTGATCATCGAGCCGCCACACGAAGGGCACATTATCTACGACTTCGATCCCGCGCGGCCGGAAAGCGTACTTTCGCGAGACGAGGTGGACCACGCATTGCAGTCCGCTCTTGGCCGAAAGGACGTAGTTGTCGCGCACTTCTCTGCTTCGTCGGAGCCGGGCTCCCGCTACATTGACTTCCTCATCCCCGGACTGCTGGGCATGAACCTGATGAACTCCGGCATGTGGGGCATCGGGTTCGCACTGGTGGATATGCGCCAGCGCAAGCTGCTGAAGCGCTTTGTGGGTACGCCCATGCGCCGCGGGGATTTTCTGCTGGCGCTGGCCTCCAGCCGCCTGATCCTGATGATCATCGAAGTCGGGCTGCTGCTAGTTTTCGGCGTTCTGTTTTTCCACATGCGTGTGCTGGGGTCGGTGGCGGCGATTGCGCTGATCGCGGGCATTGGATCGCTGACCTTTGGCGGTGTCGGTCTGCTCACCGCCAGCCGCGCCCAGAAAATCGAGTCTGTCAGCGGCCTCATCAATCTGGTGATGATGCCCATGTGGATCTTCTCCGGCGTGTTTTTTTCCTACGAACGTTTTCCGGCGGTGATCCATCCGCTCATCAAGGCGCTGCCCCTCACGGCACTCAATGACGCCCTGCGCGCCAGCATTCTGGAAGGCACGCCGCTGATGCAGCAATGGCCGCGCCTGCTGGTGATGATTCTTTGGGGTGGGATTTCGTTTGTGCTGGCGCTGAAGTGGTTCCGCTGGACTTAAATTCGCCAGAACATCCTGACTTAGCCCCGCCTGGCCCCGCTCGCAAGTTCTGGGAGAAGTTACGAACGAGGCCGGCTGCGGCGTTTGCGAAATTACCTCTACCACTTACTAACGGCGAGCTAGGCGGCTTGTTTCCGCACTTTCGCCCAGCGTCGTCTTTGCGCATCGGCGATGCGCTGGCGGGCTTCCTTGCTCAAGACTCGCTTGGTTCTCTTGAACTTGGCTCCGCCGGCATGGCCGAGGACGCTCAATGCCTTCCCCACACGCTCCATCTCTTTTTCGAGACGGACGTACTCGTTCCGCAGGGAAGTGACTACCTTATTCAGGTTGGTCATTGATTACCCCCTCATAGTTACAGCCTAACATGCGGACAAGGTCGAGACCGGAAGAAAGCAGATAGATTAGAAAAGCGATTATTGCGGCTTGGACTCCACGAACAACAGCCCCTGTACCTTGCTCGCGTCTTCCGTCAGGCGATCGAAGGTGACTTCCCGGCGCGAATCAGAGAAGCGCACATCCTGCAGCAGGAACTTGTGGGTGTAGTACGCTACGTCGCCAACGGAGCGGTCGGCGCTCTCCACGTAGGTCAGTCCTTCCAGCACATACAAATGCGAATTCCACATCATAAGCGGGGCGTGCTGCTCCACGAGCCTGTAAACCAGGTTAAGGGCACTTACCTGGTCCGGCGCCACATATTCCACCGTGATCATAATCGGGCGGCCATCGCTTAGGAGATGCCTGCCTTGCAGCCTGGCGGCAATGTCTTTCAAAGACTTCGGATCAGCGGCTTCGATGGCGTCTACAAGAGCGGAGTTTTTCCCGCAGCAGACTTCCTTGTCGTGGAAAACGATTTCCAACGACGCCGCCAGCACATCGGGTGCGTGGGTAGTTCGCGCTGTCACCAACGGCAGATCGTGAACACCGACCTGTTGTTCGGGGTAGACGTCTTGCCCGGCGACGAAACAACAAAGGGCGAGGCAGGAGATCAGGGCGGGTCCTAAAAGGCTAACCGGCTTAGACCCGCGAAAATAGAGCGTATGCATAACACCTTCCCGGCACTACTGCGGTGCGAACGTGAGCAGCAGCGTGCCCTGAACCTTGCCCCAGTCGTCGGAGTCGCGATTGAAGACCACCTCCCGGCGCGTGTCGGAAAAGCGCGTATCCAGCAGCCGGAGTTTGTGGATAACATTCATTCTTGTGCCATCGGAGTAAAGAGTTTCATCGAAGTCCGCACCGTCGAGAACATAGAGGTGAGATTTCCATACCAGCAGCAGCGCGTGGTTCTCCATGAGCGCGCTAATCATCCGGTAGGAGGCGTCAGCAGAGGACGCCGGCATAAAGTCTGCTGTCACCAGGATCGGACGGCCGTCGCTCAGCAAATGTCTGCCTTGCAGTTTGGAACCGATCTCTTTCAGCGACAAGGGTTCGACCGAGGCGGCGGCATCTTCCAGGGCTGAATTCTTTCCGCAACAGATGCTGGGGTCGTGGAAGATAGTGTCGAGCGAAGCCAGCAGCACGTCGGAGAGGTCGTCAGACCGGGCTTTGAGCGAGGGTAGTTCGGGGACGCGGATTTGCTGATTGGGAAGAAAGGTGTAGTAGCCGGGGACGGGATCCTGGCCGAATACAAAACAGGAAGCCACAATCAGCAGCGCATAACCGCAGCAACGGAGCTTGGTCATAGCCCACCCCGCCTCTGCATCCATTGTAGATCGTTCAGAAGGCCATCGTAGCGGCCTTTGCGAAACTTTACATTCAAGCGGACACGGCCTTTCGCTCACCCGACGGTTGTCAGAAACCGCGGCGCCTGACGCGCTTTGGTGGACTGCTCAAACGCGTAGGCCAGCTTGATCAAGGTTGGTTCGCTCCAGGCGCGGCCAAAGAAGGAGATTCCCACCGGCAGGCCAGAAAGGAATCCGGCCGTTACGTTGATGTTGGGATATCCCGCGACCGCAGCTGCGTTGGAACTGCCTCCGGCCACGTGGTCGCCGTTCACCAGGTCGGTGAGCCACGCCGGACCGCCGGTGGGAGCGACAATGGCGTCAAGATGGTGCTTGTCCATGAGCGCGTCAATACCCTCGGTGCGGGCTAACTGATGGTTCTTGGCCAGTGCGTCGAGATACTCCTTCTCAGTCAGTGGTCCCTTAGTCTGAGCCTTGAGGAATAAGTCCTGGCCGAAATACGGCATTTCTTTCTCTTTGTTACGTTCGTTGAAGTCAATCACATCCTTCAGCGTATGAACTGGCGCGCCGGGGCCGAGACGCGCCAGGTAAACATTCAAATCCGCCTTCAGTTCGTACATAAAAACGGTGAGTTCGCTGTCGTCGAACTTGCCGAAAGTCTCGATGTCGGCAGGATCCACCAGCGTGCCTCCCTGCTTCTTCATGGCATCGAGCGCCTGGTCCATGAGCGCGTCCACCGCATCGTTGAAGCCGAAATATTTTCGCGCTACGCCGATGCGCGCGCCTTTGAGTCCGTTGGGATCGCAGAACTGGGCGTAGTCGGTCAGGGATTTGCCGTCGCTGGAAGCGGTAGCCGAATCTTCCGGATCAACTCCAGTGAGCGCACCCAAAAGAATCGCGGCATCGCGCACGGTGCGGCACATGGGGCCGGCGCCGTCCTGGCTATGCGAAATCGGAACGATGCCGCTACGGCTGACCAGCCCCACCGTGGGCTTGATCCCGGCTAGTCCGTTCGATGACGACGGACAGACGATGGAACCGTCGGTTTCGGTGCCGATGCCTGCGGCGGCCAGGTTCGCGGAAATGCCCGCGCCGGTGCCGGAACTCGATCCGCATGGATTTCGATCAAGCGCGTAGGGATTTTTCGTTAGGCCGCCCCGCCCGCTCCAGCCGCTGGTGGAGTGACTGGAGCGGATGTTGGCCCACTCGCTGAGATTCGTTTTACCCAGGATCACCGCGCCCGCCGCGCGCAGCCTCTGCGCCACAAAAGAATCCTTAGGCGGCTTCGAGCCCACCAGCGCCAATGATCCGGCGGTAGTCATCATGCGGTCGGCGGTAGCAATGTTGTCCTTGATCAGCACCGGAATGCCGTGCAGCGGCCCGCGCGGGCCTTTGGCTTTGCGCTCCTGATCGAGGGCATCGGCGATGGCAGGCGCGTCGGGATTCATTTCGATCACGCTGTTGATGGCGGGGCCTTGCTTGTCAATCTGCGGGATGCGCTCCGCGTATTTCTCGGCCAGCGACCGGGATGTGAACTTGCCCGACTTCATTCCATCCTGCAGTTCGGGAATTGTGATTTCATCGAGTTCGAATGGCTTGACCTCGGGCTGGGCAGTTCCCGGCAGCGAATCGGCCACCCGGCCCGCGCCGAGCGCGGGATAGAGAGCGGCCGTGCCCGCAGTAAAAGCGTTTTGCAGAAACGAACGGCGTGACGGCGTGGAAGCGGATGGGCGCATAGTCTCCCCGAGCTTGCAAACAAGAGTGGTCTACAGGCCGACCATTTAAGCACGAATGGCGGCGGAAGTTCACCTGGGCTTGCGGTTGTGACGGCCGGGCGGGCAGTGGTAAGCTACCTGCGTTGAGCGGGAGTAGTTCAGCGGTAGAACGCCAGCTTCCCAAGCTGGATGTCGCCGGTTCGATCCCGGTCTCCCGCTCCATTTCTTTCCATCCATTCGCAGGCCCGCCCTCCAAGCGATAGCGTTTCTGGCAGGTACGAATCTGACTCGCCACTTTCCGCGATACAACCATTCTTTTGCTTCTTCTTCGCGTCTGACGGGGACTGACGGTCCCCATGCGTTGCGAATTGAAACACTCCATCTGCCGTCGTTACTTTGGGTTGCACGGGATTCTAAATTCGTGATTGCGATCACCGATAAACGTGATGAGGGCCATTTGCCCGGCCTCCACATTCAAAGAAGATAATTACGACAGCGAGAGATGTGACCGCTGAGGCCACGTCCCCGTGGAAAGCCGGGCAAAACAAGGCTACGGCGCGGGTGGGGAGGCTGCAATGAAGGGCACAATCGAGATCCATCAGCCAGAAGTACGGGAACCGGAGGTAGAGGTAAAGGAGTCTAAAACGACGGGACGCGGGGGGGCAGCGGTTCTGCCGCGCGCGGAACTCGTCATGGGGCCGACGATCCCACAGAGGGTCATGTTTTCCGACAGCCTGCTGGAATTTGGGCCGCAACGGAACCGCAAGGCCCTGGCCACAACGATGTCTTTTATTTTGAATTGCTTGGCTATAGGGACGTTGTTGACCCTGCCGCTGGTATTTACCGAGCAGCTGCCCAAGGCGCAATTGCTGACGTTCCTGGTTGCGCCACCGCCTCCACCGCCACCGCCTCCACCGGCTGCGGCGGAGCAGATGCAAAAGGTGATCAAGCAGATCCAAACCGACGTGCTCTCCACCGGGCAGTTGCGCACGCCGAGCAAGATTCCACAGAAAATCCAGATGATCAAGGAAGAAGAGGCCCCGCCGCCCATGCCCGCCGTTGGAGGAGTGGTTGGGGGCGTGCCCGGAGGAATTCCGGGAGGACAACTGGGAGGCGTGATTGGCGGCATCGTCAGCGCAACTTCCAGCCTGGCCAGCGTCCCGAAATTTGTTCCCGTGACGCCGCAACGGGTGCGCATCTCGCAAGGTGTGACCAAAGGGTTGCTGATTCAGAGGGTCGAACCCACTTATCCGCCTCTGGCCAGGGCGGCGCGAGTGCAGGGTGAGGTCATCCTGAGCGCGGTTATTGATACCAACGGCGAGATCAAGAACCTGCAGTTGGTCAGCGGCCACCCCATGCTGGTGCCGTCGGCGATCACCGCGGTCCGGCAGTGGCGTTACAAACCGTACCTTTTGAACGGGCAACCGGTCGAGGTGGAGACCACCATCACGGTGATCTTCTCGCTCAACTCTTGAAAACCGACAGGCGCCTGTAGAAGCGCCGGGAGTCAGAATATGGCTGCAGAATATACCTATCGCGTATCGGCCTGGTGGACCTCAGGCCGCACCGGACTGGCCAAATGCGAGTCCTCTCCGAACACCATTCACTTCTCCGAGGCGGCGGAACTGGGAGGCCTGGAGGGTCGCTGGACGCCGGAGCAACTGCTGCTGTGCGCTTTGGCCGGCTGCTTCACCACCACTTTCCACGAGGTGGCCCGCCTCGCCAAGTTTGAATACACGGATCTGGAGGTCGAGATCGAGGGCTGCGTCCGCCGCAGCCGGGGCGCGGGATGTAATTTCAGCGAAATTCTGGTGCGTCCCAGACTGACGGTTGCCTCCGAAGAACAGCGGGAAGCCGGGCTGGCGCTGCTGCGCCGGGCCAAGTCGCTGTGCATGATTTCGCGCGCCATCACCGTTCCGCAGACTCTGGAACCCAGCATCGAGACCGGCAAAATACCGGTCGAGGGCTGGAGCAGCCAGGATGCGGCCCTTAAAATTGGGGTGTAAGCAGGCCTCACGAACTGGGTCTACGAGTAAGACGAGGGGGTGATTATGATGTTCTCTTACAGGCTGGTGCGTCTGATTGAATCCCACGCCGATGCGCTCGCCGGGGGGCTCGAGGAAAAGGTACAGACCAGTTCTCAGGTTGCGCACTTTCGCAGTCTTCCCACCCACGAATTGAGGGAGCGGGTGTACGAAATTTATCGCCACCTGGGGGAGTGGCTGCTGGGCAAGAACGAACTGGACATCGAGCATCGCTACCGCGAGATCGGAGGGCGGCGGGCTCACCAGGGAGTGCCGCTCAGCGAGGTGATCCAGGCCATCGTACTGACCAAGGAAAACCTGTGGGAGTTCCTCAAGAGCGAAGCCGTGATGGACCGTGCGGTGGAAATCATGGGCGAACTGGAACTCCTGCAAATGCTGGAAATGTTTTTCGACCGGGCGATTTATTATGCCGCTGTGGGGTACGAAGAAGAAGTGAGCCGGACGGCGGGCGAAACCGCCGCGCTGCGGGCGCACTAGGGGAGCGGACGGATGTCCATGTCATGGGAAATGGAATACAAGAAGCGGTTGAAGAGAGCTGACGACGCGCTGCAGTGCGTGCGATCGGGGATGCGCGTCTACATTCAGCCCGGCTGCGCCGAGCCGGAAACGTTGGTCGAAGCCCTCATGCGGCGCGCACCCGAGCTTTACGATGTGGAAATCGTCCACATGATGACCATGGGTTGCGCCCCCTATGTGGCCCCGGAGATGGCGGGCCACTTCCGGCACAATGCCATGTTCATCGGGGCGAATGTGCGCGACGCCATCAACAATGGCCGCGCCGATTACACCCCCATCTACCTGAGCGAAATTGAAGAGCTGTTTGAGAGCGGGTCCATGCCGATTGACGTGGCCCTGATCGAGGTTTCCCCGCCTGACTCCCACGGTTACTGCAGTTTCGGCGTGGGCGTGGACACCACCCTCACCGCCGCCAGGTGCGCCGAGCATGTCGTGGCCCAGATCAACGACAACATGCCGCGCACCTACGGCGACAGCTTCATTTATGTGGGCGACATTGACGCCTTCGTCGAGTCTTCGCGGCCTTTGTGCGCGATGAAGAAGCCGATTGTGACCGACCTGCAGGTGGCCATCGCACGCAACGTAGCCGGACTGATTGACGACGGCGCCGTCCTGCAGACGGGCATCGGCGGCATCCCGGACGCAGTGCTGCCTCTGCTCATGGATCGCAAGGATCTGGGCGTGCACAGCGAACTGGTGTCCGATGGCGCGATCCCGCTCATCGAGGCCGGGGTGATCACCGGAGCGCGCAAGAACTTCAAGCCCCGCAAGATCATTCTGGGATTCGCCCTGGGCACCAAGCACCTGTTCGACTTCGTGGACAACAATCCCATCTTCGAGTTTCATCCCACGGCCTACACCAACGACCCAGCCCTGATCGCGCGCAATGACAACATGGTCGCGATCAACTCCGCGTTGCAGGTTGATTTGACCGGGCAGGTTTGTTCGGACTCGATCGGCCAACAGTTTTACAGCGGCATTGGCGGGCAGGTGGACTTCCTGCGCGGAGCCTCGCGTTCGAAACACGGCAAGCCGATCATTGCCATCTCCTCCACGGCCAAACAAGAAACCATTTCCCGCATTGTCCCCATGCTGGATCCGGCGGCGGGCGTGGTCACTTCCCGCGGCCTGGTCCGCTACATCGTGACCGAATACGGGGTGGCCTACCTGCATGGCAAGTCCATTCGCGAGCGGGCCAAGGCGCTGATCGAAATCGCGCACCCCAAGTTCCGCGCGGAGTTGTACGAATATTGTGAGAAGACGAAGTGGCTGCAATCTTCCAAGGTCAAACAAACAGCGGCACAGAGGTCAGCCGAATATGTCTAGCTCATCTTTATCCAAACCAGCTCCATCCAAAGCAGCACGCGGCAACGTCACGATTGATGTCGAGGAGTGCAAAGGGTGCGGGCTGTGCGTGGAGTCCTGCCCGCCCAAATGCCTGGAGCTTGCCCCTGAACTGAGTTCCTACGGTGTGCATCCGGCGCGCTATACCGGTCACGATTGCACCGGATGCGGTATCTGCTTTTACTGCTGTCCGGAGCCGGGCGCGATTGTGGTTTACCGGCTGGCTCCGCCGCCCAAGGCGGTCGTGCCCCCAACGCAAGGACGGGTGCAAGTGGGAGGCGAACATGCGCCAGCTCTGTAAAGGCAACGTCGCGGTCATCAAGGGCGCAGTGCTGGCCGGATGCCGCGCATATTACGGTTACCCCATAACGCCGGCCAGTGAGGTGGCGGAAGCGGCGGCGCTCTATCTGCCTGAGGTCGGCGGCACCTTCATCCAAGCCGAGAGCGAGACTGCGTCCATCAACATGGTGTACGGCGCGGCTTCGGCGGGAGTGCGGGTCATGACCGCGTCTTCCGGTCCGGGTCTCAGCCTCATGCAGGAAGGCATCTCCTATCTCGCCGGCGCAGAACTCCCGTGCGTCATTGTGGACGTCATGCGCGGGGGGCCCGGTCTGGGCAATATCGCCCCGGAGCAGAGCGACTACTTTGCCATGGTCAAAGGCGGAGGGCACGGGAACTATCGCAACTTGGTGGTCGCTCCCGCCTCCGTGCAGGAAATGGCGGACCTGACCATTCTGGCCTTCGAACTGTCCGACAAGTACCGCAACCCGGCCATCGTGCTGACCGACGGATTTGTCGGCCAGATGATGGAGCCGCTGGACCTGGAGTACCGCGAGATCCTCGCCCCGGCGAAGCCCTGGGCGGTGCAGGGCACGGCCGAGACGCGCAAGAATATGATCAGCTCCATTTTTCTGGAGCCAGACGAACTGGAAGAGCACCAGCGGCGCATGGAAGCCAAGTACATCCGCGCCCAGGAAACCGAAACGCGCTGCGAAGAGTACCGCACGGAGGACGCCGAGTTGATCGTGGTGGGCTACGGCATCGTCTCGCGCGTGCTGCGCTCGGCGGTGGATGAAGCGCGCAAGCAGGGCATCAAGGCCGGACTGTTCCGTCCCATCACGCTGTGGCCGTTCCCGGCGCACCAGTTGCGGGAGACGGTGCTGCGGGCGCAGAAGGTTCTGGTGGTCGAACTGAGCAACGGCCAGATGGTCGAGGACGTGCGCCTGACCCTCGAGGGCAAGCGGCCCGTCGAATTTTATGGCCGCGTTGGCGGCAACGTGCCGACGGTGGAAGAACTGCTGGCCAAGATTGAAGGGAAGAGGATCGAGGAATTAGTACCTGCATCAGTGTGAGCAGGCTGAACACAGGAGCCAATCCATGGCAGCGAACGACGTGATCCAGATTGTCGAAACCCCGGAGGAACCCAAGGTTGAGGAGCCAAAGGTAACGACCGACAAGTACGAGGTGGTCCATGCCAAGTCGGCAGTGTTCTATCCGGAATACGAACGAAAGAGCGATCTGAAGCACCAGACGCACTACTGTCCCGGCTGCGGCCACGGCGTGGTCCACAAGCTGATTGCCGAGGCCCTGGAAGACTTGGGAGTCCAGGACCAGACGATTCTGGTGAGCCCGGTGGGCTGCTCGGTGTTCGCCTACTACTATTTCGACGTAGGCAATGTGCAGGTGGCGCATGGACGAGCTCCGGCCGCAGCCACCGGTCTGAAGCGGGCGTGTCCGGAGAAGATGGTCATTGCCTATCAGGGAGACGGCGACCTTGCCGCCATCGGCACGGCTGAAATCGTGCACGCCGCCAATCGCGGGGAAAAGATCAGCGTTTTCTTCGTCAACAACGCGATCTACGGCATGACCGGGGGGCAGATGGCGCCCACCACGCTGGTCGGCCAGCGAAGCACCACTTCGCCCTGGGGCCGCCGTCCGGTGAACGAGGGCTTCCCCCTGCACATGGCGGAGATGCTCTCTTCGCTGGAGGCACCGGTTTACATTGAACGCGTCGCGCTCTCCGACAACAAGAACATCATGAAAGCACGCCGCGCCGTCCGCAAGGCGCTCGAACTGCAGCGCGCCGGCGCCGGCTTTACTTTCGTAGAGATTCTTTCCCCGTGTCCCACCATTTGGGGCAAGGATCCGGTTGAGGCGCGGAACTGGATCGCGGAGAAGATGATCCCCAACTTTCCGCTGAACGTTTTCCGCGACCGCAAAGTGGAAATGCCCAACAACAACGTGCCGCCGCACAAGACGGTGGCGGAGTTGATCGGGAATGAAGAAAACGCCTCGGGCGATGCCGCACTGCCGCGCTGTCATCATCATTTTCGCGAGTTGGGCATCAAGATCGCAGGCTTCGGCGGGCAGGGCGTGCTGCTGCTCGGCCAACTTCTGGCCGAAATGGGCATGCGCGAAGGCCTGGAAGTGAGTTGGCTGCCCTCGTATGGCCCTGAGATGCGATCCGGCAGCGCCCACTGCCACGTGTGCCTGTCGAAAGAGCGGATCGGGTCGCCGCTTTTGTCGCGCCCCCAGATCCTGATCGCGATGAACGAGATTTCGCTGCGTAAGTTCGCCCATCAGGTCGAGCCCGGCGGCGTCATCATCTACGGACGGGAACAGTTGCCCGAAGATCTTGCCATCCCGCAGGCGCAGGTGGTCTGCATTCCGGCCTCCGAAATCGCCGACAATCTGGGCTCGGCCAAGGTCGCCAACGTCGTCATAATGGGCGCCCTGCTCGAAGAAACCGAGTGCTTGTCACCCGCGACCGCCATGAAGGTGCTGGAGGCGAAAGTCAAGAATCCGATCCTGCTCGACCTCGACCGCAAGGCCCTCGACGCCGGCCGGGTCTATATTGACCACACCGTCGCCATCGGCGCGGTTACGCAGGCCGACGGCTTCGCGCAGTAGGGCAGAAGACGCCCTCGCATCTCGTTGACAGGGCGAGTCTTCGCCGATCTCTGTGACCCCAATCACGGAATCCGGTGATATCGGGCATATCGAAAATCAGGCAAACGGCCGATCCTGATATTGACTGTGGGAGGTGTCCTATGGCACTCGTTGAAGACAGAAAAGACACGCTCGCAGAAGAAGCGAAGCGCACAGCATCGTCGGTCAAGAACGTGCTTTTCGCCACCGACTTCTCCGCGACGTCTGAAGCGGCGCTGCCCTACGCCACGGCCATCTGCCGGCGGTTTGGCAGCACCTTGCACGCCGTCCATGTCCTTTCCGACGCCGGCCTGGTGATGATGACCGGCGGCGTGGACTACGTGAGCATGGGCACCATCTACGAAGACGCGCACACCGAAGCCAAAGAAAAGCTCGACCAGATGACGGCGCGATTCGAGGGATTCCCCCACCAAACCTATGTCCGGCACGGGCAGGTGTGGAAGAATCTGGCCGCCATCGTGCAAGAGAACAACATTGACCTGATCGTGGTGGGCACACACGGCCGTACTGGCCTAGGAAAATTGCTGCTGGGCTCGGTGGCCGAAGATATTCTGCGGCACGCACCCTGCCCGGTTCTGACCATTGGTCCGAGGGTGTCCGGCCGGGACAAGCTGCCGGCATTTCCAGCCCATGGCCGCGATCTGGCTCCGGTCGAACTGGAGTTGCGGCACATCCTGTGCGCCACCAATCTTGACCAGGACGCGGCTCGCATCGTTCAGGCGGCCGTGGCGCTGGCCGAGGAGTTCCGCAGCCGGCCCACGCTGATGCACGTGATCGAAGACTACACGCAACTGGGCAGCCGCCCCGGGCCGATAGAGGAAGGTGTCCAGCGGCTGCAGGCGCTGATTCCGAAGAGTGCGGCTCTGCAATACGTGCCCGAGAGCGTGCTGGAATTTGGCTCAGCCTGGGAACGCATCCTTAAGACCGCAGGCGATCGCGAATCAGACCTGATTGTGCTGGGCGCCCGCGCTAAGGCGGAAGTAGGCTCCACGCACCTGCCTTGGTCCACCGCGCACCAGGTGATTGCGCATGCTCACTGCCCGGTGCTGACCCGCCACGGTTAACAGAGAGGCGAAGCAAGTCGAATTGCGAGTAGCCGGAGGGCGCCCCTCGGCCTTTGGCGGAACCCATGGGAGTAACTGTGACCTCGGCGGGCATTTCCCGTTTCCTTCGGCGGCAGCAGTCCTACATCGCGGTAGCCGTCGCGATCTACGCTGCGCTCTGGGCTGCGGACCGACGGGCACCGCTGGGCCCCACGCTGGTCTACACCCTGTTCCTTTGCAATTTCCTTGTCATCATGCAGGACCGGCTGGGCTTTCTCTATAGCCGCAGGCGTCCCCTGCATCTCTGGGCGGTGTACTCGGTGTTTCTGCTGGCCGTTGCCGTGGCCGGCGTCGTCCTTGTCAATCTTATCCAGTATCCGGGTGCGCATTTTCCGGGTCAGACCCTGTGGCAGTTTGAGGAGTCGGGCTGGAAGTTCCCCTTCATCGCTACGGTGATATTCGGGGTGAGCTTCCAGCTTTACCGCGCGACCAAAGATCGGTTGGAGAGAAAGAACCGCGAACTGCAACAGGCAGTGGATCTGGAAGTTGCGGAGCGCGAATTACAAGGCCAGGAGCTGCAGCAGGCGCTGGAGATTCAACAGTCCCTGCTCCCCAAGGAGATTCCCCAGGTGGACGGGTTCGAGATTGCGGGCGCGTGGGAGCCCGCGCGAGTCGTGGGCGGCGACTATTACGACGTAATCAAGCTGGGCAGGACGAAGCTGGGTATCTGCATCGCCGACGTTGTGGGCAAAAGCGTCTCGGCCGCGTTGCTGATGGCCAACGTGCAAGCCACCCTGCGGGCCTTCGCCTCCGAGGCGACTCTTCCTTCCGCCCTCTGCACCCGGGTGAATTCGGTTTTGTGCGCCAACATCGCCATGGGAAAATTCGTGACCCTGTTCTACGGCGTGCTCGACGCGGAGCGTCATGAGTTCCTTTACACGAACGCCGGCCATCTGCTTCCAATTTTGATTCGTGCAGGCGGCGAAGCGACGGAACTCGTGAATGGCGGCGCTGTGCTGGGCGTTTTCCCCGCATGGAGATACGAAGATTCGGTCGTGCAGCTCAGCCCGGGGGACCGCCTGCTGCTATTTACCGACGGCATCACCGAGGCGGCTTTGCCCGGTGGGGAAGAGTTCGGGGAACAACGCCTGGTCGCCTGCGCGCGAACATACGCTGACAAGTCGGCCTCGGAATTGAAATCGTGCCTTTTGGCCGACGTGAAACAGTTCTGCGCCTCTCAGCTTGCCGACGACGTTACCCTGATCGTGGTTTCCGCGCTGCCGTCGGACGGGGCGACGCAGCAGAGACGTATCGGAGCCTGCACCACAGTCTGACGCAAACGATCGTGGCACCCGGGCCGAACTAGCCTTAGAATCAGGTAGCTGCGCTCGACCCGCGTTATGACGGTTGCGGCAAAATCCGCGACGCAACGGCTGCGCGTTACTTTACGCGGAGCTGTGCAGGGAGTCGGATTCCGTCCCTTCGTCTATCGCCTGGCTACGGAAATGGCTCTGACCGGCTGGGTGCTGAATTCCTCCGCGGGCCTGGTGGTGGAAGTCGAAGGCCCACCCGACGAACTCAACCGCTTCGAACAAAGGTTGGAGCGCGAGCGTCCGAGAGCTTCGGTCGTGACCGTGCGCGAATCCGCGTGGCTCGCACCCCAGGGCTCGACGCGCTTCGAGATTCTGGCCAGCGACAGCGACTCCGGAAAAACGGTCAATGTCCTGCCCGATCTCGCCACCTGCACCGACTGCCGCGAAGAACTGTTCGATCCTGAAAATCGGCGCTTCGAATATCCCTTCACCAACTGCACGAATTGCGGGCCGCGGTACACGATTGTGGTGGATATTCCGTACGACCGCCCAAATACCACCATGCGCGAGTTCGTGCTGTGCCCCGACTGCCGCGAAGAATACGAGAATCCCGGCGACCGCCGCTTCCATGCCCAGCCCAACGCCTGCCCGGTCTGCGGACCGAAGCTCGACGGCACGATCGAAGACGCCGCTGAGGCATTGCGGCTGGGCGAGATCGTCGCGCTCAAAGGCATTGGCGGATTCCAGCTTCTGGTGGATGCCCGCCAGGCCCCGGCCGTGGCGCGGCTGCGCGAGCGCAAGCACCGCGAAGAAAAGCCGTTCGCGCTGATGATGCCGTCGCTGGAAGTGGCCCGCGAGTACTGCGAGATTTCGCCCGCGGAAGAGCAGCTTCTCGAATCCCAGGCCGCGCCCATCGTTCTTCTTCGGCCCATGCCCGGCACGGACCTTGCCTGGAATGTTGCCCATTGCTCGCCCTATCTCGGCGTGATGCTGCCCTACTCGCCGCTGCACCACCTACTCATGCAGGAGTGCAGGTTTCCCGTAATCGCGACCAGCGGCAACCGGAGCGACGAGCCCATCGCCATCGCCAATGACGAGGCCCGCGCCCGCCTGCAAGACATCGCCGACCACTTCCTCGTGCACAACCGCCCCATCGTGCGCGCCTGTGACGACTCGGTGGTGCGTCTCACGCGCGGACGCGCCGGCATCCTGCGCCGTGCGCGCGGTTACGCGCCGCTCGGAGTTCGCGTTCGCAACAGCCTGCCGCCAGTGCTGGCCGTTGGCGGACATCTCAAGAACACGGTCGCGATCGCCGTCGGTCACGACGTGTTTCTCAGCCAGCACATCGGCGATCTGGATGCGCTCGAGGCCCGTGGCGCTTTCGAGAAGGCCATCTCCGATCTCTGCCGCCTCTACAGCTTCGAGCCGGAGATGATTGCCTGCGATCTGCATCCCGACTACGCCTCGACGCAATGGGCGGAAAGAACCGGGCTGCCGCTGGTTCGCGTGCAGCATCATCAGGCGCACGTCGCCGCCTGCGCGGCGGAGAATGAGGTGCAAGGCGAGTACCTCGGTGTCTCGTGGGACGGCACCGGATACGGACTTGACGGCGCCATTTGGGGCGGCGAGTTCTTTCGTGCGGAAAATCGCCGCGCAGTGGGGAATCAGTTCGAACGCATTGCCCATCTGCGTTCCTTCGCGCTCCCCGGCGGCGATACCGCGGTGCGGGAAGGCTGGCGCTCGGCCGCCAGCCTGATCTTCCAGGTCTTTGGTCCCGAGGCGGTGGACGTGCGCGTCCGCCCCATGCTGGAGCGGGGCATCAACGTGGTGCCCACGACCAGCGTCGGCCGGCTGTTCGATGCCGTGGCCAGCATTACCGGCGTTGCCCAGCAGAACCGTTTCGAGGGCCAGGCCGCCATGCTCCTCGAAAATGAAATTGGGCCAGTGCGCACCCCTTTAACGAGCGAAGAGGCGTATCCTTTACCGGGCGGGGACTGGGCTCCGTTGATTCTGGCAGTAATGGCGGACAGGGGTGCCGGGGTTTCCGTGCCCGTGATCGCGGCGCGGTTCCATAACGCGCTGACCGGCTGGATCCTGGAGGTTGCCGCAAGCGCGGGACTGAAGCAGGTCGTGCTCAGCGGGGGCGTTTTTCAGAACCGCTACCTGACGGAGCGGGCCGCGGCGCTGCTGGAATCGCGTGGCTTTGTGGTGTACACCCATCAGCGTGTACCGCCCAACGACGGCGGCATCGCACTAGGTCAGGCGGTGTTGGCTTCTGGAGGTTAACCATGTGTCTGGCAGTTCCAGGCCGGGTAGTCGAAATCATTGACGGGGGCGACATCGCCTTCCGCCGTGCCAAGGTGGACTTCGGCGGCATCCGCAAAGACATCAACCTGGCATACACTCCCGAGGCCGAAGTCGGGAAATATGTTCTCGTCCACGTCGGCTTCGCCATCAGCGTGATTGACGAAGCCGAGGCCCAGCGCGTCTTCCAGTATCTCGAAGAAATCGGCGGTCTGAAAGAGGAACTCGGTGAAATTCCTCAATGAATACCGCGACCCGAAGGCGGCGGAACAACTCGCGCAGGCTATCTGGAAGAAAGTAACCCGTCCCTGGACGATCATGGAAATCTGCGGCGGGCAGACCCACACCATAGTCAAGAGCGGCCTCGAAGACCTGCTGCCCCGCGACATCACCCTGGTGCATGGCCCCGGCTGTCCGGTCTGCGTGACCCCGATCGAGTTGATTGACAAGGCGGTGGCTATCGCGCAGCGCCCGGAAGTGATTTTCTGCTCCTTCGGCGACATGCTGCGCGTGCCCGGTTCTTCGAAGAGCCTGTTTGACGTGAAGGCAGAAGGCGCCGATGTGCGCATCGTTTACTCGCCGCTCGACGCGCTGAAACTTGCCAAGACGAATCCTGGGCGCCAGGTCGTGTTCTTCGCCGTGGGCTTTGAAACCACGGCTCCCACCAACGCCATGGCTGCCTGGCAGGCCGATCACGACCATGTCGAAAACTTTTCGCTGCTGGTTTCGCACGTGCTGGTGCCTCCGGCCATGGAGGCGCTGCTGTCGTCGTCGAACTGCGTGGTGCAGGGATTCCTGGCCGCGGGCCACGTCTGCACCATCATGGGCTTCGAAGAATATGTGCCGATCGCGGCGCGCTACAAGGTTCCAATCGTTGTCACCGGTTTCGAGCCGCTCGATATTCTGGAAGGCATTCTCCTGACGGCGAGCCAGTTGGAAGAAGGCCGGCATGAAGTGGAAAACCAGTACAGCCGCGCGGTGCGGCGGGAAGGGAACCGTCCGGCGCAGGAACGCATCGCCGAAGTATTTGAAATCACACCGCGGCAATGGCGCGGCCTGGGCGAGATCCCGGCCAGCGGTTTTCAATTGCGCGGGCGTTTTCAGAGATATGACGCCAACCGCCGCTTCCCCTTTTCGGGCGAGCCGGCGCACGAGTCGCCCGAGTGCATCAGCGGTCTGATTCTGCAAGGCATCAAGAAGCCGCACGATTGCCCGGCGTTCGCAGTCAAGTGCACGCCGGAAAATCCGCTGGGCGCGCCCATGGTATCGTCGGAAGGCGCATGCGCGGCCTATTACCACTATGGCAGACGGCAAACCCACGACGTTCACGTTGAGCTGCCCAGTCCCGCGAGTCGCTGACGATCGCATCGTCCTGGCGCACGGCGGCGGCGGACGACTCACTCATCAGTTGATCGAGAAGATATTCCTGCCCGCATTTTCCAACTCCATGCTGGAGCAGCGCCACGACGGCGCCGTGCTGGCGGTGAATGGATCGCGGCTTGCCTTCACTACGGATTCGTTTGTAGTGCGCCCGCTGATTTTTCCCGGCGGCACGATCGGCAACCTCGCGGTTTTCGGCACGGTCAACGATCTGGCCATGTGCGGCGCGCGGCCGCTCTACCTGAGTGCGGGATTCATTCTCGAGGAAGGTCTTGAGATGGAGACGCTGCGCACCGTGGTCAAGTCCATGCAGGAGGCCGCGGCCAAGGCCGGGGTGCAACTCGTAACTGGCGACACGAAAGTCGTGGATAAGGGCAAAGGCGACGGCATCTTTGTGAACACCTCTGGCATTGGGGTCATTGAAGGCAACGTTAAGGGGACGATCGGTCCGGCTTCGGTTCAGGTGGGCGACGCGGTCATCGTCAGCGGCGATCTGGGCCGCCACGGAATTGCGATTCTCTCCGTGCGGGAAGGCTTGGAATTTGAATCGCCCATTCTGAGCGATACGGCGTCGGTCTGGCCTGCGGTCGAAGCACTGCTTAATGCGGGAATCGAAATCCACTGCCTGCGCGACCTGACCCGCGGCGGCCTGGCAACTACGTTGAACGAGATCGCGTCCGACCGCAACGTGTGCATCAAACTCGAAGAGGCGCTCATTCCCGTGGAAGAAGTGGTGCAGGGCGCCTGCGAAATCCTGGGCCTTGACCCGCTTTATGTGGCGAATGAAGGACGGTTTGCCGTCTTTGTTCCCGGCGCACAAGTTGAAGCGACACTTGAAGTGTTGAAGAAAATTCCGGTGGCGCAGGGATCGGTCCGCGTTGGCAGAGTCGAACAGACCCCCGGCCGCACGGTAGTCCTGCAAAGCCACATCGGCGGCAATCGTGTGGTGGATATGCTGAGCGGGGAACAGTTGCCGAGAATCTGCTGAACGTATGCGCGCTATTCAGAACTTCTTCATCCGCGCCCACCACTGGCAGGTATTTCTTCTGCTCTTCGGCCTCTTCTTCCTCGGCAATGCCGTCGTGCTGCAATCGATGATGCAAAGCCCAGACAAGGTTTTCGGAACGCTCCTGCCAATTTGCGTTTTGACGGAATTGCTGGCAGTTTGCCTTGCCCTCTGGCTTTGGTGTCTGGGGGCGTTTCTCAATTCACTGGTTGCGATGCGCCTTCGACCCAAGCTCTCATTCTTTGGCTTCGCGATCGTCTATCCGCCGCTCTATATGCCGCTTTTCATGGCGTATTTTCAGAGTTTGAGCTTCAAGCCCTTGCTGCTCCTTGCTATTTTCCCGCTGCACTTCTTCGCTATGTTTTGCTTGCTCTACGATCTTTACTTCGTTTCGAAGAGTTTGGCCCTGGCAGAAAAACAGCGGTCGGTGTCGTTAGGGGACTATCTGGGGTACCTCTGTGCCCTCTGGATTTTTCCCGTCGGGGTCTGGATCATCCAGCCGCGGATCAATCGTCTTTATGCCAATGCAACAGCAACCTTGTCATCCTGAGCGGCGCTCTTCGCTCGAAGGACTTCGACGCAATCAGCTTCTCCGGTTTTCATCGAATGGACAACCTGTTGAAATGTCACACCTATGCATTTTGCCTGGCACCGGGAGGCTGCATGGGTGCTTCGCTTCGCTCAGGATGACAGATGGGCAGCGCGCCGTTACTCCTTCCAGGGATTGATCAGCCGCACGCCGCAGCCTTCGAAATCATCCGTATTCCGCGTGGCGAGCGTCGCGGAGTGGGCCCGAGTGATGGCCGCAATCTGGGCATCGAAGAACTCGATGGGCCGTCCGAGTTTGCGTCGGCCCGCTGCCAGCAGCGGGAAGATCCTTGCCGCTGGATCGTCGAATGACAGGATTCGTCCGGCGAAATCCTGCGTGAACATCGCGTCGGCTTGGCGCTCCAGACCATCCCGCCGCTTACCTTTTGGTAGAAGCTCAATTCCATAAAGAACCTCGGCCAGGGTAATGGCCGTGACAAATAAATCGTCCACCTCCTGCTGAGTGGACAACCAGGCCAGAACGGCCTCGGAACGGGAGGCCTTCATCAGTTCGGAAACCACATTTGTGTCGAGAACAATCATCAGGCTCTCACCTGATACCGGGATCTCGAATCGGTGTCCGTGGCAACGGCTCCAGTTCTACTCCGCCAAAGGGTGCGAAGCGCCGCCGAATTGCCTCGGCAAGATCGGCTCCCGTCTTCGGTTTCTGCTGTGGTTTCTGCCGCAGCGCACTCCTCAGGATTTCGCGCGCCTCCTGCTCCATGGAGTGGCCGTGCACGGCGGCGCGCACCTTGAGCTTTCGCTTGGTGGACTCCTCAAGATTGCGGATGGTAATGCTGGGCATGATTGCAATGATATCATTGCAATCGTTGATTGCACAAGACGTAAGAGTGTCAGGCTGAGCGTTGCGACCGAGAATACTGTCTGCCTGACGCCAGGGAGACTGCACGGGTTCTGCGCGCTCAGAATGACAAGGCAAGCGGGATGGCCAGAGGAGGTACCCTTGCAATCACTAACCGCCCATTTTGGCATTCCCTGCATCTCCCTGATTCCAAGCCAGATAATACCCCGTGACCCCAATCACCCCCGGTGGTGAGATATATCACTGCGACTTCCCTATGGAAGCGGAGAATAAAGAGCGGCATTATGTTCAAGTTGTACCTAATGTTCATGTTGCACCTACGGAGGTAGGAAAATTATGACGTCTGTGATGACACCTCCGGGAGTCAAGGCTCCTGGAGACTACATTGAATCCGTGATGATCAGTGTGAAAGCGAAGAACCCCGCCGAGCCCGAGTTCCATCAGGCGGTGGCTGAAGTGTTCGACTCTCTCAGGTTGGTCCTCGCAAAGCACCCCGAGTATCAGTCGGCGCGTTTGCTCGAAAGAATTGTCGAGCCCGAGCGCGTCCTCATGTTCCGCGTTCCCTGGTTTGATGATCTGGGCAACATCCAGGTCAACCGCGGTTTCCGCATCGAGATGAACAGCGCCATCGGTCCCTACAAGGGCGGACTGCGCTTCCATCCGTCGGTGAACCTCGGCATCCTGAAGTTCCTGGCGTTCGAGCAGGTGTTCAAGAACTCGCTGACCACGCTTCCCATGGGTGGCGGCAAGGGGGGATCGGATTTCGATCCCAAGGGCAAGAGCGACAACGAAGTGATGCGCTTCTGCCAGAGCTTCATGACCGAACTGCAGCGGCACATTGGACCGGATACCGACGTCCCCGCCGGCGACATCGGCGTGGGCGGACGGGAAATCGGTTTCCTGTTTGGCCAGTACAAACGGCTGCGTAACGAATTCACGGGCGTCCTGACCGGCAAAGGCCTGGCCTGGGGCGGCTCGCTGATTCGTCCGGAAGCGACCGGCTACGGCTGCGTGTACTTCGCCAATGAAATGCTCAAATCGAAGAAAGACTCGCTCGAAGGCAAGCTCTGCCTGGTTTCGGGCAGCGGCAACGTCTCGCAATACACAATCGAGAAGCTGCTTGATTTCGGCGCCAAGCCCCTCACGGTGTCCGATTCGAACGGCGTGATCTACGATCCGGAAGGCATCAACCGCGAGAAGCTGGCCTTCATTATCGAACTGAAGAACGTGAAGCGTGGACGCATCCGTGACTATGCAGATCACTACAAGAAAGCGATCTTCATGCCCACGGACATCAAGCTGGAGCACAATCCGCTGTGGAACGTGAAGGCCGATTGCGCCTTCCCCAGCGCCACGCAGAACGAGATCACCGCGAAGGACGCGGCGAACCTCATCAAGAACGGCGTCAAACTGGTTGCCGAGGGCGCGAACATGCCCAGCACGCTCGATGCGACCAAGATGTTCCTCGATGCCAAGATCCTGTACGGACCGGCCAAGGCCGCCAATGCCGGCGGCGTGGCCACGTCTGGCTTGGAGATGGCGCAAAACAGCGCCCGTCTGAGCTGGACCCGCCAGGAAGTAGACGACCGTCTGCACAAGATCATGATCGCCATCCACCAGAACTGCTACGAAACGGCCGAGAAATACGGCACGCCCGGCAACCTGGTAAACGGCGCCAACATCGGCGGCTTCCTCAAGGTGGCCAACGCGATGCTGGATCAGGGGCTGGTGTAATTGCTCGTGTGGCGCGGGCGCCCTTGCCCGCGTCTGGACTGATTGGGTGCCCCGTCCTTGTCCCTGCGGTTTTTGCAGGGACAGGGCGGGGATTTTGACTTTCAGTGACGATTCGAGAAAGAGTCAACACCCCCACCCCTTCGGCTTCGCTCAGCGCAGGCTCTGTCGCAAAGAACGCGACAACGGTGGGGCACCCGGCTGTCCCCACATGAGTATCAAGCTATGCCTCACGAGTATGATTAGCTGTTAAACATCCCGGCTATGGCCGTCCGCCCCATTACCGAGCCCATCCTCGACGCTGAAGAGCGCTTTGAAGGCTTCGAAAACCTGATGCCCTTCAAGGTCCAGAATATCCTTCTGGTTTCGAGCCTCTACGACTCGTTCATCCTGCGCGAAGACGGGCGCCTCAACGAGCTGCTCATTGATGAATCGCTTGAACTGAACTTGCAGCAGATTCCCGGGATTACCCACGTTTCGAGCTGCGCCGAGGCGCTCGATCTGGCGCGGTCGAACCGGCAGTTCAATCTGATTGTGGCCAATCTCGCCGTCGGCGACATGGATGCCGCGCAGCTCGCCCGCGAAGTCCGCCGCGCCGGGCTGGATGTTCCCGTGGTCGTGCTGGCCTACGACTACCGCGAAATCAAGGACTTCGTTGCGCACAATCCCGTCACCGACATCGAACGCATTTTCTTGTGGCAAGGCAATGCCCGCATCCTGATCGCGATCGTCAAGTACGTCGAAGACAAGCGCAACGTGCTGCACGACACACGCGCGATGGGCGTGCCTGTGCTGCTGGTGGTGGAAGACAACATCCGTTACTACTCGTCGTTTCTGCCGGTGATTTACACCGAGCTGATCAAGCAGTCGCGGCGCGTGATTCAGGAAGGCATTAACGTGGCGCACAAACTGGTGCGCATGCAGGCGCGCCCGAAGATTCTGCTGAGTTCGAATTTCGAGGACGCGGCAGAACTGGTGGAGCAATATCGCGACTACATTTTCGGGCTTGTGTCGGACGTCGAATTTCCCTGGGAAGGCAAGCTCAGTCCTGAGGCCGGATTTGAACTGGCGCGCATGGTCAAGAGCCTGGTGCCCGACGTCCCGGTGGTTCTGCAAACCAGCCGCACGGAGTTTCGTCCGCGGGCGCATGCCGAGGGATACTCTTTCCTGCGTAAGCGCTCGCCTACGCTGCTCAAAGATCTGCGCCGCATCCTGACCGACCACTTCGGGTTTGGGGACTTCGTCTTCCGCATGCCGGACCAGCGCGAAGTGGGACGCGCCAAAGACCTGAACGAACTCGAAGAACAGTTGCAGACCATTGCGCCCGAAAGCCTGATGTACCACGCGCAGAGCAACCACTTCTCGCACTGGCTGATGGCGCGCACCGAGTTCGCGCTGGCCGCCAAGCTCAGGCCGCGCAAGGTGTCCGATTTCGACGACGCCGAGCACCTGCGCCGTGACCTGATCGAGTCCATCAACGGTTACCGCCGCGAGCAGAACGAAGTCCTGATCGGCGACTTCAAGCCCGACACTTTCAAGCCCTCCGAGTCCAGTTTTCTCAGAATCGGCTCCGGTTCGCTAGGGGGCAAAGCTCGCGGTCTGGCGTTCGTGCGCCATCTGTTGCGCACGCGCCGTATCTCACGCCGCTTTCCCGGCGTGCGCATTGCGGTTCCCCCCGCGGTCGTGCTGGCCACCGACATGTTCGACCAGTTTCTCGCCGAAAATAATCTGGGCGACTTCGCCCTACATTGCGACGAGGACGCCGAAATCCAGCAGCGCTTTCTCGATGCCCCGCTGCCCATTGCACTGCAGGAAGACCTGAAGGCATTTCTGTCGGAGGTGAATTACCCGCTCGCGGTGCGCTCCTCCAGCCTGCTCGAGGACTCCCAATACCAGCCCTTCACTGGCGTCTATGAAACCTTCATGCTGGGCAACCAGCAAGCCCTGCTGCAAACTCGCCTGGATGAACTCTCCGAGGCGATCAAGCGCGTTTACGCCTCCACTTTCAGCCAGCACGCCAAGGCCTATGTGCGCGCCACGCCCTATCGCCTGGAAGAAGAAAAGATGGCGGTGATCCTGCAGCAGGTGGTGGGCACCGCGCACGGACAGCGGTTTTATCCGGACTTTTCCGGCGTGGTGCGTTCGCACAATTTCTATCCCGTGCCGCCCATGACGTTTGCCGATGGCATTGCGGCAGTGGCGCTGGGCCTGGGCCGCACCGTCGTAGATGGCGGAAAGTGCCTGATGTTCTGTCCACGCTATCCGCGGAACCTGATTCAGTTTTCCTTGGTGGAAGATATTCTCGCCAACACCCAGACCGAGTTCTGCGCGCTTGAACTCGATGGCGTGCCCCACGGCGGAGGCGCCGGCCATTTGCGCGAAGCCCGCTTCGGTCTCGACATTGCCGAAGCGGACGGCACGCTTCAGCCCGTGGCGTCAACCTATTCCGCCGACAATCACGCGGTTTACGACGGCCTCAGCCGGCCCGGATCCCGCGTGGTGACGTTTGCTCCGATGCTCAAACACGGCATCTTTCCGCTGGCTACAATTCTGGAAGTGCTGGTACGAGCCGGCGAAGACGCGTTGGGCAATCCCGTGGAAATCGAGTTCGCGGTGCGCCTGCCACGCGGCGAAGGGGCTGCCGAATTCGGTTTTCTGCAGATTCGCCCTCTGACTCTGGCGCGCGATCACCAGGACCTCGAAATCGGCGAGGTGGATGCTGCGCAGCTCGTCTGCGAGAGCACGAAGGTGCTCGGCAACGGACGGATCGAAAATCTGTATGACATCGTCGTAGTGGATTCGCACCGCTTCGAGCGCAGCCGCAGCCAGGAAGTGGCACGGTCGGTGGCGCACTTCAACGCTGTGCTGAGTGAGGAGAACCGTCCGTATCTGCTGATCGGCGTCGGCCGCTGGGGCTCGAACGATTCCTGGCTAGGCATTCCCGTCGAGTGGGACGAAATCTCCGGCGCCCGCGCCATTGTCGAAGCCGGCTTCCGTGATTTTCGCGTGACCCCATCGCAAGGGAGTCACTTCTTCCAGAACCTGACGGCATTTCAAATCGGATATCTCACCGTGAACCCAGATGCGGGCGAGGGTTCGGTGGCTTGGGAATGGCTGGCCGCGCAGCCTGCGGTCGCAGAGCAGGGCTGCGTCCGCCATTTGCAATTCGCCAAGCCGATGTGCGTGGTCATGAACAGCAGGACCAGCCGGGGAGTGATTTTCAAGCCGGAAGGGGAATAGTCGAAGGAAAGTCTACTTGCACTTGGCTTCTCTGCGCCGTTGCGTCCATTCCATGCGCCGTTTCATCGGTGTAATTCGCAGTTCGTCGTCTTTCCAATGCAAGATGACCTCATCGCCACCTTTGAGGCCGAGCGCCTTGCGGAAAGTCGCCGGGATGGAAAGGCCCCCGTCTTTGCCTATTCTTACCCTAGTTGCCTGAGGCGTATTCTCCGGTTCGGAACATGGCATGAAAACCATATCGGCACCTCGTCCGAAGAGCATAGGCAGGTGCAAACCCTGCCAGGACCAGGCATTTCCCGTAGGAATGCCTCCGCACATCGCCATGTGATCCTGATCACAGCCTCCACGCCGACCCTCCAGACACAATGATTTTGTTGGGACCTTCGTCAATTCTGTCCCGCGGAGCGCCTGTGTTCAAAATCATAAACGCCCAATTTCTAGCCCCCGGCATCAAACGGTTCGTCATTGAAGCTCCCCGCATTGCACGGAAACAGAAGCCCGGCCAGTTCGTCATCCTGCGGATCTATGAGGAAGGCGAGCGCATCCCGGTCACCATCGAGAACTCCGATCCCGAGCGCGGCACGATTAGCATCGTCGTGCAGGCGGCGGGAAAGACGACCAACCTGCTGAATACGCTGAACACCGGCGACCAGATTCTCGACGTTGTTGGGCCGCTGGGCAAGCCTTCCGAAATCGCCAACTACGGCACGGTCGTGGTTGTCGGCGGTGGCGTCGGCACGGCGATGGCCTATCCCACAGCCGCAGCGCTCAAGCGGGCTGGGAACCGCGTCATCTCGATCGTCGGCGCGCGCAACAAGGAGTTGGTAATCCTCGAGCGGGAAATGCGCGACGTGAGCGACGCCGTCATGATCACCACCGATGACGGCAGCTACGCCGACAAGGGCTTTGTCACCGACAAGCTCCGCCAGCTTATTCAGAATGGCACGCGCATAGATCTGGTCGTGGCCGTGGGCCCGATCGTGATGATGAAGGCCGTCGCCGATCTGACCCGCAACGAGCACATCCACACCGTGGTGAGCCTCAACCCGATCATGATTGACGGCACCGGCATGTGCGGCGGCTGCCGGGTGATGATTGACGGCAAGAGCGAGTTTGCCTGCGTGGATGGCCCCGAATTCGACGGGCACCGCGTGAATTTCGAGGTGCTGGTGCAGCGCAACTCCATGTACCGGACCGCCGAGCAGCAGTCCATGGAGGAGTTCAAACACAAGCAGGAAGCCGAACACGCCTGCATGGCAACTTCCTCCTCAACCCAGGGAGAACAACGATGAGTCCGACGGTGAAGAAGTCGCTGAACCCGGTGCCAATCAAGGAGCGCATCAAAGTTCCCCGCCAAGCCATGCCCGAACAGCCCGCGGAAGAACGCGCCCACAACTTCGAAGAAGTGAACCTCGGCTACAGCGCGGAGCTGGCGCAGCAGGAAGCCCAACGCTGCTTGGAATGCGCCAAGCCGACCTGCACGGATAACTGCCCGGTGGGAGTGAAGGTGAAAGAGTTTGTCGAACTGATCGTGGAAGGGAAGTTCCTGGAGGCTGCGGCCAAGATTCGCGAAGACAACGTGCTGCCGGCCATCACCGGGCGCGTCTGCCCCCAGGAAGATCACTGCGAGGGCAAGTGTCTGTTGTCGAAGAAAGTGAAGCCCCTCGGGATTGGCTATCTGGAACGCTTCGTCGCCGATTATGAAAAGCGCATGGGAACGCACGTGGTCCCCAAGGTGCCGCCGACGGGAAAGAAAGTTGCGGTCGTGGGCAGCGGGCCTTCGGGCCTGACGGTTGCCGGAGATCTGATCCAGAAGGGCCACAAAGTGCGGGTGTTTGAAGCTTTGCACGAACTCGGCGGGGTGCTTGTCTACGGCATTCCTGAGTTCCGGCTGCCCAAGCAGATCATCCGTGAGCAACTCGACTACATGCGCGAAATGGGCGTCGAGTTCGAGACCGACGTGGTGGTGGGCCGGACCGTCACGATTGACGAACTGATGGAGGAAGAAGGCTTCGACGCGGTTTACATCGGCACCGGGGCCGGCCTGCCGCAGTTCATGAATATTCCCGGCGAGCATCTGAACGGCGTGTATTCGGCCAACGAATTCCTCACTCGCATCAACTTGATGAAGGCGTACAAGTTCCCGGTGTACGACGAACCAATGCTTGATCTGCACGGAAAAAGCGTGGCTGTGATCGGCGGCGGCAACACTGCGCTCGATGCTATCCGCTCGGCCCTGCGCCTGGGAGCAAGCAAGGCCTACGTCATCTACCGCCGCAGCGATGCCGAGATGCCCGCGCGCGCGGAGGAAGTCCACCACGCGCGGCAGGAAGGGATTGACTTTCAGATGCTAACCGCGCCGGTCGAGTTCCTTTCTGACGGCAAGGGCTGGCTGACCGCAGCCCGCTGCGTGCGCATGGAACTGGGAGAGCCCGACGCCTCCGGTCGCAGGCGGCCGGTGCCCATGCAGGGCTCGGAGTTTGATCTGCCATTGTCGGTGGCCGTGATTGCCATTGGCACCAGTGCGAATCCCATTGTTCAGAGCACGACGCCCGGTCTCGGCACCAACAAACGAGGCTATATTCAGGCCGACGAAAACACGCAGCGCACCACTCGCAAGGGCGTGTTTGCCGGAGGCGATATCGTGACCGGCAGCGCTACCGTAATTCTGGCGATGGGCGCGGGGCGGCGGGCCGCCGCGTCCATTCACCAATACCTGACCACCGGTGACTGGTAAACCTCTGCCGCATTCCTGCAACGGCCGGGCGCGCAGTTAGTGCGCCCGGTCCCCATTCAATCTGCGCACGAATTTCCTGATCGCTTGCAGCACTGCGTCCCGCTGGTCGCGGTAGGCCGAGTGGCGGCAATCGGCGAGGGGAAGAATTTCAACCGGTCCGCCGGACTTACGGGCGATCGCCTGCACCTGTGCCATGGTTCCGTACTGATCTTCGAGTCCCTGAATGGCGAGGATCGGGCACGTGATGCGGGGCAGATATTCTTCGATGTTCCAGCGGCGGAAGTCGGGATGGAGCCAGATATTGTTCCATCCCCAGAATGTGCGGGCAGCGTCGCTATGATGGCGGGCGAGCTTTTCGGGAAGATTTGTGGTCTCGAATTTCACCTTGGCTTCAGCGATGCTGGCGACGCTGAGGTCTTCGACGAAGACATGCGGAGCGAGCAGCACCAGGCCGCGCACGCGGTCGTGGGCCCCGGCGTAAATCAGCGCGATCGAACCGCCGTCGCTGTGGCCGATGAGGATGGGGTTCTCGATTTGCAGTTGCGCGAGAAGATCTGGTAAGGAATGGAGCGCCTCGTCGTGCATGTAGGTCACCGGGCGAGCACCGGCGAGGAGGTCAGATTTGCCCGAGCCGTAACGGGAGTAGACCGTAACCGGACAACCGGTGGCGGCGGCGAGGCGCGCAGGGAAGTCCTTCCACAGAGAGATCGAGCCCAGGCCTTCGTGGAGGAAGACGAGTTCCGGGGCGTGAGGATTGCGGGCGGGAATGCGGCGCACTTCGAGGCGACGGCCTTGGACTGTCAGTTCGAAGGTTCGGGTGGCGGAGGAGCGGCGTGTAATCATCGATGTCAGTATTAGGAACCTCGGGCGCTAAAGCGCGTCATCCCAAAGATCGCTTAACGCAGCGCTGAAAGGCCTGCCCTGAGCGGAGTCGAAGGGCGCTGCGCCACCCGAAACCGGACTCACGCGGTAAGAGGGAGTCATTCTGCGGATACTCCGGCGCGAGTCGCTCCGCATCCCAGTCTCAAGATATCGTAAGCTATAAAGGTGAGCAGGAGGATGAGTGCGCTGTAGCCGCTGCGGCAATGAGAATCCGGAGACGAACCGCTTTTGCGGTATGTGCGGTGCGACGCTGCTGCAGACCCCGGCTGCGGTGCCGAAGGAGGCAGGGCAGTCCAAGGAATCAGCAGGCGCGCCCGTTGAATCTCCACACTCTGCCCCGCCCACGGTTCCTGCGCCGCACCCTCAAACGCAGCCTGCCGAAATAACTCCGGTGATCAGCGGGCCGTCGTTTCTCGGCTTGAACGAGCCTGCGCCTTCGCCCCGGCGCCGCGGAAGTTTGAGCATTGATCCGCATTCGGCTCCGAGTTCGGGCAATTTGGACTACTTGCTGGAAGACGAGGAGAGCAGCGGTGGAGGCGCGGGAAAGATCGTTCTGGTTTTGATTGCATTGACGTTAGCCCTGGGGTTTGGATATCTGCGTTGGAAGAATCAGGGCTTGCCGTGGCTGGGATCGAGCGCGACAAAGCCCTCTGCGGCTGCGCAGACTTCCGATGCGCCGGATACCGGCCCGGCTGCGCCTGCGGCTTCAAGCGTAGCGCCAGCGGCCTCGGCGGGCCCGGCTGCCGCGCCGCCCAACACGTCATCGCCTGCCACCCCGGATTCGGCTGCGGCGACTCCCGCCAGTTCATCGGGAGCTGCGGCGCCTGCTCCTGCGCCGGCCGCGGGAGACGCAGCTACCGCAAACGGTGTGTCCGGCACGGCCACGCCGCCAGCGCCGGTATCCGGCGACGCACCCCCGGCAACTGCCGCTGCTCGCGCCGCGCCTGTGGCGGCTGAGAAGCCGGAGCCTGCGCCGAAGCCACGGCTACCCAAGCCGCTTGCCGCGATGCCGCCGCCGAAAGCCCTCGACCCTATCAGCGAGGCGCAGAAGTACATTTATGGACGGCACGTTCCACAAGACTGCGATCGCGGTTTGCGCTTGCTGAAGCCTGCCGCGGAACAGGCCAATCCCAAGGCGATGATCGAAATGGGAGCGCTTTACTCGGCGGGGTTGTGCGCGCCCCGCGACCTTCCTACCGCGTATCGCTGGTTCGCGCTTGCGCTGCGGAAAGATCCCGACAACCAGGCGCTGCAGGCAGACCTGCAGAAGCTGTGGGGCGAGATGACGCAGCCGGAGCGGCAGTTGGCGATCAAACTTAGCCAGTAGCTGGCTTGGCGCGCGCCCGAGGACACCCAGACTTGCCGGAGCCTAAGGCCTGCTGCTATGTTTAGCGCCGCCCGCAACAGAGCAGAAGCGCGGATTTCCAGAGGTAACATTACCGTTCCCCCGGCAGGCGCAATCCGGCCGGGCCTGATGTGCGTACTTCTTACAGGGAAGAGAATCGCGTTTGTCGAGTGCTGAACGACAAGGGATTTCGGCCGATCTGGCCACCGTGAGAATGAAGGGGGCGCGGCCGCGCCCACGATGCCGATCGTGATGATGGGGACGGGAGAATAGGTTCTCCTCTGCTCATTCCTCGCTTCTTTCGTTAGGATAGGAACGCATCTAAATTTCCTATGAAATCGCCATATCTTGTTGTTTTCGTGGGTTTGTTCACCCTGGCGCTTGCGCCCACGACTGTCGTGCATGCAGGCCCGCAACGGTCAGTTGACGACGTGAAAATCCCTGCGTCGCACGCGATGGGAATCCATTTGAAGACGGGCGGGATTCCGAATTTTGGACACGTCACACCGAATCTTTATCGTGGGGCGCAGCCGAACGCGGAAGGGATCGCCGCGCTGAAGAAGATGGGCGTGGATCTTGTGGTGGACTTGCGTGGAGGACGCAGCGCGCAAGAAGAAGTCGCAGTCACGAAGCTGGGCATGCAGTATGTTTCCATTCCGTCGCATTGTCCGTTCCCGAAGGATGAGCCGTGGGCGAAGTTTTTGAAGGTGATCGAGCAGAATCCGGGGAAGAAGATTTTCGTACACTGCCGGCTGGGCGATGACCGGACAGGCATGGCAGTTGCCTCTTATCGCATCGCAGAAGAAGGCTGGTCGGCTGACGAAGCGCTGAAGGAGATGAAGGCCTTCGGGTTCAGCACGGTGCATCACGCCATGTGTCCGGGGCTGGAGGAGTACGAAGAGAAGTTTCCCGAGCGGGTGAAGAAGAGCCCGGCGTTCCGGGAATTACCATCGCGGTCCCTGGAATCGGCGCAATAGGCCCGTCAGACCTTCTGGATGGCGACGTTTTTCTTGGGGAACATCTCGCCGATGCGGCGGATCTGGGCGCCGACTGCTTTCAGTTTCTCCTCAATGTGCTCATAGCCGCGGTCAATGTGGTAAACGCGGTCAATGATGGTCTCGCCATCGGCGACCAGTGCAGCGAGCACCAGCGAAGCGGAGGCGCGCAGGTCGCTGGCTAGAACGGCGGCAGCGCTGAGCGGCGTCTTGCCGCGAACCACGGCGCGGCGGCCTTCGATCTTGATGTTCGCGCCCATGCGGACGAGTTCCAGCGCGTGCATGAAGCGGTTCTCGAAAATATTTTCGGTGATGATCGCGGTACCTTCGGCTTGCGTGGCCAGCGCCATGAATTGCGCCTGACAGTCGGTGGGAAACCCGGGATATTCTTCGGTGCTCATGTCGGCGGCAGTGAAAGGATTGTCGCCCATGACGCGAACGGAGTCGGCGGTGGCCTTGGTCTTGACTCCGACTTCGTGCAGCTTGCTGAGAACGGCACCGAGGTGCGACGGGTCGCATCCGGCCACATTGAGATCGCCTCCGGTCATGGCGCCGGCGATGAGGAAGGTGCCAGCCTCGACGCGGTCGGGAATGATGCGGTGCTTTGCGCCTTTCAGCCTGCTCACGCCCTTCACGCGGATGGTGGGCGTGCCTGCGCCTTCGATTTTCGCTCCCATTTTGTTGAGCAGGTCGGCCAGGTCGGCCACTTCGGGCTCGCGGGCGCAGTTCTGCAGAATGGTTTCGCCCTCAGCGAGAGTCGCGGCCATGAGCAGGTCTTCGGTGCCAGTCACGGTGATCTTGTCGAAAACGATTTCGGCGCCCTTGAGGCGCGCAGTCGTCGCCTCGATGTAGCCGTGTTCCTGCGTGATCCTTGCTCCGAGCTGCTCGAGTCCCTTGATGTGGAGATCAATGGGGCGTGCTCCAATGGCGCAGCCGCCAGGCAGCGAGACGCGGGCGTGGCCACAACGGGCCACCAGCGGGCCGAGCACAAGCGTGGAGGCACGCATGGTCTTAACCAGTTCATAAGAAGCTTCGGGCGCGGCGAGGTTTTCACAGTGGATGGTGGTGCGGTGCTGGGCGCGTCCGTAGCCGAGTTCGACTTCCGCTCCCATGGCGGCGAGCAGGTTGCGCGTGGTCTGGATGTCGCGGACCTGGGGAATGTTTTCGAGGATGACGGGCTGATCGGTGAGCAGAGCTGCCGCCATGCAGGGCAGAGCGGCATTCTTCGCACCGCTGACGCGGACGGTACCGAGCAGCGGCTCCCCGCCGCGAATGACGAATTTATCCATAACGGGATGAGTCCTTGAGTGCGACTTTATTCTAACGAGTATTGGCGGCCCGGGCAGGTAACCGGCAGGGCACGGACGTTTGGGGCGCGCCAGGGCCCATGTCGAGCTTTGCTCGACCGGACGGCCGAGGGCGGCCGTTCCCACATCGGAATTGCCGATCTATCGCGATTTCGCCATGGCGATGGCTTGGCGGACGCTGCCTTTAGATTGCTTCAGGGCGGCGGCGGCCTGGGATCGGTTCACGCCTGCGGCGAGCATGACGAGCGCAACTGGAGTTCGATTGCCGCTGGCTTCGAGAGCACGAGCGGCGGTTTCGAGGTCTGCCCCGGTAGCTTGTTCGAGGATGCGGGTGGCGCGCTGGATCAGCTTTTCGTTCTTGGTCCAGACATTGACCATGAGGCTGCCGTAGACGTAGCCGAGGCGGCACATGGCGCCAGTCGAGATCATGTTCAGGACCATTTTGTGGGCGGTGCCGGCTTTCAGGCGCGAGGATCCGGCGAGAACTTCGGGGCCGACTTCGGCGACGATGGCGAAATGGGCCGCGCGCTCGAGCGGGGAGTTGCGATTGCAGGTCAGGGCGATAGTGCGGGCGCCGCGACGGCGGGCGGATTCGACCGCAGCGATGGTGAACGGCGTGCGGCCGCTGGAGGCGATGCCAATGACGATGTCGTGCTTGCCCGGCTTGCGTTTTTTCATTTGGGCGAGGGCGAGGGTTGTGTCGTCTTCGCTGGCTTCGGTGGAGGCGCCGAGGGCTTTGGGACCACCAGCCATGATGAATTGAACCGTGCGGGGATCGGTGTTGAAGGTGGGCTGGATTTCTGAGGCGTCGAGGGCGCCCAGGCGGCCGCTGGTTCCTGCGCCGACGTAGATCAGGCGGCCGCCGTGCCGTATTCCAGCGGCGACCACGTCGATCGCGCGAGCGATTTGCGGCAGGGCCCGGCGGACTGCCTCTGCAACAGTTGAGTCCTCGGCGTTCATGAGGCGGACGATTTCCAGCGAAGACATGCGGTCGAGTTCGACCGCGGCAGGGAGGGATTGTTCGGTTGCTAGTTTGCGGATGCCCAGCGATCTCATTTTCTTGTGCTCGATTGCTTCACACGTTTGATTTGTTTCCGGCTCCGGCCCGTGTCGGTCATCTTTCAATCGCTTCAACCACCGCATCATGAAAATTGGGTCGCACCTGCTTGACTGCCTGATTCGTGCAATCGGGCCAGGTGCGGTTGGTTAACAAGGTTATCGAAAGCCGGCGCTCCGGGTCGATCCACAGAGAGGTTCCGGTGTAGCCGAGGTGGCCGAAGGAAGCAGGGCTGAAATGTTTTCCGGATTGCGATGGGGCAGAAGGCGTGTCCCAGCCCAGCGCGCGGGAAGTACCGGGGGGCGCGGGTTCGCGGCGGGTGAACAGGGTGATGGTTTCCGGGCGGAGAATGGGGCGCCCACCCTGCAGCATCGCGTGGGCGAAGCGGGCCAGGTCTTCGGCGGTGGAGAACAGACCGGCGTGGCCGGCGACGCCGCCCAGTACGAAGGCGTTTTCGTCTTGCACTTCGCCCTGGATGATTCTCTTGCGGAAGGCGCGGTCATCGGCGGTGGGAGGAATCTGGGGACGGAGCTCTGCGGGCGGCTTGAACGTCGTGTGTGCCATAGCCAAGGGACCGAAGATTTCCCGCTGGCAGAAGACATCAAGAGGCTCTTGCGCCAGTCGCTCCAGGGCGGCGCCAAGGATGATGAATCCGATGTCGCTATATTCCGCGCGTGTGCCGGGATCGGCGGAGAGAGGCACGGTGAAGGCAGCGCGGAGCAGGTCGTCGCGGGAGCGTGCTCTGAGGAATAGTTTCTCGTAGGGGGGGAGACCGGAGGAGTGGGCCAGGAGCATGCGGAATGTGACATCGCGGCGGCGCGGGTCGGGTTCGCCCGAGGAGTCAGCCAGGAATTCGGGAAGAGTGCCGCCAACTGGAGCGTCGAGTTCGAGGATCCCGCGTTCGTAGAGGATCGCCGATATGGTGGTGGCGCCGACCACCTTGGTGACGGAGGCGAGATCGAAGAGAGTAGTGGGGCTGACGTGAAAATCCCCAGCCTCTCGCAAAGAATGCGAGAAAGCTGGGGCAGCCTCGGGATTCTCAACGTAGGTGAAATGGCCGAACGATTTCAGTGCGACCAGTTTGCCCGCCTGCGTTATCGCGATCGAGGCTGCGGGAAAGGCGCGGCGCGCGATCGTTTCGCGCAGAATGGAGAAGGCGGAAGCAAAGACGTCGTCCTGATCATCGAAGGCCGGGGGAAGCGCTGGGGCGAAGTCGGTCAGGGCTTGGACACTCGTTGAGAAATTCGTGAACCTGTGCGGGTTATAGCAGAGTTAAGCATTGGGGTAAAGCGGGGCTGGGCCGGATCCCGCATCTGCTTCATTACCTGCGTTTGTTGAGTGGTCGGGCTGCGGTTGTGTAGAGTCAGAGCATCGTTTCCCTCTGCTCCAAGTCGGCTGTGCAGGAGATCCCCGCCTTTTCGCGGAAGACGCGAAGGGATGGGCGCTCCGTAGTTTGTCTTCTGGTGGTGGCCACACTCTGCTGGTTGACGCTCTGCTGGGGAGAGAACGCAGCTGTTCCCACATCCTCCGCATCTTCATCTCCTGTCCGTCTGGGCAACGTTGACTCCATCATTCAGCATGCGATTGCGGACGGGAGCATTCCCGGTGCGGTGCTGGTGGTGGGCCATAACAGGGCGGTGATCTATCGCAAGGCTTACGGAGAACGGGCATTGGAGCCCAAACGCGAGCCGATGACGCTGGAGACGGTTTTCGATCTTGCGTCGCTGACCAAAGTGGTCGCGACCACGACTGCAGTGATGCAACTGGTGGAGCAGGGGAAAATACGGATGAATGATCCGGTGGCAAAGTATCTGCCGGAGTTTGCGCAGAATGGGAAAGAGGACATCACGGTAAGACAGTTGTTGACACACTACTCGGGACTTGAGCCGGATCTGGACTTGAAGACGGCGTGGGAGGGCAAGGACACGGCCTACCGCATGTCGTTTGCGGAGACGCCGGCTCAGGCGCCGGGTGCGAGCTTTACGTACAGCGACATCAATTTTATTGTGCTGGGGGCGCTGGTGGAGCGGGTTTCGGGCGAGACGCTCGACGCCTATTGCACGCAGCATATTTTTGCGCCGCTGAAGATGACGCGGACGCGGTTTGTGCCTCCGGCGGCATGGCGCACGAAAATTGCTCCCACGCAGTATGACGAGAACGAGCACATGTTGCGCGGAGTAGTGCACGATCCAACGGCGCGCCGGATGGGCGGCGTGGCGGGGCATGCGGGCCTGTTCTCGACCGCGGACGATCTGGCCAAGTTTGCCCAGGCGCTGCTGAATGGGGGCGATGGCATTTTGTCGGCGGTGACGGTGGAGAAGATGACCTCGCCCGAGCAGCCTCCGGCGGCGCCGGTGCTGCGCGGGTTTGGATGGGACATTGATTCTCCGTTTTCGTCGAATCGTGGCGACTTGCTTCCCGTCGGATCGTTCGGACATACGGGGTTTACCGGAACTTCGATCTGGATTGACCCGACGACGCAGATCTACATCATTTTGCTGACAAATGCGGTGCATCCGCGGGGAAAGGGAAACGCGATCGCGCTACGTTCAAAAGTGGCAACGGAAGTGGCGGCGGCGCTGAATCTGACGGTGGACGAAAAAGATGCGCTGCGGGGGAAGAGCATCACCGGCTACAACGAAGCCCAGAGCGCGGCGCGGCGGATGAGCGCGCGTAATGGAACCGTCAAGAATGGGATTGATGTGCTTCAGGCGCACGGGTTTGATGTGCTGAAAGCCGGGGAAGGAAAAAAGCGAATCGGGCTGGTGACGAATCAGACCGGGCTCGACGCTTCGGGCCGACGAACGATTGATGTGCTGAAAAACGACGCGCTGATCCAGGCGCCGGGGATTTCGCTCGACGCGATTTTCAGTCCCGAGCACGGGGTGACCGGGACGCTGGATACGACCGACATCAATAATTCCAAAGATGCCGCGACGGGCATTCCCGTTTACAGCGTGTATGGGGCGTCGGAAGCGGCGCGCCGCCCGCCCGCGGATGTCTTGAAGAATCTCGACGCGGTGGTGTTCGACATTCAGGATGCCGGCGCGCGGTTTTATACCTACGAGACGACGCTGGGCTATTTTCTGGAGGCGGCGGCGAAGGCCGGGGTTGAAATGATTGTGCTCGACCGGCCCGATCCAATTACGGGGTCGTTTGTGCAAGGTCCCGTGTCGGACGCGGGGCGGGAGAGTTTCACCAATTACTGGACGGTGCCGGTGCGGCATGGGATGACGATGGGCGAATTGGCCAAGATGCTCAACACCGAGCGCGGCATCAACGCGAAGCTGACCGTGGTGCCGATGGATGGATGGCAGCGCGGGGACTGGTTTGATTCGACCGGTCTTGCGTGGGTGAATCCGTCGCCGAATTTGCGCAGCGTTACCGAGGCGGCATTGTATCCCGGTGTGGCTTTGATCGAGGGCACGAATGTTTCTGTGGGCCGGGGGACGGACACTCCGTTTGAACTGGTGGGTGCGCCGTGGGCGAAGAGCAGGGAACTAGCAGCTTATTTGAACGCTCGCGGCATAGCGGGCGTGCGGTTCGTTCCGGTCACGTTTACGCCGGTGGCCAGCGTGTACAGCGGACAGGAGTGTCAGGGGGTGAACATCATCCTGACGGATCGGAACGGCTTTGATGCGCCGGAACTGGGGATCGAACTGGCGGCCGCGCTGCACAAGCTGTACGCGGCGGATTTCAAGATCGAGCGCATGGCGGACTTGCTGGTGAATCAGAGTGTGTATGACGCGCTGGCGGCGGGGCAGGATCCCCGGAGGATTGCACAGGATTGGCAGGAAGGGATCGAGAAGTTCCAGAAAGTGCGCGAGAAGTATTTGATTTACAAGTGAAGCTCCCTTCGGGATAACTCGGTGGCCGCAGGGGTGCATCCAACCGGCTGACCCGTAGTAAGCTTGAATTGACCTTATAGCTTGTGAATGCCCCGGGAGGTATACGATGCGCTTACCCTTATCATTGCTGCTGGTTTCAGGGATGGCATGGGGCCAGGCGGCGGAGGCACCAAAGCCGGCGGGTGCTCCGGCCCAGACTCAGGCTCCGGCGCAGTCTGCGGGCGCGGCTCACGGCGACAAGGCGGCTGCGGCGACGCTGGCCCAGGGGCCCGATTCGAACGCGCTGGTGATCCCAGCCGGCTCGAAGATTCCGCTGACTCTGGCGCAGGCGATTTCGACCAAGAACGCGCGCGAGGGCGATGCGGTGTATGCGCAGACGGCGTTTCCGTTTGTGCTGAACGATCGAATCCTGGTTCCGGCGGGAACGTATGTTCAGGGCAAAATTTCGCACACCGAGCCGGCGGGACGTTCCGTGAAGCGCGCCTCGATCCTGATCCACTTCACAACCCTGATCTATCCGAGCGGGTATACGGTGATGCTGCCGGCGTCGGTCGAGAACACCCCCGGAGCCGATGACAAGGGCGTGAAAGATAGCGAAGGAACGATCCAGCAGGACAAAGATACGGCCAAGCGGATTGAGGACGCGGCCAAGGGCGCGGCGGTCGGCGGCACGGTCGGCAGCATTGGCGGAGTGGCTGCCGGAGGATTGAACGGGGCGCGGATCGGAGGCGCGGCCGGACTCGCGGCAGGAGTAGCCTGGGCGCTGCTGAAACATGGTCCGGAACTGAAGCTCGATGTAGGGACTTCGATCGAGATGGAGATCCAGCGGGATATCAGCGTGGACGCAAGCCGGATCCAGGTGGCCAAGGCCGCGCCTTAGGTATTCAGGTCCTTCGTTTCCCTCAGCATGACAATGCTGAAGTCCAAGCGGTCGCTGCGCATCAAGCCAAGCAACCTCATTCCTCCTGAAATGCACGCCGCCTGGTCCGCACTGCTATACAATCCGCGGTAGGGGCAGTCTTCCGTGCCCCCCGCGTGGAGGCTTCCATGGAATCTCTCGGCTTTGGCTTCAGCACGATCGTTATCATTGTTGTTGTTATCTACCTGCTCAGTTCCATCAAAATCCTGGCGGAGTACGAACGCGGCGTCATTTTTCGTCTGGGCCGCTTGCTTCCCGCCGCCAAAGGGCCCGGAGTGATTCTGGTATTCGCTCCGGTGGATCGGATGGTGCGGATATCCCTGCGGCAGGAGGCGCTCGAAGTGCCTCCGCAGGACATCATTACGCGCGACAACGTCACCCTGAAGGTCAACGCAGTGATCTTCCTGCGCGTGATCGAACCGCGCAAAGCCGTGGTGGAAGTTTCGAACTATGTCTACCAGACTTCGCAGTTCGCGCAGACCACGCTGCGCTCGGTACTGGGCGAACAGGAACTCGACGAACTGCTGGCGCATCGGGACAAGATCAATCTGCGGCTGCAGAGCATCCTCGACACGCACACCTCGCCCTGGGGCGTGAAGGTGACCAACGTCGAGGTCAAACAGGTGGACATGCCTGAATCCATGCTGCGCGCCATGGCCAAGCAGGCGGAGGCGGAGCGCGAGAAACGGTCGAAGATCATTCACGCTGAGGGCGAGTTCTCTGCGGCGCAACGGCTGGTGGATGCGGCGCACCTGCTCTCCAGCGAGCCGGTCAGCGTGCAGCTTCGTTACCTGCAGACGTTGACGGAGATCGGCGTGGAAAAAAATACGACAGTGGTCTTCCCGGTGCCGGTGGACTTCTTCTCGGGAATCCAGAAGTTGCTGGCGCCGGGAGGAAGCGCGGCAGCGCCGGCAGAGAAGACGGCTTAGGCCGCGAGGCGCGGAGTGCGACGCTAGGTTTCAGGCTCAGGTGTGTGTGATTGCCTGCGCGCCGTGTTGGGAGTGGAACTATGGCTTCGTCGGAAGATACCGAAATCACGTTGGGAACGGGCAAACTGCTGGCCCTGTTCTTTTTTCTGGTGGGGATTTGCGCCCTGTTCTTCGCGCTGGGCTATTCGCTGGGGCGGAAGTCGGAGCCAGCCATCACCAGCGCCGCAGTTGCACCGCAGCCGGCGGCCGGGGCGACCAAGGCGACCTCCGGAAATGCGGCAGCGCCGCCCATGACGTTCTATAAGTCTGTCGAGCAGAAGGACGCCAATCCCGAACTGACGCCGGCAACCGAGGCAAAACCGGAAACCGCCCCCGCCGCAACGAATGCGAGCCCGGCGCCAACCGTGGCCGCTCCTAGCGCTTCCGACTCGACCACCACTCTGCCCACCGCGGGATATTTTGTGCAGGTGGCTGCGGTCAGCAAGGAAGAAGACGCTGACGCGTTGGTGGATGCGCTCAAGAAGAAACAGTATCCGGCGTTTGTGGCGACCCGGACCACGGCAGACAAGCTGTTCCGCGTGCAGGTTGGGCCCTTCCAGGACATTAAGGACGCCGAGGCCATGCGCACGAAGTTGATCGGGGATGGGTATAGCCCGATTCTGAAAAAATAGGCGTCCCAGACGCCTCAAAAGGCTCAGGAATCAGTCTTCGCCGGGCAATCATTCCTGCATTGACACCCATCGATTCCCGCGCTATTCCTAGTCCATCATGTCTGCCTCGGATGCCTCGCTGGACCTCGCGCTTCACGCCATCGCGGACCCCACCCGCCGCCGGATTTTGCAGGCTTTGAAAGAGAGTGCGGTGGCCGCAAGAGCTGAGGGTAAGAGTGCGGGCGATGCCTCGTGTTGCCTCTGCGCGGGAGATATTGAACAGCGGGTTCAGCTTTCGCAACCGACGATTTCCCACCACATGGCGATCCTCACGAAGGCGGGACTGGTGGAAGCGACCAAGCAGGGGCAGTGGCGCTGGTACCGGCGGAATGAGAAGGCCATCCGGCAGGTGGTGAAGTCTCTGCGCGGGAAGTTGTAAGCCGAACAGAAACGATTGAAATCGTTCATCTCCGACTTCAGGGAGTGCCCAGGGCCCACTTTTCCAGATCACCCGTCGAGCGTAAGAGTCCGAGTTGCGCCCGCTGCAGTTCGAAGCTCACGTCTTGCAGGGCGATGAAGCGTTCGCTGACCTGAGAGCGGGCGTCGTCGAGATCGTGCAGGTTGGCGGTGCCGGCGTCCATGCGCGTTTGGACAGCCGCAAGATTCTTCTGAGCGATTTCGTATTCCAACTGGGCAACGTCGCGCGCGGCCTGCATCTGGGCGACGGCGCGCTGCAGGCGCAGAGTTTCTTCCGATACCTGGTTGCGGGCAGCCTCCGCCTGCTTGGTGGCTTTGAGGGCGTCGGCGTCGGCGGCCTGGGCGCGGGCGCGTTGCGATGCGCTGAAAAACGGGAAGCGGATGGAAACGCCGATGGTGGCATTGTTCTGCCGGAAGCCGCCGGTCGGGCATAGGAACGTCATCCCGAGCGAGGGGACAGCGCATTGCTTCTCCGGTATGTAGTAATTCTGAAAGTTGTTGAACTTCGAGAGCAGCGCATATTGCGCGGCAAAATCGAAGGTGGGCCAAAACGCGCGGTGCTCTCCTTCGGCGCGCAAGTATTGGGCGCGGGCGTGTTCCATTGCGGCCTGGACGGATGGATTGCCGTCTGCGGTGCGGGACGGGACGCCGTCGTCCTGCGCCAAGGCCGGGAAATCGGGGAGTGATTCGGATTCGGTCTGAATGCTGGCAGCGCTGAGGCCCGTGAGCTTGGAAAGATGTTCGCGCAGCACATCGGCTGCGCCTTGAGCCTGGGCTCGGCGCAGGCGGACGCGGGCTGTGGACAGGCGAGCTCGGGTGCCGTCGAGTTCGCTGTCAACCCCTTCTTTCACGCGCTCGGCCACTGCAGCCTGCATCTTCACAGATTCAGCGTCGGTCTCCTGCAGTTGGGCGAGGCGCAGTTCCCATTTGGCCAGTTCGGCGTAACTCAGGACCGCGTCCTGGATGATCTGATTGCGCTGGTCTTTGTCCTTGAGCGAGGCGACAGTGGATTCAATTCTTGCGGCACGCACAAAATCCCGCAGCGAAGGATTCAGCAGCGACGATTGCGTGTTGAGATTGAACAGCGCTGGGGCAGACCCCTCCAATCCCAGCGGGAAGCCATACGAATAGCCGAGGCCGGCTCCGGTCGAGAGCTGAGGGATGTAGTTATCGCGAAGCTCCCGATAGCCGGCGGCCGCGCGCTGCTCATCGGCGGCTGCGATGGCGGCGCCGGTGGCGTGCGTCAGCGCGAGCTCCACCACGCGCTTGAGAGGGACAGTCTCGGCCGACAAACTGTAGGGAAGGAGAGTCAGCGCCAGAATCCAGGTTGCAGCGCGTACGCCTCGGTACGAGTTCTTCTTCTTCATTGCGTCCCTTCCTAGTGATCTGGGAAAGATTGTATGAACAATTTGGATGCCAGCGCGATTCTAAATGTCCGCTGGACGGAGCGGCGGGGGGATTTTTCTTACTAGATGCGAGGGATGGCTCAACAAAATCCCCACCCTTCGACAAGCTCAGGGCAGGCTTTCTGGCGCAAAGAACGCGCGAGAAATGGGGCACCCGGGCTCGGGTTTTCCCAAGACTCCTCAATGATCGATCCGCTTCAGGTTCTCCTGGGCACGGCCGAAGTTATGGGCGAGGGATAGAGCGATCCGGTATTGTTCAGCAGCGGACCGCCGGTCTCCCTGTTTCTCCAGCAACTGGCCGAGGAGATCGTGCGCCTTGAAGGCAGGAGCTTCTTCCACGGTGCCATTGGACAGATAACGGTGGAGCAGGCGCACAGCGAGGGGAAAGTCGCGTCCCGTGCGGAGAAGCATGCTGGCGCCGTCTACCAGTGCCGCGGGATGGTCGATCGGGAGGGACTCGAGATTGCGCAAGGCCTGCTCCATTTCGTCGAGCCGGTTGGCGTGGCGCAGAAAGCTGGCCAGATCCAGCCAGGCGCGAATTCCGGAGTGACTGGCGATGACGGCGGCGCGGTATTCTCGTTCGGCCAAGCCTTCGTCTTTATTCTTCTCCGCGATGCGCGCGATCACCCAATGCGACATGGCCGGATTCAGCGGCGTGATGGCGTCCGCTTGGGCGCGGGCTTTGTCTTTTCCGCCGCCGACAATGCCTGGGGCCTCGAGATAGAACTCGGCGAGATCGGTGCGCGCCTCCCAGCTGCGGGGATCCAGTTCCACCGCGCGTTCGAACGCCGTGCGGACTTTCTTGGCCAGCCCGGCGGCGGAAAGGAATCCGGCGCGATCCGCTTTTTCTCCGTAGATGCGACCCAGCCAGAGTTGATACATGCTCTTCTGGGGATTCAGATTCCGCGCGCGCTCACACGCGGGAATGCCACGGTCCCACTCATCGAGCATGAAATAGGCCCGGCAGAGCAGGTTGTAGGATTCAGCGTCGGTTGAGGAGTGATCAATCTGCCGCTGCAGAGTTTGAATGGCTTCATCCACGCGCCCGGCGTCGAGGAGCGCTTTAGGGGCCAGATTAGAGAGATCGGGAGCGAGGTTCGGAGAAGGCCGCGCGGAGGCGGGCTGGCGCAGGAACAGAGCAACAGACAACGTGGCCAGCAACCGCCACGGCGGCCGAAAGCGGCCATTGAATTGGGCCCCGGACTTCATAAGCTAGGGAACTACCTTGACTGGAGCGCCATCGAACAGCGGCCGGGAGTCTTCCGAGGACAAGGCGACGGAATCTCGCTCCGCCAGTCCGGCAGTGATCTCGACCCGGGTGAGGTTCTGCAGGGAGATTTCGACGGGCTGACGGCGCAGCTTGTTATCAACGATACGGTAGACATAGTTCTTGCTGTCATCGGCGTGCAGGGCATCGCGCTGCAGGGTCAGCACGTTGGCGTGCTCGGCGACCACGATAGTCACACCCACATTGATGTTCGGCAAGAGGCGGAGATCGGCGTTGTCAATGGTGCAAGTGGTTTCTCCGACATTTCTGGAAACGCGCAGCTTTACGGTCGCCGGGACGGTGCTGACCGTGCCCGTCCAAGCGCGGCCGGGGACGGCGTCCCAGGTGACCTCGACTTTTTGTCCAGCCTGCAGGCGGCCGATGTCCGGCTCGTCCACAAAAGCGCGAACCAGAACGTGCGAGAGATCGGCTTCCTGCAACAGCAGGTCGCCGGTCTGAACAAAGGCGCCCGGCTTGACGGGAAGGGAATAGACGGTGCCGTCGAAAGGCGCGCGAACGCTGGACTTGCCGAGCGCGTCCTCGGCGGCGGCATAGGCTGCCTGGGCTTCGGCTGCCTGGGCCTGGATCTTGGCAACTTCGGGCGGAGAGTAACGGTCTTTCTTTTTCTGCTCCAGCAGAGTGAGATCGGCCTGGGCGCGCTGCAGAGTGTCTTCCGCCGCGCGAACCTCGCCCGGCGATGCAGCTCCTTCCTGTTGCAGATGGCGAAGAGCCTCAAGATTGCGCTGGGCCACGTCGCGCGCACTGCGGGTTTTGATGAGTTGCGCATTCAACGTGAGCACTTCTTCCTGCGTGCCCCCGGTTTTCAGATCCGATTGATCGGCTTGTGCGGCATCAATCTGGGCTTGGGCATGGGCTGCCTGGGAGCGGATGTCGGCATCGTCGAGCTCCAGCAGAAGTTGCCCCTTGCGCACGTGATCGCCTTCCTTGACCAGCAGGAGCTTCACAGTGGTCGGAATTGGGGCGTGCGCTTCGAAATTCTGGATAGGCTCGATTTTGCCGTTGGTGGAAACCAGGCTGCGGATGGGACCGCGTTGCACCGTGGTTGCGTGCACGCGCAGCGGAGAGCTGTGCAAATACGAGTACAGCAGAATGACCGCCAGCACTGCGATCACGGGCCAAATCCATCGCCGCCGTGAAGGTGCATCCGATTTAGTCGTCGAGGCCAACCTGTTGTCTTTCAGGGTCCGGCAGGAATAACTGTAAGCAGTAATCTACCACTCCGGAGGCTGGGGAACCTACCCGGCCCATCCCTGTTCCCGGTATCTGATTGGATGCGGCTGGCCTGGGCTCGGCTGTACGGACTGGGCTTGCCAAAGGGAAGACTCGTCACGAGGCGACCCGCTACAATTAGGAACGCATGCCCAAATCGCCGCGTTATACCCCTGAACACGCAGCCGCCGGTCTCGATGCGAAGTTTCCCGAGATTGAGACCTGGCCCAACCAGTTTCCGGGATACGAGATTGTGGTGGATGATCCGGAGTTCACCTCGGTGTGTCCCAAGACCGGGTTGCCCGATTTTGGGGCGTTAACGATCCGGTATATGCCGGACAAAAGCTGCCTCGAGTTGAAGTCATTGAAGGAGTATCTGCAGTCTTATCGCAATCTTGGGATTTTTCAGGAGAACGTCGTCAACCAGGTACTCGAAGACGTGGTGAAGTGGGCAAAGCCGGTCTGGGCGGAAGTGAAAGGCGAGTTCCGTCCGCGGGGCGGCATTTCGGCGACGATTGTAGCGAAGTGGCCGAGACCGAAACGGGGTGCCCGCCTCTGAACTTTCCCGCCATGCTATATTCGCTCGACCTGTGGCCCAGCCTGATCTCCAACCCCGCACCGCGCTGATTGTCCTCACCGCGCTCAATCTGCTGAATTACGCGGACCGCAACGTGCTGTTCGCGGTGCAGCCCCTGGTGCAGGACGAATTTCACCTCACCAATGCGCAGATCGGATATCTGACCAGCGCGTTTCTGGGATTTTACATGGTGGCGGCGCCGTTTGTGGGACCGCTCGCCGACCGCTACTCGCGCAAACTCATCATCGTGCTGGGAGCGCTGTTCTGGAGCGGTCTCACGCTGCTCACGGCGGTCACGCATAGCTATACGGAATTGCTGATCCGGCACACGCTGGTGGGGGTGGGCGAGGCTACGTTTGTCACGATTGCGCCCACGTTTGTTTCGGATCTGTTTGCGGAGAAAGTGCGCGGGCGGATTCTGGGCGTATTTTATCTGGCGATTCCGGTGGGATCGGCGGCGGGATATCTGCTGGGCGGCTACCTCGCTCCCCACTATGGATGGCGGTTTCCGTTTTACATTGCGGCAGCGCCGGGCTTTCTGTTGGCAGTGGCTGTTCTATTCCTTAAGGAGCCGGAGCGGGGCCAGTTTGATTCCGTAAAAGACGCTGCAGAGGGAGACCTACTGCCGAACGGTTTCGGAGGCGGCTTAGTCAAGGCAGTGTTCCTTCGCGTTTTCCTTTACTTGAAGAAACTCTGGCATCTGATTCTGTCTCTATTCCGAAATCCGGCGTTCTTAACCTCCACTCTGGGCATGGCGGCCATGACGTTTTCGCTGGGCGGCGTCCAGGTGTGGATGCCGAAATTTCTTTTTAGCGAGCGCGGCTACACGCTCGAGGCAGCCAACTTTGCCTTCGGTATCATCATCGTTCTCGATGGCATTGTGGCGGCGCTGGCGGGCGGATGGCTCGGCGACTACCTGCTGCCGCGGATGAAAAGCTCCTACTACCTGGTCTCGGCGGCGAGCATGTTGCTGGGAGTGCCGGTCATGATTGTGGCGTTGTTTGCGAAGGGGCCAGTGATGATGCCGGCCATAGGCGTGGCGGCGTTCTTCCTGCTGCTGAATACGGCTCCACTGAACGCGGCGGTGATCAATTCGGTGGGAGCGCATATTCGCGCCACAGCGCTGGCGGTGAATATTTTCATCATTCACATTTTGGGCGATGTGCCTTCACCGACCATGATGGGCTGGGTCGCCGACAGGCGGTCGCTGCAGGCGGCGTTCATTCTGCCCATCATCGCGATGGGGATTTCTTCTGCCATACTGTTCTATGGCATGAAGTTCGCACCGCCGGTCGCCGTTGACGGTGCGTCCGCCAAGGCAGGGAAGACTTAAGTCGGGATGGTCTACTTTCATTGGATTGCGGGAACGATTCTGGCGCTGGCCTGGTTTTCCCGCATTGTGGATGCTGCTCTGGGCATGCCCAGCGTGGCCGATGTTTCGCGTCCGGAGTGGGATCGCAATCCGGTCACTCCTGCGGGAAATCCGCGCGTTTCCATCATTGTTCCCGCCCGCAATGAAGAAGATATCATCGAGCAAGCCCTCAGCGCTCTGCTCGCCCTCGACTACGACAACTATGAAGTGATCGCCGTCAATGATCGCTCGACGGATCGTACCGGCCAAATCATGGACTCGGTCGAGAAAAAGCCCCACTTCTCGCAAAAGACGCGAGAAATGGGGCACCCATTTTCTCCTCCAGAATTTCGTGTGGTTCATCATCGCGAACTGCCGGCGGGATGGCTCGGCAAGACGCACGCCATGTGGACGGCGGCGAATCAGGCTACCGGCGAATGGCTGCTCTTTACGGATGCGGACGTGCTGTTCAAGCCAGACTCTTTGCGGCGGGCACTGGCTTACGCCGAGGCCGAGCCTGCCGATCATGTGGTGCTGTTTCCGCGGATGATCATGAAACGGCCGGGCGAATACATGATGATCGCTTTCTTCCAGACCATGTTCATGTTCGGGCACCGGCCCTGGAAAGTGGCGGACCCGAGCACGGACGATCACATGGGGGTGGGCGCTTTCAACCTGGTGCGGCGGCGCGTGTACCACGCGGTCGGAACGTATGAGGCGCTGCGCATGGAAGTGCTCGACGACATGAAGCTGGGGAAAGTGGTGAAAAGGGCCGGCTTTGCCCAGCGCAATGTTTTCGGCAGCGATTTGATTTCGATCCGCTGGGCCCACGGGGCGATGGGCGTGGTTAACAATCTCACCAAGAATTTCTTTGCCGTGCTCTCGTTTCAGTGGTGGCGGACGCTGATCTCGGCATTCGGGCTGGGGTTTCTGAATTTCGGTCCGTTCCTCGGGGTATGGCTGGCGCACGGATGGGCGCGAGTGCCTTATGCTGTGGCGCTAGGCTCGATGTTTTTGATTTATATCGGAATGTCGTGGCGGTCGTCGGTGCCGGCCTATTACTTCCTCTTGCATCCGGTGAGCACAGCACTGTTTATCTACACGCTTCTGCGGTCCATGGTCCTGACGCTGTGGAACGATGGAATTGAATGGCGTGGAACGAAGTATCCGCTGGAAGAACTGCGGAAGGGAATGGTGTGAGGCTTACTCCGGAGGGGTCTCGCCTTCCACATCGTTGCCGTAGGTGGCTGTGGTGTTGGGTGTGGCCTTGGTTTTTGCTGGTTTCTTAGTTGGGCGCAGCCGGCCGGCGCTGTAATGGCCGCGGTTTTCCACGTCGTAGTTCTTGGGAAGCGGCGGAATCAAAGCAGCGCCTCCCGTAATCTGGCTGATGCGGTTCAGGATGATCTCCGCGCGGCCGTCGTAAAGTTTCACCGGACCGTGAACTTCAATCAGGCGGCCGGCGAGGCGGCGAACATCGCCCATATCTTTCAAAGCAGTAGAGAAGACAACGACGGTGAACGGGCAAGCCATCTGGTCTTCGCAGAAGTCGAGGAAGTGGACTCCTTTCACACCGACCTTGACGCGGAGCACCTTTCCCGTCACGCACCTGGTTTCCCCGACATGCTGGCCGGCTTCTTGGATAGGAATGCAATCTGAGGCAGACACAAAAGGGGCAGCGAAGAGGATCGTCAGCAGTGTGAGGATCGGCGCAGCGGCCCTGTCCTTGGAGAGAGCAAGCGGCATACCCTCAAATTCTAGGAGGGTCAAGAGATGTAGTCTGTGATACGGCGGAAATAATTGCGGATGTGGTCCCGGAACGGAACTGGCGCGGTCCCCACTTCTCGCACAACGCGCGAGAAGCGGGGCACCCGCAGTTGACGTCGAGGGAAGCCTCTACTTGAACGCCTTGACCGCAGAGGCCTCGTCGTCCTTCACGTCGAACACGGTGTAGAGCTTCGTGATCTGGAGCAGGTCGTTGACCTTCTTGGTCAGGCTCAGCAGCTTGAGTTCGCCGCCCTGATTTTTTGTGGTGGTGAAAGCGCTCACCAGTTCGCCGATGCCGGAGCTGTCAATGTAATTGACGTCCGCCAGGTTCAGCACAATCTTCTTGTTGCCCTTGGAAAGCAGTTCGCGCACCGTGTCGCGCAGGATGACGCTGCCTTCGCCCAGGGTGATGCGCCCGCTGCAGTCCACAATCGTGACCCCATCCACCTGCCGACTACCAACCTTCATGCTCACTGGGAAGCCTCCTTGCCGCCCGCGGTTGGCCCGTGGACGTGCTTGATCAATTTCAGTTCGGTGCCCGTTTGCGTCGGGCGAATTTCCACCACGTCCATAAACGAGCGCATAAGAAAAATTCCACGCCCCGAGGTCTTGAGCAGGTTCTCCGGCGCCAGGGGATCCGGAATCTTGCTCAGGTCCATCCCCTTGCCCTGATCGCGAATGGTGATGACCAGGTCCGTGCCCGTGCGCTCGAAGGCAAGGGTCACCTTCTTGTCCGGGGAATAAGCATTGCCGTGCAGAACTGCGTTCACCGCCGCCTCGCGCACGGCCATGGAAATCTGCATGACTTCGTCCTCGGCAAAACCCAACTCGGCGGCAATCCGAGTGGCTTTCTCCTCCGCGCTGTCAATCGTCTCCAAGGAGGAGTCGAGGGTATAAGAAACCCGATGTTCGGTCATGGCCATGAACGAAGCAACCACTGAGTATAAGGCTTGAGGCGACCAATGTTCCGGCAAAACGCTCAGACGCCCGCCGGAGCGTTTCCCGGCGAATGCGGTAGTTTGCCTGTCGGATGGGGGAGTTGTCAACGACAAGGATAGCGGCCAGCGCTCATGGCAAGAATCCGGCGGAAGCGCGGGGACTTCCGTGCCGGCATATAATGCATGCCGGGTGTCCAACGCCCAGCCACAAAACCTGAGAGACCGTCTGCGCCAGACCTTCACCGCCACGATTCTTACCGTGGTGGGCCTGGCGTTGCTCGCCTTTGGTCTGGATTACGCCGTCTTCCGGATTCGGGTGGCCACGGGTCGCAATCCTTATGGATCAGTCACGGTGACGCACTACTATGCCGTGCTCCAGAAGAACGGAAAGACGGCATTTATGTTCGACCCGCCACAGCCCCAAACCTGTGTGAACGCCCTGTTTCCGCACGTGGGATCGTTGCCTTGCTGGTATCTGAGCCGGCATCCGGAGCAGCGCACCGACATTTAGGCGTGTGGGCGCGCTGGATAACTTGGCTGCTACCTTGGCGTTCAAATGGTGCGACTTCCAGTTGCGCCCTAAGTGCTGCTAGATTGGCGGCAAACCCAGCGTCCCCACGTAGACAGGTTGCGCGGGGCTGGTCGCGTTTACCAGATAAAGGGCCGGAGCGTTCGACTTCACTTCGTAGTAGCCGTAGTAGGTCAGAAGCTGCCCCTGGAACGTACCTTGCAACGAGAAAGCGTTGCCCGTGACCGGGCCGCTCATGGTGAAAGTGGTGTTGTCGGTCCCGGTGAGCACCAGGCTGAGCGTGGCCGTGCCACTGGAGTTTTCGCTCAACGTGGCAGAGACCACGGTGTCGGTCAAACCCGTCTTCGGCTCGCACGAACTGCTGCCGAGCGGGCACATCTGCCCCGCAAACGTGCCCGACAGTTTGGGCACAACCGCACCCGTGATGGTGCCGCCGGTGTCGGTGGTGCAGGCGTTCCCATTGACCGCAGCGTAGGTCCCGTTCAGCATGCTCTGACCGTCGCCGCCCAGCATCCCGGTAACGTTAAAAAAGGTGAAGTTGATGGGGGAACCGAGCGCGGTCACGCTGCCGGGCCCGACGCTGCTCGAAGCGGTCACGGGCAGGCAGCTTCCACCAAAACCGGTGGCGTTGAAGACCTGGGAGGCCTGCGCCAGGGAAACGAAGGTGATCTGCAAGCCACTGGCTGTGATCTGGCCGTCGGGCTGCTCGAATCCGTTTACCAGAACCTGGCCCTCCTTCAGGGCCACTTCGATCCCGGTCACCGGCCCGTTGCTGGAAACCGCTATGAACTCCCACGCGCCCGCGATGTTGGGTACGGGTGAGGCAGGGATGGATGACCTGCCGCCGCAGTTCACGAGGATGCCTCCGAGGACGAGCAGCGCGAGCGGAGTGAGGATCCTGATTCGCATGAATCTGCTTGGGACGAGTCTGGTCGGCACGAGTTTGGGCCAAACAAGCCTGGGCATTACCGTAATCTCCTGAACTGCCAATACAATGCTCTTTCCGGGTATCGCGAGCCGCGCTGGCCGCACGGGCAAGCCGAGAATTATGGCACTCTGCAGCGGTGCAACATGTTAACGGCGTATTAATTTTCCATGAAAACCCGCCGCGCAAGGAAAGACGTGCGACCAATCACGCTCATCTGCCCGTCTTCGGATCGAGAACGCGAAGTCGCGGGCCGGTCGCGTAGGACCGAGGGGTAGAATGTTCCCCTGGGTTCCCGGATATTGGTTCACGAATCTGAGTTCCGAATGAGATTCCACAACGGAGGGTAATCATGTTGACGAGGCTTTTGCGGTTCACTGGCGTGCTCGGGTTGGGACTTACCATGGCTTCGGCTGCCTTGGCGGCGGGGGCGGGCTCTGGTTCACCCGATGCACGCCTGCAGAAGGCCTATCGTTTTCAGCGAGGGGGCTGGACCTATGTTCATCTGGAAGGCTCGCCCTCCGACGTCGGATTTCAGCACGGCTATCTGCTCGCGCCAGAGATCGCTGACGCTTTTGCGGCCATCAAGCTTTTCGATACCCGCGAGACCCAGCGCGACTGGGAGTTCTTCCGCACCACCGCGCGGCAAATGCTGTGGCCGCACCTTGACGCCGAATATCAGCAGGAACTGCAGGGCATCGCCGATGGCGTAAAGGCGCACGGGGTGGATCTCGACATCTACGACATCGTGGCGCTGAATGCCTTTGAGGAAGTGCCTGACTACTACGTGCCGTGGTTGAATAAACAGACGACGAACAAGCAACAGAAGTCCTCCAAAGCCCCGAAACTCGCGGCGCCGGGCAATTGCAGCGCTTTCATTGCCACCGGCAGCCTCACCAAAGACCACCAGATTGTCATCGCCCACAATAACTGGACCAGTTACCTGGCGGGCGAGCGCTGGGTCGTGATCTTCGACATCGTTCCCGAACACGGCAACCGCATCCTCATGGACGGTTTTCCCGGCGTCATCACCAGCGACGACGATTTCGGCGTCAACTCGGCCGGAATCATGATTACGGAAACGACGATCACGCAGTTCGAGGGATGGGACCCGAACGGCAAGCCCGAGTTCATGCGCTCGCGCAAGGCGCTGCAGTACGCCAATAACATTGACGACTACGTGCGCATTATCAAAGAAGGCAACAACGGCGGATACGCCAACGACTGGCTCATCGGCGACCGGAAAACCGGAGAGATTGCCTATCTCGAACTGGGACTGAAGAATACGCCGCTGTGGCGCACCAAAGACGGCTATTTCGTGAGTTCCAATTTCGCTCGCGATCCGAAGGTGATTCGCGAAGAAACGAAGTTTGATCCCAACGATGCTTCCTCGTCGCCCAATGCGCGTCGCGCCCGCTGGGAGGACGTGATCAACCAGGCCAAGGGCAACATTGACGTTGCCATGGCCGAACAATTCCTCTCCGACCATTTCGACAGCTTCGACAAGAAAGAACAACCCAACGAGCGGGCGCTGTGCGGCCACGTGGATGCGTCTCAGCGCGGCGTAAAGGAGTGGGAGTGGGGAGCCTACAATCCCGGTGGCGCAGTGCAGGGAAAAGCCGCCGACAGCGCCATGGCGGAGAAGATGAGCTTCGTGGCGCGCGCAGGGCATCCCTGCGGCGCAGACTTTCTGGCGGCCGAGTTCCTCGAACATCATCCCGAATATTCCTGGCAAAAGCCGCTGCTGCGGGATATGAAGGCGGGTCCGTGGACGGTGTTTACGGCCGGCGAGAAGGAAAAATGACCAGCCATCCGAAAATCGTCGTCTACGAGAAGCCGACCTGAAGCACGTGCCGCGAGGTCAAGCGGGTCTTGACTGCCAAGGGTGTGGAGTTTGAGAGCGTCAACTTTGTCGAGGAGCCTCTTTCCGCGGCTGCGCTGAAGCAGTTGTTGCAGCAGGCCGGGCTCAAACCGCAGGACGTGGTGCGCACCAAGGAAGCTGCCTATCGCGAGCATGTTGCGGGAAAGAACTTGAGCGATGACCAGTTGATCCGGGTCATGGCCGAGCACCCCGAAATCCTGCAGCGGCCGATCGTTGTGCGGGGGAGCAAAGCGGTGCTGGCGCGCCCGCTGGAACGGCTGGCAGAACTGGGGATCAAATAGCGCCACTGCGGAGACCGCAGATTCAGCAACTCAGCAGAGCCTAAGTTGTGGGACGGGAAGAACTGGCGGAGAGGGTGGGATTTGAACCCACGATACCCGTTAAGGTATGTCCGCTTTCGAGGCGGATCGTTTCAACCGCTCACGCACCTCTCCGGAAAGCAGCGTTCAGCCGTCAGCGTTCAGCCCTCAGGAAAAGCAAATTCCTTCACCTCTCGCGTTCGCTCGGGGGTCGAAATGACAACCCTGGATCTTTGGACCGATACCGACGACGAGCGACCAACGACTACCGACGGTTCTTAAAGAACGATTGCAGCACTTCCGCGCTGCGGCCAGCCAGAACTCCGCTTTGAACCTCGATCTTGTGGTTCAGTTGCGGATGGTTCAGGACCTGCATGACCGAACTCACCGCGCCGGCCTTTGGGTCATCCGCACCATAGACCAGGCGTTTGATTCGGGCATGCACCAGCGCGCCGGCGCACATAGCGCACGGTTCAATTGTAGCAAACAGTTCGCAGTCTCCCAGGCGATGGTTACCAACGGTTATACCGGCCTCACGCAGAGCGATGATCTCGGCGTGAGCGGTAGGGTCAGAGTCCGTAATATTCCGGTTCCAACCGCGGCCAACGATGCGGCCGTCGCACACCACGACCGCGCCCACCGGCACTTCTCCGGTTTCCAGAGCGCGCTGGGCGCAGCGCAGGGCTTCTTCCATCCACAGTTCGTCAGAGGCCGCGGCTGTTTTCTCTGGTCCCATGGATGAAAACTCAGGTCCGTATTCTAGCGGGTTTGTGTGCAGGGGATGGGTGAATTAAATAGGTGGCTCGCGTGCAGGCGGGAGTTGCCGGCGGGGACTCAGATCATGTGCAGGAGCGTGCGCACCACCTCCGGGACCACCGCATGCACCACCGCCGGAACCACGATCCTGACGACCGGGTAGGCGATGACGACGGCAGGCACGACGAGCAGGGCCCACATCCTTGTGGTGAGGTTGCTGAGGTAGACTTTCATAACGTCCTCTTGTAGGAAGTACGGATGGGCCGCGAAAAAAGTTCCCAGCCGACCCTGCTTCCCCAGGTACGGTCTCCCCAATGAATTAAGACCGGGTTGTGGGGTTAGACGTTTGGAAATAGAAAGCGTCAGGGGGAGACTTGCCCGAAAAAGACCGGGAAAGACAGGTTTCAGCGATTCCCGGTCAATGGTATGCTAGCGGAGTTATGGGCATGCCGAGCTTGCTCCGCAAAGTCTTCCTCGTTGACCTGCTGCAGGGGCTGAAGATCACCTTCAGCTACCAGGATCCCAAGGAAATCTATACCGAGCAGTATCCGCTGGAGCGTCCGCAGGTGGCGGAGCGCTATCGCGGGGCGCCGCGGCTCAACGTGAATCCCGATACCGATGAGACTATGTGCATCGCCTGCGACCTGTGCGCGCTGGCCTGCCCCGAGCACCTGATTATTGTCTCCAGCGAGCGCAACGAGAAGACGCGCCGCAAGGAACTCACCAACTTTACCTACGACTTGAGCCGCTGCATGTTCTGCGGCCTGTGCGAAGACGCCTGTCCCACCGACGCGCTGGAGCTCACCCAGGATTTCGAACTCGCCAGCTACACCCGCGAAGGCTGGATCTGGGACCGCGAAACCCTGGAAAAAGGTCCGGAACCGACGCTGTATAAGAAGTAGCGTTTAGCGCTTCGCTGTCAGCTATCAGCTATCAGCCCCTTCGTCATTCCGAATCGGGCGCTGAGCCCCACCCCAACTCGTTGTCATTCCAAACTGGGCACCAATCCCGGTGGGAAACCGCTTTCCTTGCGTGGATCCGACCCATGCAAACAAGAGCACATTCCTCGCTCGCCTCGCCTCGCAAAGCTCGGCTTCGGACTTCGCTCGGAATGCTCGGAATGACAAAAGGATTGTTGCACTCGGCAAGCTGAGAACCGAGAACTGCGAACTAGTTTGCCGGCTGCTGCTGCGTCATGCAGTGCATCGTGCCCAGGCCCCAGAGGAAGTCGCCGGAATAAATCGGGACAATCTCGCGCGTGGGGAACAGTTCCGCCAGCGTGTTGAGTGCGATTCGGTCGTTGGGGCGGTTGAACACTGGCGCGAGCACGACTCCGTTGGCGATGTAGAAATTGGCGTAGCTGGCAGGCAGGCGGCGGCCTTCGAAGACGACCGGCTGCGGCATGGGCAGTTCAACGACGGTCAGATGTCTGCCGTCCTGATCGCGGGCGGATTGCAGGCGGCGCAGGTTGGCGAGAAGGGGAGCGTGGTTCACGTCTCTGGAGTTGGGCTCAACCATCGTGACGACCGTATCCTTCGAAACAAAGCGGGTAAGGTCGTCCACATGACCGTGAGTGTCGTCGCCGAAGATGCCGCGTCCGAGCCAGATGGTGTGCGGGGCGCCGAGGTAGTCGGCGAAAGCCTTTTCGTAGTCGGGGCGCGTCATGTGTGGATTGCGTTCCTGGACCTTGCTGAGGAGGCATTCCTCGGTGGTGAGGATGGTCCCGGCGCCGTTGACGTCAATCGAGCCGCCTTCGAGCACAATGCGTTTGCCGCGAGAGAGCGGGCGGATCTCGTACGGGTGCCCCATTTCTAGCGCCTTCTTGGTGCGAAAAAGCCTGCCCTGAGCTTGTCGAAGGGTGGGGATGTTGGCTTTCGCCATCAGGCTGCCGATTTTTTCATCGTGCCGCCAGTTCGAATATTTCGCCCAGGCGTTGAAGCGAAACTTCAGGGCTATCGGTTCATGTGGGGACAGCCGCCCCCGGCTGTCCTGCCGGGCGAAGCCCGGCTGGGGAGTGAGGAAAATGCATCCCGAGTCCCGCAGCCAGACGCGGTTGGTGGGCCAGCGATGGAAGCGAATGTTGGCGGAAAACGCATCCGCTCTTTCGAGCACTCTGCGGGCCTGCCTGGCTGCTGCTGCGTTGTTGACGATCAGCTCGACCCGCTCATGCTTTGCCAGGTTGCGGATGATCTCGGCATAGACCCACGGAATCGGCTCGAACTTCCCTGGCCAGTCGCCGTGATAATGCGGCCAGGCCAGCCAGGTGGCGGCGTGAGGCTCCCACTCGGCAGGCATGCGGTAGCCGAGAGCAGGGCCGGGGGCGCCAGCAGTTAAAGCGTTACTTGAGGGGTTGCGGAGAGGTTTGTCCACAGTGGAGTCTTCCTAGTCCAGCAAGCGATGGGTGATCGGCGCATAGGCGTCAATCCGCCGGTCGCGCAGGAACGGCCAGTTGCGGCGGATGTCTTCCAGCGCCTTCAGGTCCACGTCGCCCACCAGGATCTCTTCCCGGTCATGCGAGGCTTCGGCCAGCACGCGCCCGAAAGGATTGCAGAAGAACGATCCGCCCCAGAATTCCAGCCCCTGGCCGGGGGCCGACTTGCCGCGGACATTGCCGGTTTCGAAGCCAACGCGGTTCACCACGGCAACATAAACGCCGTTGGCAATGGCATGGGAGCGCTGGATGGTGCGCCAGGCGTCATGTTGAACGACCCCAAATTCAGCCTTCTCCGCCGGATGCCAGCCGATGGCGGTGGGATAGAAAAGCACGTGCGCGCCCTGCAACGCCGTGAGGCGCGCACCTTCGGGATACCACTGATCCCAGCAGATGAGCGTACCCAGGCGGCCGGCGCTGGTGTCGAGAGCACGGAAGCCAAGATCTCCGGGCGTGAAGTAAAACTTTTCGTAGTAAAGCGGGTCGTCCGGGATGTGCATCTTGCGATAGAGGCCGCTCAGGGAGCCATCGCTGTCGAAGATGGCCGCGGTGTTGTGATAGACACCGGGGGCGCGCTTTTCAAAAAGCGAGGCGATGAGCACGACTCCGTGGCTGCGCGCCGCGGCTGCGAGCTTGTCGCTGGCAGGCCCGGGGATCGGCTCGGCCAGGTCGAACAGGGAATGATCCTCGCGCTGGCAGAAATATTGCGTCTGGAAAAGTTCGGGCAGGCAGACGACCTTGGCGCCGCGTCCGGCCGAGTCGGCCACCCGGCTCAGTGCCTTCTCCAGATTTTTCTCCGGCTCCGGGCCGCAGGACATCTGCACCAAAGCCACGCGAAATTTCTCAGGCGGCACGCGCTCCCACCTCCGCGAACAATATAACATCCGCTCCGACTTGCGCCCTCGCCTCGCTTGGTCAAAGGCATCGCGAAGGCAGATGAGAAGAAGCCCATGGGAAAACGTGCAGTGGAATATGTAGCCGAATGGGCATGTCGTGGCCGACTGCGGACCGCTCGGGGCTAGTCCTTTTTCGCAATGTCGGCAGCAACCGAATGGATGTAAAATCAGGGCGCTTTTGAATTAAGCCACTTCCCCCAAACTGCCGAGCGATAACAGGAAAAACGAGCTTCGGGTAAAGATAAAGACTTAAGGAGAAGCCATGTTCCGAATAGTCCGTTCATCTCTGCTGACATTTGCCGCGCTGATCTCGGTCGTGAGTATCATTTGCCAGGCGCAGTCCCCGTCTCCCTTGACGCATCATGTGCGGGAAGTGACTCTCAATGGGCAGGCACAGTGGGTCGGAAGCGTCCCTGCAATGCAGTCCATGCGCCTGGTCCTGGTTCTCCCGCTTCGCAACCAGGCCGCGTTAGATAGCCTCCTGAGGGAACTCTACGATCCTTCCAGCCCGCTTTACCGCCATTTCCTGACGGTGGAAGAGTTCACCGCGAGGTTTGGTCCCACCCAGGACGATTACGACTCCGTCATTCGTTTCGCGGAAGGTAACGGTCTGACCGTGGTGGGCACCTCCCGCAATCGCCTGAACCTGGACGTCACGGGTTCGGTGGCGAGCATCGAGTCAGCCTTCCATCTGAACATGGGCGTCTACCAGCACCCCACCGAAAACCGTACCTTTTACGCTCCGGACCGCGAGCCCATGCCGGACCTGGCGGTGCAGTTGTGGCACATCTCGGGTCTGGATAACTATTCGATCCCGCGTCCGGCGGTGGTCCATAGAGAGTTGGCGGCGAAATCCAATGCCACGACTGGCTCCGGCCCGGGTGCTTCTTTTCTGGGCAGCGACATGAGGGCGGCCTACTACGGAGGAACTCTTACCGGCAGCGGGCAATCGCTCGGGTTACTGGAGTATTACGGTACTGATCTGGCCGATCTGAACACATACTTCAAGAATGCGGGTCAAACCAACAACGTCCCGATCACACTGCTGTCCACCGATAAAACTCCCACAACCTGCTTGGCGGCAGATGGCTGTGATGATACCGAGCAGACCCTGGACATGACTCAGGCGCTCGGCATGGCTCCGGGCCTGTCCAGCCTGGTGATGTATGTCGGCTCGAGCGATGCGAAGATCTTCAATGCGATGGCCACAGCCGACCCGCTGAACGCGCAATTGAGTTCTTCCTGGACGTGGAGCCCGGCCGATCCCGGCACCGACCTGCAGTACTTCCAGGAATTCGCGGCCCAAGGTCAGAATTTGTTTCAGGCAGCCGGTGATAGCGGGAGATGGGGCGCCGGTTCTGAAGTTTACCCGTCGGACTCTGTGTATGTGACCTCGGTCGGTGGGACGGACCTGGTGACCAGCAGCGCGGGCGGTCCCTGGAGTTCGGAGACGGTTTGGGTGGACGGCGGCGGTGGCATTTCGCCGGACAAGTTTGCCATTCCCGCGTGGCAGACAGCCACCGCGAGCGGCTGCTCCAACTGTTCCAAGACTTATCGCAACGGTCCTGACGTTTCGGCCAACTCGAATTTTAGTTTTTACGTCTGTGCCGACCAAAGTGGGTGCACTGCCAACGAGTATGGCGGAACCAGTTTCGCGGCGCCCATGTGGGCCGGCTATATGGCTCTCATCAATCAGCAGGCGATCGCCAACGGCAGCTCCAGCCTCGGCTTCATCAATCCGAGCCTCTATACGATTGGTTTGGGTTCGAGCTACGGCACCGATTTCCACGACATCACCAGCGGCAGCAACGGGTATACGGCAACCACCGGGTACGATTTGGCGAGCGGCTGGGGCAGTCCGAACGGATCCGGTCTGATCAACTCCCTGGCCGGACCGGCCGGTCCCGGCTTTACGCTTTCAGCCTCGCCCACCTCAGTCTCGGTGGCGCAGGGCAGTTCGGGAACCTCCACCATTACCAGCACAGTGACCGGCGGGTTTAGCGGGACTATTTCCTTGACTGCCAGCGGCCAGCCTACGGGGGTCACGGTAGGTTTCAGCCCAACCTCGATCACCGGTGCTGGAACTTCGACCATGATGATGACTGTGGCCTCAACCACGGCACCTGGCACCTATAGCATTACGGTAACGGGGACTTCAGGCAGCATCGTCGAAACCACCACCGTCTCGCTCACCGTGACCGGGACGACGCCCACCTTCACCATCAGCGCAATGCCCGCAACCCAGAGCGTGGCCAGGGGTGCCACTGTCAGCTACACGATCACCACAACAGCTTCCGGCGGCTTCAACTCGGCGATTGCCTTGTCCGCTAGCGGACAGGGACCACGGCAGACCCTGACCTTCACCCCGACCTCCATACCAGCGCCGGGCTCAGGGACCTCCACCATGAAAGTCACGGGGGGTACCAACGCCGCGCTTATGACCCATACGATCACGATTACGGGCAAAGGCGCGGGCGTGACGCAAACCACTACCGTAACTCTCGTCGTCGTGAAGTAGCGACAGGGAAGTGTTTCGCTGGCTGCCTTGGCAGCCAGCGACGAAGAGCCCGGATCTTACGATCCGGGCTTTTTTCTCGTCCGGGATAGCGTGGCACCAACGCGTGCCCTTCTTGTAGAGTAGTGGGTCGGGAACGTAATCGCCTGGAGGCTCGCATTGAAGCACGGCAATCATGGCAGTTCGCAGCATGGGCATCAGGGGCAGGGACACGGCGGCGGTGAGGGCAAAGACCGTCATCTGCACAATCCGATTGCAGACCGTCTGATCCCGCTGGAGCCGCTGGACCTGAGCAAAATCACTTCGATAGACAGCCTGGTGCGGGCCATGGCCAAAACCGCCTTCACCGGACGGCAATTGGGCGAGGCCGCCGATGTGCTGGAAGCCATGGCGCTCGACGAAGACGCTTTCATCGTGATGACCCTCGCCGGCGCGATGACGGTGGCCAAGCAGGGCCTGATCATCACCGAGCTGATTGACCGCGGCATCGTGAATGCCATCGTCTCGACCGGCGCGCTCATGGCCCATGGGCTGGTGGAGGCAACTGGACGCGCGCACTTCCGCGCCAATCCCGAAGTTTCCGACGAGGAACTCTACGAGCAGGGCTACAACCGCGTGTACGACACGCTCGAGCCGGAGCAGAACCTCGACGACGTGGAAGAAGTGATGTCGGCCGTGCTCGAAAACTGGGACCACAACGAGGTCATGTGCTCCTACAAGCTCAATCACGTGATCGGAGCGTATCTGGCAAAGCATACGCAGGGGCAGCGGGGGATCTTGAAATCGGCGTATGAGCAGGGCGTGCCGGTGTTTGTGCCGGCGTTCAGCGACTCGGAACTGGGCCTGGATACGGCCCTGAACAACCGGCTCCGGGAATCCACCGGAAGACACAAGATCCGGTTTGACCCGTTTGAAGATCTGGAGCATTTCGCCGCGACGCTCCTGCGCCAAAAAAAGCTGGGCATCTTTACCATCGGCGGCGGCGTGCCACGCAACTGGTCGCAGCAGTTCGGGCCGTTCATCGAACTTAGGCACCGGCGGCTGGGCGAAAACGTGCCCTTGAAGCGCTACCACTACGGTTTGCGGATTTGCCCGGAGCCGGTGTACTGGGGCGGATTGTCAGGCAGCCCGTACAGCGAGGCCATCTCGTGGGGCAAGTTCGTGCCTCTGTCAGAAGGCGGCAAATTTGGAGAAGTCTTCCTGGATGCAACGGTCGGGCTCCCGATTATCGTCGCCGCCGTGCTGGAGCGGCTGAACCATAAGAAGGGCGGCAGCGCCCGAAAAGGCGCGAAGGTGGCCAAGAAGAGATAGGGGGATTCTGCGAAATAGCTAGTGGGGCGACTAGCGGGCGGAACAATCCTGGGATGGGGTTTCCGACGCGGCTGCGGTGCTGGTTGAGTTCTGGTTGGCGCCCTGATCGTCCGTCCGGAGACGGCGATACAGCGGCGCAAGTATACTGTTTCCAAGCACTTCCGATTCGGCCTGATACCAGTCCTGCAATTCCTGACCTTCCCCCGGGCCGCGGGTTTCATAGAGCTGCTGGGCGCGCGAACGCACCTTGCGCTCCACCAACTGGACCATAAGCTTCTGTCTACGGGTCTTGATATCCACTGCTGCTACTCCTGTGTTGCGATTTGCTACCCTTCCATCATACCTCAGGGCTGTTAACGGAATGTTACATCCGGCTAAGGCTTGGGTTACCAAAGGTGCAATCCCTCGGCGGATTGTTCTTCCTCCCTTGGATGTCATACAAGAGGAATGGTTTCAATTATTTAGGTGGATGACCGGCCCGCATAAAAGGACTACTTTCTGAGGTTTAGCGATTCTGAGGTTTAGCGATAGGGAATTGCACTTCTTCCTGTGCACCGCATGAGGCCAGCGCTTCCGCCTCAGGGGTGGCCTGCTTCAATCGAAGATCAGTACCGCCGAGGCGATCACCGTGGTCCAGAGGGCGCGTTTATCGCCGACCGCGGACTGGGTCACGTTGGCGGTGCGCACAATCTTGTTGGACAGCCGGTAAATCTGCTTCTTCTCGTCCCACGAGCGGTCGGGATCGAACTCCACGTTAAGCGTGGTGGCGAGCATTTCTGCCGCGAGTTCTTCAGCGTACTCGCCGGCGGCGTCCTCGGTCTCGCCGAAGGAGTGGTGCTCGCTGAGATAACCGTAGGTGTTGCGGTCGGCGGGAATGGCTACGCCGATGGACGAAGCCAGCAGACGATGCGGTTCGCGCGTGGAATTTTCGGCGACCACTGCGAATACGACCTCGCCGGGATGCAGGTACTTCACGCCTTCTTTGCGGGCCAGCAGCTTGCAGTTGGGCGGAAAGATGGAGGAAACCCGCACTAGGTTCTGGGCGGCGATGCCGGCGTCGCGCAACGCCAGCTCAAATGACGTCAGCCGCTCGCGGTGTTTCCCGACTCCCTTGGTAAAGAAAATCCGCTTGGGAACCATGTCTTTGCCCAATTTCGTGATCCTCCGACAGGGAAAAGTTGAGATGGAGAATGCACAATCTAACACAACGCTTTGTAAAGGAAATATGAATTTGCTGGTACAGCGCAAAAAAAAGCTGCGCCGCAAAAAAAGTGCGGGAGGCGCTGGCGCGCCGTCCCGCCGTTTTCGACACTCCGACCCCAGCCGCGCAAGAAGACCGGGAGCCCTTACTGGGCCGCTTTGACGGAACTGACCGTGATCGTATTCTCCTTTTCGGTTCCGGTGACGGTGACCTTGGCTCCCGCCTGCTTGTCGAGCGTGGCCAGAGCGTCCTTGTCGCTGGTTTCGAGCGTGTAAACCTTGTCGCCGACGACCAGCGCGTACTTCGATCCCTTGGAGACGCAGCCACGAGTGCAGGCAGCGGCGTCGCCTGGCATCGAGTGCTTGGCGCCGCACATGGCGTCACTGACGGTGCCGGTGTAGGTCTTGCCCTTGGCGGCAAATGCGGAAACGGTCAGGCCAGAGGCCAGAACTATAGCCAGCAAAGCGAATCCGAACTTCTGTAAGCTAGATTTCATCCGTATTCTCTCCTTAGAGTTGGTACCTGTTATCACCCCGCCAGGCGGGCCGGGCTTCTTTGACTAAGGATGCCCTCCCACCCCTGCAGGTTACAGTTAAAGGGAAACTGCAGTGCGCCGGTTGTTTCTGGCTCCCAGACGATGTTACACGGGCCGGCCTTTAGGCTGCCGACGCCACTTTGTCGGGCTTATTTGCACATGATGTCTCACCTGCAGTGGCGATTAGTCCGAGCAGGCCGCCGTAAACTAAATGAGCCCCCAGGGAGGCGCCTGCTGCCGCCACTCCTCCGGCATGGGAAGAGAAGACCCCCGCCCCCATCAGGGGCATGACCATCAACTGCAATGCCAGCCAAAGCAGGGCCCCCAAAATAACACCCCGCATTGCCGGGCATCCGGGGACGCGTGAAAACAGAAACGAGTAAGCCAGCGGGAAAATGGCCACCCCGAGGACGAAGTGCATCATCATCCCCATGGTCCATCCGCCCAACATGCCTCCGAGCATGGCGGCAATGTCCATGTGAACCCCCATCATGGGTGCAACGAAGTAGATCATCAGGGTCATGGCTGTGGTGCCGACCAAGCCTCCCAACAGGGCCTTGAAGACCGGTGGTTTCATGCTGCAGTCTCCTTGTGATTGACGTGCTGCCAACAAAGCTCAGGATTCCTGTAACCGCGGCTGGTTACAGGCATCTTTTCTGAAGAGGCTGAAAACAGCCGCGAGGGAGAATATCTGCCCGATCCGACTCTAGATGCCGAGGCGCGCCCGCTGTCCGAAGAAGGCCGGCACTCCGAACAGCGCGATGAAATGGCACTTCTGGCGCGGATCCGCGCGGGCGAGAAGCGGCTTTTTCACGAACTCATCCGCCCCTACGAGCGCAACGTCTACCTGACCGCCTACTCGGTGTTGCATAATCCAGGCGACGCCGAAGAAGTAGCGCAGGAGACCATGCTCAAGGCGTATTCCCACCTGGACGAGCTTCGCCAGGACGTCACCTTCAAGGCGTGGCTGGTGCGGATTGCCCTCAACGAGGCTCGCATGCGGCGAAGAAAGAATCACAGTCACCTTTACGAGGCTCTGGAGGAAAGCAGCGACGAAGAAGCCGAGGGCGAGTTCATGCCGCGCCAGTTCGCGGATTGGCGCGAATTACCGTCAGAAGCATTGGAGCGCAAGGAGATCAGAAGGGCAGTGGCTCGCGCTCTGCAGGCGCTGCCTCCCGCCCATCGGGATGTTTTCGTTCTCCGCGATATCCAGCAGCTAGCGGTGGACGAGACCGCCCAGTTGCTTGGGGTGAGCATTGCGGCGGTGAAGACAAGACTGCATCGGGCGCGACTGCAGATGCGGGAGCAACTGTCCCCGGCGTTCCGCCGGCGTTGGCACGAGCGGTTGCTGTTCCGGAAGGGAATCAAGCCATGGTGAGCTGCGAACAAATCCGGCAAGAGCTCTCGAACTACATTGACAACGAGATCAACCCCAGTTTGCGTCTGGAAATTGACCAGCATTTGAGCATGTGTAAACGCTGCTCGGTGCTGGTGGATACGATGCGCAAGACCTTGCTGATTGTGGGGGATGAGCGCGTTTTTGAGGTTCCGCTGGGCTACAGCGAACGCCTGCACAAGTTCCTGGACGAGCGCCTGGGAACCAACTCCTGAGTTCCCGCGAAGACTTTGGAGCACACCCCCGGAAACTGAAAATGCGGGGAAGCGCTGGAGCGCGTCCCCGCACATGCCCGGATCATTAAATGGGGGAGGGCGCCGGGCAGAACCCTTTGTTTCGAACGCTATCGTACCGTTGAGGCCGCGGTTTGGCAAGAAAAACTGCAAACTGTTCCAAAAGCCGAAACAGAATCCAGAGAATCGCGGTCTCTGGGGCTCAATTCGGCGCCTTCACCGTGTAGATCAGGTCCACGTCCACGGTCTTGTCACGGACATTGGCCGTCACATGGGGAGACACCTCCCAGTCCAGCCTGGTTGGGAGTAGTTTCTGCGCCTCGGGCAGGTATTTCTGGAGATAGGTCCCATCAAAAACGTCTCCCGGCCGCAGCTTCCAGGCACCCCGCAGTTTCGCCGTCAGGCTGTTGTCGAGTCCGCGGAACTCCAGGTCGCCCATGTGGTAGACGTAGCCCTCTTGTACCTCAAGATGAATTGAGACCGTGCCCGTAGTCTCGTCAAATTCGGGCTCGACTTTGACCGAGGCCGTGATGAACCCGCGCGAACCGTAGAGCTCCTGCACCGGCTTCAGATCCTCGGCGATGCGTTCGGTGTTGGCGGGCTGGCCGGTCTTGACCTGGACCATCTTCTGCAGCATATCGTTGGGGAACTCGTGATTGCCGGACCATTCCACGCCCTTCAGTATGTACTGCCGGCCAGGAGTCACGGGGAAGGTTACATCCACGACGGTCCGGTTGCGCACGTTTTCCTCAATTTCACCGGCGGTTTGGGTCACCGCTTTGGGCTGGGGCTCGCCGAAAGTGGCTTTTAGATATCCCCGCGCGTAATACACCGGGAGCAACTTGCGCTGCACCAGCAAATTGAGGCGGCTGCGGGAATACTCTCGGTCGGGCAGCTTCTGGGCGGCGGCTTCGAGCGCGGGCAGTTCGGCCTCGCCGGCTCCTGTGAACTCGATGTTGCGCACCCGGATCAGGACCTCCGACACTTTATAGTTGATGGACTCGACCGAACCCTCGGCGCGGCTGTAACGCAGATAATCCACGTGGCCGGGGATGGCGTTTTCCACCAGCATGGCTTGCAGCACGTCGGAAACGTCATCGGCCAGCCGCCCCGACAATGGCAGCTCTCCATCAAACAGGGGCACGTGTTCCTTGATGTGCCGGCGCAGTTCCGCATCCGTGAACCAGACGAAGTCCTCGAAGCGGGCGGGGACGAACTTCGCCGCGTCGGTGACCTGCAGTTCGAGCTTGGTCCCCGCCGACGAGTACGAGTAACTGTAGGCGATGTCGGTGAAGGCGCCCGTATCGCCCAGGCGCCGGGCCGCTTTCTTGAAGTCGTCCTCGCCCACGGGAGCGCCGATCTGCAGCCCGGTAGATGCCGCGATGGCCTCTTCGGGGAAGCGCTGGCTGCCGACAACCTTGATGGCGATCAACTGCCGGGCCGGGGGCGGCATCTGGGCCAACGGTTTCTGCGAAGACGAGGCCTGTGCTGAACCCGGCGCGTGCAGCCCCGTCAGAAATAGGAAAGACAACAGAAGCACAAGCCTGGAAGTCGCACTCATCATCGAATTGGGGCCGACACCAATTCCTGGGTGGACTTGTGTTTGACGGCAATGTCAATGAAGGCCAGAGCGGCGCGGCTGAGAGCCTTGTCCTTGCGGAAGACCAGCGCCAGGTCGCGCCGGACCTGCGCATCGGCAATGGCCACGGCGGCCAGCACCTTGGCCCGTACGTCCTCTTCCACGCTGGAGCGGGCGATGAAACCGATGCCCACATCGGCGGCCACAAATCGTTTCAGCAGTTCGCTGGAGTCCAGTTCCATGGTGAAGTTGGGCTTCAAGCGCCGCTCGTGAAACAGTTCCTCGATGGCATCGCGGGTGTGTCCGGCCTTGGGCATGACAAGGGGAAACTTGGCCACATCGGCAATGGTGGCCGATCTCATCTTGCCCAGAGGATGCTGTGGCGGCGCGATGATAATCAACTCATCCCGATGGATGAGCACCACGGTCAGGCGGTTGTCCGTGACGGGAAGGGAAACGACCCCGAAGTCCACGGAATTATCAATCACCGATTCGAGGATCTTGGCGTAATCGGAGCGCTTGATGTTCACCGACACGTCGGGATACTGCTTCTTGAAGTCGGCAAACACATAAGGCAGGATGTGCAGGCAGGTGCCTTCGTTCGCGCCCACGATGATCTCGCCACGCGGCACGCGCTCCATCTCGGCAATGGCCACCAGCATGGCCTTGCGCTCGTCGAGCGTTTCTTCCACGTACTTCAGGAAAGCCTTTCCCGCCGCCGTAAGCGACACCTTGCCGCCGGAGCGGTCGAACAGTTTGGCGCCAACCTCTTCTTCGAGCCCGCGAATCTGCGACGAGATGGCCGGCTGGGTCCGGAAACGCTTCTCCGCCGCCCGCGAGAACGAGGCGTGCCGCGCCACTTCGAAGAAGGTTTCGAGCTGGTCAAAGTCCATGGGAAGCTCTCAGCTGTCAGCGCTCAGCCGTCAGCCAGCCCCTTCGGCTCCAAGGTGTCGGGAAGCACTCCGAAGCAACTGAAAGCTGATGGCTGAGATCTGACAGCTTCAGTATAAAGTCGCGTTATCGGCGCTATAAGAACAATCGAATTGCCACTGCCGGGGACAAGCTTTAAACTCTCCGGTCCTGCACAACGCGACCGATTGTAGCAGCCTGCCGGGTGCCCCATCCTTTGCCGCGCTCTTTGCGGCAAGGGTGGGGTTTTTGCAGGACTCTCCGCAACCGATCGCCCGGTTTGTGAAAGGGAATACCCCCGCAAGGAGTCCTCATGGCTGACGCCAAGACCGTTCTCGATTTCGCCAAGAAGCACGACGTCAAGATTCTCGACCTGCGCTTTACCGACATTCCCGGCTTGTGGCACCACGTTTCCTATCCCATTGATCAACTCACCGAAGCGTCGTTTGAAGAGGGTTTTGGAATTGACGGTTCTTCCATCCGGGGCTGGGCGGCGATCCACGAAAGCGACATGCTGCTGAAGCCCGACGCCAGCACGCACATGCTCGATCCCTTCACCGAAGTACCGACGCTGGTGCTGGTGTGCGATGTGGTAGACCCGGTGACGAAACAGCGGTACGACCGCGATCCGCGTTATATCGCCCGCAAGGCTGAGCTGCATCTGACTGCGACCGGGATTGCCGACACGGCTTATTTCGGCGCCGAGGCCGAGTTCTTCATCTTCGACAACGTGCGCTTCGATCAACGTGAGCAATACGGCTTTTACTACATTGACGCCGAAGAGGGACGCTGGAATTCGGGCCGGGAAGAAAACAATCTGGGCTACCGCCCGCGCTACAAGGAAGGCTATTTCCCCGTGCCGCCCACCGACCACTATCAGGATTTGCGCTCGGAGATGGTGCTGACCATGCAGAGCTGCGGCATGGACGTGGAATGCCATCATCATGAGGTCGCCAGTGGCGGACAGACGGAAATTGATCTCAAGTTCGACTCCCTGGTCCGCTCGGCCGACAAGATGCTGCTCTACAAGTACATCGTCAAGAACGTTGCCAATCACTATGGCAAGACCGTCACGTTTATGCCCAAGCCTATCTTCGGCGATAACGGCAGCGGCATGCACACCCATCAATCGCTGTGGAAGGCCGGCCAGCCGCTGTTTGCCGGCGACGGATACGCCGGCATGTCGCAGATGGCGCTGTGGTATGTAGGCGGTTTGATCAAGCACGGGCCGGCGCTTTCGGCCATCATCGCCCCCACCACCAATTCCTACAAGCGCCTGGTGCCCGGCTTTGAGGCTCCGGTGAATCTGGCCTACTCGCGGCGCAACCGCTCGGCCGCCTGCCGCATTCCAATGTACTCGGCCTCACCCAAGGCCAAGCGGGTGGAGTTCCGCCCACCCGACCCCAGTTGCAATCCCTACATGGCGTTCGCGGCCATGCTCATGGCCGGACTCGATGGCATCGAGAACAAGATGGATCCCGGCCTGCCCCTCGACAAAGATATTTATGAACTCGATCCGGAAGAACTGGCCAGCGTGCCCTCCATGCCCGGCTCGCTCGAAGATGCGCTCGACGCGCTGCAGCGCGACCACGCCTTCCTGCTCAAGGGCGACGTATTTACCGAAGAGCTACTGCGCACCTACGTGGACTACAAGCGCTCGAAGGAAGTAGACGCGATCCGCCTGCGCCCGCATCCGTATGAGTTCGCGCTGTATTACGACATCTGAGGGCAAAAGAGTACAAGCCGATCGCTAAGAGCCACTAAGAACCCTAGTCAATCAGCGCTAACGCCTGTGGGTGTTGAAAAAGTCACCGTGATTAGCAATCGGAGTGGGAGCAGAAGCGTGGTACAAGGAATAAATCCTTGCCATGTTCTGCTGGATCACCATTCTCGGAGGGGTGCTAATCATG
>Ga0116223_10000110_pt1 | contig 102330 bp, 83 predicted proteins | sample Sb_taG_3_FD_90092 | JGI IMG/M metagenome (GOLD analysis project Ga0116223, IMG submission 90092) | Peat soil microbial communities from Weissenstadt, Germany - Sb_50d_a_PC metaG | ecosystem: Environmental > Terrestrial > Soil > Wetlands > Peat | place: Germany: Weissenstadt | collected 2010-09-21 | reverse complement strand
TGCGCTACTTAATTAGATGCAACCAGGATTCAACCCGCCAGCCGCTTGGGTTTTCATCACTTTTGGTGAGCCCCAGGCTCATGGCGACAGGATGGTATCCTGCGGCGGGTTGTCAACCCGCCTCTTCGCGCCGTGGCGCTTCGCGACGTTGCGGTGCAGCTCCGCGGCCGCGAAGAGGTGGAGGAAAGCGGCCCCTGCCCAACTGTGTTGCCATTCAGGACCCCAGCAAATCGAACGGCTGCCTTGTCGTTGCACCGATCGTTTCCGCAACGCCACGAGAAGACTTGTCGGCCATCGGGAGGCGGAACCGTCTCTGGACGAGTGCCCGACCCATTCGGGCAGAGATGGCTGGGACGCTTCCCAATCAGGCCGTTCGGGGCCAATCTACGATAAGCCAGGGAGTTAGTCCCTGCTGCCAGGGCCGATCAATGCTTCCCAACATCCATTCGGTTGAGAACACCGCGGAGCTTAGGTTCCGGCGGCTATCGCAGCTTCGCGTATTCCGCCTTGGCTTCCTTCAGGATGGGGACGTCCGGGTCGGCGTCTTTCCAGAGCGTGAGGAAATCCTGATACCCGGCGCGGGCTTTGGCCGTGTCGCCCTGCAAGGCGTAGGCCCGTGCCAGTCCCAGCCGGGCGAGCGCGCCCCAGGAGAAGGGCGCCACCAGTCCTCGATGGTCGATGAACTTCTGAAATTCCACTGCCGCCCCGTTGCCGTCGTGCAGCATGAGATAGGCCTCTCCGCGCACATAAGCGGGGCTCATGTATGTGGCGAGCATTGGTTGTCCGCCAAGCTCGACCGGGCTCACCACCTTCAATAATTCGATGGCCCGGTCCGGGTCTTTGCGTTGCAGGGCGACTCCCGCCCGAATCGTGGGCAGCCAATACCTCTGCACCAGCGTATCCAGCGGGAAAGTCTTGTCGAGCTCGGCCGCCAGCTTCTCCGCCCCTGCCATATCGCCTGCCCGCGCCAGGGCCAGCGCCGCGATCACCCATACATCGCGGTCCTTGGCCAGCTTCACCGCCGCCTCGGCCTCGGCGCGCGCCTGCTCCCGATAGCCCGATTCCACATCGCGCAGCGCTGCCCGTGCCTGATATGCCGCGGCCGCCTCCTTCGCGTTGTGATGCAGCGCTGATTCCATCGCCCGCCCGGTCAGTTCGTGAGCGTTCTTCAGCCTGCCGTACCAACCTTCGGCGTCCGCTTGAATGGCCAGCAACGGTTCTTCCGCGCCCGGCTTTCCCGCGGCGGCTGAAACTGTCCGCGCCATCTGCGCCGCATCGCCCTTCAGAAACGCCAACCAATAGCTGGTGCGGAACTGGCCCTCGTGCTCCAGCTTGCGCTCCCGCATCTGCTTGTCCACCGCCTCGGCTTCGCCCAGCCGGTTAAGGGCCTTGTAAGCGCGGGCGAGTTGGGTATAGTTGACCGCCATACTTGGCTCTAGGCGCAGCGCCTCTCGAGCTTCCTCCAGTGTCTTTTCCCAGTCTCCCAGGCGGCAGAGAACGAGTCCCAGGTTTCTGTAAGGCTCGTCGTCTCTTGGGTAGGTCTGCTGGTACAGCTCGAAAGTCGTCGCCGCCTTCTCCAGTTCTCCCGTCCCGAACAGGTAGTATCTTCCCTCGATGTTGAACCGCTCCCGTTCGCTTACCTTCTCCCGCAGCGCGTAAGCCTTGCTTGCACACTCGGCCGCCCGCCCCCCTTGGACGAGGCCGTTGTAGAGATCCGACATCCAGCCGTAGGCCGATGCGAAACTCGGATCCAGGTCTGTCGCCCGTTGATAGAAGGGCAGCGCGGCTGTGAATCCTTTCGCAAGGTTCAACTTTCGTGCCAGACTGTAGGCCTTCAGCGCCTCCAGGGATGGCGTGGTCGCCTCCTCTAGCGGCGTGTCGTATTTCCGCACCGAGACGAGCGACTCGCCCAGCTTGCCCCGCATACGGGTTGCCGCCGCGCCCAGAGCTTTGAGAACCGCTTCCTTGCCCGCCGCCTGCTCCTGCGCATCCGCCAGCGCCTCTCCCGTCTCGCAGTTCACGGCCTTCAGGCCAATCACGTACTGGCTGCCCAGCGGCGCAATCGAACCGGTCAGCATCGCCTTGCTGTTCGTGCGCTGGCAGACCTCACGGGTGATCTCCGGCGTCAGCCGATCACCCGCTGGGCGTCCCATCAGCTTCAATGTCTCATTCACCGTGGAATCGGAAACGAGGTTAAGAAAGGGTGACTGCTCGAACTGCACCGCGAGTCCCTGCTTCAGCGTGTCGTCGAAAACGCTGTCGCCCGTGGTGTTGGTGAAATCGGCGAGGACAATGGAGTCCTTGTCCGTGAGCGGCGTGGCGTGCGCGCGCCGCCACAGGAAGACACTGCCCGCCGCCAGCGCCAGGACGGCGGCGGCAGCCAAGGCAGGGCGCATCAGACCTCGAAGGCGCGGGCGCGCGGCGGCAAGCTTGCCGGATTCGGAATCCTCCTTGAGTGCTTCCAGATCGACCTTGAGGTCGGCCGCCGTCTGGAATCGCCGCGCAGGGTCCTTGTGCAGGCAGCGGGCGATGATCTTGTCCAGATCGCGGGGCACGCCGGAGGGCAGCGGGGCGGGCTCCTGGGTGAGGATCGCAGCCATGGTGGAGGCCTTCGAATCCCTCTGAAATGCGCGGTGTCCGGTGACCATCTCGTGCAGCACCGCCCCCAAGCTGAAGATGTCGGAACGGGCGTCCACGGCCTTGCCTTCGGCCTGCTCCGGCGACATGTAGGCCGCCGTGCCGACGATCGTGCCTTCCCCGGTCGCTGGCGCAAGAGTGCGAGTGGACTCGTCCTCTCCGAGCGCGCCCGGTTCGGTGAGCTTGGCGAGCCCGAAATCGAGTACCTTGACGAGTCCTTTAGGGGTCACCATCACGTTGCCGGGCTTGATGTCGCGATGGATGATGCCGGCTTCATGGGCCGCGGCCAACGCATCCGCGATCTGAACCGCGTATCGCAGCGCCTCCTTCAGTGCCATCCCTTTGCCCGAAATCAGGTCGCTGAGCGTCCTGCCCGGCACGTACTCCATGACGATGAAGACGGAGCCGCCGGCCTCGCCCGTGTCGTGGACCGTGATGATGTTGGGATGATTCAGCGCGGACGCGGCCTTGGCCTCCTGCACGAAGCGCCGCCTGCGCTCCGGGTCGGCCACTTTCTCCGGCGGCAGGACCTTGATGGCGACGAAGCGGTCGAGGTGGGTGTCGCGGGCCTTGTAGACGACGCCCATGCCGCCTTCGCCGACCTTCCCGACAACCTCGTAATGCAGCAGCCGTTGGCCGATCATCGGGCCACCAGTAAATTCAGATCCGGTTTACTTATGAACCGAGTCTACTCCCGGCGTTGGCCCCAGGCAACGGCCCGCCCATGGAGCACGGGTCGGACGTACGGGTCGCGCGGGCGGCGCTCAGCTACTCGACCGCTCGGCACGAAGCGAGGCCAGGCAACGCTCCAGCAGTTGGCGCAGGCGCGTTCGCTCTTCACCTCCCAAGTCACTGAGCAGGTGTTCTTCGATCTCGCTTATCGCCAGGTGGACCGCCAGGAGTTGTTTCGCGCCCTTCGAGGTAAGCTCCGCCGGCATGGCGCGCCCGCCCGACGGGTGAGGCCGCCTCACGATGAGTCCCCGCGCCTCCAGGGATTGCAGGATCTCCACCATGCTCTGCGGCGTCACGAAGCTGTCCCGCGCCAGCTCCGCATTCGAAAGCTGGGAGCCGTACGCCAGCGCCGACAACACCGCCGCCTGGGAAGCGGTCAGGTCCAGGGGCGCCAGCGCTTCGTCCGTGGCGGCGCGCAGCGCGCCTTGAAGCTGCTTGAGCAGCCAGGTCACCGGCCTCAGTCCAGGCAGTTTTTTCCGGCTTGACACCGCTCCATGATATCAGGTAACTTTATATCAGGTGTCCTGATATGATCCTGAACGTGCCGGGAGCCGGCCTCTACTACACCGTGCGCGGCGCCGGCCCCGTGCTGCTCATCCTCCAGGGCGGAGCGGGCGATGCCGATGGCTCCGACGGCATCGCCAATCGCCTCGCCGCCAATTACACGGTGGTGACTTACGACCGCCGCGGCCTGTCGCGCAGCAAGCTCGATCAAATGCCGGAAGCGCTGGCCCTCGAGACTCACGGCGACGACGCCCACCTGCTGCTCGCCGCGCTCACCACCGGACCGGCGTTTGTGTTCGGCAGCAGCATCGGCGCGACGATCGGGCTCGACCTGGCCGCCCGTTACCCCGAACAGGTGCGTACGCTGGTGGCCCACGAGCCTCCCGCATCCGAGTTGCTGTCCGGCGCCGGGCGGGCGCGCGCCGAAAAAACCCAAGAGGAGGTCCAGGAGGCGTTTCGCCGGGAAGGCGTGCCTGCCGCGATGAAAATCATGTTGGCCGCCAGCGGTGTGGACTTCAACGACCGCGAGCCGGATGTCGAATTGCCTCAGCTCCCCGCTGGGGCCGGCCTGGCGTTCTTCCTCGCGCACGATGCTCCGGCGGTCCACCGCTACAAGCTCGATATCGCCGCGCTGAAGGCCGCCCCGGCGCGGATCGTGCCCGCCGCGGGACTCACCTCGCGGGAGACGTGGCCGCACCACAGCGCCGCCGCGCTCGCGGAACGGCTCGGCACGGAACTGGTGGAATTCCCCGGTGGCCATACCGGCTACGTGCTGGGTCCAAGGGCCTTCGCCGCGAAACTGAATGAGGTTCTGGGCGGACCGGCGGCCTCGATGCGGCTGAGGAGCGCGGAGGACTTCGACGCGGCTTACGCCGCCCCGCCCCCGTGGGATATCGGGCGGCCCCAACCGGCCTTTCTGGCGCTGGCGGAAGCGGGCGACATCCGGGGCCGCGTCCTGGACGTGGGATGCGGGACCGGCGAGCACGTGCTGATGGCCGCCGGGATAGGGCTCGATGCGACCGGCATCGATTCTGCCGCCGCAGCGATCGCGCTCGCGGAAGCCAAGGCCCGCGACCGCGGCGTCGCCGCGCGGTTCCTCGTGTGGAACGCCCTTCAACTGGCGTCCCTCGGCGAGCAATTCGACACGGTGCTGGATTGCGGCCTGTTTCACGTCTTCGGAGACGACGAACGGTATGTGTTCGCCGACAGCCTCAGGGCGGTCATCCGGCCGGGCGGCCGCTACTTCATGCTCTGCTTCAGCGACCGCCAACCGGGCCTCTACGGCCCCCGCCGCGTAACCCGGGACGAGATCCGGACCAGCTTCGACGAGGGGTGGCTGGTAGACTCGATCGAGCCGGCCAAATTCGATGTCAGGACCGGCTCCGGCGGCGTTCTGGCCTGGCTGGCGCGCATCACGCGATCAACCTGACTTCGGCGCACCGCCCGATTTCTTCCATTCGAACAGCACCACGCCCGCGGCCACCGAGACGTTGAGTGAAGAGATCTTGCCGGCCAGGGGAATGCGCACCAGCACGTCGCAATGCTTCTTCACCTGCTCGTGCAGTCCCTTGCCTTCGCCGCCCAGGACCAGGGCTGCGGGGGACGCATATGCGATCTTGTCGTAATCCTCCGGGCCGCGTTCATCCAGGCCGTAGATCCAGAAGCCCCGCTCCTTCAACTCCTCGAGCGTGCGATTGACGTTGACCACGCGGACCACCGGCAGATGCTCCAGCGCGCCCGCAGCGGCCTTGGCGACCACGTCGGTGATGCCCGCGGCGCGGCGCTCCGGAATGACAACGGCGCCTGCTCCCGCCGCATGAGCGGTGCGGATGATGGCGCCCAGGTTGTGCGGATCCTCGACGCCATCCAGCACCACAACCAACCGGGAGGCGGCCGCCACATCGAGGTCCGCGTACTTCTTGGCCGCGCCGAGCGCCACCACTCCCTGGTGCGCCGCCGTGCCCGCCAGTCGGTCGAGCGCCGCCCGCGCCTCGAAGCGCACCGGCACCGACGCCCGCCGCGCCATGTCGATGATCTCCTGGACGCGCGGTCCGCCCGCCCCCTGCGCCACCAGAACGCGCTCCAGCGGGTGCCGCGCCCGCAGGGCCTCGGCCACCGGATGAATGCCGCTCAGAACGGCCACTCACTCCTCCGGCTTGAGCATCAGCCCGTTGTTGAACCGGTTGGTGAAGTTTGCCATGGCCGCGATCAACGTGATTTCCACCACCTGCTCATCGGTGAAGTGCCGGAGCAGCGCATCGCGTGTTTCCGCCGCATCGGCGGTGCGGGTCACTTCGCGCGCGTACCGGATGGCGGCACGCTCCGGTTCCGAAAACCCGCCATCTTGTTCCGCTTTCAGGGCGTGCGTTTCTTCGTCGGTGATTCCGGCCCTCTTCCCGCCCACCAGGTGAGCCGCGGTGCAGTAGGCGCACTGGTTGGCGAACGAGCAGGTGAGATATATCAGTTCCTTGATGCGGCGATCCACCGTCCCCGGCCCCATGATCGCGCCATAAAGCGGCACGAATCTCTCGAGCACCTCGGGCCGTCTCGCCATGGTGCGGAAAAAATAGTTGGCGCGTTTGGTTTTCGCCTCGAGAGCCGCCAGAAACTCGTTCTCCGCCGGATCCGCCATCTTGATCGTTGTCGCCATGCCATCAGTATAAGAAAATGACGGCGGGGTGAGCGTTCTCAGTCCCGGGGACGATTGGAAAATGCCTGAAGGAAGTCGCGATCGCCCTCGACGAAATCGAAGGCCGGCAGGCTGGCGGGAGGCTCCCAGCGCATCTCGCGGAAAATCAGATTGCGCGGCTCCCCGTCGTAGCTCGTCACGCGGAAGAAGATCAGCTCGATGGGATCCTTACCGGGATAAGTGTACTGGTAGCGCGCGATCTCCTCGCCGGCGGCTCCGCGGATTGCCAGTTCCTCCTCGAGTTCCCGTGCCAGCGCCTGCTCGGGCGTCTCTCCGGGCTCGACCTTGCCCCCGGGAAACTCCCACTGCAACGGGTGCGACTGTTGGGGCTGCCGCCGGCAAATCAGAACGCGGCCGTCGCGTTCGAGAATCGCCGCCACCACCTGAACCATGCCAATATTGGACCATGTATCCGCCGCGGCTGATCGAGCACTTCCAAAATCCGCGGAACGTGGGCGAGTTGGAGCCGCCGGCCGTCACCGTGGAAGTGTCCAACCCGGCGTGCGGCGATATTCTCCGCCTCTCGGCGCGATTCGAGGCGGGGACGGCGGTCGAGGTGCGGTACAAAGTGCGCGGCTGCACGGCTTCGATCGCCGCCGGCTCCGCGCTGACCGAGTGGATGGCGGGCAAGACTCGCGAACAGATCGCCCTGTTCCGCCCGGCCATCGTGGATGAATCGGTGGGCGGCCTGCAGGCGGAGTCGAAGCATGCGGCGGTGCTGTGTGCCGATGGCGTGAAGGCGTTGCTGAAGGCGGCACCGGCCTCGTAACCAAAGACAACGTAGTCCCGGGTAGCGCCGCTTCGCGATAATGGCTTCCCAGATGAACGCATTTTATTGGCGCAGAAGCATGCCCGCACCGTCGCTGACGGTGTTCGTCGCGCTGCAGACCCTGGACATCCTGACCACTCTTTTGGGACTGCAACTCGGCGCCAGGGAAGCCAGCATCTTTGTGGGCCAGGTAATGCAGGCCGGGCCGGTGGCGGGGCTGCTGGTCTCGAAGATCCTCGCCGTGCTGCTGGTTTCGGTGGCTTTGAAATTCAAGCGGCCGCGAGTGGTCGTATTTCTGAATTTCTGGTTTGCCGCGGTGATCACCTGGAACCTGGCGATGATTCTGCTGAGCATCATCAGAATGGGGTAGTGCGCACCGGTTGCTGAGCCGCGACCGGGCGAACTTCTGAAACCGGGTACTAAGTATGATGGAGGCGCCTGGCGGCATCCACTCGCGCCGCGCGCCAGGCCGGGACCGCCGTGGCAAACAAGGCGATTACCGTAACGGCGAGTGCGGCGGCCGCCATGGTCGCGGGATTGCGAGACTTTATGCCGAAAACAAGGTCATCGAGGAGGCGCGCCGCGGCCCATCCGCCCAGTACGCCGAGAGCAACTCCCATGACGGCCAGGCGCAAGGCGTGGAAGCTGGCCCAGCGCAAGATCGTGGAGGGGCACGCGCCGAGGGCCAGCCGGATCGCAATCTCGGGTTCGCGGCTGGTCACCCAATAGCTGAGCAGTCCGTAGATGCCGACCGCGGCGAGCAACATGGCCAGGCCGGCGAACAGCGTCAGCAGCAGTGTGCTGAAGCGGCGGCGCGCCAGGCCGGCGCCGAGCGACTCTTCGAGCGGGCCGAATTGCCGCAGGGGCAGGTCGCGATCCAGCGCCGACACGCGGCTGCGGACGGTGCGCATGAGCTTCACCGGGTCGGCCGCGGTGCGAACCATGACAGCCATGCTGCCACCGGGCTGTTGCGCGGAAGGACGGAAGATCTCGGGCATCGGCTTCGAATCGAGCCCGAATTGCCGGATGTCCCCGGCTACACCCACAATCTCTAGGAGGTCGCCATCCTGGTATGGGCCTCCGACCTTGATCTGATGCCCCACGGCGGATTCACTGGGCCACCAGGCGCGCGCAAACGTCTCGTTGACCACCGCGATTTTCGGGCCTGTGGCGCGGTCGCTGCCGGTGAACTCGCGCCCCTGGAGCAAAGGGACTCGCATCATCCGGAAGTACCCGGCATCGGCGGTGTTGAACAGAGAGATCGGCACGTCATCCCGTGGAGGGAGCGGCCTCCCAAGAACGGAATAGAACCAATCGCCGCAATCGCCCGCGGGCGGAGGGCAGTGAACCGCGCGGGCGTCGATAACACCGGGCAGAGTGCGCAGATCGGTTAGCAGGCTGGTGTAGAACGCGCCGATTGCTTCGGGGCTGCGATATGCCTTCCCAGTCAACTGCAGCGAAAGAGACAGGACGTGCAGCGGGTCGAAGCCGGGGCTGGTCGTCTGAGCTGCGGCCAGGCTGCGCAACAGAAGGCCGGAGCCGAAAGCCAGCACGAAGGTCAAGGCCACCTCGGCGACGACCAGAATATTACGAAACGCCTGGCGCTGCGTCCCCCCGCCGGATAGGCGGGCGCCTTCTTTGAGTGCGGTGGCGAGATCGATCTTGCCGGCCACCAGCACCGGTGCGAGACCGGCGAGCAGCCCGGCCCCCAGCGTAATGCCGCAGGCGAAGAGCAGCACCGGAAGAGCGAGCGTGGTTTCGGCCAGGCGCGGGATGTTGCGGGGCGCGATACCGATCAGCAGGCGCAGCCCCCAGTATCCGAATGCGACGCCGGCCGCGCCGCCCACCGCCGCAATCAGGATGTTCTCGGTGAACAACTGGCGCACCAGGCGAAGTTGTCCGGCTCCGATCGCTTTTCGCAGTGCCAATTCGCTGGCACGCGCGGTATTGCGGGCCAACAACAAACTCGCGACATTGGCGCAGGCGATCAGCAGAATCAGTGCCGCCGCGCCCATCAGAACGATCAGCGTCCGGCGCACGTCCCCAACAATGTCCTCGGTAAGGAAGGCGCCGAAGCTGTGGTGATCATTCTCCGGCGAGGGGTCGACTTCGGCCAGGTGACGCATGATCGCATCGAGATCGGCGCGAGCGCTGGCCAGGGCGACACCGGGCTTCAGGAGTCCGATGGCGCGAATCGATCCGTGCTGGCGGCGATCGATTGCGGCGCCTGCCGCCTGCCCAAGCGGCAGGTAATAATCCACGCGCCACGGTTCCCACAGCGGGGCAGCCACGCCGGCGACCTCGAAGGGAGTGCCGTTGAGCGTCAGATTCGCACCCACGATGTGCGGATCGCCGCCGAGTTGGCTCGACCAGAAGCGGTGGTTCAACACGATGATGGCGGGCGCGCCGGGACGATCGTCCGCCTGGTCGAACAGCCGTCCCAACAGTGGGCGCATGCCGAGCAGCGGGAAAAAAGGAGCGGTGACCATCAAGCCGCTAGTGGTCGTGGGGTCGCCATGGCCGGTCAGAGTGCGACCTGTGAATTGGTACGCGGCCATGTCTTCGAAGGTGTGATTGCTCTCGCGCCAGTACTTGAAATTGCCCCAACTGACGCTGAAGTCCGCCTTCGCGGTGGCCTCGCCGAGACGCACCAGGCGCTCGGAATCAGGGTAGGGCAGGGGCTTTAGCAAAACGGCATTGACCACGCTGAAGATGGCCGTGTTTACTCCGACGCCGAGGGCGAAGGTGAGAATCACCACCACCGAAAAGGCGGGCGCCCGGCGCATGGCGCGGAAACCGTAGCGAACATCCATGAAGAGACTTTCGAGCGAGGAGAATCCCCAGGCGTCGCGGGCGCTCTCCGCGACCCCGGTGGTGTTCCCGAAGTGGCGGCGCGCCGCGGCTCGGGCTTTCTCCGGGGCCATGCCGCGCTCGATGTAGCTCTCCGTTTTCATCTGGAGGTTGCTCTGGATTTCTTCCGCCAGGTCCTCGGCGATTCCCTGGCGCCCCGTGACCCACGCGCGGAATCTGCTCCACCATTGGCGCATACGATTATGCCTCCGGACTCAGCACGCGGCTCATGGCTTCGACGAACCGGCGCCATTTGGAACTTTCTTCGACCAGTTGCTTGCGGCCGAGGGGTGTCAGCCGGTAAATATTTGGCGCGGCGAGCGTTGGGCGACATGGACCTCCAGCGTGCCTTGCAGGAATTCCATTCGCTCAGACGGACTGTCTACCGTAGACATACAACCTATATAGGCGAATCGGCGGGGCGTCGTCAAGACCAAGCCTTCGCCCGCGTGGACGAAACCATCCCGAACTTGTGCCCCCATTTCGCGGCCTGGATATGTGACGCCGGGGAGGCGTGGATGCCGCCGATCAGTGAACCGTATTGGTGTTAGGCTAGGCTTCTTATGAAGCCCGCTGCCGCTTTGCTTCTCCCGCTGTGGGTCGCGCTGGCTCAGGTGCCCACGCCGGAATCCGTGCTGGGGCACAAGCCCGGAGACGATTTTTTCCTCGCCAGCTACGACCAGTCGCTCGGCTACTTTCAGAAGCTGGCGCAATCCACCGACAAGCTGAAGCTGGTGCGCGTCGGCAAGACCACCGGAGGGCTGGACTGGTACATCGCCATCATTTCCTCGGCGCGCAATCTCGCCGGCCTCAATCAGTTCAAGGACACCGCGCGGCGGCTGGCTCTCGTCAAGGGCTTGACCGACGCGCAGGCGCACGAACTGGCGCGCAGCGGCAGGGTGATCGTCCACATCGATGGCGGCCTCCACGCCACCGAAGTAGCGCCCGCGCAGCACGCCATCCAGCTGGCCTACAACCTGGTCACCGGCAAGGACGAGGAGACCACCGCGATTCTCGACAACGTGATCCTGCTCCTTTGGTTTTCCATCAATCCCGACGGGCAGAACATGGTCGCCAAATGGTATCGGAGCAACCTCGGCACCTCCTACGAGGTCAGCAACATGCCGGGCCTCTACCAGGAATACATCGGGCACGACAACAACCGCGACGGCTACATGAACAACATGCTCGAGTCGCAGGTCATCACCCGCGCCGATCTGGAATATTATCCCCAGGTCTTCTACAACCACCACCAGACCGCGCCTTTTCCCGCGCGCATCTGGATTCCGCCGTTCGGCGATCCCGTGTCCTTGAATCCGCACCCCCTGATGTATCGCTGGATCAACGTATTTGGCACTTCGATGGCGGCCTATCTCGATGAGCACGGAATGCCCGGCGCCATGCATCGCGGCCGCTTCGACGACTGGTACCCCGGCTTCGTCGACCACGTGAACAACTTCCGCAACACCATATCGTTTCTCACCGAGACGGCGCTCTACCGCTACGCCACGCCGCACTTCTATACGGTCGACGAGTTCCCGCGCGACAAGCAGGACCTCCACAGCGAGGTCTTCTACGCCAGCCCGTGGCGCGGCGGGTGGTGGCGGCTCGGCGATGCGGTGCGCTACATGCTGGGCGCTTCCATGGCCGTCCTGGACACCGCGGCCAAGAACCGCGAGGAGCTGCTCTTCACGCGCTACCGGGCGGGACGCGACGTCATCGCGCGGTTCACCAAGGATCCGCCGTATGCCTACGTGATTCCGCGCGAGCAGCGCGACAAGGTGACGGCATCCATCCTCGTCGAGAAGCTGATCACCGACGGCATCGAGGTGCACCAGGCGACCCAGTCCTTCACCGCCAATGCCTCCACCTACAAGGAGGGCGACTGGGTGATCTTCATGGACCAGCCCTTCGCCGCCCTGGTCAAGGAGTTGTTCGACATTCAGAAGTATCCGGAGCTGCCCCATCCTCCGTCGCTGAGTGCCACGCCCGCGGCGGGAGGCGGAGCAGGAGGTGGCGGCCGTGGAGGCGGAGGCGGCCGAGGCCAGGCTGGTGAAACTGCTGCTGCCCCGAGCGGCGCCGCGGAAGCTCCCGCTGCCGCGCCAGCCGGCGCTGGGGAAGCGCCCGCGGAGACCGCCGCGCCGGCAGCCGCACCCGCTGCCGGTGGCGGACGAGGCGCCGGCGGCGGAGGCCGGGGCGCGGGCGGCGCACAAGCCGGGGCCCAGGGCGCTGCCGCCGCTGCCGCACCGGCGCAGACTCCCTACGATGTGACCGGCTGGACCCTGCCCATCCAGATGGGCGTCGAAGTGGTGACCGTCTCCCAGCCCATTGCCGACACCGCCCGCCGCGCGCTCCGCAAGATCGAACGCGTGGACCCGATCCAGGGAAAGGTCGACGGCTCCGGACCGGTCCTGGCGTTCTCGCACAACTCCAATGCCGCGCTGGCCGCGGTCAACGACATCCTCGCCGCCGGTGGCACCGTGAGCTTCTCCAAATCCGAGTCCACCATCTACGCCGCCGGCAACTTCGAATCGATCCTCAAGAAGGACGGCGTGGACGCCACGTCGCTCAAGGAAGCTCCCGCCGCGTGGCCGGTCAAGAAGCCTCGGATCGGCATCTACGAGCCGTGGGCCGGCAGCATCGACCAGGGCTGGACCCGCTGGCTCCTGGAGCAATTCCGGTTTCCGCACACGCGCCTGCACAACAGCGAGATTCAGGCGGGCCACCTGCGCGAGCAGTTCGACACCATCCTCTTCGCCGAAATGCCGGCCCGCCAGATCATGGACGGCATGCAGGCCGGCACCGTGCCGGGCCAATACGCCGGCGGCATCGGCGACACCGGCGCCGACGCGCTCCGCGACTTCGTCACCAACGGCGGCACGCTCGTCACTCTCGGGAATGCCACCTTGTTCGCCGTCGAGCAGTTCAATCTTGCCCTCACCAACGTGGTGGCCAACTTGAGGTCGGACCAGTTCTTCTGCTCGGGCTCGCTGCTGCGCACCGAGATCAAGGAACCCAATCACGCGGTGGTGGCGGGATTGCCGCTCAGCACCACCATCATGTTTGAGCGCAACCCGGTGTTCGATACGCGGCCGGCCTTCCGCGGCAAAGTGCTGGCGAGCTACGTGAGGGACCGCAACCCGCTGGTCAGCGGCTTCCTCATAGGCGCCGACCGGATCGAAGGCAAAGCCGCGGCGCTCGACGCCGACTACGGCCGCGGCCATATCATTCTCCTAGCCTTCCGGCCGCAGTGGCGCGGCCAGTCGCACGGCACCTACAAGTTCCTCTTCAACGCGCTGTACTACAACTCCGCCATGGCTCCCGAAGCGCCCGCCCGCGGGGGACGCGGCGGTGGCGGTGGCAATCCCCAGCAGTCCGCGTGGAGACGCGAAGCCGAATCCGTGAAGACCGAACTGGGCCGGCTCCTCGATCAAAACCGCGCGTACTTCACCGCTCGCGGGCCGCGCGCGGCCGACGAGGGCAAGCGTCTCGAGGGCGCTCTGGACGCCTTCCAGCGCGACCGCCTCCCGCTGCTCGACGATCTGCGCGCCCAGGTGGAGGACGCCGCCGTGGCGCGCGGCTACGCCGCTTACTCCGCGCAGCTCAAGAAATTCGCGGTGGACCTGCGAACCAGGGACTTCAGCGCGGCCAAACTGGAAGACCTGCTCGACCAATACAAACTGGCGGTGATCCCATGAACCGCAGCCTGTTCCGAAGGCTCCCCGTCCTGTTCTTCGCCGCCGTCGCCGCGGCCCAGGTGCCCACTCCCGAATCCGTGCTGGGCTACAAGCCAGGCGCCGACTTCCACCTGGCGACTTACGACGACGCGCTGGGCTATTTCCGCAAGGTCGCCGCTGCCTCGAACCGCATCAAGCTCGTTCAGGTAGGCAAGACCACGCAGGGCCGCGACTGGTGGATCGCGTTCATCTCCAGCCCGGAGAACCTGGAGCAACTGGAGCACTATAAGGATACGTCGCGCCGCCTCGCCGTGGCCCGCGGAATCACCGACGAGCAGGCCCACGCCATGGCGCGCGACACCCGGCCGATCATCCACATCGATGGCGGCCTGCATGCCACCGAGGTGGCCAATCACCAGCACACCATCCAACTCGGCTACGACCTGGTGGCCAGCGAAGACCCCGAGTTCCAGGCCATCCGCCAGAACCTCATCGTCGAGCTGTGGTTTTCCATCAACCCCGACGGCCAGAACATCGTGGCCAACTGGTATCGCGAAAATGTCGGCACGCCCTACGAGGTCAGCCCCCTTCCCGTGCTGTACCAGGAGTACGTGGGCCACGATAACAACCGCGACGGCTACATGCTGAACATGCTGGAATCGCGCGAGATCACCAAGGCCACGCTCGAAACGCAGCCGCTGGTCTTCTACACGCAGCATCAAAGCGCGCCGTTCCCCGGACGCATCTACCTGCCGCCGTTCGCCGATCCGATTTCGGGAAACATGCACCCGCTCATGCTGCGGTGGCTGAGCCTGATCGGAACCACCATCGCGGAATACCTGGACGATCACGGGCTTCCCGGCTCCATGCACCAGGAGACCTTCGACGTCTGGTACCCGGGCTACATCGACAATATCGGCAACTTCCGCCACACCATTTCCTTCTTCACCGAAACCGCGCTGTACCGCTACGCGACGCCGCACTTCTACACCGTGGAGGAGTTTCCGGCGGTGCGCCAAGGCCTGGGCACGGAGATGCTGTATTCCAGCCCGTGGCGCGGCGGATGGTGGCGCCTGTCCGACGCCTGCCGATACATGTACGAGGCCGATATGGCGGTGCTCGATCTCTCTTCGAAGTACCGCGAGCAGATGGCCTACAACAAGTACCGCGCCGCCCGCGACACCATCGAGAAATTCGAGAAGGAGCCGCCGTTCGCCTACGAGATCCCGCGCGAGCAGCGCGACGCTCCGACCGCCGCGCTGCTGATGGAAAAGCTGATGCTGCACGGCATCGAAATTCACCAGTCGGTGAAGCCCGATGCCTGGGTGATCCTGATGAACCAGCCCTTCGCCGGGCTGGTGAAGGAGCTGTTCGAACCGCAGGTCTACCCTGCGATCACGCAGCGCCCCTACGACGTCACCGGCTGGACCCTGCCTTACCAGATGGGGGTCGAGGTCCACGCCGTGACCTCGCCGTTGTCCAAGCAGTACGTCGATTCGCTGCGCTCCATCAAGGAAGTCACCGGGCTTGCCGCCCCGTTCAACCGCGCCGCCAACGCCAGTTATCGCGCGGTGAACGAGATTCTGGCAGCGAAAGGCACGGTCTCGTTTGCGGGCGACGACATCGCCGCGGCGGGCATCGACAAGGCGAAGCTGGACGCCATCCTGAGCGGCAACCGGCTGCGCGCCGCGGCCTCGAAGGAAGAGGGCAAGGCGGTGAAGGCGGCGCGGATCGGGCTCTACCGGCCCTGGGTGGCCAGCATCGACGAAGGCTGGACCCGCTGGATTCTCGAGCAGTTCCAATTCCCTTTTACCAGCCTGTACAACGCCGACATTCGCGGCGGCCATTTGCGCGAGCATACCGATGTGATCGTGATCCCCGATATCTCCGAGCGCCAGATCCTCGACGGGCAGCGGCCGGGCACCATTCCCGAGCGCTATGCCGGGGGCCTGGGCGACGAGGGCGTCGATGCGCTGCGCGATTTCGTAAGCGACGGCGGCACCCTGATCGCGTTCAACAACGCCAGCCTGTTCGCCATCAACCAGTTCAAGCTGCCCGTAACGAACGCGCTGGCCGGGGTCCGGCCGGACCAGTTCTTCTGCTCCGGCTGCCTGCTGAAGGTGCATATCGAGGATGCCAAGAACGCGCTGACGGCGGGTCTGCCGCCGGACGCCACGGTGATGTTCGAGCGCGGCCCGGCATTCGACACCAAGTCCGATTTCAAGGGCGCGGTCCTGGCGCGCTACTCCCGGGATCGCTCGCCGCTCGAAAGCGGCTACCTGGCGGGGCCGGACCGCATCGAGGGCAAGATCGCGGCATTGGAAGCGACGGTGGGAAAGGGCCGGGTGATTCTGCTCGGCTTCAAGCCGCAGTGGCGAGGGCAGTCCCACGGCTCGTACAAGTTCTTCTTCAACGCGTTCTACTTTTGACGCAGCCGGGACGGCGCCATCGCCAACAAACCGTATGCATGCATACGGTTTTTCACGTTGTTTTTGCTGAAAACAAATAACTTATTGAAATCCGGCCGTAAGCACGCATACGGTTCCCAAGACGGACTGCCGCATGACTGAACCCATACACACTGTATCATCCGGTCCGGTAATTTCCGGGCTTCGAAATGCGCCCCGGTGTTCGGATTTCAGATCCGCGGAGGGGTTGGCAGGCTGCCGTAACATGTACCGAATCAAGGTGTTACCGGTATCTGCGAGCAGTGGCGACCGGGCCGCGAAAATAAATAATCAAATCGTGTGACTGAGGGTTTTGCAATTGTCGGAGGCTTGGGGAGTTGCGGCCAAGCTATACTACGCAAAGGAGTTAGGAGACACCGCGACCGCTGACATGATGGGAGGGGCTCGTCTTGTCAGGCGGCCAATGGGACGGCAATTTCAGCGAGCCAGGTGAACGACGGCGCCGTATGCCGTAAGAGGCTCGTCAGCGGTCAGGAGGACGAGTTTCTCGACCTGCGCTTGTGCGACCAGCATCCGATCGAAAGGATCACGGTGGAGCCACGGAAGAAGGGACACCTGCCGGGTCTGGGAGGCCATCAACGGCAGGCTCTCGAAGGATTCGGCGGCCAGCCTCTCCATGAAGTCAACCGGCAGCCGCAATTTGCCCAGGCTTTGCTTGAGCCAGATCTCCCACAGAGAGACGGCACTGACGAACACGGTGTTCTCCGGGTCGCGAATCATCTCGCTGGCTTGGGCGGAGAGCGACGGACTGGCCTCCAGCCACCAGAGCAGGAGGTGCGTATCGAGCAGGATTCTCAACTTTGTGGTTCCTTCATTCCGAAAGCTTCCTGGATATCGTCCGGCAGGGTGTCGAAGTCGGGAGCGATCCAGATCTCACCCGTCATCGAGCCGGGCGTCCTGGGCCGGGCAGGGCCACGAAAAGCTACCAGCCGGGCAACCGGCTTGCCGGCTTTGGCGATGATGACTTCGTTTCCATTTTGCACAGCTTCGATGAGCGCGGAAAGTTCGGCCTTGGCTTCGGAAATGTTGCGCACTACCATAATTTTTAGTATAGACCAGATCTGGTCTGGTCTTGTCGGTCGAATGCGGCGGCAATCACGCGGCCCCGATCTCGGCCCAAACGCAAGCATTTCCAGAGCCCAGGGCGATCGTTCAGGCGCGATAGCCGCCCTCGTCCCTGTTGGCTTGCCCGAGGGCGGTGAGAGTCTCGAGGATCGCCGTAACTTCGGGGATGCGAGCGCGGATGAAATTGCGAGCGACAATTTCGGGTGCGACTGAGGCGGGTGTTTGCATTAGGTAATCGCGCACCGCACGGACGCGCTCGGGGAGGTAGGGCGGCCAGGGAAGACGCCCGGCGCGGGCGGGCCGCTGCTCCTCCTCTTCCATCTCCACGCCGAGGCCGACCTAGGTCGCGGTGGTCCTTTGAAATTCGGGCCGGAGCCATCGGACCAGGCCGGAGCGCTCTTCGGCGGCACGGGTGCCGTTGAGTTCGACCAAGCGGAAAAGAATATCTTCGGTTGAAAGCTCCGGCGACCAGCCGTACGCCTCGGCGACGGCACGATCGAGATCATCGTGGAGGTCTCGGAGAACCGATAGGAGACCGTGGTCGTGAATTATCTGGCTCGCGGCGCTGAGCGGTTGCCCGGCGCGAAGCTCTTCGAGGACGTTTTAGATCGGCTTACAGGATTAGGGTCCTTGCCGCCGCCTCGCCAACGCCGCTACAGTAGGATTGGTAGGAGATGAGCATCGCCACTGCCGTGCTCGATGCCCTGAGCGCCGAGGCTGCCCGGCACCCTGCCGAGCGGCCTGCCCAGGCCGGTCGGCGCATCGGGGAGTTCCAAAGCATGACGATGGGAGAAAGATGAGCATAGAAGAACGACTAGAGAAGTTGACCGAGCGGCATGAAGCGCTCACGCAAACCGTCGAACTGATGGCGGCGGAGATGGCGGAGGCAAGCCGGCAGTCGGCGGAGGCAAGCCGGCAGTTGGCGGAGGCAAGCCGGCAGTTGGCGGAGGAAAACAAACAGCGCGACCGGCGCCTCGGGGAAATCATGGAGGGCCTGGCTCGCCTGGTGCACGTAGCGGAACTCCATGAACAACGCATCGAGCGCCTGGAGGGCGGTCAGTAAGACCTGCCGATGCTTCACGCGGCTCTGCCACCGTAGCCGTGCCCCGAACTGGAGCCGATGAGATGCCGTTTAGGAACTGCGGCGCGACGCCGGGCGGCGGGAGCTGTGTTTCTGAATGATTCCCGCCAGGGCGCGCAACGCTTCATTCGCCTCTCGTGAGGTTGGGAATGCGGCGGCTACATCGGGTTCCAGCACCACCACAGCACTTCCAGCCGCGTAGCGCGATGCGTACTTGTTGGGCGCGGCGCGACTGAAATCATACTCGGGAAGAATCTCGTCGATATCGGCCCGATTGGCAGCCTCGCCTTTACTGAGTGGTCTCTTCATAGTTCCTTCGCTCATGGCGTGTGGCCGGTCGCGCGCCGATCATGCGAATCGCTTCGCCCCGGTCAACATACATGACTGCAATCAAACGCTGATCTTGCGAAAGCCCCAGCAGCACGAAGCGCTCTTCCTCGGAGGAATGACGCGGATCGGACACGATCCGAGCTAGCGGATCGCCGAAGACAGTCGCCGCCTCCTCGAAGGAGACTTTGTGTTTGGCCAGATTTGCCGCAGCTTTTTCCGGGTCCCACTCGAACTCCAACACCCGCCTCTATTATACTTGTGAATCTCTGGCCCTCATCCTGATAGGATGAAGCATAGGCAACTCACTATCCGGCGCCGTGAGACGGACGAGCCGGCACGTTGATGGGAGCAAGATGAGCATAGAGGAACGACTCGAGAGGTTGACCGAACGGCATGAAGCGCTCACACAAACCGTCGAACTGATGGCGGCGGAAAACCGGCAGGTGGCGGAGGAAAACAAACAGCGTGACCGCCGCCTCGGGGAAATCATGGAGGGTTTGGCCCGCCTGGTGCACGTAGCGGAGATCCACGAACAACGCATCGAGCGCCTGGAGGGCGGTCAGTAAGACCACGGACTTGCACGAGATGAGCATCGCCGCTGCCGTGCTCGATGCCCTGCACGCGGAGGCCGCACGGCACCCTGGCGAACGGCTCACGCGCGCCGGCCTTCGCATCGGAGAACTCTCCGGAGTCGAGCCGGAATCCCTGCGCTTCTGCCTGGAAACCCTGGTCACCGGCACCGACCTCGACTCGCTCTCGTTCGATTTCGAAATCTCGCCCTGGATGCGCCACTGCCGGCACTGCAACGCTCCTTTTCGCGTGATCGATTACCAGGTAGCGTGCCCCACCTGCGGGTCGGCCGAGACCGACGCCGCCGGAGGTGATCAAATGGAATTATCCTATCTGGAACTGGAGGAGCCCACCGATGCGCGTGCCCCTGGAACGTAAGGTCCTCAACGAAAACGATCGCCTCGCGGCCGGGCTGCGCGAGGGTTTTCACAGCCGCGGAACTTTCTGCCTCAATCTCATCAGCTCTCCCGGCTCCGGAAAAACCTCGCTGCTCGAACGCACGCTCGAGGGCTTCGATCCGGCCCGGCGGGTCGCCGTGCTGACCGGCGACATCCAGACCGATAACGACGCCCGCCGGCTCGCCCGCTTCGGATTCCCCGTCCGCCAGATCACCACCGGCGGCGCCTGCCACCTGGACGCCCGCATGGTGGAGCGCGCGATGGCCGGTTGGCTCGACCACGACCCGGAAATCCTCTTTCTCGAAAACGTCGGCAACCTGGTCTGTCCCACCAGCTACGATCTGGGCGAGGATGCCCGCGCCGTCCTGCTCAGCGTCACCGAGGGCGAGGACAAGCCGCTCAAATACCCCGCCACGTTCCACCACGCCGACGTCATGGTGCTCAACAAAATCGACCTGCTGCCGTACGTTCCTTTCCAGCCGCAACTGGCGTTTGAAAACGCGCGGCGCATCCAGCCGGGCATCGAGATCCTGGAAGTCTCGTGCACCACCGGAGAGGGCCTGGACCGCTGGCGCGCTTGGCTGGACCGCCGACCATGACCGACTACCCGATCGTCAACGCGCTGATCTTCGCCTCGCTCGGCATCCTGGTTTTCGCCGCGGCGTTTTCCATTCTCTCCAAGCTGGCGCCGTTTGACCTGTGGAAGGAACTGGCGCACGAGCACAACGTCGCCGTCGCGGTTTTCGCGGGCGCCGTGGCTCTCGGCCTGTGCTGGATTATCGCCTCCGCCATGCACTGATATACTCGGTAAGAGTCTGGGCGCCTATGTTATTCGAGTCCGATAAAGTGATGTTCGAGATCTACCGCGAGACGGAGTACACCGGCCAGTATCGGGTGGTTTACTTTACCGAGCTGAGCGACCATAACAAAGAAACCGAGATCAATCACGCCCTGGCCGGCGAGCATTTCTTCGACGGCTTCATCCGGAATTACGGCAAGGACGAAGCCAAGGGAATCATCGACTCGCTGCTGCTGCGCCTGAACAACGGCGAGCCCGTGGACCCCAAGGAAGTCGAACGCGCGCTCGGCGAACACATGGCCTGAACGCGGTGCGCGCCCCGTCCCCCGCCCTCAGATCCTGTGAAACGCCTTGAGCACCTCCCGCGTGGAGTAGTGCAGGGCGATGGGGCGGCCGTGGGGGCAGCTCATGGGGCAATCGGTGGCGGCCAGGGCGCGCAGGAGCCATTCCATTTTGTGGCCGTCGAGGGGCGTGTTGATCTTGATGGCGGCGCGGCAGGCGATCGAGGCGCAGATGCCGCGGCGCAGATCGTCGAGCGATGCGCCCCGCAATTCGCCTTCGGCGGTCTCCAGGATCTCGAACAGGATCTTTTCGAGGTCCGACGCGCCGACCGCGGCGGGCGCGGCCTTCACCGCGATGGTGCGGTTGCCGAACGGCTCGGTTTCGAAGCCCGAGGCGTGGAGTTCATCGGCGATGCGGGCGTAGTCGATCTGCTGCTCGGCGGTGAGCTGCACGATCAGGGGCATTAAGAGATGCTGCATCTCGACGCGGCCGGCGGCGCGCTGCTTCATCACCTGCTCGAACAGGATGCGCTCGTGGGCCACGTGCTGGTCGATGATCCAGAGGCCGTCGCGGCCGGCGGCGATGATGAAGCTGTTGTGAATCTGGCCCAGCGGGCGGAGGTCGCTCAGCACCGAGAGAGACATTTCGGGTGGGGGGATGGCTTCCGGCGGGAACTCGCCGTGCATGTCCAGCCGGCGCTGGAGCTTGCCCGCGGGCGGCGAGCTGTCGCGACCCGCTGCGCCGGGAGCGATCTCGATCGGCGGCGCGGTGAAATCTAGCCGCTCGGCGGGGGCGGGGGCCGGCCGCAAGGTGAATTCGGGAAGCGGCGAGGCGGGTTCCTGTGCCGGCGCCGGCGCGGGATCGGCGAACGTGACGGCCGCGGGCGCCTCGTTTTCGATCATCTGGCTGAACTCGGAGTAGGGCAGGCGCGCGCCCGGCTGGACTGCCCCCGGGGAACGCGGCGCGGGCGAAAACGAGGGCGCCGGACGGCTCTCCATCAAGCGCTCGCGGATGGTGTCGCGCACGAAATCGTGCACGAACGATCCGTGGCGGAAACGCACCTCGGTCTTCGAAGGATGCACGTTCACGTCCACCTCTTCGGCATCGCATTCCAGGAAGAGCAGCGCGAACGGATAGGCCGAGGGCGGCATGAGGTTGTGATAAGCCGAGGAAAGGGCGTGCAGGAGCAGGCGGTCGCGGATGAGCCGCCGGTTCACGAAGACGTAGATGGAATTGCGGTTGGACTTCTGCACCTGCGGCCGCGAGAAGAAGCCGGTGAGGCCGAAGACGCGCACGGCGGCGTCCTCCGGCTCACTCGGGTCGGGCGGGGGGAGAAACAGCTCTCGCTGGCGCTCGCCGATCTCCACCAGTTCCTCCAGCACCTGGCTGCCGAAGACCTGGTAGACGCGCTCCTTCATGCTGGCCACCGGAGTGACGTGAAGCAGCTCGTTGGGGCCGCTCGTGAGCTGAAACGTCTTGTCCGCGTGCGCCAGGCTGTAGTGGGTCACGAGCGAGGCGATGTGCGCGAGCTCGGTCTGCTCGGTGCGCAGGAACTTGCGGCGGGCAGGCACATTATAAAAGAGGTCGCGCACCGTGATGGCGGTGCCTCCGCCCAGGGCGGCTTCTTCGCAGCGCAGCATCTTGCCGCCCGCGATTTCGATGCGCGTGCCGGTGGTCTCTTCGGGCGAGCGGGTTTCGAGCAGCAGGCGCGACACCGATGCGATGGAGGGCAGCGCCTCGCCGCGAAAGCCGAGCGTCGAGATGGAGAGCAGGTCTTTCACGTCGCGCAGCTTGCTGGTGGCGTGGCGCTCGAAGGCCAGCAGCGCGTCGTCGCGCAGCATGCCGCAGCCGTCGTCGACGATGCGGATCAGGCGCCGGCCGCCCGATTCGACTTCCACGCGGAGGTCGGTGGCGCCGGCGTCGAGCGAGTTCTCCAGCAGCTCTTTCACCACCGAAGCGGGCCGTTCGACCACTTCACCGGCGGCGATTTTGTTGGCCACCTGGTCGGGGAGGATGCGGATGCGGCCCATGGTCCAAGTTCAATATAACGTAGCACCGCTCCCTTTGGTCGCGGCTCGGTTGCGAATACTGTGGAACGACGGGGGGCCGAATTGCGTTGCTAGAATCGAGGGAGAGACCTCTTTATGGACCGGTCTGCCGCCGCCAGCCCCGCCACCGCCAGGGATATCATTCTCGAGATCGTCCGCAACATGCGCGAGGGGTTGGAGCCGCTGCACTACTCCACGCTGCCTCCTGCGATCTATCACGTGTATCTGCACTCCGACGATCTCGACCGGCTGCGGGGCATCCTGCCGCGCATCGTGGACGAGGCGCGGCGGGCGCTCGATGGGGAGATGGAATCGCTCAACCGCGCTTCGCTGGCCGAACGGATGAAAATCGCGCGCCGGGCGGAGCCCAGGATCGTGAAGCCGGAGGGCGGGTGGCAGATCCGCATCCTGGAAAACACCGATGACGAAGTGGAGGCCGGCGATATCACGATCCACTCGGAGCTGGCCCTTCCGGCGAAGCCGGAGCTGGGCGCGGGGTCGATGACCAAGCGCATCGCCACGCGGCGCAACACGGCGGCGTCGAGGGCGACGTATCAGCCCGCGGAAGCGGCCCCGCAGAGCGTTCCGGCGGCCAGTGCTCCGGCAGCGAGCGCTCCCGTGGCGTGCGCTCCGATCGGGGGCGCCTACGCGGTGATCGAGTACGAGGACCACGGCGGGCGGAAGACGTTCCAGATGACCAAGGACCAGATCGTGGTGGGGCGCGGCGGGCGCGATTATTGGACCGATCTGAAACTCGAAACGGCGCCGGATGTTTCGCGCGAGCATTTCCGGCTGCGGCGCGATCCGGAGAGCGGCAATTTCTTCCTGAAGGACCTGAGCCGCCTGGGGACCACCATCAACGGCGAGAAGGCGCCCTCGAGCATCGAGTTCGTGGAGGGCGAGAAGCGCGACCGGAACGTGGAAGCGCCGGTGCCTCCGAAGGCGCGGATCGGGCTGGCGGGAGTGGTGTTCCTGGAGTTCCGGAGTGGGGGTTCCAACGGTTAGGGCCAAATTGAAGTTCGCGGGCGAGAGCGATCCCGGACGCCGGCACAACAACGAAGACGCCCTGCACCTGGACGCCGACCGCGGCATTTTCTTCGTGGTGGACGGCATCGGGGGGCAGGCGGCCGGCGAGAAGGCGGCGGAGATCGCGGTGGAGCGGCTGCGCGCGCGGCTGGAACGGCAGACCGGAACCACGGAGCAGCGCGTTCGGGAAGCCATCACGGTGGCCAACAACGAGATTCTGCGCGCGGCGCGCGGCAATCCCGAATGGGAAGGGATGGCGTGCGTGCTCACCGTCCTGGTGCTGGAAAACGGATCGGCGGTGGTGGGGCACGTGGGCGATTCGCGCCTGTACCAGATCCGCGCGGGCGAGATTCGCAAGATCACGCACGACCATTCGCCGGTGGGCGAGCGCGAGGACAATCGCGAGCTGAGCGAGGGCGAAGCGATGCGCCATCCGCGGCGCAACGAGGTGTTCCGCGACGTCGGCTCCGAAGAGCATTCCCCGGACGATCCCGACTTCATCGAGATCCGGCGGTTGGTTTTCGAGCCCGACAGCGCGATGGTGTTGTGCAGCGACGGGTTGAGCGACCAGGTGGAATCGACCGAGATCCGGCGCGCGGTGGAGCAGAACGCGGGGAATCCGGACCGGGCGGTGCGGGAACTGATCGACGCGGCGAACCGGGCGGGCGGCAAGGACAATGTGACCGTGGTGGTGGTGGAGGGCGAACAGTTCCGGGCGCCCGAAACCGCGGCCGCGGCGGCGAGGCGAAGACCGCGCGGCCGGCGCTGGCTGTACCTGGCGGGCGGCGTGGTGCTTGGCCTGGCGGCGATGTTCGGGGCCTTGAAGTGGCTGGGCTGGGAGCCGGCGGCATCGGGCGACGAGGAGACGGCGGCGCCGCAGGTCCTGGTGGCGGGCGCGGGGCAGAAGTTCGCGCGCATCGGCGACGCCATGGCGCAGGCCGGCGCGGGCGATACGGTGGAAGTGCTGGCGGGCGATTATCACGAGCAGGTGCGGCTCAAGAGCGGCGTGGCGCTGCGCAGCCGCGTGCCGCGCGAGGCGGTGCTGCTGGCGGTTCCGATGAGCGACGCGCCGGTGGTGGTGGCCGATGCGGTCAAGGACGCGCGCATCGGCGGGTTCCTGATCCGCGCCGACCGGCAGGCGCCGCTCTCCGCGGGAATGGCTCTGGCGGATTCCGAAGTGGAAGTTTCGAACATGGAGATCGTGGGCGCCTCGATCGGGATCCAGATCCGCGGCGGCAGCCCGACCCTGCTGGGCAACTCGATTCACGACTGCGCGGGCGATGGCGTGCAGATTACGGGTCCGGGAACGGCGTGGGTGTTCCACAACTCGATCCGCCGCAATAAGGGCAAGGGGCTGGCGGCGCTCGAAGGGGCCAGGCCGGCGCTGCGCGACAACGTGTTCGAGAAGAATCCGCTGCTGTTGCCCCCGGACATGCCCATGGATGCGGTGCGCGCGCAGAACGTGATTCTGGATGCGGTGAGGACGACGGCAAAGCAATGATCGCACCGGCCAGCCGGAAGATCGGGAAGTACGAGATCCTGCGCAAGCTGGGACGCGGCGGGATGGCCGATGTGTACCTGGCGCAGGACACCGCGGGGAAATCGGCCGTGGCGCTGAAGCTCATCGAGCATGCGGCGGACGCGGATACGCACGACGCCATCGAGGCGGAGCGGCGCGGGGCCGTGTTGCAGGCGCACCTGGCGGCGGTAGACCCGCGGGTGGTGAGCATCTACGATTCGGGCGACGCGGACGGCTACTTCTACGTCGCCATGGAGTACATCGACGGGCAGGACCTGGCGGAGTTGCTGCGGCGCGGGCCGCTCCAGGTGGAATACTCGGTGGATGTGGCGCGGGCGGTGGCGCAGACGCTGGACAACGCGCACAACTTGCAGGTGGCCATCGACGGCAAGGATTTTCACGGCATCGTTCACGGCGACATCAAGCCGAAGAACATCCGGATCGACGGCAAGGGCGAGGTGCGGGTGCTGGATTTCGGCATCGCCAAGGCCCTTTCGCTTTCGCGCAAGCTGACGCGCAACGAATTCGGCAGCGTGCCCTACGGGTCGCCGGAGCGGCTCGAGGCGGGCGAGGTCAACGTGCTTTCCGACCTGTGGTCGCTGGCGGTGATGCTGTACGAGATGCTCACCGGGCTTCAGCCGTACCAGGCCGAGACCACCGAGCGGCTGGAGCGCATGATCCGCTCGCGGATTCCACCACCGCCCGTGCCCGACCCGTGCCCGGAGCCGCTGCGGCGCATCCTGATCAAGGCCATGGCGCCCGATGCGGAGGTGCGGTATCAATCGGCGCGCGAGTTGGACGAAGAGCTGGCGGCGTTTCGCAATGGCGGAACGGTAAAGGCGGTGACCGAGGACCTGGAGGCCACGCGCCGCACCAGGCGGCCCGAGGTGGATGACGACACCCGGAAAACCGGCGCGGAGGCCGGCGCCACGGAGGAGACGCGGAGGACCACCGCGAAGATTTATTACGGCACGTGGCCGCCTGCTAAAGCAAAAACCAGAAAGCCCATGCCGGTGGGTGTCGCCAGAGCTTTGTGGGGGGCGGGGTTTGTGGCGGTGGTGGTGGTCACGGGGCTGGTGTTGTCGAGCGTGATGCTCCACAGCCGCGGGAAGCAGTTCGCCCGGGAGATCGAATCCGAGCAGGTGACCGATACCAACGACATCTGGAACAGGTGGACGGAACTTTCCAAGGGCAATCCTTCGTCCTGGTTGTTAGGGATGCCGAGGAAGGCGGTGGAGCAGAAGCTCGTCTCGGCGGCGGACCAGGTGATCGACAGCTACCGGAATAGCGACGCGGTTTACGAGAATAGCTGGAAGAGCGCGCGCGACGAACTGGCGCACGCGCTGCTGCTCGATCCCGACAACACCGTGCGCGGCAAGCTGCGGCTGTGCGAAGGGCACCTGGCGCGCATCGACGGCATCGCCCACAAAAGCGCGCCGGAGCTGAACCTGGCGGTGCAGAAGTTCAACGAGGCGCAGCAACTGATGCCCCGGTCGCCCGATCCGGAGCTGGGCCTGGCGCGCGTTTACGTGTACGGGCTGAAGGACATCGATCGCGCCTACCAGGCGCTGCAACAGGCCGAACAGCGCGGGTTCGCGCTGGGCAACCGCGAGAAGTCGCAGCTGGCCGACGGGTACCGCGATCGCGGCGACCGGCTGTTCTGGGATTCGCGCAACGTGCGCGGCATGCCGCAGGAGAAGGACGAAGTCGAGCGCGCCCGGGACGACTACGCGCGGGCGCTGCAGCTTTATCAAGGCATCGCGCCGTACGGCAACGCCAACGCCGGGATCCTGCGCGTGCAGAAGAGCATCGAGAGCGTCGATTCGCGGCTCCAGCAGATCGAGCAGGAATCCACCAGCGGGCCGGCGGGCGCGGTCAAGCGGGCGCTGCCCGACTGGCTGAAACCCTTCGTGCACATATGGCAGTAACGCGCAGCAGGGCGGCCGAGCGCGCCGAGGTGCGCCGCCTGCCACGGCAACGCGCGGGCTGGCGGCTGGTCGAGCTGTTGTCGACCTTGGGAGCGGCGGCGCTGGTAGCGGCCGCGCTGTTCCAGGTGTACCGGGTGAAAACGCAGGGGCTCGCGGAGGTGGACCAGGGCCTGGCGGCGCATCGCCTGGTGAACCTCAACGCGCTGGGCGCGCGCGAGGATCTGTTGCCCGCGCTCGGGATCGTTCCGGATTTGCGCGAGCGGCAGGAGCTGGCGCGCAAGATCTACTTCCTTTCGGGCGGGCTTTCGAACGTGGGCGGAATTCGCGCGCTGGTCACCGCCGACCAGTTTCGCGAGCTGAAGCCGGTGTTCGTGGTGCGGGGTCCCGACCAGTTCCGGCGGGCGTTCCGCCTGTGGGCAGCGCTGTTCCTGGCGGCGTTTCTGGCGGTGCACGCGTGGTGGAGCCTGCGCGGTTTCGCGGGCGACCAGGCGTTCCTGCCGGCGCTTCTGCTGCTGACCGGGATGGGGCTGGTGCTGATGATCGCCTTGCGCGATCCGGTGCGCGACAACCTGCTGTTCACCGGGTTCGCGCAGGGCGCGGTGGGCGGCTCGGTGCTTCTGGCGGTGGCCAGCGCGCTGGACTACGAGCGCCTCTTCGGGAAACTGAGCTTCGTGCCGCTGCTGGGAAGCTTCGCGCTCTCGGCGCTGTTGATGCTGTTCGGGCGCGGTCCGGGCACGAGCGACGCCAAGGTGAACCTGTTCGGGTTCCAGCCGGTGGAGATCATCCGGCTCCTGCTGGTTCTTTTCCTCGCGGGGTACTTCGCGCGCCAATGGGACGTGCTGCGGCACGCCCGCGAAACGCGCCCGCGGCTGGCGGCGCTGACGCGGCACTTCGACATCCCGCCGGTGGAGTACTCCCTGCCGGTACTGGTTTCGGTGGCGCTCTCGCTGGTTTTCTTCTTCGCGCAAAAAGACATGGGGCCGGCGCTGGTCTTCGCGTGCCTGTTCCTGGTGTTGTACGGCATCGCGCGCGGCGGCGCGCTGCTTCCCGTGGCCGGGCTGGCGGTGATGGTCCTGGGATTTGCCTCCGGCTACATCCTGGGCGTGCCGCACACCGTGGGACAGCGGGTGGCGATGTGGCTTTCGCCGTGGAACAACGCGGTGCACGGCGGCGATCAACTGGCGCATTCGCTGTGGGCGTTCGCCACCGGCGGCCTGAGCGGGATGGGGATCGGGCTGGGCGACCCGCAGGTGGTCCCGGCCGCCCATACCGACCTGGTGCTTTCGGCGATCGGCGAGGAATGGGGGTTCCTGGGGGTGGCGGCGGTGTTCGCGCTGTACGGGCTGATCCTGTACCGCGCGCTGCGGATCGCCCGGCGCGCGCGGACGGACTACGAGTTCTTTCTGGCGGCGGGACTGGCCGCCGCCACGGCGCTCCAGATCCTGGTGATCTCGGGCGGGGCGCTGGGGGTGATGCCGCTCACCGGAGTGGTGACGCCGTTCCTCAGCTACGGGCGCACCTCGATGCTGGCGAATTTCGCCGTGGTGGGGATCCTGGCCGCGCTGTCCGCGTCCGGCGCAAAATCCGGCGGCCAGCGGAGCACCTCCCAAGCCGCGGGGAACGTCTCGGCGGTCTCGGTGATCTTCGCCGTGGCGGGAGCGGTGGTGCTGGCCAAAGCCGCGTACGTGCAGGTGCTGCGCAGCACCGCGGTCATGGGCCAAGGCACGCTGGTGGTGCAGGCCGATGGGGCGCGGCGGTATCAATACAATCCGCGGTTCCAGGACGTCATGCGCGACATTCCCAAGGGCGCCATCTACGATCGCAACGGGCTGCCGCTGGCCACCAGCAATTGGGACGAGCTGGAGAAGCATCGCGGGGAGTACCAACAGCTCGGCATCGATATCGACCGCGCCTGCGTACGCTCCGACAGCCGCCACTATCCCTTCGGCGCGCTGATGTTCGATCTGCTGGGCGACCTGCGGACGCGCTCGCACTGGGGCGCCGGCAACACGTCGTACGTGGAGCGCGATTCGGCGCGGCGGCTGCGCGGCTATGACGACCGGCCGGAGATGGTGGAAGTCAAAAATCCCAAGAGCGGCAAGATGGAGCGCGTCGTCCGCTACGATTACCGCGAGCTGGTGCCGCTGCTGCGGCATCGCTACGATCCGCAGAATCCGGAGGTGCGGCGCATTCTCGACCGGCCGCGCGACGTGCGCACGTCGCTCGACGCGCGCCTCGAGGTGAAAGTGGCGGAGATCCTGCGCAACCAGTTGAAGCAGGCCGGGCAGGACAAGGGCGCGGCGGTGGTGCTCGATCCGGTGACGGGCGATCTGCTGGCGGCGGTGAGTTTTCCGCTCCCGCCCGCCGGCACGGCGGACACCGCGCCGGAAGCGGAAGGCGCCAGTTACCTGGACCGCGCGCGCTATGGCCTCTATCCGCCGGGCTCGACATTCAAAGTGGTGACCGCGATGGCGGCGCTGCGCAAGGATCCGGCGCTGCTGCACAAGACGTACGAGTGCATCCGGCTGCCGGATGGCCGCGTGGGCAACTACATCAAGGGCTCGAACCGGCCCATCCGCGACGACGTGCAGGACCAGACGCCGCACGGCAACGTGGATCTCGGGCGCGCGATCGTGGTTTCGTGCAACGCCTACTTCGCGCAGTTGGGGGCGTACGACGTGGGCGCAAAGGCGCTGTTCGATACCGCCAGGCTGCTGGGCATCGCGGCGGCTTCGCCCGACACGGAGGCGCAGTTGAAGAAATCGCTGCCGCAGTCTTCCTACGGGCAGGGGCAGGTCGTGGCATCGCCGTTCCAGATGGCGCGGGTGGCGGCCACGGTGGCGGCCGGCGGGATGATGCCGCAGGGCCGCTGGCTCACCGGCGAGGACAACCCGCGCACCACCGCGCCCGAGCAGGTGCTGGCGCCCGACGCGGCGGCGACCCTGGCGCGCCTGATGCGCCAGGCGGTGACTGGCGGCACGGGCCGGCGGGCGGCCGCGGCGAGCGTGCCGATGGCCGGCAAGACCGGTACCGCGGAGCTGGCGGACGCGCCTTCGCACGCGTGGTTCATCGGGTTCGCGCCGTACGGCGCCCCCGCCGCGGCCGGCCAGCGGAAGATCGCGTTCTCGGTGCTGGTGGAGAATGGAGTGTACGGCGGCACGGCCGCGGCGCCGGCGGCGGCGGAGATCGTGAATGCGGCGGCAAAGCTGGGATTGTTTCAACCATGAGCCTGTTTTCGAATATCGAGAAGACCATTGAACGCGGGTTCCGCCGGTGGACCGAGCGCGTCTTCGGCGCCGCGCAGTCCGACGAGCTGCTGCTGGTCCATCGCGCCATCCTGGAGGAAGTCGAGGGCAAGGTGCAAGTGGTGGCGCGCGGGCGCCGCGTCTTTCCCTTCGGACGGCTGGCGGTCACGCTGGTATCCGCGGACGCGGAGAAGCGCGCGCTCTACCACGCGGCCTTCGCCGAAGGCGGGCGCCTCGAAAGCGACGTGCGCGAGGCGCTGGAAGGCGCGGGGTGCGAGGCGCCGCGCGGGTTTGCGGTGGAGGTGAAAACGGCCGAGAGTGGCGATAAGAACTTCGCCATCGAGTATGGAGTTGCGCCGGCGGCTCCTGTGGCTGCCGAGCGGCAGGCGGCCGCCCAGGAGACGGGTGTGGAGACCGGCTCCGGGCGGCTGGTGGTGATCAAGGGGAAGGCCGAGCGCGCCGAGTATGCGCTGGAGAAGCCGCGGACGAATATCGGCCGGATCGCCGAGCTGACGGATTTCGATCAGCACATGGTGCGGCGCAACGACGTGGTATTCGAGGAGGGCGGCGACGATGCCAACGCCACGGTCTCGCGGCGGCACGCGCACATCCGCCTGGACGGCGGCGACTATCGGCTGATCGACGACGAAAGCGAATTCGGCACGCGCGTATTTCGCGACGGGCGGCCTATCGAGGTGCCCGCCGGCAACCGGCGCGGGGAAAAGTTGAGGCCCGGCGACGAAATCTATCTGGGCAGGGCGTGCCTGCGGTTCGAGCGATAAGCGGCGCCGGGATCCTAGCACTGACTCGCACCAAGTTCGTCGTGCCAGGTGACCCGAGTCACATGTTAACGGCATAAGTGTTGTGGACATAAGTGTTGTGGACCCCTTGCGCCCGAAATCGCCCTGTGTTAGGCTCGCCCCAGTTGAATCTGTCTCGTCGAGAGGTCTACATGCGAAGAGTGGCACTACTGATCGGATTGTTGGGCGCGGCGTTTGCCATAGCGTTCGCCCAAACCGGGGGGCAAATCACCGGTGAAGTGAGGGATCCGAGCGGCGCGTTGGTTCCCAACGCGTCCGTTACGGTCACTAATACCGCGACTAACGCGGCGCGATCCACGCAAACCAACGCTTCGGGACTCTACAGCTTCCCCGATCTGACGCCCGGAATGTACGAAGTGAAAGTCGCCGTGCCGGGCTTCGCTAACATGGTGAAGGCGGGCATCGAGCTCCAGGTGCAGGACGTGGCGCGCGTCGATTTCGCCCTGGCCGTGGGACAGGCCACCCAGACCATCGAGGTCGCCGCCAACGCGGCGTTGCTCACCACCGAAAGCGCGACGGTCGGCACGGTGATCGATGGAGCGCGAATTGCGGAGATGCCGTTGAACGGCCGCAATTACTTGAGCCTGGTCGCGCTGAGTCCTAACGTGACCACCGGATTTGTTCCCGCCGCGCAGGCAGCCGGCCGCTTGGGCGGGTCGCGCGGCTCACTCACCATCGCCGTCACGGGCGGGCGCTCGACGTGGGAGAACTATACTCTGGACGGCATCACCAACACCGACATCGACTTCAACACCTATATCCTCCAGCCGTCGGTCGACGCGCTACAGGAATTCAAGGTGCAGTCCGGGATCTATCCCGCGGAGTTCGGCCGGGAACTTGGACAAGTCAACGCCGCCACCAAGCCCGGCACCAACGAATACCACGGAGCCCTCTGGGAGTTCCTGCGCAACGACAAGCTCGACGCCGTGCCTTACGACTTCGCCTCCGCCACCCGCAGCGCGACCAATCCTCCTCCCGTGAAAGCGCCCTACAGACAGAATCAATACGGCTATGATCTGGGGGGGCCGGTTCGGATTCCGAAGCTGTTCAACGGAAAGAACCGGCTGTTCTTCATGTCGAATTTCGAGGAATACAACTCCCGGCAGACCAGTCCAACGATCACCACGACGATGCCGCTGGCCATGCGCAACGGAGACTTTTCTTCCATCCTCTCTTCCGGGTACGTACTTTATGACCCGAACTCACGCAGCCTCGGGACCTCCACGGATCCCACCCAACAGCTAGCCAGCGTCGTCGCGACCCAGTCCCCATTCCCCGGCAACATTATTCCCGCCAGCCGCATCAGCCCGGACTCCACGCTTCTGCTCAGCAAGTGGAATCCATTGCCGAATATACCCCAGACCACGACCGGATTGCCTTTCCACAATTATCAATACGGATCGAAAGTTCCGCTCGACAAGGACACGCTCACCACGCGCATCGATTTCAACGAGAGTTCCAGATCGCAGTGGTTCGGCCGCTACAGTTGGAACGACGAATCCACCCTTTCCACCGTTGGCCTGACCGACGACGGGGAAACTTTGTACACCCGCGCCAGCCAGTGGGTGCTGTCCAACGTCCGGACCATTTCCCCGACCAAGGTGAACGAGGCCCGGTTCGGCTACAACTCGCTGTTCAACAACATCACCCAGCAGTTGGCGGGCAAGGAGAACGTGAACACGGAACTGGGCATGCCGGTGTCGCCCAGCGATCCGAATTCCTTTGGCATACCCAATATCGATTTTCTCAATGGCAACCTGGCCACTTACGGCAACCCGACCAGCAGCCCGTTCCAGATCAACGACAAATATTTCGAGTGGGTCGACAACTTCTCCTGGGTCATCGGGAAGCACTCGCTGCGCTTTGGCGGGGAATACCGGTACAACGAGTTTCCGCAAATCGGAAACGAATTCCCCCGCGGCCAGTTCTATTTCGATGGCCGGTACACCAACAAGGTCACGGCGTCGGGCGGGGGAACCGGCGGCTTCTCGGGCGCGGATATGCTGCTGGGCGATCCGTATGAGGCCATTATCGCCGTCTCGCTGGCTCAAGCCGATTTCCGCTCCAGCGAATGGGCGAGCTATATCGACGACACCTGGCGGATACACCCGCACCTGACCCTGAGCTTGGGTTTCCGGTGGGAGGTCTCGCAGCCACTGCTGGATGCGTCCGGCCTCGAGCCGAATGTCCAGCTCCAACAACCGCTTCCCAACCAGGCGAATGTGCCGGATCTGAGTAAGCACCCGGTTTTCGTCCGCACCGGCAGCGGGGATTTTTACCAGGGCATCAACTTCCGTTACGCGCCCTATTGGTCGGCCAATGGAGGAATCCCCGGGTCCCCTCCTTTGCAAACCGTCAGGGACGGGCGGATGGGCAGCCGGCTGATCAATACCAATTACCACGACTTCGCGCCACGCATCGGCATCGCCTACAGCCCGTCGGATAAGTGGTCGATCCGCGCCGGTTATGGCATCTTCTACTCGTTTGAGAGCAAGAACTCCATCTTCGACCTCGCGCGCGGAATGGGTGGCCGGGCCACCACACTGGCGAGCACCACCTATACGCCGCCGACGTTTACTTACACGAATTTCCTCAATACGGCCGCGCTTCCGGTGACCGTACCGGTCAGCCTCACCTGGGGTGCGGCCCAACACCTGCCGGACAGTTCCACCCAGCAATTCGTGCTGAACGTCCAGCGCACGGTCGGCAAATCGACGACCCTGGAGGTGGGTTACACCGGCTCGGTAAGCCGCCATCTGGCCTTCCTGTTGGACGAGAATCAGGGGATTCTCAGCGCAACCTTACCGGCGGTTCAACGCCTGCCCTATCCGGAATGGGGCGCCTCGGGGATCCAGTATGTAATGGCCGCCGCCAGTGGGAATTACAGTAGCCTGCGGGCCCAGTGGACCACGCGTCTCAGCAACAACCTGAACGCCTTGCTGGGCTATACCTGGTCCAAGGGCCTGGACGACACCAGCAACATCCGCGGCACGGTGGGGGCCGACTTCTCGCCCCAGAACGCGCTCTGCCCGACTACGTGCGAATACGGCCCATCGGATTTCAATATTCCGCAACGTTTCGTTGGTTCCATCCTCTACACCCTGCCATTCGGTAAAGGCCAGCATTTCCTCAACCATGGCGGAGTCGTGAATCAGGTAATAGGCGGCTGGCAGATCAGTACCATCACCACGCTGCAAAGCGGCGGCGTGGTGGATACCTCCTCGTGGGACTCGGGGGGCACCAATTTCGTTTCGAACGCCACCCGGCTGAGCTGCGTTGCCGGCGTGAACCCGATTCTGCCCGGTAACAACCTGAACGGCTGGTATAACCCGGCGGCATTCTCCAACCCCGTTTCCGGCACGTTTGGAAACTGCGGGCGCAACACCCTGCGGGGACCGTGGTTGGGGAACGAAGATGTCTCGATCTTCAAGTTTTTCCGGCTCGCCGAAGGAAAGACTCTTGAATTCCGCACGGAAATGTTCAACGCTCCCAACCATGTGCTGTTGACCGAAAGCGGCCAGTTAAGCTGGGGAAACGGATCGAGTCCGACGCCCGCTGCGAGCTTCGGTAGGATTACGTCGACTTCGAACGCCATGCGCCAGATCCAGCTCGCGCTCAAGTTAAGCTTCTGAGGGGTAGCTCTTAGGCCGGCGCGCTCCGCCGGCGGGACAGAACAGGGCCGGCGCAGCGGTCGAAGGACGGCCTGCGGCCCTCGGGAACGGGAGGTAAGGTGGATTCTATGGAAAGACGAAGTTTTCTCAAAGCGGGCGCCGGAGCGGCCGCCTGGACCGCGGCATCTTACCAGCGCGTGTCCGGCGCCAACGACCGGCTGCACGTCGGCCTCATCGGGTGCGGCGGCCGCGGCACCTTCGATACCCGCCTGATGCGGGGGACACCGGAAGACATTCAGGCCGTGGCGCCCGAGAACTATCATGACGGCAACCTGGATCCACGCCTGAAAGAACCGCGCAATGTGGATGTCAGCGCGCTCTGCGACGTCAACGGCGCCAGGCTGGATGCCGCGAAGCAATGGGCGCCGCAGGCGAAAACCTACACCGACTTCCGGAAGCTGCTGGCCGACAAGGATATCGATGTGGCCGTCATCGGCACGCACGACCCCTGGCACGCCACCATGCTGATTATGGCTTGCGACGCCGGCAAGGACGTGTATGTGGAGAAGCCGCTGATGTACCGCGTGGGCGAGGCCAAGGCCATGCTCGACGCGGTGCGCCGGAACAAGCGGATCGTCCAGGTGGGCACCCAGCACCGCTCGGCGGACCACATCGCGGACGCCGCCAGGATGATCCAGGGCGGCAAGATCGGCGAGGTGCATTTCGTTCGTGTGTGGAACTACATGGGCATGGCGTGGGGCAACCCGCCCGTGCCGGACAGCGATCCGCCGCCCGATCTGAACTGGGATGCCTGGCTGGGACCGGCGCCCAAGGCGCCGTTCAACCGCAACCGGCTCAATTACCGGTCGTTCATGGACTATACCAACGGGATCATCAGCGACTACGGCAATCACCGCTTCGACTCGGTGCACCAGATCATGGGCGTGGAAACGCCGCTCACCGTGGTTTCGTCCGCGGTGCGGTTCAACAAGACGCTCGCCGGCGATATCTACGACATGCAGACCGCCATCTACGAGTACCCCAACTTCATCATGAATTACGAGGCCTGCAACTACAACGGCCACGGCTTGGGCGGCCGGACCGAGGGCATGCGCTACTACGGCATGCGGGGGCCGGAGGACCGCCCGCACGGCATGGCGTTCTATGGCACCGAAGCGGCCCTCTTCGTCGATCGCATCGGCATGGAGCTGTATCCCGAGCCGAAGCCGCCCGAGGGGGGAGGCCGCGGAGGCCGGGGAGGCGGCCGCAGAGGCGGTTCCACCTTCGTGCCGCGCATGGAGAAGATCAAGGTCAACGAGGACGAGCCGACACCGCTGCACACCAAGTACTTCGTCGACTACGTGCGCTCCCGCAAGGAGCCGTTCGCCAATCTCGGAGTGGGAGTACGGGCAACCGCCATCGCGTGCATGGGCAACGTGGCGTATTGGACCGGCCGCAAGATCAAGTGGGACGGCGAGGCGTTCAACTTCGGCGGCGACAAGGAGGCCAACACCCATGTCTTCCGCCCATACCGCAAGCCTTGGGACCTGGTGAAGTTCAGTTGAAGACGTGACTGACAGTAATGCACCGGCCGCGAATCGGATTCGTCACCTGCGTCCATCCGCTCTACGATCTGCCGGCGGTGGGCGCCTGGCGCGAGAATGCCATCGGAGAGCTGCGGAAGTCGGGATGCGAAGTGATTGCCTGCGCGATCCCGCGAACCCCGGCTGAAGCCGGCGAGGTTGCCGCGCAACAGGCCAGGCACGAAGTCGATCTGGTGGTGCTGTTCTTCTGCTCGTGGGTGTCCGAAGACGTCACCCTGGCGCTGGCCCAAGGGGTTCAAGACATCCCGTTGTTCCTTTGGGCCCTCCCCTACCTGGACCTCGACATCCCGATGCCCTCCCCGATGAGCGGCCTTACGGGGTCCGGGTCGAATATCCGGCGGGCGGGCAAGCGGTTCGCCTATGCGATCGGAGGTGTGAATACCGCGACTGTGGAGCAAGTGGCCGCGGCCGCCCGGGCCGGCGCCGCCGCCAGAGCGCTGCACCGCGCCAGGCTGGGAGTGGTGGGCGATCCGTGCCCCGGGATGGCAGATGTGGCGGTGGACGAATCGGAGCTACAGCAGGCGCTGGGCGTCACGACCGTCCACTTCGAACTGGACGAGCTGGTGCGGGCGGCGCGGGCTGCGTCCTCCGGCGAGGCGGAACGCGCAGCCCAGCGGCTCCTCGCGGCGGCCGCCGGCGGAAGTGAAGTGAGCGAAGCGGTGCTGGCCGACAACCTGCGGATCTACGTCGCCCTTCAGGAGATGGTGCGCCGAAATCAGCTGGATGCCTACTCGGTGCGCTGCTGGCCCGAACTTCGTAACGGGCTCGGGATCACGCCGTGCGCGGCCCACGCGCTGATGGCCCAGGACGGGATTCCGAGTACCTGCGAAGTGGACGTGACAGCGCTCATCACCACCTGGTTGTTGAGCCGTCTGGCAGGCGCCTCGGCCTTCAACTTCGATATCACGGGGTACCTCGAGGACCAGGACGCCATCCAGTTCGCGCATTGCGGCGCGGCCGACCCTTCGCTGGCCGGCGACCCCGGGAAAGTTCTTCTCCGCACGCACATGCGCACCGCGACCGGCGCCACGGTGGAGTTCCCGTTCCGCGAGGGAACCGTGACGCTGGCCAAGCTGTTGCGCCCGATCGGCGGCAAATTCCGGCTGTTTGCCGCCGCCGGCCAGGCGATCCTCTCGGACGGCGTGCGCGGGAGCGTCGCGACGGTGCGGCCGGAACCCTCCGCGAAGACATTTCTTGACACGATGATGCAACACGCAGTCGAGCACCACGTCGCCCTGGTCTATGGCTGCTGGAAACGCGAGTTGCAGCTCTTCTGCGAATTCACCGGAGTGGAATTCGTGTCTCCCCCCGCGCGGGGGGAGTGACAGGCGCGTCAGTTCCCGGCGCAAATGCTAACCTGAGAATGAGTCTGGCGGTGAACATGCGGATTCCGATTGTCTTGCTTTCCTTGACCCTCGGCACGTTGATGGCGCAGCAGCCCACCGATGGGCGGGGCTGGCTGAATCAGGGCGTTCAGGCGTTCAAGAGCGCCCGCTACGGCGATGCGGTTGCCTCGTTCCAGAAGGCCGTGGACCTGAACCCGAACGAGGTCACGCCGCGCCTATACCTGGCGACCGCGTACATGCAGCAATACATTCCCGGGGCGACTTCGCCCGAGAATTCGGATCTCGCCTTCAAGGCCGAATCCGAGTTCCAACAGGTGCTCACGCTGGAGGCGAACAACAAGGTTGCCCTTGCCTCTCTCGCATCGCTGGAGCTGAACCAGAAGAAATGGGACGAGGCTCGAAGCTGGTACGGCCGGCTGCTCAGCGTCGATCCCGCCAACCGAGACGCCTTCTATTCGCTGGGGTTCATCGACTGGTCCGTGTGGTACCCGCCTTACGCCCAGGCGCGGATGCAACTCGGAATGCGCCAGCAGGATCCCGGGCCGATGCCGGAGGGCGCGGTCAAGGAGGATTTGAGGAGCAGGTTTCGAGCGGTCGTCGAAGACGGCATCGCCAATCTCCAGAAGGCTCTGGAGATCGATCCAAAGTACGACGACGCCATGGCGTACATGAACCTGTTCCTCCGCGAATACGCCGACCTTCGTTCCACGCAGGCGGACTACCTGCGCGACGTGGCCGAGGCCGATCAGTGGGTCCAGAAAGCCCTCGCCACCAAGAAGGAAAAGGCGCAGCAGGCGGCTTTGCCGGGCCTGGTGGCACCGCTGCCTCCTCCGCCACCACCCCCTCCTCCGCCAGGTCAAGGGAGCAATGTGCAGCGCATTCGGATCGACGGGCAGGTGCAGCAGGCAATGCTGGTCAAGCAGGTTCCGCCGGTCTATCCGCCGCTGGCACAGCAGGCCGGCATCTCAGGAACCGTGAGGCTGGGCATCGTCGTCACAAAGGACGGCACAATCGCGAACATAACCGTTCAGTCGGGGCATCCTTTGCTGATACCGCCGGCCATAGAGGCGGTGAAGCAGTGGGTGTATCGGCCCACACTGCTGAATGGCCAGCCGGTGGAAGTCCAGACTACGGTGGACGTGACCTTCAGTTCGCCGGGGCAGTAGAGACCTTTACCGGCCGCAGCGACAAGTCCTCGAAATCGAAGCTGAAATCGGTGAGCGGCGAGACGGGCGCCACCTTCACTTCCTCGACGGCGCCGTCCGGCCCCAGGTAGAAAGTCACGAAGGCATCCGCGCCCAGCGTGCGGTCGCGCCAGCGCGCCACGAACGTGTCGTACTGCCAGTGCTCCAGGCCGCCGGTGAGCTGCTTCGTGTGGGTGAACGAAATGGCCAGCTTGCCGCCGCGGTCTTCAATAGCGACGTCGCCGTACCAGGAGTCGCGGTAGCGGCCGGCGTAAGCGGACAGCGGCAGGGAGGGGCGCGAATTCGGATTGCGCTTTCCGGCCGCCTTCTTCACGGCCTCCTCGCCTTGGGCGGTCTCGATTCGATCCAGCTCGTGAAAGGCCGCCACCCAATCCGTGGGCGGCGCGCCCAGGTAGTGATCCAGCACGGTCCATGTCACCGAGGCGTGCGCGCCGGTCTCCTCCTGGTTGGTGAGCACCACGATCCCCAGCGCGAGATCGGGCAACATCGTGACTCGGGAAACGTAGCCTGCCAGCGTGCCCGTGTGATACACCAGTTTCCTGCCGCGATAATCGCGCAGCATCCAGCCCAATCCGTAAGCGCTGAAGTTCGGCTGCATCGCCGCCAGCGCCGGCGGCGCGCCCGCGGGCAGATCTTCGATCGGCAGGATGGTTTCGGCCGACCACATCTCCTTCGATCGCGCTTCGCTGAAGAGGCGCTTTCCACCGGGCAGCGCGCCGCGGCCGAGTTGCGCGATCACCCACTTCGCCAGGTCGCGCACGCACGAATTCATGGCGCCGGCCGGCGTGTTGTTGTCGTGATCGGTTTGCGGGATGGGGACGACTTTGCTATCCACGCGCACGTGCGGGATGGCGGCGTCGCGTGCGTTTACCAGGTCGCTGGTCCTCGCATTGGTGGAAGTCATGCCCAGCGGAACGAAGATCCGCCGCCGGACGAAATCGTTCCATCTCTCCCCGGTGATGGCCGGAATGAGCTGGCCGGCCACGAGGTACAGCAGGTTGTCGTAGGCGTAGCGGCTGCGGAAGCTGGACGCGGGCTTGAGGAAGCGGATGCGGCGGATGATCTCGTCGCTGGTGAAGTCGGTGGAGGGCCAGAACAACAGGTCGCCCGCGCCCAGCCCCAGGCCGCTGCGATGCACCAGAAGGTCGCGCACGGTCATCTCCCGAGTGACGTAGGGGTCGTACATCTGGAAGGCGGGCAGGTGGTCCACCACGCGGTCGTCCCAGCGGAGCTTGCCTTCGTCCACCAGCATCGCCAGCGCCGCGGCGGTGAAGGCCTTGGTGTTGGAGGCAATCCGAAAAAGCGAATCGGGCGTTACCGGCGCGGACTCGCCGAGCTTGCGCACGCCGTAGCCCTTGGCGGCGACGACGTGACCGTCTTTCACCACCGCGACCGCGATGCCCGGCACTTCGAACTGCCGGCGGGCGCGTTCCACCACCGCATCGAGGTAGTCCTGGGCCTGGCCGAGCGCGGCGACGGCCAGCAGCGACGCGAGCAGGAGCGCGCTATTTTTCGCGCAACAAAAAGTCATAGACTTGTCTCTTCGAAAGTCCGCGGCGGCGGGCCACCTGCTTGATGGCGTCCATTCGGGGCGTGCCGTCGCGCATGAGCGTTTCGACTGCTTCGTCTACCGGCGTATCGTCGGGCGGAGGCGCCGAAGCCTTTCCGATCAGCAGTGTGATTTCGCCTTTGACCGCGGCGCGCTCCGCCAGTTGCGCGCGGATTTCGGCGGCAGATCCGCGCAGGAACTCTTCGTGGATTTTGGTCAGTTCGCGGGCCACCACCACCGGCCGGGCTCCCAGAGCCTGTTCGACGGCCTCGAGCGCTTCCACGATACGGTGCGGAGCCTCGTAGAAAATCAGGGTGGCCGATTCGCCGGCGAGCAGTTCGAGGGCCTTGGCACGCTGCCCCGCCTTGGCCGGCAGAAACCCGCAGAAGCGGAACGTGTCGGTGGGCAGGCCCGAAGCCGACAGCGCCGCGACCGCCGCCGAAGGGCCGGGAATGGGCTGCACCGGAACGCCGTTCGCGATAGCGGCTTTCACCAGGCGGTAGCCCGGGTCGGAGACCAGCGGCATGCCCGCATCGGAGACCAGAGCGATCACGGCGCCCCCGCAAAGCCGCTCGGCCAGTTCTTCGCTGCGCTCGGCTTCGTTGTGCTCGTGGTAGCTGATGGCGGGCTTCTGGATTCCGTAGTGGTCCAGCAGCTTGCGCGTCTGGCGCGTGTCCTCGCAAGCGATGAGGTCCGCCTCGCGCAGCACGCGCACCGCGCGGTAGGTGATGTCTTCCAGGTTGCCGATGGGCGTGGCCACCACGTAGAGCAGGCCGGGCACATTTTGAGTATAGTGGGCCTCACGGCCGGCGCCTGGCGAAGACCGGACGATCGGAATCGACAATCGGCTTGTTGCATTCGATGCGAACCTGTTTGCTGCCCGCCTGAAACTCGATCGCGTTGCCGTGGAAATGACCGGCTTCGACCCACCCGGCCAGTCCTGGATACGAAATAATGGAGTACGCGCCTTCTCCGGGCACTTGCACATCCATCCTGCCGGCAGGGCCATACTCCAGCGGCGCAACCAACTGCCCATCGACATAGACCTTGGGTTCGGATTGCCGGATCCGGGCCTTTATGCTGGCTGCCTGCCGGGCTTCGAGCCCCTGCATAAAACCTTCGTACAGCCGGTTCAGGACGCGGAGGAGCCGGAAGTCCCAGGAATTTTCGCCGTTCTGCTCCATGCCGATGGCCAACGTAGCCGTCGCGGCGGCAATCACCAGCACCCATCGCAGCGGCCGAGGGAATCTCCGCCGTTTGGCCCGCGGACATCGCACCCGCAAGCCCTCCCGCATGGATGGCGGCGGCGCGGGCGCTTCCCAGGTATCCAACAATCGATCGAGTTCAGTGTCGTTCATATGGTCCGCTCCGTCCGCGGCGCATAAGCCGCCAGGGTTTCTCTCAACGTGGCGCGCGCCCTCTGCAGCCGCGACTTTACCGCGGTGACTTCCAACTGCATGATCTCCGCGATTTCCGCCAGCGACAGTTGTTCGTAGTGCGCCAGCAGCAGCACCTCGCGCTGCGCCTCCGGAAGCCCGGCGATGGCGTTCGCCACGGCCTCTGCCGTTTCCCCGCGCAGCGCCTCGGTTTCCGGCGTGCGATGATCCGTCGATTCCGCCGCCACACCCTGCTCCCGCCGCCGCAGGCGATTCAGCGACTGGTTGCGGACTGCGCCGAAGAGATAGGTGCGGATCGCCGTGCGCGCCGGATCGAAGCTGCAGTCCGGCCGCAGCAGCGCCAGAAAGCATTCCTGTACGATATCCTCGGCATCGGCCGTCGAGCCCGTAAGCCGCCAGGCGTAGCGGAAGAGCGGAAGGTGGTGATCGTCGAAGAGCCGCAGCAACGCTGCTTCCTTGCCCCGGCGGGCGTCGTGAAGATCGTGCTCGGGCGCTTTTCCCATGTCTGAACAGTATTACCAGATGGTGGGAAAAGGAATCGATGTACTCCAACAGCCTGGGGCCCGCCGTGCCCCCTACTGCGCCACGCGGATCGTCTGTTCCAGCTTCCGATCCGCCGAAGAGGCGCCCACCATGATCTTCACCTGGTCTTCCTCCACCACGAAGCGGTTCTGTTTTTCGTCCCAATACGCCAGGTCCGCCGCCTTCACCGGGATCTGAACCGTCTTGGTTTCCCTGGGCAGGATCGTCACCCGGCGGAAGCCCTTCAGCTCCTCGGCCGGCCGGTCCACCTGGGAATTCATGTGCTTCACGTACAGTTGCACCACTTCGTCTCCCTTGCGGCTGCCGGTATTCCTCACATCGACGCTCACGGTCACCTCGCCGTCCTTCTTCAATCCGGGCGCGCTGAGCTTCAGGTTGGAATATTGGAACGTGGTGTAACTCAGCCCGTAGCCGAACGGATAGAGCGGCTCGCCTTTGAAGTACATGTAGGTCCGTCCGTGCCGGATGTTGTAGTCCATCATCTCCGGCACCTGGTCGATGGACCTGGGCCACGTCTGCACCAGGCGCCCGGCGGGATTGTAATCGCCGAACAGCACCTCCGCGATGGCGGTCCCTTCCTCCTGGGCGTTGTGCGTCATGTGCAGGATAGCCGGGATGTTCTGCTGGGTCCACGGGATGGCGAACGGAAAGTTGGCCAGCAGCACCACTACGGTCTTCGGATTCGCCGCGCAAATCTGCTTGACCAGCTCTTCCTGCTCCAGGTTGATGGCCCTGCGGTCCATGGCTTCTTTGCCGTCACTGTCCGTGGGGCACCTGGCCCACGGGGCGTCGCACGTGGGATGGTTGCCCACGAAGACCACCGCCACGTCCGACGCTTTGGCGGCCTTCACCGCCGCATCCTCGTCGTTGTTGGCGGCGTAGTTGACGGCAATGCCGGCGCCGAGCTTGTCCTCGATGGCTTTCAGCGGAGTGACGACGTACGGCGGCGTGCCGCTGTACCAGTCCAGGTTGACCTGGTCCGCGCGCGGGCCCACGATCGCGATGGATTTGAGCGCCGCCTGCTTCAGGGGGAGCAGGCCGCCGGTGTTCTTCAGCAGCACGATGGATTCGAGCGCTACCTGCTTCGCGACGTCCCTGTGGTTGCCGATCTTCCAGGCGTCTTCGTCGCCCTTGATGGCGGCGTACTTCACCATCTCCGGCGGGTCGAGGAGCCCGAGCTTGATCATGACGCGGAATTCGCCTTTGATCACGTCGTCGATGTCTTGTTCGGTGAGCAGGTTCAGCTTCAGCGCCTCCTGCACCGCCGGGCGGTAGACGTTGGCCGCCTCCAGGAATTGGTTGATTCCCGCCTTCACCGCTCCCGCCGCGCCCTCCGCCAGGGTCTTGTAGTACTTGTGCAGGTTGATCATGTTGCGCAGGGAGCCGGCGTCGGTGCAGATGATGCCGTCCAGCCCCCACTGCTTCATGGTGATGTTTCTCAGGATGGGGTTGGCGGTCATGGGGATGCCGTTCATGGCGTTGTATGCGGCCATGTAGGCGCGCGATCCGCCTTCCACAACGCCCATGCGGAACGGCACCGAATAGTATTCGTAGAGCAGGCGCGCGTCGAAATCGGACGACGATCCGCCGCGGCCGTTCTCGTTGCTGTTCGCCAGGAAGTGCTTCATCAGCGAAGCCGTGAGCCAGTATTTGGGATCGTCGCCCTGCAGCCCTTTCACCATGGCGACCACCATCTTGCCGTTGAAAAACGGGTCCTCGCCGAAGCACTCTTCGGTTCTGCCCCAGCGCGGGTCGCGGCCCAGGTCGGCGTTGGGCGCCCGCACCACCAGCGAGCCGCGATGGAATCTCTCGCTCTGGTTGATGTAGCGCGTCTCGAATCCTTCGACGCCTCCCGCCTGCCGGATCAGCTCCGTGTCCCACGTTTCGCCCATGCCGATCGCCTGGGCGAACTGCGTCGTGGCGATCGGCGTGGGCCTGCCCCACCCGCCCGGACCGCCCAGCGCCAGGCCGTGCAAGCCTTCCACGTGGCCCGTGCCGCGGACTCCCAGCCGCGGCACGCCAGGATTCGTGCCGAGGCATGCGATCTTCTCCTCGATCGCCATCAGCGAGACGAGATTGTCGACTCGCTCTTCGCTCGCCAGGCCGGGATTTTGAAACGGGTATTGGTATTGCGCCCGGGCGGCGCTCATTCCCAATAGCATCAGGAACGGCGCGCACACAGCCAGCCGCGGTTTGTGCTGCATGAGCGTATGGTAGCCGAAAGCGCGCCAGGGAAGGTTGGGCGTCCTACGGCTCGAACCGGATGCCCATCTGGTGCAGAAAGACGGCGTCATCGGCCTTGGGATCCGGCGGCGCGCCTTCGTCCTCCGGGCACTCCCGGCAGCAATCGGCCAGCGGTTTGACCACGTAGACCCGCTTCCCACAGACGAGGCACTTCCAGTGAATCACAAGCTCGTACTCGGCGGTGAACCCTACCGACCTCAACCGGACGGGGGCGTGGCCACATTCGCAAACCAGCGCCATCTCGCGGAATTTCACGTCCTGCTCCATCACAAGGCATTTATCGCATGGGCGGGAGCCGGCGGGCGAGTGCCAAAGCACGGCAATTGTACCGGATACGTACCAGAATCGGTACTGGGAAGGTTGGGGACAGGGGCTCCTTTGGTGGCCGCCGCGCCTGGCGAATTCGCGGCTGGCCACCAGCCAAACGCGCTCCAATGAAGCACGACCGGATCTCTTAGTCCTGGACGCGGTGCTACCCTTGGGACATGGCCCGCTATCAAATCGAACCCGGGCGCCGTTCGTTTCGCTCCCCCGCTACCCTCATCACTCTCGCTGTCATCCTGCTCGTGCTGCTCTTCGGCGTGCGCTCGCTGGCCGCATACGCCATCGAAATCCAATGGTGGAAGGAGCTCGGCCAGTTCAATACGTGGCTGAGCATGCTGTATTACAGCGTCGCGCCGGTGGCCGCCGCCACCCTGCTGGCGTTCGCCGCCCTGTGGATTGCCCACGCGCGGGCGCTCAAGTTCGCCGGCACGTCACTCGGCGAGCACCGGATCTACACCCGCATTTCCGGCTTGGCCCTGCTGCTGCTGGCGTACCTGATCTCGGCTTCCTCGATCGATACCTGGACCGTCGTCCGGTTCGCCGGCTCCCGCGGTTTGCCGGCCGCCACCGCGGGCTGGCACGATACGGTTTTCGGCAAGCCGCTTTCCTTCTATCTCTTCGATCTGCCGATGTACGGGCTGCTGCGCGGTTACGTGCTGGCCGTAGTCATTTTCTGTATCCTGCTTTACTGGATCGGCGCGCGGGCCTGGCAACTGCGCTATCGCCTGCCCGAGCTTCGCGAAGCCGGCCAGCTCGACCCCACCGTCTTCCGGCTGGAAGGCGGCCTGGAATCGCGCTTCCTGCGCGGCGCCGCGGTGATGCTGCTGCTGGCCATGGCCGTCCGCTTTTTCCTGGCGCGCTACGAAATGGTCTACAACGAGCATGGCAGTTTTCTGGTGGGCGTCGACTACGTGGATTGGTACATCGGCCTGCCCCTCCAATGGCTCCTCATCGCCGCGTCCCTGGCCGCCTGCGTGCTCGTGTGGATGAAGCGCTGGCTGCTGGCCGCCTGCATGGCGCTGGCCCTGCTGGTCTCCTATATCGTGCCGGCCGCCGTGTCCGCCCTATACGTGAGCCCCAACGAGATTTCCCTCGAGCGGCCCTACATCGACACCCATATTCACGCCACGCGCAGCGCCTTCGGCCTGGAAGCGCGCGTGCGCGAAATAGAATTCAAGGCCCAGCCGGATGCCTCCATCAGCGTCACCGCCAACAAGCCGCTGCTGGATAACGTGCGGCTGTGGGAGTGGCGCGCCTTCCACGACACCATCACCCAGATCCAGGCCCTGCGCCCCTATTACGTCTTCAACGACAGCGACGTGGACCGCTACAACATCGACGGCCAGTACCGACAGGTCCTCCTGGCGCCGCGCGAGCTGGATATCTCGCAGCTCCCTTCGGCCCGCGCCAGTTGGATCAATCCCGGATTCATCTACACCCACGGCTACGGCGTGGTGCTGGCGGAGGTCAGCCAGATGACCACCGACGGACTCCCCGTCCTGCTCATCGACAACGCGCCGCCGGTGGTCAAGACCAGCAGCCTGAAGCTCACCCGGCCCGAGATCTACTACGGCGAGCGCACTCACGAGCCCGTATTCGTCAACACCGCCCAAGAGGAGTTCAACTACCCCTCGGGCGAGCAGAATGTCCGCGCGCGGTACGAAGGCAAGGGCGGGTTCCCGATTTCGTCGTTCCTCATGCGCACCGCGGCGGCGATCGTCGAAGGCGAGCCCAACATCCTCCTCACCGACTACTTCACCGCCAACAGCCGCATGATGATCAACCGCCGCGTGCGCGAGCGGCTCGAAACGCTGGCCGGGTTCCTCGCGTGGGACAAGGACCCGTACCTGGTAATCACCGCCAGCGGCCGCCTGGTCTGGATGGTCGACGGTTACACCACCTCGGAAGCCCACCCCTACTCGCGCGCCGTCGAGACCAGCGAAATCGGGCGCATCAACTACATCCGCAACGCGGTGAAGGCCACCGTGGACGCCTACGACGGCGAGACGCGACTGTACATCTTCGCGCCCGACGATCCCATCATCGCGGCCTACCAGAAGCTGTTCCCCGACCTGTTTCACCCCGCGTCGGAGATGCCTCCCGATTTGCGGGCGCACGCGCGCTACCCCGAGACGCTGTTCAAAATCCAGGCCGAGATCTACCGCACCTACCACATGCTCGATCCGCAGTCGTTCTATAACAAGGAGGATCTGTGGGACCTGGCGCGGCACGCCACCAGCCAGGGCGGCGGCACCGAACCCGTGGAACCGTCCTACGTTATTTCCACCGTGCCCGGGGCGGACAAGCCCGAGTTCCTGCTGCTGGTGCCGTTCACTCCGCGCACCAAGGACAACCTGATCGGCATGATGGTGGCCCGCTGCGACGGCGAATACCTGGGCGACCTGGTGGTGCTGCTGCTCTCCAAGCAGGAGTTGATCTTCGGACCTATGCAGATCGCCGCGCGGATCAACCAGGACCAAACGATTTCGAAGGACCTGACGCTGTGGAACCAGCAAGGCTCGCAGGTGCTGCGCGGCCAGACGCTGGTCCTGCCGGTGGCCAACACGTTCCTGTACGTGGACCCCATCTACATTCAGGCCACCGAAGCCCGCATGCCGCAGTTGAAGAAGATCGTGCTGGCGGTGGGCAATCGCCTGATCTACACCGACACGTACGAGCAGGCGCTGGCCCAGCTTTCGAGCGGCGCGCAACAATTGGTGCAGCAGGCCACCGCGGCGCCCGCGCCCGCCCCCGGCCAGCCGCCGCCAAGCCCATCCGCGGCCGCCTCCGCCGATCCGCGGCTCGACCGCATCCGCGAGCACCTGCGGCGCTATCGCGAACTGGCGGCCCAGGGCCACTGGTCCGAAGCCGGCAAGGAGTTGGAAGCTATCGAGTCGGAGGTGCGGAAGTAGGAGTGGTACTGCTCCGCTTGCCGCTCGAAACCCTTTGGCCCTCGCGTGCCTCTATGAGTTTATCGGGGCTCGCTTGAATCGGGCCCCCGGAAGTTGTAAGGTTGGGCTGTGCCCCTGCCAGGGCCGGGGCCGGCGGAGAAAATTTATGAAATTATCTTCACGTATCGGGACCGTGACTGTCGCGCTGTCGCTGGCATTCGCTTGCTTGCTGAATGCACAAGACGACAAGAAGAAAACGGAGCATAAGGCGCCTCCGGCGCACCACCAAAGCGCGCCCTCCGGCGGCAATCATCAATCGTCCACGCCGCCTTCCAATCAGAGCACCACCCATCAGACACCCCAGACTCCCCACGTCGCCACCCCGTCCGGCAATCAGCCTCCACAGAACTCCAATTCGCCGCGGCAGTACGGCGGTCAGAACGCCACTCACCCGACCAGCGGGAACCCGAATCCGGGCGGACAGCCTGGCGGCCAGAACGGCAACGTGCCGCACAATGTGACCCCCGGCGGCCAGAACACCAACGTGCCGCACAATGTAACCCCTGGCAACCAGCCCCGCCAGTTTGGCGGCCAGACCCCCGGCAATTCCGTGCGGCCGGGCAACTCGGGTTCTGGCGTCTACACCGGGCGCAACACGCAGCCCGGAGGATACAGCGGCGCTCAGGTCGTTCGCACGCGCAGCGGCGGCGAAATCCACCGCGACGCCGGCGGCCAGATCCGCGAAGTCCACACCCCGGGGGGAGCCGTCATCCACCACGCTCCGGACGGCATCCGGCGCGTCGAAGTGGTGCGGCCCGGCGGGCGGGTGGTGGTGGCGAACACTCTCGGCGGCTACGGATACGTCCAGCGGCCGCTGGTGGTCAACAACGTCACCTACGTCCAGCGGACGTACGTCGTGGGCGGCCGGAGCTACGCGCGGGTTTACCGGCCGTGGGTCTGGGGCGGCGTCAGTTTCGCCGTCTACACGCCGACCTTCTATTACCGGCCGGCGTTCTACACCTGGGCTTACAACCCTTGGGCTCGGCCCGTGGCCTACAGTTGGGGTTGGGGCGGCAGCCCGTGGTACGGGTATTACGGCGCCTACTTCACTCCCTACCCGGTGTACGCCGGCCCGGCCTTCTGGTTGACGGACTTCCTGCTCTCCGCCACCCTGGAAGAAGCTTACCAGGCGCGCGTGGCCGCGGCGGCCAATGCGCAGGCCTATCCGCCTCCGGGCGGCCAGGTGGCGATGACTCCGGATGTGAAGCAGGCCATCTCGGATGAGGTCCGCCGCCAGTTGGACCAGGAGAGGGCCGAACAGGGAATGCAGCAGGGCGCCGCCAATGGCCCGCCCCCTCTGTTCAGCGGCAATGGCCCGCACGTCTTCGTCGTTTCCAGCGGCTTGCAGGTGGCCGACGGAGGCATGGGCTGCCCGCTGACCGAAGGCGACGTGATCCAGATGAACGCGCCGCCGCAGCAGAATTCGCCGTATGCCAACGTCGTGGTATTGGCCAGCAAGGGCCCGGATTGCCGGAAGGGCAGCCAGGTCCAGGTCGCATTGAACGATCTGCAGGAGATGCAGAACCAGATGCGCGCCACCATCGACCGGGGATTGGGCGACCTTCAGTCGAAGCAGGGCCAGGGAGGCCTGCCCCAGATGCCGGCTACCGCCGCGGGCGCTCCCACCAACGCTCCCTTTGCCGCCCAGGTGAAGCCGGATGACAATGTCGCCTCCGAGATCAACCAGGCGGCGAATGAAGCCAACCGGGCCGAGCAGGACGTGGTCAACGAGGCTCCCGCCGCTCCCGCCGCTCCCACCACCAGCATCTCGCTGGGCATGTCCATCGCCGACGTGGAACGCGCCATGGGCAATCCGAGGGAGACGGCCGACCTCGGAGCCAAGAAGATCTACGTGTACCCGTCCATGAAGATCACCTTCATCGACGGGCGCGTCACGGACGTGCAGTAGGACGGGCAGCCCGCCCTACTCCGCCCTTAACGCCGCCGAAGGGTTCACCTGGCTCGCGCGCCGCGCCGGCAGATAGCTCGCCGCCAGCGCCGCGCCGCGGCCCAGCACCAGCGAAAGCACATCGCTCTGTCTCGCGCCCAGCGCCATCCGGATGCCGATTTCGCGCGTGCGCCCGGTCACCATGCACGACATCACGCCGTAGATCCCCACCGCCGATAGCGCCAGGGCGATGCCCGCGAAGACGGCCGGCAGAATCGCGCTGAACCGGCCAAATTCTTTCACATCTCAGGGAGCGGTCCCACGCCCCTACTTCCCGCCGAAGTGCAGCGTAATTCCGGCCACCGCGGTGAGCGGATATCCCGGCGTCCCGTGAATCCGCGCGATCGCCGGCGCGTCCGGTGTCACCCGCGATTCGAAGTAGTTCTGCGTCTCCCAGTAATCCCGATTGGTGAGATTATCCAGGCTTAAGCTGAACTCCACGTTCCGGCTGATCCGCCTGGCTACTCCGAAATCGATGACCGTGTGACCCGAAGCCACGATCGAGGGGTCGTCTCCGTCCAGGCGGTAATGGTTGATGGCCCGCATGCGCAGCGACCCGCTCCACCCGCGCCAGGCCGCGAGCGTCAGGGCCGCGTTCGCCGTGAAGTGCGGCGCGCTGTCCACGTACACCCGGTGATCGCCGCCGCGATAGAAAGCGTTGCCGATCTTGGTGAGCCCGCCGTCCAGCGAAATGCGCCGCGTGAGTTGCACCGACGCCTTGGCCTCGTACCCGTAGGCGCGGCTGGGCCCCTTGAATTCGAAGCTGCCGTCGTCCGGAATGTAGACCATCTCGTTGGAGTGATCGATCAGGAACACATCCGTGCTGATTCCCAACCGTCCGAAGTTCGAGGACGTGCCGGCCTGGTAGAAATCCGTGGCCGCCAGGCGCGGCTGATCGGGCCGCTCCACCACGCCGCGCGCGTCGATGCTGTTGATCCCGCGCCCGTAATTCGCGTGCAGCGTAAAGGGAACGCGCTTCGACGGCGTGAACGCGGCGCTGCCTTTGCCCTGCCACTTGCCGGCGTACTGTAGGCCGCCGGCATCCGGGTTCACCAGGTCCCGCACGTTATAGCGGAATTCGTCGAAGCGCAGGCCGCCGCCCAGAATCAGACGGCCGCGCAACAGGCTCACCGTCTCCTGCGCGTAGCCGGCGCCATTGGTCACGTGCGCGTCCGCGCGCGTCGTGACGCCGGTGGGCGCGCGCCCGTCCCTGGGGTACAACCCCACGTTGATCTCGTTGTCGTGGAAGTTCGCGCCCGAGGTGAAGACCGCAACCATGGCCCCGATCCTGTGCGGATGGCTGTATTGCAGGTTGGCGCCGTCCTGCAAGCGCGAATCGTGCTGCTGAAACGCATCGCCGTGCACCGGATCGTTCAGGAAGTACGTGAAATCGGAGTACAGATCGAACAACGAGCGGCCCACGAAGCCGTCGATTTTCAGCGTGCCGCCATCGCCGAACGATTGGCTGTAATAGCTCGACATCGTTCCCAGCCTGACGCGCCCGCCGTCGGTCGGATCCACATACCCGAAGCGGTCCAAAAGTCCCGCGCTCACCAGGTCGAGCGGAATTTGTCCCGAAGAGTAGAAATCGTTGCGGCCGAAGATCGCGCGGAACCCCAGTTTCCGCGTGCTGTCGAGCGCCGTCGTGAAATTCGCGTTCACGTTGTCGCGGCGGTAGCGTCCCGGGTTGACGAAGGGCCCGTCGGTGTAGGAACCCTCGTACGCGATGTAGGAATCGACGTTCGGCAAATCGGGGCTGTACGCCAGGAAGCCGCGGCCGGTGTTGAAATTGCCGCCCTGGAGGCGCGCCGTGAACTGGTCCGGCAGCGACTCGCGCTGGCGGATGTGCACCACCCCCAGCCCGCTGAAGTCGCCGTACTCGGGGCTGAACGGCCCGTTGATGATGGTGACGTCCTGGATCAGCTCCGGGCTCAGCGCCTTCAGCGATCCGAGATATCCCTGCCCGTGTCCCTGCGTTCCCTGATTCTGTTGTACGTCGTCCACCAGCACCTTGAGCCCGCCGTTCACCCCGCCGTGATCCAGATTGAAACCGAACCGCCGGATCTCCAGCGACTTCCCGCCGCCTTCGTGCTGTCCGGCGTCGATGCCCGCGTCCAACTGTTGAAACACCTGGTCGTCCCGCGAGAACAGCGTACGGTCGAACACCTCGGAGTTGCGCCGGTCCACTTCCGGTTCCAAGGCCTTGGCCGTGATCACGATGCTCTGCGCCTGCGGCTCCAGCCGGTCGAATTGCAGCCCGGCCACCGAGGTGCGGCCGTCGGGGAGATAGCAATCCTGGCTGATCGAGGCGAAGCCCGGCGCGGAAGCGCTGATCCGATACGCCCCCGCCGCGATGCCGGCGAACCGGAACTGGCCGGCGTCATCCGTCCGCGTTTCTTTCGCCGGTGTCCCATCGGGCATCAGCAGCCGCACCAACGCGCCCTTGACGCTCTTGCCTTGCGGATCGGTGAGGCTGCCCGAGAGGACAGCCTCGGCGTGCGCCAGGGCCGCAACAGCGGCCAGGGCCGCCAGCGCGGCGCATCGGCAGAAGAGCTTTTTCCCCATATCTCGTCCGGGAACAGCAATCCTACCACCCGTAGCACGATTATTCAACTCGTGTTACCAGGATCGCTGTCCTCGTGGATACATACGGAGTGTGTCGCAAAACGGATTCCGGTTCGGTTGCGGCTCCCTGAGAAACCGTAAGAGATCAAGGAAAGCCGCCGATGAACGCAGATTAACGCTGATAATTCCTTGGCCTGTTATCCGCGTTTATCCGTGTTCATCTGCGGCCAAATGCTTTCCCGGCTTCCGACAGCCGCGGCTCGGCATGCAGCGCAGGTTCTTGCGCCGCGGAAAGCTGTCCCGTAAGCCTCATTGTCGCGTTAAAATGACAATGTCATGCATCGACTTTCCGTGGCGTTACTGGCTCTGGCGGCCTTTGCCGCCGATCCCGCCCTGCGGATCGAAGGTGTCTCCGGGCGCGACGGAGTCGCCAGGCCACCGGTCGCGCTCACCCTGGCCGACCTCCTGGCGATGCCGCGTGTGAAGCTTCAGGCCAGGACCCAGGACGGCAAAGAACACACCTTCGAGGGTGTCGCCGTGGCGGAGCTTCTGAAGCGGGCCGCCGTGCCTCAGGGCGAGACCGTCCGCGGCGCCCTGCTTTCGCGGTACATCCTCGTGACAGCTCACGACGGTTACCGCGCGCTGTTCTCTCTGCCCGAGCTGGACCCCGCGTTCGGCGGCGCCCGTGCTTTGCTTGCCGACCGGATGGATGGCCAGCCGCTCTCATCCCACGACGGGCCGCTGCGCCTCGTCCTCCCCGACGAGAAGCGCGAGAGCCGTTGGGTACGGATGGTCGAGCGGATCGAGATGGCTTCGGCGCCGGAACCAGTCCGGTAATATTGGGTGCGGCGCCGTCCAGGGAAAAACATCCACCTGGGCCGACCAGGCGCTATCATGAACCATTCAAAGACGAATGAAAAACAATCTGACGTCCTCCACCGGCCAGTTGCCCGTGCTCGCGGAGCTTATCGAGCGCCGCATCTACGTGATCCGCGGGCAAAAGGTGATGCTCGATTCCGACCTGGCTGAGCTTTACCAAGTGACGACCGGCAACCTCAACCTCGCTGTCCGCCGCAACAGCAGCCGCTTCCCCGAGGACTTTATGTTCCAGCTCACCAAAGAAGAGGTCGATTCTTTGCTCTTGCAAATTGCAAGAGCAAAGCCTGGCCGCGGCGGCCGACAAACAGCCCCTTATGCTTTCACCGAACACGGCGTGACGATGCTTTCATCGGTGCTCAACAGCGAACGCGCGGTACAGATGAGCATCCTGATCGTGCGCGCCTTCGTCAAACTCCGCGAGCTACTGGCCAGCCACAAAGAGCTGGCCCGCAAAATCGAGCGGATGGAAGCCAGCCAGAAGCAGCAGACCCGCACCCTGGAACAGCACGGCTCGATCCTTGTGGCCGTTGTCCAAGACATCCAGAAATTGAAGCACCCACCCATCACCAGAGCTATCGGCTTCCGGATACCGTCCAGCCCCAAGAAAAAGTGACCCGTCCTTTGCTCCTGCAAATTGCAATCTCAAACACCCACACCCCCATGCTCCGCGACCAAGACGAATTCGACCTGTCCATCGACTGCCCTTCTGCCAGCGTCATTTTCCAGCTACGCCTGGTTCGGCTTTTTGCTTTTTACCGATGATACGGAACGGGACAGCCCTTTGTCCGCGCGTAGTAGAGGGTCGCGCCGGAACCAGTCCGCTGACGCGGCTAGCGCCCCAGGCTCAGCCGGTCCGCCAGAATCGGCGGCAGCCCCGCGTCCCGGATCTTCTGCTGGGCGCGGCCCACATCGTAGAGCGCCCGGCAGTAGGTGACCAGGCGCGCATCCGGGTCGTACAACGCGAATGCCGCCTGCGGGATGCCGTCGCGCGGCTGGCCCACCGAGCCGGGGTTGATCAGGTAGGCGCACTCGGGATCGATCTCCATCAATTGGCGCTCGCCGGGCGCCGGGGAGCACAGGATGGTCTCCACCCGGGAATGGTTCCAGATAAACCCGCCCTGCACGTGCGTGTGGCCGAAGAAGGCCACGCGGGTCTCCAGGTACGAAAACGCGTCCACCGCTTCATCGGCGGCCAGCATGTATTCGTCCTCGTCGAGGGGCGAGCCGTGCACCACTTCGAATCCGCCCTCCAGGACCGGGCCTTGCGAGAGGCCCCGAATGTAGTCGGCGTTCTCCGCCGTGAGGGTGCGCAGCGTCCACTGCGCGGCGGCGCGCGCCACCGGGTTGAACCACTCCAGGTCGTCCTGGCCGATGCACGCCTTGTCGTGATTGCCCCGCACCACCACCGTGCAATTGGCGCGCACCCAGTCCACCACCGCGTTCGGATCGGCCCCGTAGCCCACCAGGTCGCCGCAGCACAGCGCGCGGTCGTACTGGCCGCCGGCCTGCTGGAGAACGGCCTCCAGGGCTTCCAGGTTCGCGTGAAGATCGCTCAGGATTAGATAGCGCACGGAGGGGCGGGGTTAGACCTTTCTGAGTCGAAGTAGGGAAATCTCGGGCGGCGCACCGATGCGGGCCGGAAGGCCGATGGTTCCGATGCCCCGCGTGACGTAAGCCGCCGCGGCTCCCGACCGGTAGAGGCCGTACACATACGGCGTGAGGAAGCGGGCGGGGTTGATCGCCTGGTCCAGAATCTCCACCGTCACCTGTCCTCCGTGCGTGTGTCCCGCAAGCAGAAGATTATAGCCCTGACGGGCGGCCACCGGGAAGACGTCCGGATTGTGCGAGAGCAGAACGTTGAACGCGCCCGGCGCCAGCAGGCGATCCGCGCCCCGAAGATAGGTCTTCCTCGATGCCATGGGCTGGTAGTCGACGCCCGCCAGGTTGAGAACCGCGTTGCCGAAGCGCAGCGGCTGGGCCTGCCCGCGGAGAAAGCGGATTCCCACCCGGCCGGCCATTCGTTCGGCGGCGTCCTCCACTTTTGCGTACCGTTCGTGGTTGCCCATACAGCCGAAAACGCCGGCATCGGCTTTGAGGCGGGCGAGTTGGCGGATGCAGGCGGCGAGTGGATCGTCTTTCGCGGAAATCAGGTCGCCGGTCACCAGCGTCACCTGCGGACGCAGTTCGCCGCACGCGTCGATCACCCGCGACAATTCGGCCTCGCTGAGAAACGGGCTGAGGTGGATGTCGCTGATTTGCAGCAGGCGCAGCCCATCGAGATCCGCCGGCAGGCCGGAGAGCGGTATGTCGATCTCGCGCACGCGGAAATCCGTGCGCTGCACCAGGCCGCCGTAGCCGATCGCCACGATCGGGGAGGCCATCACCAGGTTGCCCGCCGCGTTGAGCACGCGCCTGCGGCCCCGGTCGACCTCGGCGTTCAGGCCCCGGCGCGCCAGCGTGAGCAGCGTGTGCAGGGCCACCACCCCGGTGGCGGCTAGAAAGTACGCGAAGGCGGCCGCTCCGATGATCATCACCGGGCCGCCGGGGAGGCCGAGCCGCGCCATCAAGTCGGACATCGTGCACACATACCCCAGGAGCGCCAGGACGCCGAAGGCGCGGGCCGACCACCGCGCGGCGGTGCGGATTCGGCCCGAAAAACGCCGGTCCGACCACCGCGCCAGCAGGCGTGAGATGTGCCACTGGATGAAAATAAACAGCAGGAATAATGCTGCGCCGACTGGATTCAATAGTTTCCCCGAACGAGTGCCCTTGCCACCCGTACCTATTGTATTGCAGCAACCTTCCCTGTGGGGCATGCTTCAGCTTGCCCGCACCCAAAGCTACCGCATCCAGGCGTTCATCAGGATGGCGACGGCCGCCGCTGCCGCTGTTTCCGCACGAAGCACGTGGGGGCCCAGCGACACCGGCAGCCATCCGGCGGCGGCGGCGGCCTGCCGTTCCTGGTCGGTCCAGCCGCCTTCGGGACCGGCGAGCAGCCCGGCGCGCGCCGAAGCCAGGCGTTCGGCCGGCAACACCTGTAACATCGGCGGCGCGGTGGTTTCTTCCAGGAAGTAGCGCCAATCGGCGGGCTCCCCGAGGCAGTTGGCGAATCTCGCCGCCGGCAGGATCTCCGGAGCCCGCGCGCGGCGGGCCTGCTGGCTGCTTTCGCGCGCGATGCGGGCCCAGCGCTCCGCCCGCTTGCGGGAGGCCTCCAGCAGGCCCTTTTCGCTGCGCGCCGTCTCCACCGGCAGGATTCGGTCCACGCCCAGCTCGGTGGCTTTTTCGATGGCCCATTCGAAGCGGTCGAACTTGATGAGCGCTGCGCACAGCGTGATGCGCAGTGGCGGATCCGGCGTCGCGACGGGTTCGAGCACGCGGAAGAGCACGCGGTCGCCGCGGGCTTCCGCGATCTCGGCGAGCCAGGTGGAGCGGCTATCCGAGATTTCGTAGCGCTGCCCAACTTCGGCGCGCAGGACGCGGTTGAGGCGGCGCGCCTCGCTGCCGGTCAGTTCCGCCATGCCGCCGTGAATCGCGTCGACGAAAAATCTTCTCCGGGCCAAAGCCTATTCTATCGGCGTCGAGCGGAGGCCCGTAACCCGCTTCCGCGCCTCCACCCACGCCGCGAAGACCGCGGGATTCTCCAGCCACACCAGCATCCACTCCGCCATCTCGCGCTTCAGCGCTCGCTTCTCGGGAGCTGTCCTGGCGCTCTGCGCGAGGAATTTCGCCCGGTCCTTGGCGCCGATCACCTGCCGCCGGCAGTAGCGCGCGCGGTCGCGGTCGCCCACCGCCATGGCCTCGGTATATTCCTGCTGCATCTCGCGCAGCGATCGCTCCAGTTCTTCGAAGGTGTGCTGCCGGATGCCGGCATAAGGTTGTTCGAATGGCAGGCCCGTGGAAACCAGCAGGTCGCGCAGATAGCTCTCCGACACCGGCGCCAGCCTTCGCAGCAATTCCCGCCATACGGCTTCCGTGATGGCGGCGGGCCGCTCCTCCGCGAGATACTCGCGCAACCGCTGCTTCGCCGGCTTATCTCTGGAGGCCACGGCGGTACTTCGCGGCCGCGGCTTCGTGCTCCGCGATCGTGCTCGAAAACTGGTGCGCGCCCGACCCGTCCGGCCGCAGCACGAAGTACAGCGCCTCGGTATCGGAAGGTTCGAGCGCCGCCCGGATCGACTCCAGTCCCGGATTGGCGATGGGCCCCGGCGGCAGGCCGGTGTGCCGATACGTGTTGTACGCGTTTTCGCTGTCCAGGTCGGAGCGGTGGATCGCGCCGCGATAGCGGTTCGTCAGCAGCGCGGCGTAAATCGTCGTGGGGTCGCAATCGAGCTTCATGCCGATGCGCAGGCGGTTCCGGAACACGCCCGCAATCCGCGCGCGCTCCGCGGTGAGTTTGCTTTCCTTTTCGACCAGCGATGCCAGCGTCACCGTGTCGTGCACGCCGGCGTCCGTGTGGAGGCCGCCCCAGACCTCGCGGAATTTCGCCGTCATCAGGTGGCAGAGCCGGTCGGGAGTGGTATGGCGGCCGAGCCTGTAGGTATTCGGGAAGAGATACCCTTCCAGCGTCCCGGCCCGCGGGTCGAGGTCGCGGATCGTCTCCGGATTGCGCGCGGCGGCCACGAACTGCGCCGCGGAGAACAGCCCGATCTGCTCCGCGGCGGCCCCGATCTCGAACATGTTCCTGCCTTCGGGCACCACCAGCTCGTAATAAAAAACGTCGCCGCGCGCGATCCTGCCGCAAACTTCGGAAACCGTGGCCGGCCGGCGGAACAGGTACTCGCCCGCCTGCAGCACCTGCGATTTCTCGACGCTGCGCGCGGCCAGGAAGTCCCAGCGGCTGCGGACCACGCCCGCGCCGGCCAGCAGGTCCGCGATTCCTCCCGTGGAGGTGCCGTGCGGAATATCCACGAAGACTCCGCCCTGAAAGCCCTGGTACGGCCGCGTCCGCCAGAACACCAGCCCGGCCAGCGCCACGGCCGCCAACGCGACGACGCGAAGCCTCCTCATAAAGAATCGAGATAGCTCTGCAACAGGATCACCGCCGAGAGCCGGTCCACGGCGGCCGCGCGCTTCGCGATGCTGATGCCGCTCTCCCGCAGCACCCGCCCGGCCTCCACGCTGGTGAGCCGCTCGTCCCACAACTTCACCGCGAGGCCGGTGCGCGCCTCCAGCTCCTCGGCGAACTCCCGCACCCACCCCGACTGCCTCCCTTCGGTCCCTCCCATGTTGATCGGATTGCCCATCAGGATGCCGCCCACCTCGCGCTCGCGGATCAGTTGTTCCAGCCGCGCGAAGTCCGCCCGCTTGTTGCTGCGCACCAGGTTGGGCAGTCCCTGCGCGGTGATGCCCAGAGGATCGCTGATGGCCAGGCCGATGCGCTTCTTGCCCAGGTCCAACGCCAGAATGCGGGGTTTTTCAGAGGTCAAAGCTAATTTCATTATAGATGGCGCCATGTTACATTCGAGTCAAGGTTGCCTTTGCGCCGTGGCGCTCATCACCAAGCCTCTCGCCAGCACCGTGAAAGCCGCTCAGGAAGCGCGGCACTTGGCCCTCTACATTGTGGCCGCCGGCGTGATCTTCGCCATCCTCTACCTCGGCCGCGTCTTCTTCATTGTCTCTTTGACCGCGATGATCATCGCTTTCATCCTCGAGCCCTTCGTGGCCCTGCTGATGCGCATCCGGTTCCCGCGAAGCCTGGCCAGCTTCCTGGTCTGCACCGTCGCCCTGTCGTTTTTCTATGTGGTCGGAATGGGCGCGTACTCCCAACTGGCCGCCATTTATGTCGACCTCCCGAAATACGGCGAACGCATCGGCGATATCGTCGACGGAATCCGCCAGAAAATCGAGGCCACCGAAAACCGTACTTACGATCTCCTGGTCCCGGCGCGGCAGCGCCAGCAGGAACAGGACCGTTTGCGGAACCAGCAGCAGCAGCTCGATCAGGCGCGCAAACGAAACAGAAAGGCCGAGCCCCCGCCGCCGGCCGCCGCGCCCTCCGGCCCCAACGCCATTCCCGAGGTGCGGATCCACGAAGAGCGCACCGCCATCGGCGACTACATCTATTCGCGCCTCAGCTCCGTCTACCAGATCCTGCTCATGGTCTCGTTTATTCCGTTCCTGGTCTACTTCATGTTGAGCTGGCGGGACCACATCAACCGCAGCTTCCTGCAGTTCTTCCACGGCGAGGACCGCTTGGTGGCTGCGCGCAGCCTGCAAGGCATCGCGGAAATGGTGCGGGCCTTCGTCGTCGGCAATTTCCTGTTGGGCCTGTTGCTGGCCTGCATCAGCTCCGCGATGTTTTGGTTCATCCATCTGCCCTACCCCATGCTGGTGGGGCCCTTGAGCGGCTTCATGAGCCTGGTCCCTTACGTGGGGTTGCCCCTGGCGATGATTCCGCCGTTGTTCGCGGCGCTGGCGGTGAACCAATTCGCCACCTACGTCCTGGTGATCGGCCTGGTGGGAATGTTGCACCTGATCGCTCTGAACCTGCTGTACCCCAAGATCGTAGGGTCGCGCGTCCACCTGAATCCGCTGATCGTGACCTTTTCGCTGATGCTCTGGGGTTTTCTCTGGGACGCGCCGGGCCTCCTGCTGGCCATCCCTCTGACCGCGGGCCTGAAAGCCGTCTGCGACAATGTCAAAGAGTTGCGCCCCATCGGCAAGTTCCTCGGCGATTGAGCCCGTCCTGGCCCGTTCCACCACCTCGCACCACCTCGAAGTGCGGTTGACTGCCGTTCCGCGCCAGTGCTAACCTGATCCTCTAAAAGATTTCCACCGTCTCGCCTTGAAATCATGGAAGAAACGCTGCACCAATTGGGCGGATTACTGCTGAAAGCAGTGCCCACGTTCATTCTGGTTATTCTCCTCACCCTCTATCTCAAGGCCGTCTTTTTCAAGCCTCTCGAAAAGGTGTTGCGCCGCCGCTACGAGGCCACCCAGGGCGCCCGCCAGTTGGCCGCCCAGAGCCTGGAGCGCGCCGCCGCCAAGACCGCCGAGTACCAGGCCGCCATACGCGCCGCCCGCGCCGAGGTGTACCAGCGGCAGGATCAAATCCATCGCGAATTGCAGGAGCGCGAAGCCGCCGCGCTGGCCCTCGCCCGCGAACAAGCCGGCGCCCTCGTGGAAGAGGCCCGGCAGCAGCTTGCCAAGGACGTCGAAGGCGTCAAAGCCGGCCTGGAACATCAGAGCGACATGCTGGCCAACCAGATCACGGAATCCATCTTCAGGCGGAGCGCCGCATGAAACGCCTGGCCGCACTCGCCGTGCTCTTCTCGATCGCCATGTTCGCCCAGGAAACCAAGGCGCCGGAAGGCAAGTCCGAATCCTCCGGCAAGGCCGAAAGCGGCAATCTCCAGCTCTGGAAGTGGGCCAACTTCCTGGTCCTGGCGGGCGGCATCGGCTATCTCGCCGGCAAGAACGCCGGCCCCTTCTTCTCCGCCCGCTCCCGCCAGATTCGCAAAGACATCATCGAGGCCGACGAGGCGCGCTCCGAGGCCCAGGCGCGCGCCGACGCGGTGGATCTCCGCCTGGCCAACCTCGAAGCCGAAATTGCCGCCCTGCGCCGGGACGCCCAGATGGAAGCGCAGGCCGAAACCGAGCGCCAGGCGCAGCACACCGCCGCCGAAATCGCCAAGCTCCAGCACCACTCCGAACAGGAAATCACCGCCGCCGGCAAAGCCGCCCGCCTGGAGCTGAAGGGGTACGCGGCCCAGCTGGCCATCGGCCTCGCGGAGCGCAAACTTCACGACCGCATGACGCCCGGCGCGCAAGACGCGATGGTCCGGGGATTTGTCCGCCACCTGCAATGACACTCTCTGCCGTAACCACACGATACGCCAACGCCCTCGCCGATGTGGTCGCCGCGCCGGGTTCCCCGCTGCCGCCCCAGGACGCAATTTCGGAGTTACGCGCCTTCGAATCCGCTCTGGGCTCCTCGGCCGAGCTGCGCAACGCGCTCGTCACTCCGGCCGTGCCGGGCAGCCGGAAAAAAGCCGTCGTCGGCCGCATCGCCGAAATCCTCGCCCTCTCCCGCATCTCGCGCAATTTCCTGTTCGTGCTGATCGACCATCGCCGCATCGCTTCCTTGTCCGAGATCATCCAAACCTTTGAGACGGTGCTGGACGAGCGGCTGGGCTTCGCGCGGGCCGAAGTCGCCTCGGCGCGGGAGCTCACGGACGATCAACGCTCCGCCCTCACCGCCTGCCTGGAGCGGCTCACCGGCAAGCGCATTCGCATGCGGTTCGCGGTGGACCAGGCGCTCATCGGCGGCGTCGTGGCGCGCATCGGCTCCACCGTCTACGATGGCTCGGTGCGCGGACAGCTCCAGGGACTCCAGCGCCGCCTGAGCATGGAAGGGTAACCGGACAGAAGGAACTATGGCAATTCGAGCGGACGAAATCACCAGCATACTTCGCCAGGAAATTGAAAACTACGAGCGGGCCATCGACGTTTCCGAAGTCGGCTCCGTCATCTCCGTCGGCGATGGCATCGCCCGCATCCACGGCCTCGAAAAGGTCATGGCCGGCGAGCTCATCGAATTCCCCCATCACGTCTCCGGCATCGCCATGAACCTGGAGGAAGACCAGGTGGGCGCCGTGCTGATGGGTGACTATACCACCATCAAGGAGGGCGATGAGGTCCGCCGCACCAGCCGCATCATGTCCGTCCCGGTGGGCGATGCGCTCATCGGCCGCGTGGTCAACGCCAACGGCGAGCCCATCGACGGCAAGGGCCCCATCCTCACCGACAAGTTCGGTCCCGTCGAGCGTCTGGCCCCCGGCGTGGTCTCCCGCCAGCCCGTGAAAGAGCCCATGCAGACCGGCATCAAGGCCATCGACGCCATGATCCCCATCGGCCGCGGCCAGCGCGAGCTGATCATCGGCGACCGCCAGACCGGCAAGACCGCCCTCGCGCTCGACACCATCATCAACCAGAAGGGCGGCGACGTGATCTGCATCTATGTCGCCATCGGCCAGAAGCTATCCACCGTCGCGCAGGTGGTGAAGATTCTCGAAGACCACGGCGCCATGGACTACACCATCGTGGTCTCAGCCTCGGCCTCCGAACCCGCCCCCATGCAGTACCTCGCGCCTTTTGCCGGCTGCGCCATGGGCGAGTTCTTCCGCGACAGCGGCCGCCACGTCCTGTGCGTCTACGACGACCTGTCCAAGCACGCCGCCGCCTACCGCGAAATCTCCCTGCTCCTCCGCCGCCCGCCCGGCCGCGAAGCCTTCCCCGGCGACGTCTTCTACCTGCACAGCCGCCTGCTCGAGCGCGCCGCCAAGCTCAACAACGAAAACGGAGGCGGCTCGCTCACCGCCCTGCCGTTCATCGAGACCCAGGCCGGCGACATCTCCGCCTACATTCCCACCAACGTCATTTCCATCACCGACGGCCAGATCTTCCTCGAGTCCGATCTGTTCAACTCCAACGTCCGGCCCGCCATCAACGTCGGTATTTCGGTGAGCCGCGTCGGCGGCAACGCCCAGACCAAGGCCATGAAATCCATCGCCGGAAGCCTCCGCCTCGACCTCGCCCAGTACCGCGCCCTGGCGGCCTTCGCGCAGTTCGGCTCGGACCTCGATAAGGCCTCCACCGACCAGCTCAATCGCGGCCGCCACCTCGTCGAAATCCTCAAGCAGGGCCAATACCAGCCCCTCCCGCTCGAAAAGCAGGTGGTCATCATCTTCGCCGGAACCAAAGGCTACCTCGACGACCTTCCCGTCGAGCAGTGCCGCAAATTCGAAGACGAGCTGTACCGCTTCGTGGACAATGCCCATCGCCCCTTGTGGGACGAGATCCGCACCAAGAAAGCGCTGGATGACGATCTGCGCAACAAGGTCACCGCGGTGATCGAAGAATTCAAGGCCCGCTTCGTGGCGGAGATGCCGGCGGAAAAGGCGCATGCCTAGCCTCATCGATATCCGCCGGCGCATCCGCTCGGTGCGGAATACGCAGCAGATCACCAAGGCCATGAAGATGGTCTCGGCGGCCAAACTGCGGCGCGCCCAGGACCGCGTCATCGCCTCCCGTCCCTACGCTGCGCTGCTGCGCACGGTGCTGGGCAACGTGGCCGCCGCCGTGGCCGGCGATGAGACCGAAGTGCGCAATCCCCTGCTCGCCCATCGCGAGGAAAAACGCATCCTGCTGGCCTTGGTCACCAGCGACAAGGGCCTGGCCGGCGCCTTCAATGCCAACCTCAACAAGGGCGCGCAGCGCTTCATCGCCGAGCACCCGGGCGTCGAAATCCGCATGGAGCTGCTCGGCCGCAAGGGGCGCGACTTCTTCCGCAAGCGCGGCGCCACGATCGCCGGAGAGTACCTCAATCTCGCCGCCAAAGTGCCTTACCCGGATCTCGCCGCCATCGCCCAGAAGGCCGTCGCCCTGTACTGCGGCGAAGAGATCGACGCCGTTTATGTCATCTACAACGAGTTCAAAAGCGTGATGTCGCAGCGCCTGACGGTCACCCGCGTGCTTCCCGTCGAGATGCCCGTACAAGAGGCGCCCGTCGATTACATCTTCGAGAACTCGCCCGCCCAGATGCTCGACGCGCTGCTGCCCCGCTACGTCGAATTGGAATTTTACCGCGCCCAGCTCGAATCGGCCGCCGCCGAGCACGCCGCGCGCATGACCGCCATGGAGGCGGCCACTTCCAACGCCGGCGACATGATCGACAAGCTGACGCTCTTTATGAACCGCGTGCGCCAGGCCAGCATTACCAAGGAGATTATCGAGGTGGTCAGCGGCGCCGCGTCCGCGGAGTAGAACACCGCTCCGCGCCGGATGGAAACGGAGAGTCTTATGTCTAGCAATGTGGTAGTCGGCAAGGTAGTCCAGGTGGCCGGACCCGCCGTGGATTGCGAATTCCCCGAGGGGCAGATTCCCCTGGTCTACACGGCCATCCGCATCACCAGCGAAGGGTTCGACTCGCCCGAGCCCATCGACATCATCTGCGAAGTGCAGCAGCACATCGGCGAAGGCCGCGTCCGCACCATCGCGCTCCAGCCCACCGAAGGCCTGGTGCGCGGCATGAAGGCCATCAGCCTCGGTCATCCAGTGGAAGTTCCCGTGGGGAAGGAGACCCTGGGCCGCGTGCTCAACGTCATCGGCCAGCCCGTGGACAACATGGGCCCGCTGAACGCCAAAACGTTCTACTCCATTCACCGCCCCGCCCCCTCTTTCGAAGAGCAGTCCACGCGCCTCGAGATGTTCGAGACCGGCATCAAGGTCATCGACCTCATCGAGCCTTACCTGCGCGGCGGCAAGATCGGCCTCTTCGGCGGCGCGGGAGTGGGCAAGACCGTCATCATCCAGGAGCTCATCAACAACATCGCCACCAAGCACGGCGGCGTCTCGGTCTTCTCCGGCGTGGGCGAGCGAACCCGCGAAGGCAACGACCTGTGGCTGGAAATGCAGGAATCCGGCGTCATCGACCCCCACGACTGGACCAAGTCCAAGTGCGCGCTCATCTACGGCCAGATGACCGAACCGCCCGGAGCGCGCCTGCGCGTGGGCCTCACTGGCCTCACCGTCGCCGAGTACTTCCGCGACGAAGAGGGCCAGGACGTGCTCCTGTTCATCGACAACATTTTCCGTTTCACCCAGGCCGGCTCGGAAGTGTCCGCGCTGCTGGGCCGCATGCCTTCCGCCGTGGGATACCAGCCCAACCTCGCCACCGAAATGGGCGAATTGCAGGAGCGCATCACCTCCACCAAGAAGGGCTCCATCACCTCCGTGCAGGCCATCTACGTGCCTGCCGACGACTACACCGATCCCGCCCCCGCCACCGCCTTCGCGCACCTCGACGCCACCACCAACCTCTCTCGCGAGATCGCTTCGCTGGGCATCTATCCGGCGGTCGATCCGCTGGCTTCCACCTCGCGCATTCTCGACCCGCTGATCCTCGGCGAGGACCACTACCAGTGCGCGCAAGCCGTGAAGGGCGTTCTGCAACGCTACAAGGACCTCCAGGACATCATCGCCATTCTCGGCATCGACGAGCTTTCCGACGAAGACAAGCTCAGCGTATCGCGCGCCCGCAAGATCCAGCGCTTCCTTTCGCAGCCTTTCCACGTGGCCGAGCAGTTCACCGGATTCCCCGGCAAGTACGTCAAGCTGGCCGACACCATCCGCGGCTTCCGGGAAATCGTGGATGGCAAGCACGACAACATTCCCGAGCAGGCCTTCTACATGCAAGGGACCATCGAAGAAGTGCTGGAGCGCGCCGCCGCGCTGGCGAAGGCCTGATCATGCCCGAGCTGATCGAACTGGAAGTCGTCACGCCCGAGCGCCTGCTGGTGCGCGAACAAGTGGCCGACGTGCAGCTTCCCGCCAAGGACGGCTACCTGGGAATTCTCCCCGGCCATGCGCCCCTGCTGGGCCTCCTGGGCACCGGCTTTCTGAGCTACGCGGCCGGCGCCGGCCGTCGATATCTTTCCGTCAACGGTGGTTTTCTGGAAGTCCTGCCCGGCCACGTGCGGGTGTTGGCCGACACCGCCGAGCGCGCCGAGGAGATCGATGTCCAGCGCGCCAAAGCCGCCTTCCAGCGCGCTCAGGACCTGATCATGAACCCGTCGATCGGCATCGACCCCGCCGCCGCCCTGGATGCCATGATGCGCGCGCAAGCCCGCATCGAAGCCGCCGAAAAGAAATAGCCGGCACCGCTTTCAGCGCCCCGTGGTCTTGTGTCAGTTACGTCCCGTGGGCCAGTCGCCATGCTGCGGAGAAGGGATTCCCATCCGCTTTCGCTCTCGTTCGATCACCGTTTGCGCAAGTTGATCGACAGGCATCGCGAACTCCTCAGCGGATTCGGCGAGAGAACGAAGTTGGGCGATCTCATCAAAAACGATTGACTGGCCTTCACCGCGTCGAATCTGGGTCAGAATGCGGCCGGCCAGCTTGACTCGTGCGGCGGAATCCTTGTTTCTCACCATACTGAAGTTTACATCTGAGCCGCCCTCGACGCCCTGATACGCGCGCACGCCCGTTAGAAGCCGTGAAACATCAAGGAAAGCCGCCGATGAACGCAGATTAACGCCGATAACTCCCTTGTCTTGTTATCCGTGTCCATCCGTGTTCATCTGCGACCAAATTCTTTCCGCTTCTTAGGGAGCTGTCTATCCCTCTCTCAGCGATTGCGCCGGGTCGATCCTGACCGCCCGGCACATCGGCGCCAGGCTCGCGAGCAACCCGGCCGCGGCCAGCACAATCGGCGGAATCGAGAAGCTCCACGCATCGTGCTCGGCGATTCCAGACAGCAGCGACTTGACCAGGCGCGCCAGCGCCCAGGATGCCGACAGGCCAACCACCGTTCCCACCAGCGTGTAACTCAGGCTCGATCCCACAACCAGCCATGCGACGCGTCCGCGGCTGGCTCCCAGCGCGAGCCGCACGCCCAACTCGCGCGTCCGCCGAAGCACGCCGTGACTCACTACGCCGTAGATCCCCGCCGCGGCCAATCCCAGCGCCAGCAGCGCGAAGCCGCCCACCAGCCACGCCATCGACCTCGGCGCGGCCACCGCGGCCGCCACCACGGTCTCCATTCTCGCGATCTGGCTTACCGCGCAGTTCGGACAGACTTCCTGGACCATCGCCGGCAGACGCTTTTCGAACCCGCCCGGTTCCACCCCCAGGCGAACCACCAGCGCCATCGATTGGGGCGTCGATATCGCCTGCGCCATGGGGAGATAAACTTCTCCGTCCACCCATTCCGGCGGTCCGGTCATACTGAAATTCCTCACGTCGTCCACCACCCCCACGATCGTGCGCCATTCCTTGTCCCACACCGGCTTCAGCCGTCGCCCGATCGGACTTCGGTCGGGCCAGTAGCGGCGGGCGGTCGCCCGGCTGATCAGCACCACAAGCTCCGCCCCCTTGCGGTCCGCGCCCGTAAAACCGCGGCCCTGCAACAGGCGGACGCTCAACGTTGCCAGGTGCTCGGGCGTCACCGCCGTGCTCCACAGCACGTACTGCGGCTCCTGCGCCGGACGAGGGTGGTCCTCGATCGCCGCGGCAAACGCCGAGAACTCCGGCGTCAACGGCAGCACGTTCATCGCCGCCACGTTCATCACTCCCGGTTGCCCGGCCAGCTTGCTGCGTACCTGCTCGTACACCGCCAGCGTCTTCTCCAGCGACGCTGCCGCGGCGCGCCCCGGACTGAGCTGGGCGGTGACCACCGACTCCACCCGGAACCCGGGGTCGACCTGTAGCATGGTCCACAAGCTGCGCAGCAGCAGGCCCGCGCCGACCAACAGGATGGTGGCAAAGGCCGCCTCGGTCATCACCAGCACGGCGTCCGTCCGCAATCCCCTGGCGCCCGGGGTCGAGCGGCCGTCCTCGATCGCGGTGAGCGATCGCACCGGGCGCGCCTTCCATGCGGGCAGGAGGCCGAACAGCAAGCCGCTTCCGAGAGAGATCGCCGCGGTGAACGCCAGAACGCGCTGGTCGATTGCGACCTCGGCAAGTCGCGGCGTATCCGCTGGCAGCCAGTGCTTCAGCAGCGCCAACTGGCCGAAAGCCAGCAGCGTTCCCAGCACTCCGCCAATCGCCGCGAGCACCGCGGCTTCGGCCAGCAGTTGCCGCGCCAGCCGGCCCGCCGTGGCGCCCAACGATGCGCGCAGCGCCAGTTCCCTCTGCCGCGCCGCCGTCTGGCCGATCGTCAGGTTCACCACGTTGACGATCGCGATCAGCAGCACCAGCGCGACGACGCCGAGCAGCAGCAGGCTTCTCACCTTGGCGCCTGCCACCAGGTGGTCCCGCAACCCCGTCAGTCCGGCGTCCAGTCCCCACGCGTCCGGCATCCGCCAGGGGAACATGGCGCGGATGCGCGGAATCCAGGCCTGCAGCTCCGATTGCGCCGCCTCGGGCGCCACGCCGTCGCGCAGCCGCGCGAAAGACGTGAGCCCGCCCGAACCCCAGTACTCGCCGGCGTCCCGCGGATCGAGTCGCATCGGTATCCAGAAGTTCACCGCTGCCGCCGGATACTGAAACCCCGCGGGCATCACTCCGATGATTTCGTAGCCCGCCTCATCCAGCGTCAACTGCTGTCCGATCGCGTCCGGCCGCGCGCCGTACCGCTGCGCCCAGAAGGCATGGCTCAGGACCACGACGCGCAGCTTCCCCGGCCGGTCTTCACCCGCCTGAAAGGTGCGCCCGGCGAGAGGGCTGACGCCCAGCACCGCGAAGAAATTCGCCGACACTTCGCTGCCCTTCACGCGCTCCGGCCAGTCCCGGCCCTTCGTGCTGAAGGCGCGCACGCCGAAGTGGGCGGCATAGTCGGCCAGGCGGCTGTTGGCGCGAATGGTGTCGAAAGGCCCGCGCATGCCGACGTCGTCGGCGTGGAACAGACGTTCCGGGGCGGGGAAAGCCAGCGGCCGGAGCAGGACGCCGTCGACCAGGCTGAACACCGCGGTGGTCGAGCCGATGCCGAGGGCCATGGTCGCCAGCGCCAAAGACGAGTGGGTCCGATTTTTCAAGAGCAGGCGGATGCCGAACGAGACGTCCTGCTTGAGTTGTTCCCAACCCACTGTGCCGCGCGAATCCCGGCACTCCTCCTTGATGGCATCCATCCGGCCCATGGTCGCGGCGGCCCGCCGGCGCGCCTCGGTGGATGGCGCCCCGAGGTCCATCAGTTCCTCGGTTTCGCATTCGAGATGTTCGGCCAGTTCCGCTTCCCTCTCGCGCTCCACCTGCGGCCTCCGCAACGCGGCCCGCAATCTCAGCGACAGTTTTTGGAGCCAGCGCATGCCATATCCTCAAGCCGATTCCAGAATCCCGTTGACCGCCGCCGACAGCCGCGTCCAGTTCGCCGATTCCAGGCGAAGCTGGCGCCGGCCGGCCCGGGTGAGCGAATAGAACTTGGCCGGGCGCCCGGTGTGCGTCTCCTTCCATTCGCCGCGAATCCAGCCCTCGTGCTCCAGCTTGTGCAGCGCCGGATACAGCGATCCGTGGCTGGCCTGCAGCGTTTCGTTCGACATTTGGCGCAGGCGTTGCGAGATGGTCCAGCCGGTCCTGGGCTCGGGATCGAGGATCTTGAGAATCAGCACGTCCAGCGTGCCCTGTAAAAGCGTCGTCGGCTTGCTCACCGTGCCTCCTGGAGTTCAGGTAACCGCCATATGTCGGTTATCTTAACAGACGGCGCAGTGGTGTGGGATGTTGTCAATTCTCGAGCGAGACACCACACTAGAAGCGGATTCCCATCAGGAAGCCCGCCTCATTGGGCCGCGTGAGAGTGCCGGAGCCGCCCCAGCGGGTATAGCGGAATTCCGGGAGCCACGCCACGCGGCCGGTGCCGAAGCGGATGCCGGCGGCTGCCACCACGCCCCCGGTGATCCGCCATCCGGAATAGTGGAACGTGAGAGGCTGCGGCGTTCCGCTTACATCGCTGAGTTCGGTGAGGTCCTCCTGGCGCGATAACCACCGGGCAGCCAATCCGGCGGCCACAAAAGGTTGCCACGCCGCGTGCGCATGGAAATAGTATTTGCCCAGCACTGGAAACTCCCAGGCATTGCCGCGCCAGCGATCGAGGTAACTGACGAAATCCACGCCCGCGGATCCCTCACCCGCAATGCTGTGCCCGACGCGCTGGTAGATCGCGTCCACCTCGATCGCGAAGCTCGCGCGCAGGTGTACTTCGATCGCGGGTCCCACCAGGTAGGGACTCGATTCGTCGTTCGGGACGGCCCGGTCCAGAAGCGGCACGCCACCCGTCACACCGAAGGAAACGGCCTGAGCAAAAGCGGCGGGGCCCGAGATCACGATGAGCAGGAGTGATAGATAATGTTTTCGCACTGTGCCGGTGCCGTGGCACGCGGAGGCCCAATTGGTATGTCGTTTATTTATTGCGCGATCCGTTTTTGCAGAGTGACCACGAGTCACATGTGTGAGTTTCGGCCCTGATTTGCCGCCGCCGGCTCTTCCGCATTAATTCTCCGTCGGCGTCTTCTCGGCGTGGTCCACCACCAGGATCTCGATCGGCGCTTTGCGTGTCTCGAGCTTGAGACCCAGTTGCTCTTGGACCGCCTCGGGGAGCGCCGCCCCGGATGGGCTGTCCGCGGCCGCGGGGGCGTCGGCTTTGCCTTCGCTTGATTGCCGGGGCTCGGCGACCCAGTCTAGCGTCAGGGTGTAGTAACCGCTGAGGCCGGTCATATCGAGCACAGGCTTGTCCACTCGTCGCGCCAGGTACTCCGCGAATGCGGCCATTGTCACGCACGTACCTGTGTAGTGGTTGGTGTTGCCGTTGCTGTTGCTGTTCTGGTTGTGTGAGTCCCCGTCCGGCACTTCCTTGAATTTGATGCCGCTCTTCCCCACAATCAACCCGTAAACCGAAAAGGTCTTCTGGTCGCGGTGGACGGCCAGCTTGAACCGGTCCACCAGCATCTTCTGCAGCATGGCGTGCAACTCCGCATTGTACTTTTCCCTGTCTCTGGGAAGCGCCTCGGGAAACTTCGCCGCAAGATCGAAGTGTTCCGATCTGAGCCAATCCGGTCCCTCGACCTGGTAGTCCTTCACCCCGTACGCCATCACGATCAAGCTCCTCAGGCTGACATTGGTCGCCGTGAGCCTGCCTTGATCGCTGTTAGTGTGCGAACTGTTGTCCGCGGACTTGTTCGGCTTCACCGAAACCACTTCGAATTCCTGGCCCGGCGCTGTACCCGCAAACGCCGCCATCAGCATGCACACGAAGAACACTCGCATATGTTCAGATTGACGCTTTTGACTCCTGAAGGGTTAGCCTCTATCCGCGCCGCCGCGCTAACATACCAATCGTGGAAGAGACAGCCCTCAACCAGCCGCGGCCCCTGGCCGATTACAACCTGTTTTCGACGGATCGCGCCCTGCGCGAGGCCGTCGCGCGCGAAGGCGCCGGGTGGGCCTGCGCGCAACTCGAAGAGTTCGGCCGCGCCGTGGGAACCGCCGAAGCCATCGAGTGGGGCAGGCTCGCCAACGAGTACCCGCCGGTCCTGCGCACCCACGACCGCTATGGAAACCGTCGTGACGAGGTCGAGTTCCACCCCGCGTGGCATCGCCTCATGCGCCTGGCCGTTGAGCACGGCATCCATTGCCTGCCCTGGGCCCAATCGCGCCCCGGCGCCCACGTGGCGCGCGGCGCCCTCGCCATGCTCGCATCCCAGAACGAAGCCGGCCACGTCTGCCCCATTTCGATGACCTACGCCGCCGCGCCCGTTCTGCGCCACGACGATACCGTCGCCCGCGATTGGATCCCCCGCATCTGCTCCACTCGCTACGATCCTTCCTTCCGCCCGGCGCCGCATAAAGATGGCGCGCTCGTCGGCATGGCCATGACCGAGAAGCAGGGCGGCTCCGATGTCCGCGCCAACACCACCCGCGCCGAGCCGATCGGCGATCGCGAGTACCTGCTCGACGGCCACAAGTGGTTCTGCTCCGCTCCCATGTGCGATGCTTTCCTCGTGCTGGCCCAGGCGCCGCGCGGCCTCTCCTGTTTCCTCCTTCCCCGCTGGACGCCGGACGAGAGGCGCAACGCGTTCCACCTCCAGCGTCTGAAGCCCAAGCTCGGCAACCGGTCCAATGCTTCGAGCGAGGTGGAGTTTCACCGAGCCTGGGCGCGCATGATCGGTGAGGAAGGCCGCGGCGTGGCCACCATCATCGAGATGGTTCACCACACGCGGCTGGACTGCGCCATCGCCTCCGCCGCCCTGATGCGCCGCGCGCTGGTCGAGGCCGTGCATCATGCCCGCCACCGCCACGCATTCGGCAAAGCCCTGATCGGCCAGCCCTTGATGCGCAACGTGCTGGCTGACCTGGCCATCGAATCGGAAGCCGCAACCCTGCTGGCCATGCGGCTCGCCGGCGCCTTCGACCAGGACGACCGCGCCTTCGCCCGCCTGGCCGTCGCCGCAGGCAAATACTGGCTCTCCAAGCGCACGCCGCCGCACGTCGCCGAAGCCCTCGAGTGCCTCGGCGGCAACGGCTACGTCGAAGAATCCCTGCTGCCGCGGCTCTATCGCGAGGCGCCGCTCAACTCCATTTGGGAAGGCTCGGGCAATGTGATCGCGCTCGACGTCTTGCGCGCGGTCGCTAGGGAACCGGACGCCCTCGAACGCGTCCTGGCGGAGATTCGACTGGCGAACGACCCTCGCATCGGGAAATTCCTGGGCGAAGCCGGGGCCCCCCTGGGCCGTGAAGAGAACGAAAGCGGCGCGCGCCGTTTCTCCGAGCGTCTTGCGCTGGCGTTACAGGCGTCCCTGCTCGTCCGTTTCAGTCCGCCCGCGATTGCCGACGCCTTTTGCGCGTCCCGTCTCGCGGGAGATTGGGGCCGGGCATTCGGCACTCTCCCGTCCGCAGCCGATTTCGGTGCGGTAATCACCCACACCACAGAGTAGGGGTGCGGTAATTCGCAATATAGTGACCCAATTAGTGTCGATTTTGTAGCTACTCTGTAACCATTTTTGGGTTAAAATTAAGGAAGATTAAGAAAGACTGAGGAGCGCATATGAGGTCTCGGATCCTGTTTCTCTCCGGGCATCGCGAGGATGCCCTCCGCCTCTCGCAGATGTTGCGAGCGCTGCCCCTGGTTTTAGATCACGTCGGGACTGTCGCGCAGGCGCGCACCAGGCTCCGGCAGTCTGAATACGATGTGATCCTCACCGAGTCCGTCTTACCCGATGGAACCTGGTTGGATGTCTTGCATCTCACCCGGGAGACGCCGCGCGAAGCCGAAGTGATCGTCACCGATGCGCAAGCCGACGCGCGCTTCTGGGCCGAAGTGCTCAACATGGGCGCGTACGATATGCTGGCGCAGCCCTTCTATGAGCCCGAGGTGCGCCGCATCTTGTATAACGCCTGCTCCCGTCCCTCGTCCGAGTCGTATCGCGCAGTGGCCGTTTAAGTGGCGCGGGCACGCTTGTGGGGCAGGTTGGCAACCTGCGGACCGATTGTCAATCGGTCCAGGCGAGCCATGCTCGCCTGTTCGCCCCGTACCGCTCGTTTCTGGCGCCAGAGACGATCCCGCTAGGGAGACGCTCGCTTTTTCCGCCGCACCAGCGTTCACTGGATCCACCCTTCGCGCAGCGCCCGGGCAACCGCCTCCGATCGCGAATGCACGTGCAGCTTTTCGTATATCGAGCGCAGGTGAAAGCTCACCGTGTGAACGCTGATGCCCAGTTCCGCGGCTGCCGTCTTATTCTGATGGCCTTCGGTCAGCAGCTTTAACAACCGCAGTTCCTGCGGCGAGAGGCCCGCGGAGAACTGTTCGGGGGTTTGCGTTTTGCGGAACAGTTCCACCACGCGCATTGCCACTTCCGGTGACATCACCGCGCCGCCTTCGGCAATCTCCCGCACCGCCTCCAGCAGCCGCGCGGGCGGCGTCCCCTTCAGAAGGTAACCGCAGGCTCCCGCGCAAACCGCCTGAAAAATCCGGTCGTCGTCCTTATACACCGTAAGCAAAACCGGCGCGATCGAGGGGTAACGCTCGCGCAGGATTCGGACGCCGTCGATGCCGCTCATCCCGGGAAGCCCGATATCCACCAGCGCCACGCGCGGCGGGTTGGCGCCGATTCCTTCCAGGGCGGCTTCCATGGAACCGTACACATGGCGGCACTCGAAGCGATCGGTGCTGTTGATCAGATACGAAAGGCCCTCCCGCGTCTCCTTTCGGTCTTCGATGATCGCCACACCGATCACCAGCGTTTTGGATCGCTCTCCCGCCACCGATGCCGCCTGTCGCTCCAGTGTAAGGCATGACGGCGCGCCCGCCACCTACACAAACGTGCGGGGGGGCGATCTACAGGCGCGACTTGGCAAAAGCGCCATGGCGCGTCGGAAGGTGAATCTCGACGCGGCATCCTTCGCCGGGTTTCGAAGTCAATTGCATGCGTCCGCCCAGGCTCTCGGCCCGGCGCCGCATGCCCGGGATTCCGTTGCCGCCGGTCCATCCGGGTGGTCTTTCGACCGCGTTTAACCCGCTCCCGTTGTCTTCGACGGTGAGCGCGATCTCGCGGTCCGCCACTTTCAGCTCCGCCTTGACTGCCGAGCACCCCGAGTGGCGGGCGGCATTGTGGACGCACTCTTTGAACATCAGGAAAAGTTGCCGCCGGGCTTGAAGGCTCAGTTGTACGTTTTCTTCCACCGGAGTTTGGAACTCGAACTCGATCCCCTGGGATTCCAGCAGATCGAGGGCAAACTGGCGCATGCGCCGGATCAGCGAGTCCACCCCGTGCGGCTCGGAGCGGATGCTCCAGACGATGTCGCCCATGGAATCCACCAGCTCGCGGGCCAGCGTGGCAACTCGCTCCAGCGGCTCCCCCGGCCGTCCCGGCCCATTCCCGCCGACCCGCGCGACTTCGCTCAGGATGGCGATCTGCGAAAGGCCGGCGCCGATGTCGTCGTGAAGGTCCGTGGCAATGGCCGTGCGCATGCGCTCCAGGTTCACCATCTGCGTCACGCGGTAGCGGTGCGCGGCAAACACCAACGCAGCCGCCAGCGCCACCCCGAGACTCTCGAACCACCACCGCCTCCATACCGGCGGCAGCACGGTGAAATCGATTTCCGCCGGCGATGCGCTTTCCGCGCCCTCCGAAGTCACGGCTCTCACCAGAAAGCGGTATTTGCCCCCGGCGAGCGCCGCGTAGTTGACCGCGTGCTGATTGCGCGGCGGACTCCAATCCGAATCCGCTCCTTCCAGTTTGTACGAATACCGGAGCACGTCTCCCGGCTCGAAGTCGGGCCCCACGAATTCGATCTGAAGCTGGTTCTGCGACGGCTTCAGTTCCAGTTGCGAAACCCGGGCCTCTCCGAGCTGCGATACCGGATAAGGCCCGCCGCCGGTGCGTAAATCCGTGATGAAAACGCGCGGACTGGCCGGCGCACGATCCTCCGCCGGAATCAGCCTCGACAGGCCTTGCGTGGTCGCGAACCAGAGTGCGCCCGCGTGATCGCGCACGGCCGAGCGGAATACTCCGTATGCCAGGCCGTCGGCGCTCGTAAAGTGCCGGATGTGGCCGGTCTTTGGGTCCAGGCGATCCACGCCCTTGGAGGTCCCGGCGTAGATGCGGCCTTGCCGGTCGTCGATGATGCACTCCACCACGCCGCTCGCCATCCCGCGAGCCGTGTTATAGATCTCCACGCGCGGGTGCGCATCTCCGGGGCTTTCCACACGGCCCAGGCCACCGCCGTTCGAGCCGATCCACAGCCGCCCCTCCTGGTCGGTGAGAAGACCGAGGATGGAACCCCCCGGCACGCCGTCACCCTGCTGGAAGAGCTGGAAACCGCGGCCGTCGTAACGATACAAACCGCCCCGGAACAGCCCCATCCAGATGTTGCCCTTCCGGTCTTCGGCAAACGCGCTCACCAGGTCGTCGGAAGGCACGCCTGGAATCCTGGGAGCCGGAAAGTTGGAAACGGCGTTTGTCCCAGGGTCCCATCGCATCAGCTGGTCCCCCCGCTCGGACTGGGCCGAGGCCCAAATGCCGCCCTTGGAATCCTCGAAAATGCGGAAGATGGTATCGCTCGAGTAGCACGCCAGCGGGCTGCGGCCGTCCAGGTCCGCCGCCTTCATCGCCCTGAACCGGCACAGCCCCTGAGTAGTCGCCGCCCACCATTCTCCCGTGCGGCTCTGCAGCAGGATTTGGTTCCATCCCCAACTGGCATGGTCGCCAAAGGCCTTGGGAACCACGCTGTGGAATCGCGCGCCATCGAAGATATCCACCGAGCGGCTGCCCCGGCCGCGCTGCGCTATGGTCACCGCCATCAGCTCTCCGGCGCGGTCTTCGAGTACCGACCACAACCGGTCCGTAGGCAAGCCGTCCGGTTCGCGAAACGTAGTGAACCCGAGGCCGTCGACCCGCATCACGCCCGCCGCTGCCGTTCCCACCCACATGTTCCCGGCCTGGTCTTCGGCCAGTGCGATGATCGTCCGGTCGCTCAATCCCTGCTCGCGGCTGATGTTCTTCAGCAGCTTTGGTTCATCGCCCAGGGTCAGCCGGGTGATCCCCCATTCGGTGCCGACCCACAGAATTCCGTCGGAGGATTCCGCCAGCGCGGTCGCGCCGTAGCCCGCCAGGCCCGATCCCTTGGTGTAGCTCTCCAGGCTCCAACCACCGTCCGCCCGCTGCCTGATCAGCCCCAGCCCGCCGCGAGTCGCCGCCCATATCCTACCCTTGGAGTCCACCAACAACGTCTCGACCCAGTCCCCCGGCAAGCCGTCTTTCTGGGTCAGCGTTCGCACGGCTCCGCTCTCTCCCAGCACGTAAATCCCTGCGTTCGTGCCTACCCACAGATCTCCGCGCGGGTCCTCCACCATGTCCGAGATCTGGACCCCCGGGCGCAACGGTAACTCCCGGCGGCGAAAACCGCCGGCCGCGCTCCATTCGAAGAGGCTGTTCCGTGTAGCGCACCAGATCTTGCCGCTCCTCGACTCCCGGATGGACGTCACGTAGTTGCGCGCGGCTTCGTGCTCCGGCGCATAGGTGGTAAATCGGGAGCCCGTTCCGCCGGGATTGATCCGCGAGATTCCGCGCGCCGTTCCCACCAGATACTCGCCGGAACGCGTTTCGACGAGCGTGGACACCAGGCGGTGCGCCAACCCTTCGTCCACGCCGTAACTGACGAAATGATACCCGTCGAACCGCGCGAGGCCTTCGGGCGTGCAGAACCACAGGAACCCCCGCGAGTCCGCCACAATGCAGTCGACGCGGTCCGCGGCCAGACCGTCGGCGGTGGTGTAGGTCCGGATCGGCAGCAGCTCGCTTTGCAGAGCAAAAGCGCTCAGAATGATCAGGATCGCCAGGCGTCTCATGGCGCCCTCCGTTATCCAGAATATTCTAACCCCGGCAACGGTAAAGTCGCTTGACCCGCACGAGCGTGCGGGTTCCTGCGAGGGCGCGGGCCGCGTATCAGCGCCCGGCAACTCTGGCCGAAGGGCGATGGCCGGTGGGCAGCCCTACTGTTTTCCCTACATTCGAGTGCCTGGCGGAGGCCGGGAAACAGATTCCGCTGTCTCGCAGCGGTCGGGGCGCAGATAGGTGGTGTGATCTTCAGGCTGAACAGCACTCGCGGAGGATCTTCCACGAAGATGTTTCGGTACACCGGGGTTGCACTTTGCCATACATAGTGCCGGGGACCATCAGCGATGCGAACACGGCATTGTTCTGCCCGTTTAAGGGAGATGGGGGACCAGGGGGGGAGATGGCGTCCCAACTGGGATCGGTGGGGATGAGCCAGTCCGTCTTCACGACGTACAGGCCATCGACCAGATTATAGTTTCCCTTCGAGTTGTAGGACCAGCCGAGGTTCACCACGCCGCCGTTGTAGTTCTGCCAAACCGTGGCTTCCGTAACCGTGACTGACGTGCCCCACATCATCAGGGAATCGTCGCCGCTGCGGATAAATATGTTGGACGCAGTCGTGCCGTCCCCAAGCCTGAGGGCCGCATTCTCACCGTTCCACCCGAGGGTTTTCATGTTGTTCACCGTGCTGTTGTACAGAATGTCGTTGGCGGCGTGATTCAGGTCGGTGATCACAATCCCATCTATATGGTAATGATCGAGGTCGTTTGTGACGCTCGAACTCAGGGCGTAATAGCCGTCGTCGCCGCTGGAAGCACGATTCTCATAACTAAACCGGCTCACATCCAATACACCCGGACCGTAAAGCCGCCTCGTCTTATTCGTGCCGGTCGAATCGGTGTCCGCCAGGTCGAAGCGGAGTTTTCCCTGCACCCACGCGCCGGTCCCGAGAAAGATGTTGAGGATGTTATGGGGAACCCGGAATGCCAGCGCTCCCGTCGTCCCGATCGCGACCGGTCCCTCGAAGTCCAGGGTGTCGAACGAGGAGAGATCTCCGTTGAGATCGCCAGGCGTGGTGATGACTTTCACGCTGGCGCCCGCCGGCCGCGTGTACGGTGGATCGAGAAAAAAGGCTAAACTCTCAACGCCGCCGCCGTCCGTGTCCCGATTCCACCACAGGAGGAACTGCTCTCCCATGAAACCGCTGCCGGTGGCAGTGGAGACTTGCACGGTGCCGTCGTTTTGCGTTTCGACGTCCATCATCTTGACACTCGGCCGGACGGACACATGATCGCCTGGCTGGAAAGGAGTGCCAACCAGCTTAGTCACGCGGAGCTGAACGATGGTGTCCGCGCGGGCTGGAATGCTCACGAACGACAGGGAGGTTTTCCCCACCGTGTAACCGGAGTCGCCGCGGTAGGGTGACGCGTCTGTCTCACCGTAGTAGCTGATGTAGACACAGGCATCCGTCCAGCCTCCACCGCCCACCTGGTATTGCACGGCATAAAAGTCTGACGGCCTGGGATAAGTCAGGGGCTGCGTGGAGCCGCTCTTCACCGGACAGGACGGCCGGTTGGAAGTGCCCGGTTGTGCCGAACCAACCGAAGCGCATGCGGCCAGCAGCAGGGGCACAATCGCGCGGCCCGGTTTCATGACGGGCCTGAATCTGTTTTCCGGCCTCCCCGGAGTGCGTAGCATACTCTTCTTCCCTCCATTCGAGTGCTTCTGCTAGGGTCTTCAGCGAGATTACGCGGACCGCGCCTGCCCAACAACCCGCACGTTCGTGTAGGTCTATGCCCGGCTTTGGAGCGCTGGGGATCATCCCCCCGGCCGGCTGATAAACTGGTACCAGCACGTGCATTTCGGTCCCATCAGCAAAGTCGGCGTGGCCGTGGTGTTGGCGTTGTCGGCAAGCGGTTGCCGCCAGAGCAGGCCGCCCGCGCCCGCCATCGGCGAGGCGTTTGTCGGCCCGCCCAACCTCAAAATCCGAAGCGACATTCCGCTGCAATCTTCCGCGGTTGCCACGGTGCAGCACGGCGACCGGCTGGAGATTCTCCAGCGCCGCCGCCGCTTCCTCCGGGTCCGCACGCCCGCCGGCGTCGAAGGCTGGACCGATGAACGCGAGCTGCTCAACACCGAGGACATGGCCTACCTCAGAGACCTGGCGAAGCGGGCCGCCAGGATGCCCGTGCAGGGACAGGCCACCTGCTACAGCGAGTTGAACGTGCACACGCAGCCCTCCCGTGCGTCGCCCAGCTTTCTCCAGATCAAGGAGAAAGAGAAGGCGGACGTGCTGATTCACGTGGTGACTCCGCGCGCCGATCAGCCGCGCAAGCCGCTGATTCCGCCGGCGCCCAAAAAGACCAAAGCCGCGCCCAAGAAGTCCGACGCCAAACCGCTCAAGTATCCGCTGCCGCCCATGCCGAAGCCGCCCTCGCCGCCGGAAGACTGGCTCGAGCTTTCCAGGACCGATCGGGACGAAGAGCCCGCGCCTCCCGAAGAGCCGCCCGAAGAGAAGCCCATGCCGACCGACGACTGGAGCCTGGTGCGAACGGCATCCGGCCAGTCCGGCTGGGTGCTGACGCGCCGCCTCACCATGGCGATCCCCGACGAGGTGGCGCAGTACGCCGAAGGGCACCGCATCGTCTCCTACTTCTCACTGGGCAAGGTGCAGGACGAGGACGTGACGAAGGACATCTGGCTCTGGACCACCATCGGCAGCGCCGCGCCGTACGATTTCGACAGCTTCCGCGTCTTCATCTGGAGTCTTCGCCACCACCGCTACGAGACCGCCTACATCGAGCGCAATCTGAAGGGCTATTCGCCGATCCTGCTCCAGGACGTGGAACTCTCGTCCGGCGGCAAAGGCAAGGCCCAGGCCGCGGCGGCCAAGTATGGCGGCTTCTCGGTCTGCATCGAGAAGAAGGACGGCCAGCGGTATCGCCGCGAATACGCCTTGCTGGGGAACATCGTCCGCTTCGCCGGCGAGAGCCCGTGCGAAGCCCCTCCTCCTGTCGGCGATCTGCTGGCGCTGAAGCCGCCGTCTCCAGCGGCCGCGCAGGCGGAAACGCAACAGCCGTCCGAGAGCTTCCCGCAGCGCGTCCGAAAGCGCCTGCGCTCGCTCCTGCATTTTTGAGCGGTATCAACGCGCGGCGAAGCGGAAAATGTGCCGCCCATCCCCAGGGACATCCAGGTACAGGCCCTGGCCCAGCATGGCATCGCCCGAGCGCTCGTACCGGGCGTCGCTCAACGCATCGCTCAGCGCCCACGCGCGGCCCGCAAGCCCGGGACATTCGAGCGGCACGTAGCACTGCGCGCGTTCGGGCGAAAGATTCGAGACCACCAGCGCCAGATCCTCCCGGTGCGTCCACCGATAGATCACGAAGGCGCGGTGGGTAGGATTGTCGTGCCAGGCCTCCCGCGCCGATAACAATTTCCACTGTCCCTGGTGGAAGAGCGGAGAGCGGAGAGTCTCCAGAAGGCGCGCGTACAGCTTTTCGGTTTCCGGATCCGCGTCTTCGGCGGGAGACCGCATCAACTGCACGGGAACCCTCACCTTGCTTCCGCCGAACTGGCCTTCCTGAAGCAGGCGCATTCCCGGCAGCGCCAGCGCCAGGACGGCCGCTGTCCTGGCGCCCTCGGCGCCAAATACGGCGGCCGAGCGCTCCTCGTCGTGGTTCTCCACGAACCGCGCGAGGCGGCGCTGGTAGTCGATGCCGGCGGCGAGATGCGCGCGGACCTCGCCGGCATCGCGCCGCTCGAGGCGGTCGTACAGGCGCTTGTCGTAGGTGTAGTCGAAGCCCTGCTGCTGCAGGTCGTACTCCATGTCCCAGTAAACCTCGGCCAGCATCAGGAAGCCGGGATGCAGGCGCTTGACGGCGCGAATCGCATCGGGCCAGAATTCCGCTCCCGGCGGATCGAAGCTTCCGCCCCACGTGCGGCAGAACACGCCGGACGTCACGAGCATGGCCATGTCGCAGCGCAAGCCGTCGCAGCGTCCGGCGAGGCCGAGCAGGAGCCCGATGATGGCGTAGCGCGTCTCCGGTTGGCGGTAGTCGATTTGCACCGTGTCCGTCCAAGCCGGAAAATTCGGATCGCGGCCGTGAGCGAAGACCCGGCCGCCCCAGGGGAAGTAACTCCCGGGACTGGATTCGAGATCGTCCGGCGTCCCCTCGAGCAGGCAAGACGCGCGGTTGGCCACCCAATCGTGGTCGCGTGCCAGGTGATTCGACACGAAGTCGAGCACCAGGCGGAGACCCGCCTCGTTCAAGCGGCGGCGGAGATCGGCCAGTTCCTCATCGCCGCCGAACTCCCGATCGACGGCGTACCAGTAGACGGCAAATGGCGAACCGATGACATCCTGCGGTCCGAAGTCCGGGAGAGCGCGCCGGTATTCGACTTGGAGCCCCGGATGGGAACGCGCGATGTTCCGGGAAGCCGGGCTTCGCTCCCACACGCCCATCAGCCACACGCCATCCAACCGGTAGGCAGCCAGGCGCTGGATTTCCCCGGCTGGCACGGTCCCCAGCGTGATCCGCTTTGCGTACTTTGCGCTCAACCCGTGAAGCCAGAGGGCGGTGTTGATCTCGTACAGGACCGGTTGCGGGGGCCACTCGCTCATAGGTGCAATTCTGGCACAAACGGCGGCAAGCTAACCGGGACAAGCGCCCGGCGGGTCTACTTGCGAAAGCGCATTAGTCCTATCCCCACCATCCCCGGTGGCACCCACTGGTCAGCCCGGCGAGCACATGGCTGGAGGTCAGAGTCACGTTGCCGTCAGGACTAGATACGATGGAGCCGTCGATCACCCCGCTGAAGCCGAACTCCATAGCGGTGACGGCTGTCCCCGAGGCGTCGGTCTCCGTGCAAGACGCCCCAGAGTAAGGTCAGACTTTGTTGCTCGTTTGGGGATAGGACTACTCGGGATCCAACTGGTAGATGCGCACCTGGTTGGCGGAGAGCGCGGTGATCTGGGCGTTGGGAAATTCGGGGCCCTTGTCTGCCTCGGCGCAGTTCTCGATCCACGCGCCGGTGTCGACCAGCGCGAACGCGCTGCCATCGGGCATCGACTGAGTGGCAATCCGGGCATGGTGCGTGTGCCCGATGATCACCATCCTCAGCGCAGAGCCGAATTGCGCGTTCGCGTTGACACACTCCTGGCAGGCCAGGTCGAGAAACTGGAGGCCGCCGGTCACGGAGCTGTCTTTCGTCTGGACGTTGTAGCTGGCGGGGACCACGGCAGATCCGGACTGCAGGGCACCGAGCGCGGCCGGCGCGGCTAACTGAATCCGGCTGGTGTAGTCGCACTGCTGGTTGTATTTGTGAGTGAGGTCCTGCATCTGGCCGAGGACCGCGGAACCGGCGAGATGGGATTCGCCGAACAGGTACACGCCGATGTCGCGCAGCTCTTCCGGCAACTCGCGCTCCACCCAGTCAAAGTAATCGCCGTGCATGACGAGAACGCTGGGGGCGGTACCTGGAATGAAGAAGCGGCGCTCCCAGGTGTTGTAACCGGCCAGTTGGCAGAGGTCGAAATCGTGGTTGCCGAGAAGGAAATGGGTGTTGAGGCCGGGGTCTTCCAGCAGGGTCACGAGCTGTTCGTGGCTATCCTTAATATGGTCGGGAACATCCGGGTCGATCGCCGGCCCGAGCGACTCGCGCCACAGGTCGAGATAATCGCCGATGTGAAAAACGACGACGCGCCGGCCGCTCTGGGCGGCTTCATTCTTCAGATCGACGAGCGCGGAGACCACCTTGACGAGCGTGTCCTCGTAGTTGGTGCCGTAAGCATAGTGGGCGCGGCGTTCGGCGGAGAGCAGGTGGAGATCGGGGATGAAGACCTGGATACTGTCGCTGCCGCCGAAGCCCAACTGACTGTCGGTGTAGGAAGCTACCAGCCGCACATTGGCCACCGAGAGCAATGCTGCGAGAAGTTGGTCGTGCATATCACTTGTTCTTTTCGATCATCACCTGAAATACGTTCAGCTTGACCACCATCACACCGGTGAGCCGATCCTGGCGGTCGCGGTAGAAGATCCACCAGTAAGTGTGGTCGTTGAGCGCCACGGGAGCGTGGTCGCGAGGGGTGGCGAGATCGCGGGCATCCACGACCTGCTTCACCATGAGATCGGGAAACCACTTCTTATAAGGCGCGGTTTCGAGATCCGCCAGTTTGGGGTTGTTGCTCAACAGGTCGAACAGCGGGGCATATCGCCGGGGCGCGTCAGGGTCGGTCCCGGCGCCAACGTTGTCGGCCTTGTTGTTGCGGTTCAGGCCCCAGGTGAGGGCATCGCTCAACTCGGCGCGGCCGGCGGCGTCGAGCGGAAGGTGGATGCGGTCGGCCGGCGTGATCTCCCAGCGGGAATCCTGCGCGGGCACGGGGATGACGGTGGGCAGAGGCGCCTGCCGCGGGCCGCAGGCGGCGAGCAGGAGAAGGGCGGAGAGGAGGGAGCGAGAACAGGCGAGCTTCGCTCGCCTGGACCGATTGACAATCGGTCCGCAGGTTGACAACCTGCCCCACATCATGGATTCCTCCAGGGGCAGGCGGGCGCGGGGGCGACGGGATCCATCGGCACCTTGCTCACGGGCCGGCCCAATGGGAATGGCTGGGAACAGACGTGGCCCTTTCCCGGGATTTCGACAAGAAAGAGATAACTTCGCGAGCGATCGAACGATTTTGGGGGCGCCCAGATAGCGGTCCACGTGCGCTCGCCGGACCTGGCGTCCACCAGGACCGTCAGGATGTCGCCGCCCTCGTCGTCATCGGCCAGGATCCACCCGCCGGCATCCTGGACGAGGACGTTGACGCTGCGGTGGCGCGTGTCCCAGTCGGCGTCCCTGGACTCGCGCCACTCGAAGCGCGGAGCGCTGTCGTCGGGACGATGCTGGGCGTCGGGCATCATGGGTCCGAGATCCTCGTATGAGAGATTGTATCGCTCTCCGAACAACTCGGGACCGAAGCGGTAGGGGAAGGCGCCACCGGCGTCGTACTCCGCTTTCTTTACCGAAAGGGACGGATGCCCGGGCGCCGCGGCAACCTGCGCCGCCAACTTGCGGATCACGTCCCCCTGGTTCCTGCCGTACATGGTGGATGCGCCCTCGTAGTTCTGCGCAAAATATTCTTCCGGGGTGGTGGTGTAGCCGATGTACTCGTTGGCGAGGCCGATCACAACATAGGGGCGGCGCGCGCCGTTCTCGAGCGCCTGGCGAAGGCGGACGCCCTCGACCGTGGTCATCTCAGTGGGGACGGCGGCGAGGGAGAGCGTGCCGAGCGAAGCTACCGCGATCGGAATTTCCCGCGGGTAGTTCTCAGGAGAGCCGATGATGCGCTGCAGTATCCGGAGCGGCGCGACATGGTGCAGATCGAAGGCCGGCATTTTGACGTCGCCAGCATTTTCCCGGAAGCCGCCATGCCAGCCGTAGGCGTACAGCATGGTGCGCCCATCTTCGGCGCCGCCCAACTCGCCGACGCCCGAGCCGGGAGGAGTCAGCTCTTTGATGGAGGACGCCAGAAACTTGTTGGCGGCGGCCGAAATGGCGGGACTGTTTTGAGGCTCGGCTGCGTGGCGCAGGACGGTATTCACCGCGCCGGCCAACCGGCCGCCGAGCCACTCGACATCGTGCCGATCCTGCATGACCCAGCGCGGCGAGATGTCTCCCTCCGCGCCGTTGAAGAAGCCGGCCACGACGGGCGCCGCCGGGTCCTGTTCCAGCAGGTGCATGGCATAGCCGGAGAGGTCGGCCTGGTAGAGCGTGCAGTCGTGGGACATGGCCGTGTTGTGGATGGCGAAGAAGACCAGCAGGCCGATGCGGCGCCCGTCGCGCAGCACTTCCAGCACGTGCAAGGCGGGGTCGGCGGCCTGGTAACGCGGGCACGGATTTTCGTCGGCGGCATCCGGGCAGGTCATTCCGGCGGCCTGGGCGCGGTCGAGAACGGGCCGGGTTTCGGCGGGCGGGTCGAGAAAGAACGCGTCGATGGCGCGGTTGCGCTGGAGGTTGAGGGCCGTGCCGCTGCGCAGCACGACGCTCGCGGCGCGGCCTTTCGCGGCATCCGCACGCGCCTGGCCGATGGCCTCCTTGATGGCGTCTTTGAGGCGGCCGGCGAGAACGCCGTCGTAACCGGGCAACGGACCGCCGAAATTGAACACCGCGGACGACATGAAGCCGGCCGGTCCGTGGTGCGTGTGGGTGGCGGAGACGATGAGCGACTCGGGCGGCAGTTGCATCTCCTGGGCGACTTGCGCGTGAAGCCCGGCGGGGATGGCGAAGAGGTCGCACGAAACCAGGACGAGGCGGCGGCCATTGGTGTCCTGAAAGTAGAAGGCGCGGGCATAGAGGCGCGTCCAATAGCCGCGCGCCATTCTGCCGCCGATGGAGTGGCCGCCCATGGGGTAGCCGGGCGGCGGAGTGATATCCACCTTGGCGACTCCGGCGAGGAAGCGATCGGACGATGCCGGCGGCGCGACGTTGTAGGCGGGGACGCGGATTTTGATGGCGCCACATCCGGCCAGCGCGAGGAGGAGGGGAAGGGCGAGGAGAGATGGGAGCTTCATTTTATTGTCCGGATTGCGGCGGGCGGGAGCACCTCGCCTTCCGGCAAGTGTCCGGAAATGGGACTAGGTTCGTTTGGTATACCCGGGTTTGGCGCGGGGAGGATGTCCACCACCGCCGGGGGAGAGGGAGAGGCGGCGCGCAGGAGGAACAGGTTGTGGAGGGCGCGGTCGATGTGCTGAGAGAAGAGCGTCTCGAAGGCTTCGGGCGACTCGTTTTCCAAGACGATGGAACGGGCGAGCAGGCCGTGGCTGATGGCGTTCTGGGAAGAGCGGCGTTTTCCCTCCGGGGTCACGGGGCCGCGAGCGCGGGCGCCGTTGGCGCGGGACGCGCGAATTCTGCGTGAAGAGTCCAAACTCTATCCTCCGATACAACATTACTACGGGGATGTTCGGGAATTTAGCTAAGTTGATGATTCTATTAAGCAAGATTGTTGTGACTGGGTTTTTGGGGGGGAACGGGAAAGGCAGGTTTCAGGAGCGTGGGACCCAATCCAATGTGACCTGGGACTCTTGGTGAGCTTTGCTGCCGGTCTTGCGCACCAACGTCCGGTTCGGCTGTTAACCGAATGGTTGTAAGTTCGAGTCCTGCCTGAGGAAATTCTCCCGAAGATTTGAGTAAGGCACTTGGAATCAATCACTTGCTGGCAAACATGCAAATACCAAGAATCGAAATGGTATGGTGGTTAACGGCCTTCGAACGTTGGCGCTCCAAGAAGGAATCATGGCGGCGCCGGGTTGGGCCGACGGCAGGACCCGTGCTCACTCCGGCTGGTGCCTGGTTTTTGAGCAGATCGGCTAACAACCCGTGTTTGCCACGGTTTCAGCGTCGTTGTTGCGACGCCAGGCCCGACAACGCGCAGACGGTGTGCGAGAACCGCTCCGGCGACCTTCTGGCCGACCTTTGAAGGGAGGTGGACCACCTCCGGCGTTGCTGGCATACTGGAAGAGGTCGCCCCATAAGAAGCCTTCATGACGGTCAACGCACATTTCGATGGCAAGGTCATCCTTCCGGATGAGCCGCTCGACCTCCGGCCGAATCAAGCCCTGATCGTTCAGATCGAGCCGCTTGAGGGCGAGACGGAGTCGGCGTTGGCTTGGATCGCCGCCGATGCGGTTGACAGCGACGCGCTGCCCACCGATCTGGCCGATCAACACGATCATTACCTCTACGGCCGCCCCAAGAGGGACACACGCAGATAGTGGCCACTTACTTCGCCGATACCTCCTTTTGGATCGGGCTGTCGAGCAAGCGTGACCAGCATCATCACCCTGCGGTCGCATGGCACCAGTTCGTGATCCGGTCGCTGCAATACCGGCGAATGAAACGGCGGTTGATGTGCCCAGACCAGATCGGTCTATGCTGATCCGAGTATGGTAGGGCGCAACATCTCCGAAGCGAAGGCCGAACTTTCCGCGCTCATCGAAGCGGTGCAAAACGAAGGCGAAGTCATCGCCGCCAAGTCGGCTCCCGAGTAGTAGCCTACCCCGGCCCGACGCGGTCCAGGACGCCCGGTGCCGTACAATTCGGCCAGGCAGTCAAGCCTTTTCCATAGCGCTGCGCTTAACCGGCGGCGCCTCGCTGGTTGTTCGAGTAGACTTTGTCACTCGAGTAGTAGTAGTAATCGGTGCCGGCATGTTTCGCCGGCGACCAGTCCGGAACGCAATTCAGCAACACACCCAAGAACTTGCCTGCCGGCAAATTTGCCAACGCTTTCTGGCACAACACGCGATTGGTGTGATCGGGGCGCATCACCAGGATCACGCCGTCGCAGGCAGCTTGAATCAGATCGTAGTCGGCAACTGCCCCCACGGGCGGTGAATCCAAAACAACGTAACGGAACAAACTGCGAAGCCTGGCACACAGTCCTTGCCATGCTGCGCTGTCGAGCAGCTCGACGGGATTGCCTGCAGGCGTGCCGGCAGACATCACGAAAAGGTTCGGGAATTCCTGAATATGCACCAGGGCCTCCTCCAGGGTGCAAGTCCCTCTGAGCACGTCTACCAGCCCCGGTGATGCTGGAAGCCCCAGTTGACGGTGGATCGACGATTTGCGAAAATCCGCGTCCAGGAGCACCACCTGGCCCTCGCTCTTCAACGATAGCGCTCCGGCTGTATTGATGGCGCTGACACTTTTCCCGTCTCCCGGGGCCGGGCTCGAGACGACGATCAGATGCGGCTGCTTGGGGTGTTGGCTGATCTTGGTACGCAATATGCGGTATTGTTCACTGGGCCGCCAGTGGCCGTCCTCAAACGGCAATAGCGGAGACGGCGCCGGGAGGCGGAGGCTCAGTGTGCGGATCGCCCCAAGAAGCTGCGGCTGGTCCGGCGTGGCTTCCGGCGCGGCTCGAGCATTTGCCTTCGGGGGCGATCCGGCGCCACTGTTGATCTCCATAGGGGCGTGCGGAAGTTGCCCCGGTTGCGCATCGACCAACGGCCGGATTACATCCGCGATCTCTCCCTTGCCCCTGTTCAACATGTCGAATATTCTACTCACGCCGGTTCAATCCTTTGCATAAATTTGAGCTTACCGGCAAGCCTTGCCAGCACGGAAGGTTTGGCTGCCGCGGTCTCATAGCGTTCCAGGGTCCTGATCGGAAAAGCCTCCACGGGCGGCGGAGCAGGGGTGGGCGCCTCCGCCACCGCGATGCTCTTCGGAAGTGGCTGGGCAAACTGCAGTTCCCGGCAAACGGCGAGTACGTGGCGCACCTCGACTATCCCTGATTCTTCTCCGAATGCCTGCATCAAAGTGTTGTCACAGAGCACATTGATGACACGCGGAATACCTTCCGATGCCTGACCGATGGAGTCGATAGCGGCGGCGCAAAACGGCGCCCGGCTTCCGCCCGCCTTCATCCAGCGATACTGGATGTACTGCTCAATTTCCGTTGCGGAAAGAGGTTCAATCGCCAGCCGCAGCGAGATTCGCTGCTTGAATTGCCTCAGGCTCTCGCAATTGAGCAAGTCGTCGAGCTCGCTCTGCCCCACCAGCAGAATCTGGAGCAGCTTCTCGCTGGCGGATTCGAAGTTTCCGAGCAGGCGGATCTCTTCGATCAGTTCCAGGCTCAGTTTATGGGCCTCGTCGACGATCAGCGCTGTTATCTTGCCTTCCCGGTGCCCCCTCCAAAGGAAGCTCTGGAGGATTGAAATGCGTTGCGCCTTGCTCGGGGGAATGTCCTTGAACCCGAAATCCAATAAGGTGGCCTCCAGAAACTCGGAGGGTGTCAAGGTCGGGTTCACAATGACGCTGGACTGAATGCGGCTCGCCGGCAGATGCTCCAGAATCCGCGTCAGGAGGGTTGTTTTGCCGGTGCCGGCATTTCCGGTCAGGACCACGAAGCCCTTGCGCGCCAGGATGGCGTACGTAAGCCCGGCCAGCGCCTCCCGGTGTTGCGGTGTCAGGTACAGAAACTCCGGATCGGGCGTCAAATTGAACGGGTTTTTCTGTAATCCGAAGAATTCGTTGTACATAGTTACAGCCGATGGAGAAAGAGATTCAGGCAGGAGCCGCCCGCCAGAAACAGCAATATGACGGAGGCATTGGCAAGCCCTTTCCTGCGGCTGAACCATCGGCCTCGAGACCGCGAGTTCGTTTGGCCGGAAACGACCGGAACATGGATATACGGCAGCCGCGCCAGAACCGGGGTGCCGGCAGGCAGCTCCCACTCGCCGAGAAAGACGTTTTGCCGCAACTCGGCGCCGAACCCCATGACCAGGGCAATTACCAGCCCCACTCCCAATGCCGCCGCATACAACACGGGCCGCTTGGGCTTGATCGGCTTTTCCGGCAATTGAGCTCGATCCAGGACGGTGAACCGTTCGGACTGCTGCCGCCGTTCCATATCTAACGCCATTTCAGCCGCCATCTTCTTGTCCAGCAGGGACTTGTAGTTCGCCTTGGACATCTCGTAGTCGCGCGTGATCTGGGCCATTTCCTGCTCGCGGACGGGGAGCCGCTCGATGCGGCGCTGATACTGGTCGAGATCGCGGAGAATGCGCTGCTGCTCGGCCTTGCGGTCCTCTAATTCCTTGTCCGAGCCCTTGATTTGTGCTTTCAACCCGGCAACCTGTTCGCGCGTGTGCGCAAATTCCACCGGTTCGCGCGCCGGCGGCAGATCCCGGCTAGCTCCTCCCGTCGCGGGTGCGCTCTTCGCCACGTCTTCAGAACTCGCTGCTTTTCGCTGCTCCTCGACCCGCTTCACCTTCTCGATTTCGGCCCGCAATCGGATCACGTCGGGATGATTGTCGCTGTAGCGGCCGCGAAGCACCTCCAGTTGCTCCTGCAGGACTTCCGATGCTTTCTTCTGGGTTGCAGTGGCCGGCTGGCCAGGCAGGGAGAAAGGTTCATTCGTCCCCGATGGGTGTTGAGCCTGTTCCCAAGCGCGCGTCTGCGCCCCCAGGGTCACTTCCATCGCACTGAGGTTGCCTTCCTGAATGACCTTGGTCTGCTGGGTGCGATTGATGGCGTCGCGATTGGCTTCCAGCTCGGTCTGAAGTCTGGAAAGAGTGCTCGCCAGAGACTGCTCCTGCTCCGGCAGTTCACCGTTGTGCTGGAGCTTGTAGGAGCTGACCGCGCCCTCCAACTGGTCGAGCCGCTTTTTCGCCTCCAGGAGTTGGGTGTCGAGGAACTCTGAAGTGCCCTCGGCCTGCCCCTCGCGCGTCTTCAAGTTCTGTTCGACGTAGAGGTCCGTCAAACGGTTTGCGACCCGGGTGACCAGGACCGGGTCGCGTCCTTGAAAACCGATCCGGAAAGACGCGGTGCGCTTGTCGTTGCTGCCGCTACCGACGGACTCCAGGGTGATGGTAATGTCTTTCCGCATCATCTCGAGAATTTCTTCATCGAAGTGCGTTTTTCGCTCTTCCCGGTAGAGGCCGAAATCGTCGATGATCTTCTTCAGCTCTCCGCCGCTGAGAAGCGTTTGCCGGATCGCGGCGATGCGCTCTTCCACATCGCTCGCCACCGTTGCCGAAACGAATTTCTCCGGGATCTTTTGCGTATCGATGAGGACGACCGCCTCCGAGAGGTAGACCGCCGGTAACAACCGCACCACGGCAAAGCCAACCGTCGCGAGCAGAACCCACACCAACGTGATGCGGACCTTTCTCTTCCAGACCGTCCTCAGAATAGAGAGGAGGGAGAAAGCCGGATTGCCGGACTCCGACTCATCCAACGCCGTCTGTGTGTTGTTGACCATGTCTTCCCAAGGCTTCTATGGCAATATCCGGGCCAAAGGAGATGTCGTTTTATTTTCAACGCATTACGAGTCTGCAGAATCCCCGGGTCCTCCAACCTGTCAGGCCCGATTCCTGGTGTTTCCTAAGATTTAGGATATTACACGCGGAGCATCCGGATGTCCTGTAGAAAATCGACACTGAGACTGGCGTTTTTCATATCTCGCGCTACTTTTGTAGTTGATGGTCAAGATCGCACCGATAGCGAAGTTCCTCGGCTTGCCGCGGAATTGCTTGCCGAGCCCCGTTAACTCGGACTAGGCCATGAACAACTGTCTATATTTCTAGTACTTATCCTGCTGAAAAAGTCCACAAGCCCCACAATCTCGCTCAAGACTCTCACACCTTCGGAACGCATATCCCATTTGGCGGCAATGGGCACTGGAAGGCTAATATGTTAAATTATTGAAAACAAATAGCATCATGCTCTGAATCGGACTGGCCCCAAGAATGCTTGATTGGACTCGTTGTATACTGATGCGCCGTGCGAGGTGATCTCATGAATCTGAAAACTCTTAAGACCCTGACGGTGGCCCTGTTCCTCCTGGTCGGGCTAACGCTGTTCCAAGGGGTCGCTCTGGCCGATGTCCAACTGACGGTCATCGGAACCCCGACATATAACTCTCTGGGAGGCGTCTATACTAGCCCCTACCAATTTCAGATTAACAACGGCCCCACGATCACGCTGCTCGCATGCGACGATTTCTTAACGGAAATTTACTTTGGTTTCAGCTGGCCCGCGACGGTAAATACACTAGACAGCGTCGGGGCTATGGGCCCTCAAAAGTTCACCCACGCAACCAATGCTGTGACGTATCCCTACGACAAAGACTACACGCCTCCATCGACCGCGCCGACCGACCCCACAATCCAGCAGCAGTATTACGCTGCAGCATGGCTGACCGATCAGCTTCTGAACGGTAGCGTCGACCCCGCGTCACTTGAAGGGGCCTATTATTCCTACGCAATCTGGCAGATCTTCGATCCAACGGCGTACCTTGGATATAACGGACAGAGTCTCTCCGGCGCCCAGCAGGACCAAGTCTCGATGGCCATGGTGGCCGCTTTTGCGGCAATCGCCAACCCTGGCACTGATGAGTACCTGGATTCCACAATGAGGATTTACACACCAGACGGGGTTACGTCACAGGAATTCATCGGATTTTCGGTCCCTGAGGCGTCAACCGTTGCTTTCCTGGCTTTCAATTTCCTGGCTCTAGTCGGCATCATCCTCCTCATGCGCCGCCGCACCCGCCGGAACGCGTAACCAGAGACGCTGATCTCGTTCGCGAGTTTAGCAGGTGCCCAGAGCGCAGCGTACCCACGTGCTGCAGTCTCTCCTCCAAATCCGGTCGGCACTTGGCCGCTTGCGTTGCGGGGTGCCACCGTCTGGCCGAGAGCGCGAAGCGAGTTCCGCTCCGCAACAGCGGGAACCGGCCCTGCGAACGCCACCGCGAGCGGCGCCCTATATATCCCAGCCTGACGAGGCCGACGCGAGCCCGGGCCTCTCCTCTTCTTGCGCTTGGTAAAGCTTCTCTTAGTTCGGACCGATTCCGAAGACCCGGCGGGCCACCTGCGCCTCGGGCAGGTTCGGATCCATTATTAAGGCCGCATCCAGCATCTGGCGCCCCCGTTTCGGGTCGCCGGCTCTTAGGTAGGCCATCGCCAGATGGTATTTCCGGATGGCCGTACCCTCCTTGGCGATAGCGCCTTCCAGGTGCGTCACCGCCATCGTGTACAGGCCCTTCTGGAAATACGTCCATCCCAGTGTGTCGTCCACGGCGGCGTTGTCGGGAGCGAGTTCCTTGGCCTTCTGTGCGTATTTTATGGCTTCGTCCGGCTGATTGCTCTCGGCGAGCAAGTATGCCAAGCCGTTCAGCGCCAAGGCATTCTTGTCGTCCAACGCCACCGCTTTGCGGTATTGCTCGATGGCCGCCGCGGTTTTCCCCTCGGTAATCTCCAGTTGAGCGAGAAGAATATGGGCGGGAATGTTGCCTGGGTTTGAAGAGACCACTGCGGAAAGCCTCTTGCGGGCATCGTCCCGCTTGCCCTCGGTGGTGTCCATCTCCGCCAGCGCGAGTTCCGCGTTGACCAGATCCGGCTTGGCGGCCTTGGCCGCTTCGAAGGCCTTGCGCGCTCCCACACGGTCGCCGTTTGCGGAGAGAAGTTGCCCCAGAAACTGCTGCACAGGGGCCGACGCCGGGTGCCGGGCAGCGTGCTCCCGCGCTTTCTGCAAACCGGCCGGGGTCTGGTTCTGCGCCGAATAACTCCTCACCAGCACGTCCAGCGCGCGCGGGTCTTCGGGGTTTTGAGCGAGGACTCCTTCAGCCGAGGCCCGCGCTCCGGCATAATCCTTCAGGGCCAGTTTCAAGGCGGCGTCCTGCAACAACGCTTCCGGAACTTTGCCGGCCGACAGCACCTGGTCGATCGCTTTGCGAGCCTCGGCAATCTGCCCCAGAGCCAGGAGGGCCCAGTTCCGCTGCACAACCACGGGAACCGTTCCCTTCTGATCTTGCGGAGCCTCATCCAGGAGTTGCAGCGCGGATGGCGCGCCGCGGCTCGCCATCAATATTTGAGCCAGTTCGAGGCGGGCCGCGAGGAGTCCCGGGGCCAACCGCAGCGCCTGCCCCAGTTCCTCTTGCCGCATCGCGGCCGCTCCACGGCCCTGTTGAACCTTCGAGAGAAGGTAATGCGCTTCCGCCGAATTGCTCCGGAAGTGCAGGACCTGATTCAGATCGGTCTCCGCCTCGGTATACTTCCTCGAAGCGAGATAAATCCGGCTCCGCTGCAACATCGCGTCGATGTCGAGCCCATTTTTCTTCAAAGCGGCCGTCAAGACCTTTTCGGCATCGCCGACGCGGTTCATCGCGAGGTAGGCTCTCACCAGGTCGGTGCGTACATTGCGGTCCGCCGGATCGTCTTTAGCCAACTTCTCGAACTCCGCGACAGCCTGGTCGCCCTTGCCGGATTGAAAAAGAAAAAGCGCGTGCATCGGCTTATACTGCTTCTCCGGAAGGGCTGCAACCAGCCGATAGGTCTGTTCGGCCTGTTCCGATTGCCCCGCACGCACCTGCATGGCGCCGAGGGCGAGCAGAGCAGGCCCGTGGTTTGGGTCGATTTCGAGTGCGTGCCGGAACTCCTTTTCCGCCTCGGCCGTTCTCCCCAGAGCAAGATAGAACCCGCCCAGATAGACCGCGGGTTCGGGCGACTTCGGGGCTTGTGCGGCGGCTTGTTTGAGCGCTTCCTCGGCGCCTGCCACATCTTTGCGCGCCAGCCTGGCTTGGGCGAGAGCAACGGAGGACTTCAGATGACTCGGGGATTTCCGAAGAGCCTGCTCCAGGTGCGCTTCCGCGCTGTCGGGCTTTCCCAACCGCAACTCCGTGAATGCCAGAACGTCCAGGGCATCGGTATCCTCGGGAAGCAACGTCAGCACATCCTGCGTGCGCCTCCGAGCCTCCTGTACCACCTCCTTACTGCGGCTGGTGGACATCAATTCCGCCAGCTTCAATTGTGCTCCGGTATGCCTGGGATTCACTTCGGAGGCCTTCCGGAAGTAAGAGGCGGCCGTGTTGAAGTCGTTTGACGCCAGGTACGCCAACCCGAGCTGATAATATGGCTCGGCGTCTCTCGGCTGTGCCTGCATGGCGTTCTTGAAGTGCAGGACCGCGACGGCGTAGTTCTTTTGCTGAAGCTCTTTCCTGCCCTTTTCCAAATACCGGGCCTCCCGCACCTCGGGCGATTGCGAGCACCCGGAGAAAACCAGAATCACCACACCGACAGAAAGAGTCCTTCGTTTCAATCGCACCGTGCCATCCTTCCACACCGACCGGCCATGGAAGTGCACGCGAGTTTCCACCAAGGGGGCGCCTGGCTGTGCCGACCCTTTGCCGTGGAACCTCGGTCGAATCCTGAAAACTGCCAGGGCCAAAGACTCTGCACTCCGTACAGAGGGCCAAAAAGTTGGACTTTGCTGGCAACACTTTGGGAAAACCGTGCTCCATCGGCGCACAACAATGGTGTGGTCCGGCAAAAGCGCAATCCTGCTGACGTTTGCGAGATTGTTCCCGCTTTAAGGCTGGATCGTGGCGCTTCAGTTGCTACCGGGATGGAAACTGCGGATCGAGTGGTTAGGGCTCGGGTGTGAGAGGCAGTCTCCGGGTTGCAGATGACGGGTGACGTCCCGATGGCAGAACCAGGAGATCACCCGGTGGGTTCCGGTTAGAGAGGCACCTCCGTCTCTTGAAAATGCTTCCGGCAGACCATCGCCGGCCGGTGGAATGGGCTTTACCGCTCCGGTGGTTCCTCGGTTGTCCCGCGGCGTACCGGATTTCGTCAAACCAGCCGATGTGTTGGACATGGGGATCAAGGTTGAATGCTCGGTTCTCCTGTGCCTGACGGCCAGCCTGGCCGCGGCCCAAACGGTTTCGTTGCAGGTTTCATCTGCAACCGCTCGAGCCGGAACCATCTTTCCTATTTACCTGACGCTGAATTCCTCGACTGGAACACCGCCCGCGGCGCTGCAATGGGACGTGATTGCGCCCTCGGGAGTTACTGTCACCACCGAGGCAGCCGGTGCCGCAGCCGTAGCGGGCGGCAAGACACTTTCGTGCTCGGGTGTCCGCTGTTTGGCGTGGGGTTTGAATAGCAATGCGATCCCGGATGGCACGGTCGCGGTGCTGAGCGTCAGTCTGTCGTCAGCGGCTTCCGGGAGCCTTTCGGTGCAGTTGGCGAACGTGTTCGCGGCTTCGCCGGGCGGCAGCAGCGTGGCGATTCAGGGTCAGGCCGGAGCCATCACCGTCTACGCATCTACTCCGCCGTCGGTGGTGTCGGTGGCGCCGAACTCCGGCAGCGGCGCCAGCCAGGCGTTCAGCTTTGCGTACTCGGACCCCAACGGCTACGCGGCAATTATCTCGTCGCAGATCCTGATCAACAATCCGATGACCGTCTCCGGGGGCTGCTACCTGCTGTACTACCGGCCGAGCAATGCCATCTACCTTGCCAACGATGCAGGCACGGCTTGGCAGAATCCGCTCACCCTGGGGCAAAGCGGCACGTTGCAAAACAGCCAGTGCGCCGTGAACGCGTCCGGTTCGTCAGCCTCGGGCAGCGGAAACAGTCTGACGCTGAACGTAATGTTGAGCTTCCAGCCCGCTTTCTATGGTACGAAGAACATCTACGCGGAGGTATACGATGGTCCGGGAGACTCGGGCTGGCAGCAGCGCGGCACCTGGACCGTGCCTTCGGCAGGCGTGCCGGCGGCAGTGTCGGTGACGCCGAGTTCGGGCGGCGGCGCCAGCCAGACGTTCAGCTTTGCGTACTCGGACCCCGGCGGTTACGCGGCAATTGTCTCGTCGCTGATCCTGATCAACAATCCGATGACCACCTCTGGAGGGTGCTACCTGCTGTATTCCCGATCCAGCAACTCCATCTATCTGACCAACGATGCGGGCACCGCGTGGCAGACCCCGGTCACGCTGGGCCAGAGCGGAACCCTGCAAAACAGCCAGTGCTCGGCGAATCCGCTGAACTCGTCAGCCTCCGGCAGCGGCAACAACCTGACGCTAAACTTGGCTCTGACCTTTCAGGCCGCGTTCGGCGGAACCAAGAACATCTACATGGAGGTGTCTGACGGCGCGGGCGACTCCGGCTGGCAGCAGCGCGGCTCCTGGACCGTGCCTGCGAGCGGGCCGCCGGCCACCATTTCCGTGACCCCTGCTTCCGGAAGCGGCAGCAGCCAGACTTTCAGCTTCGTATTCTCCGATCCCGCCGGCTATTCCGCCATCGTCTCGTCGCAGATCCTGATCAACAATCCCATGACCGCCTCCGGGGGTTGCTACCTGCTGTATTCCCGATCGACCAACTCCATCTATCTGACCAACGATGCGGGCACCGCCTGGCAGACCCCCGTCACCCCGGGCCAGAGCGGAACCCTGCAAAACAGCCAGTGCTCGGTGAATCCGCTGAGCTCGACGGCCTCCGGCAGCGGCAACAACCTGACATTGAATCTGGCGATCACGTTTCAGACCGCCTTCGGCGGCGCGAAGAACACCTACATGGAGGTGTATGACGGTGCGGGCGACTCCGGCTGGCAGCAGCGCGGCTCCTGGACCGTGCCTTCGGCAGGCGCGCCGGCGGCAGTGTCCGTGACGCCGAGTTCGGGCAGCGGCGCCAGCCAGACGTTCACCTTCGCATACTCGGACCCCGACGGTTTTGCGGCACTTGTCTCGTCGCAGATCCTGATCAACAATCCCATGACCGCCTCCGGGGGTTGCTACCTGCTGTATTCCCGATCGACCAACTCTATCTATCTGACCAACGATGCGGGCACCGTCTGGCAGAACCCCGTCACCCTGGGCCAGAGCGGAACCCTGCGAAACAGCCAATGCTCGGTGAATCCGCTGAACTCGTCGGCCTCCAGCAGCGGCAACAACCTGACATTGAATCTGGCGATCACGTTTCAGACCGCATTCGGCGGCGCGAAGAACACCTACATGGAGGTGTCTGACGGCGCGGGCGACTCCGGCTGGCAGCAGCGCGGCTCCTGGACCGTGCCTGCCAGCGGGCCGCCGGCCACCGTTTCCGTGACCCCTGCGTCCGGCAGCGGCAGCAGCCAGAGCTTCGCATTCGCGTTCTCCGATCCCGCCGGCTACTCCGCCATCGTCTCGGCTCAGTTGCTGCTCAACAATCCCATGACGACCTCGGGCGGCTGCTACCTGCTGTACTACCGTCCGAACAATGCCATCTATCTGACCAACGATGCGGGCACCGCGTGGCAGAACCCGGTCACCCTGGGCCAGACCGGAACCCTGCAAAACAGCCAGTGCTCGGTGAATCCGCTGAACTCGTCGGCCTCCGGCAGCGGCAACAACCTGACGGTAAACCTGACACTGACTTTCAAGGCCGGTTTCAGTGGAACGAAGAGCATCTACACGGAGGTGTACGACGGCGTGAGCGATTCCGGCTGGCAGCAATGGGGGACGTGGACCGTGCCCTGACGACGCACATCCGCAAAAGGCGGTGTCCTGGGGGGCTCGCGAGACTCGGGGCAATAGCCTTGGCAGCCTGTTGCCCCGGCATGATCGGAGGCGGCGTTCCGGACAAATTATTGGGAATCGGGTGCAACAGATTATTGTCGTATCCAAAAAAGTGGGAGGTATATGCGTTGATCGGCAATAAAGCCTGTTTCTGGGTTCGCCATTTTTTGGCAGACTAATTGCCGCTGGCTGTCACGATCAGATTGGACTCCTTGTTCGGCGCCAGCCCTGGGCCGTGAGCCTTGGCCGCGCAGTGGGAGCAGCAGGAGAAAGGGTTCGATGCGCCGCGTATCTTTCACGCCCCCTCGGGGTTGGACATGGGCAAAAGTGCTGGTCCGCTGCCCGGCTTTCTTTTTGGTCCTCGGATTGGGTTCCGCGCCGCGGGTAGTCCGGGCTCAAGAGCCACCTGCTCCCGCTCAACCCAGCGGGGGGTTGCAGATTCGGAGCGTTTCCGCCTACGGCGCCTACTACTCCACCACTTTGCCCGCCGGCGGCGGCTTCCAGTCAAGCCCGACCAGCCTCCCTTCCGATCTGGGCGTGGGAGGAAGTGCCGAGATCCGGTGGGCGACCTCCGGCGAGCACTCCACGTTCTCGCTTACTTATACTCCTTCCTACACGGGCCGCGTGCGCTACTCGTCGGTGAATGCTTTGAATCACGCGCTGTCGCTGAACGCCACGAGCAAGGTTGCTCCCCGATGGAGCTTGGGGTTCTCGCTCAACGGGAACCTCAGTACCATCGAGCAGTTTCTGTTCTCTCCGACGGCGTTCAGTAATGCGGCATCCGTATCGGCGAGCTTCAATGACCTGTCGGGGGCTATGTTGGCAGGGAGATCCACCAATACGGAACTGGCCTCCGCCCTGAGCACGGCGACGCTGGTCGAGTCGCCCGTCAGCGCCCTGCTGTACGGCCAACGGATGTTCACTTCCGCGATGCAGACTTCCGTGGCCTACTCGCACTCGCCCCGGCTCTCCGTCACGTTCAGTGGCGGTGCGACGCGCAGTCAACGGGTCGCGGACAGCAGTGTGGTTCAAAACCTATCTCTGCTCCCCACCACTACGTCGGGCAACGCGAGCGTGGCGATATCCTATTCCCTTTCGCCGCAAACCCAGATCGGCGGGAGTGTGACGTCGAGCCGTTTCTCTTCGTCGCTCTATGATGGCTACACCACGGCTTCAACGGCTTCTCTAGGCCGGACCTTAGGGCAGCACTGGTTCTGGCAGATCCATGGCGGGATCGGTGTAATGAACCCTCTGCGGCAGATTTCCATCCCGCCAACGGGACGCCACCCTGTAGCAGGCGGCAGCCTGGGCTTCCGGACTTTCTCCCACACGTTGCTGGGGTCGTATGACCGCACCGCGGGCGACTCTTATGGTCTCGGCGTTAGCACCACATCCTCTGCCACGGCTACTTGGCGATTCAGTCGTCCCGGTAGCGGGTGGTGGCTCACCGGCGCCTTCAGTTGGCAGCGAATGGAGGGAACGGCACTCACAAACACCACAGGCTGGCGCACCACAGCAGGTTTCGGACGAGCGCTGGGAGCGCACCTCGCCTGGCAGACCGAGTATGCGTATTTGAACTATTCCGGCTCGTTCAGTAGCGCCGCGTACAGCGGCTCGCAGAGCGCGGTGCGGGTCTCGCTGGTCTGGACCGCGCAACCGGCTCTGGCCCGCTGAGTGGTCTGGCGCAGCATGCCCGCTCAGATCGAGCGGCCGAGAACGAGCCAACGTGCGGCGCGTAACGATTTTTGTTTCGTGCATCGCCAGCCGCGGGAGGCTCGTGCAGGCGGCCATCGACATGTTTTTCGGCGTCAGGACCTGCCCCCCTCCGTGGGGAATGCAGGCAAACCGCGACCCAGAACGCTACCTCTCGGTAGGCGGCTACGTCTCCGAGGTGCCGTCGGACGTGTGTTGCGTGGCCAGCCATATGAACGGACGCTGGGTATTCGGCACCGAAGCGCAAGGCATGGCTGATCCGCCCGGAGAGACTTTGCCGTGGCGCATCGGCCCGGCATTGATCCGCGGCAAGCCCGTGGCATCCCCCGAGGTCCGATGAATGGCGGCAGCCTCCCGCACTACCGGAAGAAGATCCCGCTCACGACGGCGTTGCTGGCTGTGTTGGTGATGCGCACCACCACATGGCCGCTCACGTTCCACACCAGGTACTCGCCCGCGCCGAAACCGCTCACCGTCCGCGTGTCCAGCACGTTGTTGTTCGTGTCCAGGATGTCCACCCGCTCGCTGCGCCCGCCGTCCCAATCCAAGAAATACAACGCCACCTGGTGCGTGTTCGTATCGCTGATATTCAGATCGATGGTGAAAAAGCCGCCCGTATACCAGCAGGCGGCGATGCGATCCGTCGCGGACGAGGCCTTCTGCAACGCCCGCCCATCACTGGTGGAAGAGACCCAGGTGTAAGAGGCGTTCCCGGCGGGAGTCACTGTCACGTAGGAGGGATAGTTGACAGTGTCATTGATAACGTTGGAGCCGTCGGCCCCATATACGCCCTTCCACGTGCCGGCGGTCGTCGTGTCGGTTTTCAGGTAGGTGGCGGAAACGCCGCTCGACGGCGGGGAAGCAACAGTGCCCCCGTTGCCGAAGAAGATCCCGCTGAGCACCGCATTGCTGCCGTTGTTGGTGATACGCACTACCACGTGGCCGCTCACGTTCCACACCAGGTACTGGCCCGCGGTGAAAGCGCTCACCGTCCGCGTGTCCAGCAGGTTGTTGCCGGCATCCAGAATGTCCACCCGCTCGCTGCGCCCGCCGTCCCAATCCAACAGATACAGCGCCAGCGCGTGGGTGTTGGTATCGCTGAATTTCAGATCGATGGTGAAAAAACCGCCCGTATACCAGCAGGCGGCGATGCGGTCGGTCGCGGACGAGGCCTTCTGCAACGCCCGCATGTCGCTAGTGGGAGAGATCCAGGTATAGGCCGCGTTCCCGGAGGGAGTCACGGTCACGTACGAAGGATAGTTGACAGTGTCATTGATGATGTTATAGCCATCGGACCCATACACGCCCTTCCACGTGCCGGCGGTCGTCGTGTCGGTCTTCACGTAGCTGGCGGTGCCGCCGCTCGCCGCCGGAGTGCTAAGGAAGATCCCGCTCACGACGGCGTTGCTGCCCGTGTTGGTGACGCGCGCTACGACGTGGCCGCTCACGTTCCACACCAGGTACTCGCCCGCGGTGAAAGCGCTCACCGTCCGCGTGTCCAGCACGTTGTTGCTGGCATCCAGAATGTCCACCCGCTCGCTGCGCCCGCCGTCCCAATCCAAGAAATACAGCGCCACCTGGTGCGTGTTCGTATCGTTGAATTTCAGGTCGATGGTGAAGACACCGCCCGTATACCAGCAGGCGGCGATGCGGTCGGTCGTCGATAAGGCTTTCTGCAACGCCCGCCCGTCGCTGGTGGAAGGGACCCAAGTGTAAGAGGCGTTCGCGGAGGGCGTCACGGTCACGTATGAGGGATAGTTGACAGTGTCATTGATAACGTTGAAGCCATCAGCTCCGTACACGCCCTTCCAATTACCGGCGGTCGTCGTGTCGGTTTTCACGTAACTGGCCGTCGTGCCCGGGTTGTTCGCCGGGTTGATGGCGAGCAGGAAGGCACCTGAGGTGCCTCCGCCAGGTGAATTGACGACTGTCACCTGCGCGGTTCCGGCGGCGCCGATATCCGCGGCAGTGATGGCCGCCTGCAGTTGCGTGGCGCTCAAGTACGTGGTCGCCCGGGCACTACCGTTCCAGTTCACCACCGAACTGCCGCTCAGGAACCCGGTCCCATTCACCGTCAAGGTGAAGGCCGCTCCCCCCGCCGTGGCGCTCGATGGAGCCAGCGACGTGATCGTCGGCGCCGGGTTGTTCACCGGGTTGATGGGCAACGCGAAGGTCCCCGACGTGCCTCCGCCGGGCAGCGGATTGAAAACCGTGACCTGCGCCGTTCCGACTGTTCCGATATCCGCGGCGGTGATGGCCGCCTGCAGTTGCGTGGCGCTCAGGTACGTCGTCGGCCGGCCGCTCCCGTTCCAGTTCACCACCGAACTGCCGCTCACGAATCCGGTCCCGTTCACCGTCAGGGTGAAGGCCGCGCCCCCCGCCGTAGCGCTCGATGGAGCCAGCGATGTGATCGCCGGTGCGGGGTTGTTCGCCGGA